>Ga0209345_10001677_pt1 | contig 26100 bp, 18 predicted proteins | sample Cruoilmetagenom7_FD_187294 | JGI IMG/M metagenome (GOLD analysis project Ga0209345, IMG submission 187294) | Oil polluted marine microbial communities from Coal Oil Point, Santa Barbara, California, USA - Sample 7 (SPAdes) (version 2) | ecosystem: Environmental > Aquatic > Marine > Oil seeps ...
CTGACGCATCTAACCCGGTTGAATACGCTGGCGAAGATACCGCAAAACAACAACGCAAGGCTTACCCTGAACTCACAACTTATGAGTCGCTGGAGTCCCCGGATGAACTTTTTTCAGCCGCTTTATTGGCCGTTGATAAAATGGGATGGGAGTTAGTCGACAGCTCAGAAACCGAAGGACGTATTGAAGCCACTGCCACTACCACTTGGTTTGGCTTTAAGGATGACGTTGTTATCCGGATTCGTGCTACAGCAGACGGCAGTGAGTTAGATATTCGCAGTAAGTCTCGTGTGGGACGCAGTGATGTTGGTAAAAACGCAGAGCGCATCCGCGAATATTTATCTCAGCTAAAACCTGAGCTGCGATAGGCCGTAGTGTTTAAAACCATCCGTCAAAAAAGCTATTTTCTTTAACAGGAAAATAAAAAACCCGTAGCCAGATTATCTGGCTACGGGTTTTTATATTCCAGAAGTTTTCTTATTTTTCCAGTCAATTTTGCTTAACTTAGAAGAATAATTTCTGGTGATACCACAGTTTCAACTTTAACGCTCTCTATTCTTTCCCAGGGATTAGAGAGATTAGAAGTTATACTGGAAGCCAGCATAGATACGACGGCCAACTAAATCATACAGCGCATTGCCAACGTATCCAGGTGGAACCTTGTCGAATACGTTACGTACCCCACCATTCACGCTGAAGTTATCATTGAAAAAGTAACTCCCCGAAATATCGTGAGTCACAATTGACCCAACATAATTCGGAGACACGTTTTCATAAGCTTCTAAACGCGGAGTGACATCAAACAATGCTGATCTATCAATATAACGTGACGACCAGTTCGCTGTTACGTCATCCAAACGGTACGTTAATGATAAACGAGCCTGCCACTCTGGATCACCGACTTCACCAACTTCATCATCGTTTAAATCAGGTTGATCTTGGAACTCAAAAGATTCAAGCTCAATCAAGTGATTTAAGAATAAGTTAGTTGACAAAGTTCCTGGAAGGCCATAGTCACCTAGTTCAGTCACATAATTAATATCTACCTCAACACCACGCGTGTTTAAAGCAGCCGCATTCAAATAACCAGAACGAACTTGCGTAATATCATTTGTGTCTGGGTCACGGTCAACTTGCGAACAAAAAGTGCCAGATGGTCCACCTTCTGAGTCAACACAGTTATCGACTACTGTTTGTGCTCCAATAAATGTGATTGCATCTGAAATCTCTATATCATACAAGTCGGCAGTAATTGAGAAGTTTTCAAGGAATGCTGGCGTGTAAACAACACCAAATGTCATTGAATCAGACTCTTCTGACGTCAGGTCAGGGTTCCCGCCAGAAATCAACTCAATACTAACATTATCGTTTGCCTCAAACCCACTCGGCACACCCAGTGCCTCGCAATTTGCTTGACGATTCGGATTTTGATTAATGTTATCTGCATCACAAGGATCTGAAACGTTTGCAAAACCTGGTGAACGTGGACTAAACGCTTCAGTAATGTTTGGAGCACGTACAGCCTGTCCCAAAGTTCCTCGGAAACGGACATCTTCCAATGGACGATACATCAAACCAACTTTCCACGCATCAGCCGTACCTGCATGAGAGTAGTCAGCAGTACGAAAGGCAGCATCAACGCTAAGTTCTTCCGCAAAGGCTAGACCTTCCAAAATTGGTAAATTAACCTCAAAAAAAGCCTCACTTACATCATACTCGCCGTATTCATTCGGCGTTGCAGCATTTGCTGTCAAACCTCGACGTGTAAATTCATCTGTGATGGTTGCCGAAGTTTCTTCACGATATTCAACACCAAATGCTATATCAATCGGTCCACCCTGGAGCTCAAACAGACCCGTAGTATCTGTTACAAAAGAAGCTCCTAAATACTCCTGAGTAATTGTATCAGAGCGTGTTACATCTGCTGATACATAATCAATTGCCGCTTGAGAAGCTTGCCCTAATCCAAACGGATTATATGCAACGCAATTTCCCGGGTTAACTGATGCTTGAGACGGGTCAGCACAAACGGCCTCACCAGTTTCAGGGTCAATTACTGAATTAACGGCTGCACTGAAATTGCCTGGAATAATCGAGTTCAATGTTTGACGAACGTTTGACGTCTCACCGTATGAATAATAAAAATCGTAATCAAGAAGAGTGGAGCCGACATTGAGCCCACCTTTTACTCCAGAAAGAACACGGAACGTCTCTCTTTCATTATCTGCGGAACGATTGCCCCATTCATCGAAGAATTTTGCCATGCTTACAAATGACTGACCATTATCAAGCAATTCTTGACGCAAGTCTTCATCTAAGAATGCATTATTCTCTACATCAATGGTGATATTCCCGAATCTAAATGACGGCTGAAACTGTTGCGCGACATCAGCACGAGAATATTTAAAATCACCATAAAGCTGCGCTGATTCATTAATATCGAAATTCAGCGTCGAACCGACTGTTTCTCTGCGTAGCTCTGGTTGATAATTAATATAATCCTGAGTGAAAAAACAAGTATCACAACCATCAGGGAAGCTGCCAAAAGCGAAGCTATTATCAAGGTCACGTTCTTGTTGGAGCATTGGGTCGCCGTTACCAGCAAAGGTATAACGAGGCCCACCGCCAAATGGATTAATAACACCAAATCTGTTGATCATTTCAGAACCAACATTTCGAACACGCAGCCGATCTGGAATACCGTCTAATCGACCTGTATCTTCTGGATTGATCACCGTTCCCCAGCGTTCGAATTGGCGGATATCATTCTCTAAAGTCTCTTCCAACCTGGTTTGAGTCATAAAGAATGTCGCATTACCGCGTCCATTCATGAAGTCACCACCACCAAGGATAGTAAACTGGTGTGACTTTGCGCCAACGCCTTCAGTAGATCCTGAGCCCGTTGCGCTGATCTCCAGGCCTTCGTAATCGTCTTTCAAAATGACGTTAACAACGCCAGAAACAGCATCAGAACCGTAAATTGCAGAAGCACCGCCAGTAACAACTTCAACTCTTTTAATCATACTGGATGGAATACTTGAAAGGTCTACTTGAGCCGAACCTGGTTGACCGGCTACGTGACGCTTACCATTAACCAAAACCAAAGTTCTAGCAGCCCCTAGACGTCGCAGGTCTGCAGAGCTCACACCTGCACTAGCATTGGATTCTCGGTTCCCGATAACCGTATCTGTTGCCCCGATAGCAGGTAGCTCAGCGAGAATCGAACCCAAGTCAGGCGTACCGAACCGCTCAATATCTTCTTCTCCAAGGCTAAGTAATGGAGCAGCCTGAGAAAGTTCTGGACGAGCGATACGAGATCCTGTCACTTCGATTCTTTCAAGATCATCTTGATCTTCAGCGCTTTCTTGTTGCTGATCCTGCGCAAGTACTGGCACGGCAATAAATGCCGAGCTAACTCCCGCCATCAGTATCGTTCTGATAGAACGAGCCAAAAATGACTGGACTTCCCAGACTTTGCTAGACACTTTTAACAGTTATAATGTAACTTAAACTAGAGGTGTTTATGAGCAAAGGCAAACGGTATACCGAAGAATTCAAGATTGAAGCCGTCAAGCAGGTCACCGAGCGCGGTCACTCTGTTTATGACGTCGCTGATCGTCTGGGCATTTCCGTCAAGTCACTTTACGACTGGCGTGCTAAATACGGTCAGGACAATAAAATCAATAAATCCTCCGATGAACAACTGCGCATAGCAAAGCTTGAGGCCGAGCTAAAACGCGTTAAGGAGGAACGGGATATATTAAAAAAGGCCGCAAAGTACTTTGCAGGCGAGTCCGAGTAAAGTACGCCTTTATCCGTGATCATCAAAATCAGTTCTCTGTTTCAGCCATGTGCCGGGTGTTGAAACTGAACCGCAGTGGTTTCTATGCTTGGCTAAAGAAGCCTTTAAGCAATCGAGCCATAGAAGACGCGAGACTTTTAAAACGCATCAAAGCGTTCTTCATTGCCAGTGGCGGCACTTACGGCAGCCCCTGGATCCACAAAGACTTACGTGAAGCTGGTGAAAAATGCAGTGTCCATCGTGTTGCTAAGATCATGCGTCTCAATAAACTCAGAGCTCAAATCGGCTATAAGCGCCGGCATATCAAAGGCGGTAAGCCTGGCCGGGTGGCAGACAATGTCTTAGAACGGCAGTTTAACCCGAAAGCGCCGAATACTTCGTGGGTAAGCGACATTACCTACGTGCGCACTTACGAGGGCTTCCTTTACGTGGCAACGGTTATCGACTTGTTCTCCAGACGCGTTGTCGGCTGGTCAATGGACAAAAATATGGATAAACACCTGGTTATCAAAGCATTACTGATGGCGGTTTATCAGCGACGCCCGAAAGAGAAAGTTCTGGTACACAGCGATCAGGGCAGCCAATATGGCAGCTCTGATTACCTGGCATTCATGAAAGAGCACAACCTAATACCATCGATGAGCCGACGTGGGAACTGCCACGACAACGCTGTTGCTGAAAGCTTTTTTGCCACATTTAAAAAGCGGGTCATCCGGAAGAAGATTTACCCGAGCAGGAACGAAGCGAAGACTGAGATATTTAATTTTATCGAGATGTTTTACAATCCCAAAAAGCGTCATTCTCATACAGGCGGGGTATCGCCTGCTAACTTTGAAAAGGCGTACTTTCAGAATCTACAGACTGTCTAGTAAAAGCTGGGAAGTCCAGACTGTTCGTTCATATTTAGTCTCCCTGAATTTATATTATTTTAGTTGTATAACAAAAGACCAAATGTTTAAGGGGTTACCAAAAGGCAACAAAACCTTTAAAACCAAGGCCTATGCAGAGAAGACCACATAAAACTTACAATTTCAACAGTTTGTTAACTAGAATTTGACGAGACTTGTATAAAGCTATTGAAAGAAAAGCCAATTTAACTGTAAGGGGTTTGAACACTCTAGCAGTTCGCTCTAAACGACAAGTTCGACTAGTCCCGTACCGCTTCAGAGGTTTTCGTCGACATGGATGGTGGCGAGAGTTTTTAGAGGAAGGCAATAAGGCCTGACACTGGGTTGTCAGGCCTTATTATTATGGCGCTTTTCGAAGAACCGCCTGACCGCCACTTTCATCTAACTGACGAACCACCGATTCGGGAATGAATACCTGCGCAACACTGGCCACATTTTTAGTGTTGATATCAACCAGCCGCATGTTCACCATCACTCCGTCACGATGGTTTGATAGTGTTCCCACCACAACGTGAGAAATAGGCATAATTTCATCTAATTCCAGATAATCACGAGTTAACGCAAAATCACCGTTCTCCGTTACCCGAATAAAATTCGTGGTTTTAAAATCCATAACGTTCCAGTGTCGACGGTGTAACTCCAGCATCAGTTGCTCTGACAAAACCTGACTTAATGCCGAACTCTTATCATACCGACTGGTAACGCCTACCATATTAGTCACGCCTACTTTCGCGTCCTTCGCTTCAATACTGGCGTTATCTACGAGCTGCTGTGCGAGTGTTGCTGTAAAACTTGCACTATAAGGTTGCTTATAAGGTGTTGGCTCTTGTTCTTCTGGTTGAATATGAGCCACCTGTTTAGCCGGTAAAATTGTGCAGCCCGTTGACAAGGTTACTGTAAGTAATGTCGCTACAAATAATTTCATCATCAAAGCCTCCTAATTGCGCTGCAAACGGCCATTGACCAACTCAGTCTGTTTGTTTGGCCAATATAGGTGTTTAGGAACATAACGATTAGCAGCAGCCAGTACTTGTTGGTTGCGGCGGTCGACAACCCGCAGATTCACCATAGCCCCCCCACCTTTACGAGAAAGGGTTCCGACTAAAATCCAGTCTAAGTTCGGTTCATCATTGAGATTGTCAGCATTTCGACTTAATGCCAGAGCTCCGGTTTGGCTCAGACTCACATAGTGTTGAGATCTGAATTCAACCAAGGCGATGTTTCGCTCTTTAAGGTGTGCGTATAGTCCCTCACTTAGCTGATGACTCAAGTCATACAAGGAGTCACCCTGTTCTGGCTGCTGCAGGCTTTCCGCTAAAACCCAGCGAGTGATCCCCAACTGAGATTGCGGGTACTCTACTAAGTTAGTATCCAGCTGCTTTGCTAATTGTGCAGCTAAATCATCAGCGATAGCCTCATGAGGATTGGATACATGAGCCTGAGCTCTAATAGGAAAAAATATGAGTGTACAGAGCGCTGCAATCGCGATTAGTCGATAAAGCATAACACTTACCTTAATCAATTCGGTTCTGCTTTGTTATCGGCCATTTTTAATGAAGGTTTAGGTCGATCTTATTACAGCGATGCAGAAACGCCTAATCGTTCAAACGAGTCATTACGATAGGCATGCCCAATTTTAAGTTCGGTTCCATCAGTTAATCGTCGTATCGAGCTGTTGAACCAAGGTCTGCAATGTCGTGCGATGCAGATATTTATCACCTTCCGTATAAACTTAAACATAATTACCCGCGCCCTTTATCCATAAAACATCTTGCACGGGCAAAAGCTCAATACGGCCAACATTCTTAATCGGGAAGACGTGTGTGAACACTCGCCATGAGCGGGAGTCTTTAATAAGCTCAGCTAGCCCTGAAGTGACCCCTGACGACAATTGAAACGGAACAAAAACCAACCTTTTAGCTCCATACTTCAGTTCATACTGTCGATGGAAATAACCCAAAACAGAATAGTTTTCAGCATGGACAGCAGTCATTCGCTCGAAAGTTTCTTCAAACGAGCAATCTTGACCCTCAGTATCATAAATAAGCCAGTCGATACTCTCAGTACCGGAATTTAGCTCATCTATAACTCTCAAGTGCTCAACGCTTAGCTCAAATTGCTTAAAGGTGGCACTTAGAGTGTTCAACAGCTCTGTTCGTTGACTTATTAAGACCACCTTCAGCTCTTGCTGCACCTGCAATCCCTTTTCCATCGCATAATAGGACTGATGGTAAGGAAGCCAGATGAGATAAGGATTTTTCGTGACCAATGACGCACTATAAGCCACATCTGGTACATTTCTAGGTATTAAAAGCACTCTATCAATCTTGTTGACTGAACTAACAGCAGTATAGCGCAGATATGAAATACCCCCTCCTCAGAAAGGAGGGGCTACTGTCCGTCTTCTACACCAAAATGTTCAAGTTTAAAACCAAGTCGCCATTAAGCCGTTGGCTCTATCAATTGTTGCAATAGTTTCGGTCAGACAGTCTCTTTCTTCTTTACTTAAATCAGGATGCCAAATATCAAAAATTAATACGACGCGCCTTTCCTCAGACTTATTTTTTGCTGAATGCAGGAAGCTGTCATCAAAAATTAAGAGCTCATCCAATGACCACCGCCGTGTTTCGCCATTAACCGTTATATTTACATTTTCTGAGTTTGGAAGAAAAACAGGCAGGTGCGTTGTCAGTTTAAAATTCGATAGACCATAATGTTCGGGTAACTCTACTGATGGCTCTAGTACCGATAAAAAGACTTCAGGCGAATGTGGAGGGCAATTGGCAAGAGGAACCTGAGACAGGAAGTCTTGTGTCTGAGGAAGCTTTTCCAGCCATTGGCTATCATTATTCTGAGTCAGTAAGGGTAACGCCCCCCACTTTTTTTTGCCTTTTAAATCATTCCACTCCTGACCCGGCATCATTTCATCAACGTAAGCCTGGATCTGTGCTTCATTTTGTGAAATAAAATTAGCCAGCTCCTCTCGAACTAAAGACAAGTTTTCTTTATTCGCCGGTTCACCAATAGCCTCCCTTGGCTCAAACCACCATTTATCCGAAAGGCCAGGATAATAAATGAACTTTGGTTGTTGCGCGGGATTATGAAAACTTGCAGGCTTCTGCCCGAAATAAATCATCAACCAATTCCTAAAGCGAGCGGGGTACTCTGGGTCATCAAGGTACATCAATAAAACGTTACCCAAAGCCTTAACCAATCTTTTCTTAACTTCATCGGGTAGTTTATCTTTAAGATCCATCTTATAAAGCTTTGTAAGCCACGTTGTGAACTCTTTTTGATCAGAGCTAAAACTTATTCCCTCAAGCACCTCATTTACTTCATCCATTATTTGCATAAAAATCTCACATTAATTAATACACTAATTCTTTCAAACTTCGGTAATAATCCGTTGTTTTTTCTCTGCACCATTGAGTTGCAATTACTTTTTTACCATTTTCGACAGGTGTTCCACAGTGCAAACTGAGTCGATTCACATTACGATCCTCATTAACATTTTTAAACGTTAACAGTTGCCCTGCTTTTAACGTCACTTCTTGCTTTAAAGCTTCGAACCGAGTCGCTCCTCCCTTCAAAGCCGAAGTCAGACAAACTATCCCTGTTTTTGTTCTTTGCCCCCCATCCCGAATCGCGTCTTCCGCACCTGAACGAGATAGATTAAATGCGTCATAGTGTGCTTTGTACTCATTTCCATTTGTGTACTCAATCACGTTCAACATCTCAGCTTGCTCTAAGCCCACACCTTGTTGTTGACATAATTTTGACTGTATATATAAACCAAATAAGGTTTGATTCTCTGGCTTAACCCTTGCTACAAACCCCGTCCTTACGGGATCTAAAATACGCTCACCGGTATCTGGATCAACTACCGTAGCCCTGACTAAAAGAGGGGCTGCCATTTGTAATAGGTAGTCACACTCAGTACCGTCAAGAAAGCCATCCCTTAGTGCTAGATCGATTCTACTATCAAGCGTATCGACAGGTAACTCTACCTTAGTCTGCTCACAGTCCTGAATCTGTTTCGCCTCGACATGCCCTTTTGAAACTAACAGGGTCAAGATATCACCCATTGGCCGATTATTGAGTAGAGCGTCAAACGCTAATAACTCTGCCACCCTGATATCGGTGCATTTTTCAGCTGATTTAAGCATTGTTTCATAATCGGCATCCGCACTCTTAAAGTCTTCCCACATCTGCCAGATTCCGGCATTCGGTTCGCCATTATCAACGGCCTTTTGTAGTGCTTTTGTGGCTTTACTCGCCCAGTCCATACTCGAATAATGCCGATACTCATCTAAGTAGCGCGTGGTCATACTATTTCTGCCAATGAAAAACGCTGTTAAACGCGACAGAAATTCTTGTTCCATCGCCTTCAAAAGGAGTCGCTTCGTGCTGAAGATAAGACGGGAAAAGAATCAGCCGACCTCCTATCGGATGAAAGTTCAGAGACCCAAAATGAAATGGTGGTGTCATATTCATATTGCCCGCATCAAGGTATGCATTGCTTGAGCGAGTATCAATAAAACGCAGGATACCATTGTCATCTTTCTCTGATGAAACCGGTTTGCCCGGATCAACATAATACACACCACTCCATGATGATACAGGATGGTTATGTGTCGAGATATAACCTCTGTCGCGAGTGATATGGAACCACGCGTTCGTTCTAACACGAAGCTGTGACAGTTGATTTTCGCTATAGCCTGATAATTTACCGATTAATTGATACAAAGACGTCATACAGTAACGATGTAACTGCTGTATTGCTGGATTAGGATCTTCAAAAAGTGCCATCTCGCTGTCGAAAATGTTTTTTCGAACTGTAGGAGGAGGGTTGGCATTTTTAAACTCATTCCCTTTTGCTTCTCTTTCTAAAAACAACGCTCTAAGCTTTTCATTTAAAGTAGCTAAGTCGGAGTTGTCAATCACAGCAACCGGAGATGGAAATAATTGCTCTAATTTGAAGTTTTGCATAACAAAAACTCCTATAAAAATTTTATCAGTATAAAACTTTCAAAAAAAAAGCCAGCTACAAGCTGGCTTTTCTCTATTAAACAACTTGTCTTAGAAATCCATGCTAACCCGAAGGTACGGGAAACGTCCTGGAATTTCATACATTGTTGGGTCAAAGCTGTTCGCAAACGCGCTGTATGACACAGCAGGGTCTTTATCGAACAAGTTATTGATACCAACCGTGAATCGAAGGTTATCGTTGAACGAGTATATCGCCTGAACATCGTGGTAAGTCGTGCTACCTAAGTGGTTGTCATAACTACCATCATCAAGCGGTGTTGAACACAGTTCATCATTCAGATCTGCTCTGATATTACAGTTTTCATCAGTACCCTTAATGAAACGTGCAATCCAGTTGACACTAATATCGTCTTGAGTCCAAGTTAACTGAGTATTTGAACGTACACGCGGCAGTACAAAACCATCGTAGGCGCGTCCAGCATACTTAACTTCCTCAATATCTCCGCTTACTTGGTCTTCGATAAACGCAGTGTTTTCATCAACGTATGAACCGTCATGACTAATGTCGAATTGACCGTAGTCTGTTGCAAAACGGTATTCAACTGACCAGTCAAAGCCTTTTGCAGTTCGGCTGTTTGCGTTAACCGCAAAGTTACGAAGGTCAGTTACGCTTCCGCCATCACCACGGTCGATTAAGTTACACAGAGTGTTGTTTTCGGCACATGCATCTAAAATAACTTGTGCACCAACAGTTGTTACTGTGTTCTCAATTTCGATGTCGTAAACGTCAAACGTCATTGACAAGTTCTCAACCTGACTTGGGTTGTAAACAAAGCCTAAAGTTGTTGACTCAGCTTCTTCAGGTAACAAGTCTGGGTTACCACCAACTGTAATACGGATCTGCGGGTTAGCTTGTTGATAACCTGCAGGAACGCCGGCACAACCTGGTTTATCTGGGTTAGCTGCCGCACCACCGTTACAAGGATCGGTCAAGTCGTTGAAGCTATCAGCCTGTCCTCGGAACAATTCAAGAACCGAAGGCGCACGGAAAGCTTCAGAAAAAGTACCACGAACCATCAAGTCATTGAATGGTTTCCACTGGAAGCCTAATTTGCTGTTAGTCGTATCACCGAAGTTGCTGTAATCAGAGTAACGAGAAGCTACTTCAAAATTAAGCTCTTCAGCCCCAGTTACACCCGATAATACAGGTACAACGAATTCTGCGTAGAATTCTTCAACGTCATAACCACCCTGGGTAGGCTGGCGCGCGTTACCAGAAGTAATTCCTGCTGCTTTCAAAGCATCTGGCTGATCAAAGCCTGAGACCCAGCGCTTCTCAGCACCTGCTGCAAAGCCCATAGTACCCGCAGGCAATTCGGCTAAGTCACCGGTAATGTTTGCGGTATACCCTTTCAGCTCTGTTTCGAGCGTATCTTGAGAGGTAAATTCAATGTAATCCACCATGTCCTGAGTGATAGTGCCTTCACCACCAAGTAAATCTAAAGGAACACAGTCCGCATCATCAACACAATCACCAGTCAGTGCGTAGTTTACGCGCTGCATGTTTAGCTCACCAGTACCCATAGTATTCTGTTGAATACGCGAGTAGATGTAGTTCACATCCCAGTTGAAGAAGCGATCAGCAAAAACGAAATCACCTTCAATACCAGTAGAGAACTGGTAATGATCAACGTCTTGACTGAATATACGAGGGCCAACTTCAACCATGCGGCGACCATAAAGGAATAGGTTACCCGGGTTGCCGAAACCGTTTGTTGAGTCTAAGTCATAACCAAAGTTGTTAAAAGGGTTCTCAGATTCGATGACGGTTTCGCCACTGATACCACCAGCAAATGCACCACCGACAAACAGTGGGGTAGGTGCTAATAGCTGAGAAGACTGACGGTTACCAAAGAAGCCCTCAGCACGCACTCGCAAGTTATCGCTGATATTGTACGTACCCTGAGAATAAAAATTTGTACGCTCTTGTGGTGTTAATAGGTAGTTGTCCGGTGCAAAGTTAAATGCATCGGAAGATTCCCATGGTACAGTATTACCACGATCTCCAGTAACAATTTTGTCGTTTCTGGTATTTCCGTCTTCGTCAAAATAGTAAATACGACCAAAAGGTGTGCCTGATGAACCACCGAAACCTTCAGGAGTACCAAATACAGGCACTGCAGAAATTTCACGATCACCTGCCATTACTGGCTCTTGCTTGGTATAGCTTGCATTAAAGAAAGCACTACCACGGTCACTTGCCGTACCAATACTCAAATCATATTGTTCAGTTCGGCCGTCACCTTCGTCGTATTCACCAACGTAGCTATTAAATTGGACACCATTGAAATCTTTGCGTGTAATGATGTTAACTACAGCAGAAATTGCATCAGAACCGTAAACAGCTGATGCGCCATCTTTCAGAACTTCGATACGTTCGATAATTGAAGATGGGATATTGTTTAAGTCAACAGCACCGCCAAGTGTAGGAGCCCAGCGACGTCCATTCACCAAAACCAAAGTACGATTAGCACCTAGGTTACGGATATCCAACTGAACAGAGCCATCACCACCGTTGTTAACAGTTGTATTAATTGCAGACCCGGCAGATGGGATATTTTGAAGAATATCACCGACGGAGGCAATACCAACTTTGTCTAAGTCTTCACGGCTTAGTACTTGAACTGGGTTAGCGCCTTCCATGTCCGTACGACGGATACGTGAACCTGTAACCTGGATACGCTCAACCTGTTCTTCTGCGCCTGTTTCGTCTTGTGCGTCTTGTGCTACTGCAAAAGCGGGAAAGCCTAAAGACGCAGCAACTGCTGCAGCCGTTAAGCTTTTTCGAAATGTCATATTTTTCATGAGTAAAAACTCCCTGGAACGTTTTTATTAGATCACTTCTTTTACTAGAAGCTTTCTAGAATCTAACAGGAAGTTAAAAGGTTGTAAACTTTTCGTGCTAATTTTGTTGGCTTTATTATGAAGAGTTCCAACAAGGCCACTTAAAGTGATCTGAATTAGAAAATAAAAAACTCATTTGAACGCCTGGATACAATTTCCAAACACGCCACTTTCAGGAAACTCTACCTGCTGCACTGTAACCTTTTTAAAGCCTGCGGCCTCAAACTGCTTTTGAGTTTCGTCCATATCACCTAACTGTTCAGTTGCTTTCAGTAAGGTTTTGGTTCGTGATTTGTGTGCATTTAATGAATCCATGTAACCGTTAAGAACCTGGCGCGACTCTGCGTCTTTACCTTCTGCCGCCGCATTTAACAGGTGCTTAGTCGCCGGCACAAAATTCATGGCATGAAATGATGGATTGCGCTCATGCTTGCGAACAAACTGATTGAGTATTTGTTGTGCCTGCAAAGCAGAACGCGGTAAGTTTTTGGGACCATGCTTTAGCAGCGCTTCTTGCAGCGGCAAAACTGATTTTTTAAGTTGCTTAATTACAGAGGGCATTAAGTCATAAATTGCTGCGCTCTTCTTATAAATAACAGACTCTTTTGAGTGAACCAGGGCAATCAACATACCGCCACGCTTTAACTGAACATTGAGGTTCTGCAACCCCTCAGCCATATCGCCGTATTCCAGCCCGTAGTGAGAAACAAAGGTGCCCACTTTTTTATTTGAAGGCAGTTGGAATCTTTCGTAAGGCGTATCGCTCTGAAGTTTTAGCTCCGTATTAGGTGGGTTCAGTTGAGCAGAGTCGATGCCTTGCACGTCAAGTGTTTTGCTTTTTTCTTTTGCATACTCGTTTAACCATTGGACAACAATGCCATTACCGGTACCGATGTCTACAATAGGCTGTTTCACGTCGTTTTCATCCATGCGTTCAAACCAAAACTTTCGCATTTGGTAAGCGGGTAAACGTGAGCTGTCATCTAGAAAACTCGCCTTGGCACCCTTTTGCCAAAAATAACTCCACGGATTACTTTGCGTCATTTCCTTCCCTTATTGTTAGTTTGGTCTTAGCCGAGTCATAATAACACTCTCTTATTCTGCCATAAAAAAACCCAGCCGAAGCCGGGTTTTTTAAACAACTAACGTTGTCGGGCCTTAGAACTTCATGCTGATACGACCATACCAGTATTGACCGGCAGTGTCATAAGAAGAGTTCAAAGTATTCATATCGTTATTGTTAGTAACGTATGGAGGCTGCTTATCAAACACGTTACGCGCACCAAGAGTAAAGGTGGTTGTTTCGCTGAAGAAGTAGTTCATCTGTACGTCATGATATACGTAGCTTCCTACTTCGCTTGACAGATCATCCACATCGTAGTTGATGTCAGTTACGCCATCCTGGTAGCGAGTGATCCAGCTCCAGTCGAAGTCACCAATTTGGTAACCCATAGTCAGGTTTGTACGCAACTCTGGGAATGCCGCTACACGACCACCGAAGTTGGTGTCTGCGCCGAATTTTCCAGCCAACTCAAGAGTTTCCGCACCTTCTTGCGCCAGGTATTTGTACTCATCGAGCACAGTACCGTCAACACGCAGGTTGAACATGCCGTCACCCAGGTCAGCTGCCCATTTCACATCGAAGTCAAAACCTGAAGTTGTGAACGTTGAGATGTTTGCAGTACCGGCAAGAATACCAGCCATGTAACCTTGAGAGTCGCGGAACTCAGAACCTGAGTAACCAGGACGACCTACAGCTTCCGGACCTAAAATCAGGTCACAAGAATTCGCTGAGAAGTTTTCACTGTTGTAACACTCAGAGATGATAGCGGAAGTACTTGGCGCACCTAAACCATCTTCAATTTCGATGTCGTAGTAATCAACTGCAACGCTGAAGTTCTCGATGAACTCTGGTTGATAAACAACACCTAAAGTGAAGCTTTCAGAGGTTTCAGGTTTCAGATCCGGGTTACCACCAACCAATGTTGAAGACTGGTTGTTGTCCAGGCTGAAGTCGCCTGGTAAGCCTTCTGATGCACAGTTGTCTTTAACTGTCTGGCTCTGGCTACCTGTACCGTAGTCGATACATGGATCTGTGTAGCTGATGTTTGACTCAACTTGTGGTGAATACAAGTCACCGATACCTGGAGCGCGGAAGCCTTCAGCAAAGGTTGCACGAACCAATGTACCTGTAGTTGGTACGTATTCTAAACCGAATTTAGTGGTAGTTTGTGCATCAAGGAAGTCGTAATCAGAACGACGTACTGCTGCAGACAGGTCAAGACGCTCTACGCCAGGCATACCAGCTAACAATGGAGCATTAATTTCCATGTAAGCTTCCTGAACGTCGTAAGAACCTTCAGTTGGCTCTGCTGCAACGCTGTAGATTTGGCCTAAGATTGCGCCGCCATCTGGTTGGTTCTGATATTCTTCCCAGCGCTTCTCAACGCCGACAGCCCAAGAAATTGGACCTGCAGGTAAGCCAAATGAACCAGTGTCACCAGTTAAGTTAGCCATTAACTGTTTTGTCGTCGCACGATCAACTGGCGAGTTAGGAATTGTTGCGTAGTCCTGGAATTCTTGCGTGAAGGTACCTTCCTGGAACGGGTTCCACAGGCCTGGGCACTCTTCATCTGCGTCACACAGTGTTGGATCTAACAAGTTACCGATACGCTCTGGGTTTGAACGACCATACTCTACGCGGCTGTCAACATAACGTGCGTAGTTGTATGAGATGTCCCATGACCAACCGTTATCCAGGTAGCCTTCCAGTCCGAATACCATGCGGTAGTCAGAGAAATCCTGAGTAAATGAACGTCCGCCAGTTTCGGCAAGACGACGGTAGATGTATAGGTCTTCACCAATTGGGTTGTCAGGATGATCGCCAGCAACTGTTGGTCCCCAGAAAGTACCTTCTGCAGCCATTAGCTGGTCAGACTGACGGTTAGTGAAACCACCTTCCATAAATGCTGAAAGGTCACGAGTTAGCTCGTAGTTTGCAGACGCATTAATTGAGAAGATGTCCTGCGGAGTCACCATGTAGCTTGCAGGTGCAAAGTTGTAAGCGTCTTGCTGACCATCATACGGACGAATTTCGCCAGTGTTAGGGTCTACGACAAAGCTTGTACCTGCGTTGCCTGAGTTATACTGAGAGTCTTCATCAGCTGCAGACCAGTTACCGTAAGGAATAGTTGAAGAACCACCACGTACAATTTCGCCACCTGACTCACTCAGAGGGTAGCGCGAAAAGTCGCGATCGCCCTGCCAGATAGGGTTACGGTTTTGGTACTCAAGCGCTAAAGTTACGTTGCCTTTGTCGCTGGTAGCGCCGATAACACCTGAAACTTTAGTCGTTTCGCCGTCGCCTTCACCGGTTAAGTCGTACTGAGCTGAGAACTCCGCACCTTCAAAATCTTTCTTGGTGATAAAGTTGATTACACCGGCGATAGCATCAGAACCATAAATGGTTGATGCGCCGTCACGTAATACTTCAACACGCTCAATGTAAGCCATCGGGATTGAGTTTAAATCACCTGAAGCGTAACGACGGCCGTTGATCAAGATCAGCGTACGAGCTGAACCCAGACCACGTAAGTTAGCTGAAGCATAACCAACAGAGCCATTGTTTGTGTTTGAGCCGTTGTAACCACCATTCATGGAAGGAATGTTATGGATGAACTTTTCCATGCTGGTGAAGCCTGAGTTTTCGATTGCTTCTGAATCAAAAACTGTGATTGGACTTGCAGTTTCAGTGTCGGTGCGTTTAATACGCGAACCCGTTACCTGAATACGCTCGACATCGTTAGCTCCTGCTTCTTGCGCAGCAACTAGTGCCGGAAAGCCTAATGTGGTTGCAATAGCTGCAGCCGTTAAGCTTTTACGAAAAGTACTATTGTTCATTGAAATTACTCCCTGGAACATTATTTTTTAGTTGCTTGATTGGCGAAAGCAACATGAAACCGACGACGCACTTATCGTTTTTGGAAGGTGCATCGTGTTTTCGGTTACAACCTTTTAACGCCGCAGGGATTTCATTTCAATAGGAGTTCAGTTCTTTTCTTTAACCCCAGGAATCGTTCGCCTAAAAAATAGCCTAATAGATTATTATTGAACCTCTTTTATTAAAAAATTTAACAATAGTTTCAGCATGTTTAACAGGTGTTTCAGGATTGTAAAGGCTTTAAAATACAGTATTAAAAATAGGTTCTGCCGCTTTCGCACGTTTGATGCTTTCATCATTAACATCTGCACTAACCTGACCCAGGCTGGACGTCAAAACGGGATTGCGACTTCCTTTAGGCGAATATGAAGACTTTTCAGGTTCCAGTCCAATATGCTCATACACTCTATTCATAACGTTGTTCGTTTTTGTTACAAGATCCTCATAACTTATGGTTAATATGCGATCAGGGAAACATTTCTCCCAGTGAGTCAGGAGACTTATTTCGTTCTCTATGTACGTTTGAATCGACTCTTTAGACCAGCTCCAGTCAGCACCTCCACGAAACGCGGTTTTGTAACAAGACCATGCTATATGCTCAGGTTTGCGCCTTATATAAATTGCTTTGCCTTGTGGCACCGCTTTCGCCCAAATACCAAACAACCGATTCAAGTTAAGACTTTTATCGACAACGTAACCTGAGTCCGGATAACGAACGTCGGTAAGTGCCTGGTAAGTTTCGGTTATCATGTCTATCCCTGCCTGAGCGTCACCGTGGCGGCCCATAAATGCAGGGAAGTTCATGGTGTCCTGTGGCGATAAATGAGCACAAGCTTGTCCAAACGCCCCCGTTTCTCCGGCACCGACTACTGCACTATGATTACTTAATATCTGGCCCAAAAGCGTGGTTCCGCTTCTTGGTAAACCAAGAATTGCAATCGCCCGGTTATATTTAACCCGAGACTCAGGTACTGCCTTCATTCCCTGCTTGCTAAAATAAGTTTGTAAGTCGGTAACAAACCGTTTATCAAATGCAGCCTTATACTTAGACTGTTGAGCCATTAATTTAGCCCCTTTTTCGTAGGCCTTAACCGCGTCTTCTAAACGATCTCTGTCGGTTAACGCTTTTCCTAGAGCGTAGTGATAATGCATCCAGTTAATAGGATCATCTTCCGAATATTTATCAGCAACATCCAGCAACTCTTGAAACAGCTCAATATCTTCTGAGAAATCAGTAAAAGACGCTAAAGTTAACCAACTAATTCCTAGATGGGGAGCTAACCCGACAACCTTTCGCAGATACCGGTCTGCTAGCGAAAAGTCTCCCAATTGTGCCCGGGCAGTGCCACATAGGTGCATTATTGAGGGGTTATCAGGTTGCTGGAGAGTTAACGGTTCCGCTGTTGCCAGTGCCCTCTGAAGGTATCCCGCTTCTGCATATATCCCCGCTCGCTGAATATCGCTGGTTACTGTTCTTTGCGTCTGTTGTCGCATGATATCGACACACTCAGTGGCTAAAGTAACTTCCCGCAACCCTAAACTCATTTTAGCTAACATTAACCAATGCGTTTTAAGAGGAGATTTCTTTTCTATTGCATGCCGAATTTTTTCAACCGCTTCGGTTCTCCGTCGAGCTTTCATCGACTCCTGAATATCCGACAAAAACGCCATAACTTCCACAGTGTTCCCCTATTATAAATGACAGACAAAAAAGCCGGGAATCAGAGAGTTCCCGGCTTGAACGTTCCAGTTCTATTGCTTTACTTTAGAACTTAACTTCTGCACTCAAACGCACATAGCGTGGAGTCTGGAAGTTAGTTGGCAAGCCGTAAAGCTCATTTTCCTGGCCTCGGGCAATAAGACCGTAGCCATAATCAACCGCTTCATAACCTGCGAAACGTTCTGATACTTCATTAACCTCAGTTGCAGTGTCATTGTTAAACACATTGAAGACATCTGCACGGAAGGTTACATCCGTATCACCGATCATCATGTTATAACGAGCAGTCAAGTCTAAACGCCACTGGCTATCTGTACGACCTTGTGAACCTCGTGGCGCTATTTCGCCATCCTTAACAAAAGACTCAGCACCGTACAGCGAAGCATAAGTGTCCGTAGGGTGGTAACCGAAGGCATTAACCGGACGACCAGATTCCCAGCTAAAGTTAGCTCCCAGGCTGAATGCATCTGTAAGTGCATATGAGCCGCGCAACTTAACCATATGACGACGGTCATTTGGCAAGTTACCATAAGAACCATCTGTTAATCCTGGTTGGTCAAAGTTCGTTGTCAGTCCAGCATCATCCTGCCCATTATCTGAACGAACAAAACCTTCGTTATTTCCCCAACTATGAGACCAAGTGTAACTACCGTCAAACATCCATTTATCATCAAACTGACGTTTAACAGTCACATCAACAGCTGCGTACTTACGCTCAGATTCAGGGTAGCCTAAGTAGCTTCCCGGAATTGTATACTGTTGATTTTCCAGTGGACCAGACTCACCATCCGGATCGGTAGTGATAGTCACGTCATTACCGGGGTTGGTAAGAACATAATAGTGGAAGCCACTGGCACACATAGTACAAGCTGAACCAAACTCATCCTGCAGGTATTCGTTAAAGCCAGCATCGATCGCCACATCCTCCAGCGAACTGCCGAGCTCACGATACGTACCTTTAACACCTACTGACCAATTTTCAGAAACCATGGTTTCATAGCCCAGGATGTATTCATCTTGGTACATAGGGTCAAGATCAGCGTTAACTGTTTCACCAGTGCCTTTCAAAGTACCGTCAGCATAGACAGAACGGCCATCTAAGTCACCAAAGACAGGTGTATTATCATCGTTGATATCGGCAACTTCATAGGTGCTTACAACATAGTACTCGTCACCAGCAAGGCGAACGTTTGTATTAGTTGCTACAGGCAAGAAGTAACGACCATAGTTAGCAAATAACTTGCTCTCACCATTACCATTGATATCCCAGCTTAAACCAACGCGAGGTGCCCACTGATCAGAAACATCAACAAACTTTTCACCGGCTTTGTTGTAGTTCTCAAATGTCTCATTACGTAGTCCAATGCGGGCAACAACGTCGTTTGTTACGTACCAAGTATCCTGAACGTAAAATGCGTTCGATTTAGTCTCGAAGCTACCTTCGTTGCTGTAAATGTTTTCATCAACCAAAGTACATCCGACAAGATCACCGTCAGAGAAACCTGAAGAGTCACAACCATAGTAAGTGTAAGCTACACCGCCAGCACGCTCAGTTTTTTCGTAAGCTTCCATATCTTCATAGTCAATACCGGCACGAATCGTATGATCCGGGTGGACATACCAATCGATATCAACACGATAAGCTGTACGTTTATCTTCCTGAACAGAAGGCGTTGCTAAACCAAAGTTTGTAAACTGACCAGAGTAACCGTCTGCATAGATAGCAACAGTATCCGAGCTCGCGTTACGGTTTGTATAAGTGGCTTCGTTAACGCCGTATAAAACACTTAGCGTTAAGTCATCGGTTAAAATACCCGTATATTGAGCCGCATATGACTTCCCGCCGCGGTCTAATACGTAATCACCGTACAATTCACCTTGCGCGTCTTGCTCGGCATTGTAAGCGTACTTACTGGATTCCAGTTCGCTTGAGTTATCCCAACCCGTAAATTCGATAATATGGTTTTGGGTAATATACCAGTCTAATTTACCAGCAAATAAAACGTCTGATGCATCTCTTTCGTAGGACTGTCCTGCAGTAGCAAAGTCGCTTACACGATCTTTAAAGTTAACCAAACCGAAGAAAAACAATTTATCTTCGACCAGTGCGCCACTTGCCCAAACGTTGTAGTTGTTTTCACCAATTTCATCTTTGCTATTTAACTGATAGTAAGGGCTACCGTTGCGGGCTAATTGCTCCTCGTCAGTCAGGATCACATCTGGTTTATCAGAACGCAGTGAAGATGGCTCAAAATAAGCACTTGCTCCGGCTTTAAATTCATTCGAACCGGATTTCGTGGTAGCGTTTATGACACCACCCGTAGAGCGTCCATATTCAGCAGAATAACCACCCGTTTTTACTTCAAACGTTTCGTACATTTCGAATGGTAACTCAGAACCACCAAGTCCATTACGGAAGTTCGTTACGTTCAAGCCATTGACGTAATAAACGTTTTCACCCACTGACGCCCCACCAAAGGAAGCCAGGTTACCAAACGCTGAGTCACCGCGGGTTGTGCCCGGTGCTAGCAAAGCAACTGAAGAAAGATCACGAGGGACAGGAACCTTGCTCAAAAAGTCCTGGCCAATAACGAGCTCAGATTCAGACGATGTAGTGTCAATAGAAGAAATAGCCGAGCCTGTTACCTGGATTGTTTCCATTTGTTCTTGAGTAACAAGTGTCAAATCGATATTGGTACGGCCACCGACTTGCACACGCAGCATTTCTTCTTCCAACACTCCGTAACCTGACTTCGTTGCTTTTAAAGAGTACTGTCCGGGCGGTAGTAAAGGAAAGCGGTAGTTACCGTTTTCATTGGTAGTAACGGTACGAGTTAGTCCTGTTTCTAAATTCGTTATGGTAATTTGGACATCATTAATTGCATCTCCAGCCTGGTTTTCTGCACTACCAAGCAGAAATCCCTTCGACTCATCAGCAAGAGCCGGGGCGGCACTGCCTAAAGTCAAAGCAACAGCTGACGCTGCAACACTCACTTTGAATATTGAATTTTTCATGATTGTATTTCCCTGGGTTTTTAAGACTTATTATCTCCAAAAGTTACTATATTACGCAGTAAAACATCTTATTAAACTTTGTAACACCTTGTAACATTCCTACCGTATCATGTTTTTAAATACATCTAAAATACCTAATTAGCCGCTTTTTTTAATAAAGAGATTGCTGGCCTATTAGAGTTCTCATTTGAATAACACTGCGCCAAAAAAAGCTCTGCACAAGCGAGGGTATCCGTTAGTGCGTGATGAGCATGATAGTCAGGTAAGTTATAACGCTTTCGACACGCACTCAGCGTTAGTTGGCCACCTTGAATAGGTTGCTGAGGATTCCGCTCAAGCTTGTTTTTTTCAAAAGCTAAAGTGTCGAAAACTGCCAGCGGTTTAAAAAGTGTGCCGTACTCCGCCTCAATATGCTTCAAAAACCGCCAGTCCATGCCTTTGTGGTGGCAAACTAATACGGCATCATTCAAAGCTCGACTTAACATACCGAACGTTTGCCTGGGCTCCGAGCTATGCAGAAAGTCTTGCTGGGTTAAACCGTGGATAGTCGGGCTTTGACCTAGTTCAAGCTCCTGTCCGTGAGCGAAAACATGATATTGAGCATTGCCGTAGTGCATTACTGGCGGGTGTATGGTCATCCACGCAATCGACAGTATTTGATGCTTCTTTGGATCCAGCCCGGTACTTTCGATATCCAGCGCAACATACCGCAACTCTTGCCAGGGTCGTTTTAGCTTTTGCCGGCGGTCATACCAATGAGCAAGTTTCTCTAACCATTGCGCCATAACTAATAACCCTGGCGACTGAATTTTAAGCCTACGCCCTGTTGGGCTTCTTTAATTATCTTAAATGCGGTTTTCAGTTGGCGCCTTGATAAGGTACTTAACTCATCCGGGTCTATTGCGTTTTTGGGTTTATCTGTTCCCCAAACTTTTAGCTGATGATTCAACCTCAGTTGAGTCAGAAATTCCCAAGCTTCCAGCAGCGACTGGTTATCGCGTCGGTTTAGCAGCTTACTACCTTTTAAAGCTGCCAGTCGAGCGGGCGTACTCGGCGATGTCAGCCCTGCCTGCAGAGAATAAATGCGGGCAATATCATTAATAAGTGCAATTCCGTAGCGCTTAATATCAATAGTATCGCCATCGTCCGTGTCCTCTGTACGCAGCCGATTAAAAAGCCCAAGCGGAACACTTATTTTATTGACTAAAATCGCTAAGTTTCCTAAAAACATTTCATTCTTGGCTAAATCAGCTATTTGCTTACGATACTCTTGGTAAAACTTACCGGGACCCACCACCGGACGACTGTCAAAAAATATCTGGCAGTACATCAAAGCCTTAGGTGTCGGACTTTCTATCCAGCTAGTAAAACGTTTTTTCCACTCATCTATTGTGCCGCGACAATCAGGGTTAGATGCCATAATATTGCCCGGGCATGAGGGAATACCGCATTCATTGAGTCCCTCACAAACATACTCACCCAAACCGGCAAACCAGTCCTTTTGTTTGTCGGTTAAACCGTTACTTAATAACAGGCCATTGTCCTGGTCCGAGCTTAACGTTTGGTCTTCCCTTCCTTGCGAGCCAAATGCGAGCCAACTGTATGCAGCCGGTGCAGCGCCATTCTCTTGTTCGTACAACTGTATAAGCTGGCGTGTCATACCGTCGGTAACGGACGCCATAAGGCGACCCAGTATTGAGGTTTGTTTTACCCGGCTGGCAAAGGTTTGCAGATAGTCCGGCAGCTTTCGGGCTTCTTCTATCAACTGTTCTTTGCTACCCGCTTTACGAATGGCACTGATGAGAAACACCGGATCACTACGTTGCTGGCGGATTAGGTCGGTAGCGGTCACCATACCCACAGGTTGATTTTGATCGTTAACCACAGGCAGATGGTGAATGTTGCTGGAAGTCATTGTAGTCAGCGCATCCATTAATGAGCGGTTCTCATAAACAGATTCAGGTAATTGCGTCATTACTGCGGCAACTCTAACGTCAAGCGGTAACCCTTCTGCCACAACGCGGTTTCTAAGATCTCTGTCCGTCAAAATTCCCACAAGCTGGGTATCATCTACAACCAGTACAGAGGATATACCGTTGCTGGACATCAACTTTGCCGCTTCCTGTACAGAGGTGTCACTGGTTAAGCTAACGGGGGGCATTTTAACGACACTACCAACCGTTTGCTCACTCCAGTCAAGCTCATCATTTTCGTCGCTTTTTTGTTCTGTTAGCAAGCGTTGTCCATGCGCGCGAATGAAGTACTGTTCGAAGGGTTTCGACACATTACGAAGACGATCGAAGGCAGACTGAGGCAAAACGTAAACAATGCCATCCTCTATTGTTTTAAGTTTATTTACTACTTCTCGACCCGATAACAACGACGGATAGCCGAAGAGATCGCCATTTTCCAGGCGCTCAATTAACCGTCCGTCAGCGCCTCGCAAATCAAAGACTCCCGAGCGCACTATAAAAAGTGCAGGCCGCATGTCTTTCATAATTTCATTGCAGTTTTCTTCATTCATATAAACGGACTGCAATTGAGATACCGCCCAACTTCTCTGCTCTTCAGATAACGTATCAAATGGAGGGCAATCTTTTAGAAATGCATTTACTTCCATGAGCTGACCTCAATGTGGAAAAGCTGATTTCAGTTTTGTGTATTAACACAACTTAGTCAATAAAAAGCCCAGCACTCGGGCTGGGCTTTAACTGTATTATGTTATTCATTAGTGAGACTGAGCTTCGCCCGATCCTTTCGGATAACGAATAGACTCAACCAGCTCCTGAATATCTTCCGGGGCGTCACCAGTAAATTTATGCACAACAACCGCAACAACAAAGTTGATTATCATACCTAAAGTACCAATGCCCTCCGGTGAGATACCGAATAACCAGTTTTCCTGAGTATTTAACTCCGGAGCGACGAACTTGAAGTAAACAATGTAGCAGAAGGTAAACAGTATACCGACAACCATACCTGCTACTGCACCTGCACGGTTCATACGCTTATGGAATACGCCCATGATGATCGCAGGGAAGAAGCTCGCTGCGGCTAAGCCGAACGCGAAGGCGACCACCTGCGCCACGAAGCCGGGCGGATAGATACCGAAGTAAACCGAGATAATTATCGCGACCGCAGCTGCGAGTCGAGCGTAGAAAAGCTCCTGTCTATCCGTGATATTCGGTGCCAAATTTCGTTTCAATAAGTCATGCGAAACTGACGTTGAAATAACCAATAGCAAGCCTGCAGATGTAGAGAGCGCAGCGGCTACCCCACCGGCAGCTACAAGTGCAACGACCCAGGCTGGCAAATCAGCAATCTCAGGGTTAGCTAAAACCATGATGTCACGGTCAATAGTCATTTCATTGCGCTCATCACCTGAATAGAACATTTTGCCGTCATCGTTCTTATCTTCCCAAGTGATCAGACCGGTTTTTTCCCAGTTTTTAATCCAGCTTGGTGCGTTTTCATATTCAACACCCGTTAATTCAGGACCGTTGATAGTATTGAACATGTTGACCTTGGCAAACGCAGCAATAGCAGGCGCTGTTAAGTAAACCACAGAAATAAAGGTCAGAGCCCAGAACGCAGAGCGACGTGCATCGCGTACTTTAGGTACGGTGAAAAAACGCACAATAACGTGAGGCAAACCAGCAGTACCAACCATTAATGCAGCTGTGATGAAAAACACATCGACTTTACTACGCATACCTTCTGTATATGCGGCAAAACCAAGTTCCTGAGACAGTCCATCGAGCCGGTCAAGCAGGTAACTTCCTCCGCCCGGAACGTCTTGAGCTATGGTTGCGCCAAAGCCAGTTTGGGGCAAGAAATGGTCCGTCATTAATAGTGAGATGAATACAGCAGGTACAACATAAGCAAACATCAGTACAACGTATTGTGCAACCTGTGTGTACGTGATTCCCTTCATACCACCGAGTACGGTGTAGAAGAAAACGATGATTGCGCCAATAATAACACCCGTTGCAATATCCACTTCCAGAAAGCGGGAGAATACAACACCGACACCACGCATTTGTCCTGCAATGTAAGTAAAGCAGATCAAGATAGCGCAGATTACTGCGATAGTACGAGCGGTTTGTGAATAGTAGCGGTCGCCAATGAAGTCCGGCACAGTGAATTTGCCAAACTTGCGTAGGTAAGGAGCAAGGCACATGGCCAATAAGACATAACCACCTGTCCAGCCCATTAGGTAAACAGAACCATCATAACCAGCGAAGGCTACGATACCCGCCATTGAGATAAAAGAAGCAGCTGACATCCAGTCAGCAGCTGTGGCCATCCCGTTCATTACCGGGTTAACACCACCGCTTGCTACATAAAAGTCATTCGTTGAGCCAGCACGTGACCAAATTGCGATACCAATGTATAGCGCGAAGGTCAGGCCGACGATTATAAAGGTGAGCGTTTGAATATCCATAGCGCCTTAGTCCTCGTGTACATTATATTTGTTATCTAACGCGGCCATGCCCTTCACATAAATGAAGATGAGCACGATGAAAGTCAGAATGGAGCCTTGCTGTGCAAACCAAAATCCCAGCTTAAAGCCAAAGAAAGTAATTTCGTTAAGCACGTCCACCAGTATAATTCCAAAGCCATAGGAAACGATAAACCATACAACTAACAGCTTGAGCATCAAGCTGAGGTTTTCTTTCCAATACGCTTTGGCATGAGATTCGCTTTCGAATGCCATAACGTCCCCTCCAGTTGTTCAACATTATTGTTTTTGGGTCGCTAACAAATGTAAGTGGGATTGTTAATAGGGGAAATTGGACTTTGGTCGTAGCTGCTACTGAAG
>Ga0209345_10001679_pt1 | contig 26080 bp, 24 predicted proteins | sample Cruoilmetagenom7_FD_187294 | JGI IMG/M metagenome (GOLD analysis project Ga0209345, IMG submission 187294) | Oil polluted marine microbial communities from Coal Oil Point, Santa Barbara, California, USA - Sample 7 (SPAdes) (version 2) | ecosystem: Environmental > Aquatic > Marine > Oil seeps ...
CAACTCTTACAAAAGCTGGAATAAAATGTAAAGTTGTTCTCAAAGGTACTGCTGAATACGACAATATAGTCAATATCTGGATAGAGCATTTAAAAGCAGCAATGGCACATTTTAAAGGATAAGTTTAAAAATAATAATTGTGTGGCATAATATTAGGATACCAAAGCCTGGGGCGCTTGCCCGGGCTTTGGTATGTGAAGCCCTTTCAGGGCAATTTATTTGAAAGACATTCCAACAACAATATAACTTAATTGACCTGCACTGTTTTGCAGGGACCACCAGATATTGCAATATTCTTTAAAATTAAGCATAGGGCAAATAAAGAAATGACAAACCATATCATAAGCAGGACAACATATGGGAATTGAACTATATTTTAGCAATTCTCTTGAGCAGTTGGCTGAAAAAATGTCTGATATTATATGTTATGAAACATATAACAAGAAAAATATATTTAAAGCGCCTGCTGTTATTGTTCCTAATCAAAATATTGCAAAATGGCTGCAACTTTTTATTGCAAAAAAACATTTGATTTGTATGAATATTGATATGCAGCATCTTGAATCCGGTCTATGGAATATGCTTTCTTTTCTTGATGAAAGTTGCGAAAAACCTGATTTTTTTGATATGGATCATTTAAAAACACTGCTTTTTTTTATTTTTCATAATCTTGATTTTCAGGATCCTGATTTAAAGCCAATTGCAAGATATCTGTCAAACAATAATGGTGACAAAAAGAGCGTGGATTATGCTGCTAAACTCTGGCAGCTTACTGTAAAACTTGCAGTTTTGTTCCAGGAATATGAATCCCACAGATTCGAGATGATCAATCAATGGACAAAAAAAAATAGTTTTGAAAATGAGATGGAAAGGTGTCAAAAAGCAATCTATCTTAAGATAAAAAAGTTAAAAGATAAATATACATCTCAAACTGGGATCTGCCTGCATTCAATGTCAGAATATGCTCAAAAAGTGTTTGCTGGATTATTATCAGCACCAAATTTAAAAACCGAAAAAAAACTCATATACTCTTTCGGACTGTCTCAGATTTCAGAGTTTCATTTGAATATTATAGGCAGATTAATGCCATATTATGATATTTATATATATGCTTTTAATCCCTCACGCGAATTCTGGGAGGATATAAAAACACCCTGGGAAAAAAGATGGATTGAAAAAAAAAATGCTAATAAACTGAAAATAAGTCCAGAAGAAAAAAAGCAGGGAGAACTTTTTTATGAACAGGACAATTCTGTGCTCGCCATGTGGGGCAAACCGGGTCGGGAAAGTATAAGGTTGCTTTGCGAGTTGACAGATTATAATTTTAACGCGTTTTATGTTGTTAAAGACAATCCTGAAAATGTGCTTGAAAGTATAAAAAACAGTATTTATACCCTCTCGGAAAATAAAAAACATATTTTCAACCAAGACAGATCATTGCAGATTATTGCATGTCCTAGTATATTCAGAGAAGTTGAAACCGTATACAATAACATTTTATATAATCTCGAAAAAAACGACAAGCTTTTGCAAACAGATATAGCTGTTATGGTACCTGATATGACAGCTTACAAACCTGTATTTGATTCGATATTTAAAAGAAGTGAAAAACGTATTTTATACAACATAGTAGATTTTAATGCTCAGATTGAAAGTGTTTATGGACAGGCAGTATTGGCGATTCTGGATTTGGTATCTGGACGTTTTTCGCGAAAGGAAGTTTTTGAGCTTATGATGAACCCTTGTTTTATGTCCAAATGGGAAATAGGCTCCGAACAAATTCGTATTTGGGCAAAATGGGCTGATAGTTTAAATGTTTTTCATACATTTTGCATAAATGAAAAAAAAAAAAACGGATATTTTGAAAGTGCAAATTATACATGGAAACAAGGCCTTCAAAGGCTAAGACTTTCAAGAATAATGGCACCTCCTGACATATCCGAAGTTGATATCAGATTTAACCACTTTCAGGGACTTGTGCCTTATAATGATATAAATACAGATGACACGGGTTTGGTTGAAAAATTCTGCCTGGCTGTTGAAACTTTACATGACTGCGTTGTAAAACTTAAAAAAAATATAAGCTGTGTAAAAAAATGGAAAGTAATTTTTTTTCAGGTGTGTGACAGGTTGATCAAAATACCTGAAAATCAAAAAGGAGAAGCTTCTGTTTTAAGAATGCTGACAAAAAGTTTTGATAAGTTGATTTTCTATGATCAGATAGGCGAGGACGCAACATGTTCCAGCCTTGATGTTGAGATTATTAAAGAGTATATACGTTTAAATCTTAAATCAATATCAGGAGGAACAGGAGACTATCTGACCCAGGGTATTACAATATCAGCGTTGCAGCCCATGCGCCCTATTCCTTTTAAAATCGTTTATGTACTTGGAATGGAAGAAGGTATTTTCCCCGGAAAATCAGATACATCATCACTTGATCTTCGTCTTTTAAAAAGACGTATTGGCGATGTGAGTATTTTTCAGCGTAACTGCTATCTTTTTCTTGAGCTGCTTTTATCTGTCAAAGAAAAGTTTTACATAACCTATGTATCAAGGGATCTTCAAAAAGATCGTATGCTTGTGCCATGCTCTGTTGTTAATCAACTATCAAGATATATTGAAAAACAGATATTTGAAAAGGGTCAAAAATTTAAAGTTGCACAAATACCGCTTAAAGGGAGCAGCAGACATTATCTTGATTTTGATGAAAATAATTCGTGGACAGATGCTTTTTTTAACTATTGCAAAGCAGATAGGATAATATATTATCGAACAAGCAGTCTATGGGATGTTTTTACTCAATATGCATCACAAAATGATCTGAATAAGGCAGAAAAATTTTCTCCTTGTTTTTCACTTGCGTCTGATAAATCTAAAATTGACAAACAGCCTGCTTTAAAACTTGACTCAAATAAGCTGAAAAAATTTTTGGAAAATCCTGTAAAACAGAGTATAAATATTTATGCCGGGCTTTATGATGGAGAAAAAACAATTGAGGATCTGTCATTAAATGAGGATGAACCCTTTTTTTCAGAATTTCCTGTTGATTATAATCTTGTTATGCGTTCTGTTAAAAGGTGGATGGATCTTTCATACCCAATATGTGATACAAAAAAGTTTAGCCCGGAAGAAATATTTGATCTTGTTTATGATGATTTTTCAAGAAAAAGCAAAACGCCAGAAGGAGTTTATGCTGAGTCAGACAGGGAAAAACTAAAAAGTCAGGTTTTATTAACTGTGGAAAATATCTCTTGTGTTCTAAGCAAAATGCAGTCAGCAAAAAAAATATATAAAACCGTTCTGATAGGAGATCATAACGCAGAGATGGTTTTATCAAAAAATCATCCGGAAATTATAGAATTTGACCCTTTACAGCTTCAGGTTGAAACAAAAAACAAAAATTCAGATTTTATGACATGTGTTGTGGAACTTAAAAGCCAGCTTTCATGGTTATGGAAAGATTGGGATGACACATTGAATGTACTGGTTCTTACAGGTTCTGCAAAACCTCATAGAAAAATGCCTGACAAATACATATTTGAACCGCTTTTATTTTACCTTATATGTCTTGCCGGAGACAAAAGTTCCAGATGGATAAGCAATAATGACATTGTATTTCATGTAATTTACAAAAAAGAGATATCTGTTTGGAGGTATAACTTTTCAAAAGAAGTTGCTATAAGATATCTTACAATTATTTTGTTTGACTATCTTGATCAGACATTGCCAAAATGGCTGCCTTTTGAAAAGGTTTCTGAAATAAAGGTTTCAGGAAAACTGACTCTGCCTTATACAAAACTAAAAGATAGAGTAGATGCAACATACAAAAAAAAATATGCTGTGAATCTGCATAAAGCATTGCAGGAAACAGATGATGAAATGTTAAGGCTCATAAAACCTGAAATTTATCCTGATGCCTATGATAAAGTTCGGGAAAGATTTGAAATATTCTTTCAGACAATTTGATTATACTATTTTTTTAATCAGGCTAAAAAAAATCATTTCATAAAATCATTTCATAAAATCATTTCATAAAATTAACTTGACAAACATAGCTTTTCCAATTTGTATATAATTACTTTTAAAAAAATAACTTCTCAATAACTACAGGTAACTTAAAAGCACAGGAAATACTTTTATTTACTCCTGCATGCAGTAAATATCCAGAATTTTTTTGAGAAGTTAGAAAAATATGGTTAAAAAATAAAATTTTTTGACCATATTTGCTTTGCATTTTACTAACAGAAGTCACAGGGAGGTGAAAAAGAAGTTATGGGGGAAGACAATAATTCAAGAAAGTTAATTAGCGGACGGCCAAAGTACATACTTGATGCAAGATCTCCTCTTTGTTCGGGGTGCCAGCATGGCATTATTTCCCGAATAATATGTGATGTGGTAGAAGAACTTGACATTGCAGACAAAAGCATTGGCATAGGAGGAGTCGGGTGTCATGCGATGTGTATGTTTACCATGAATATTGACTTTGTTCAGGCACTTCACGGAAGAGCTCCTGCTGTGGGTACAGGAGTAAAAAGGGGAACAGATGGAAACTGTATAGTTTTTACTATTCAAGGTGATGGAGACCTTGCTGCAATCGGAATTGGTGATTTAATTAATGCTACTACCCGTGGTGAAAAGCTTACAACAATTTTTTTTAATAATAGTGGTTATGGTACAACAGGAGGGCAGCTAGCTCCTACAACTTTAATCGGCCAGCCTACAACAACAACACCTCTTGGCAGAAAAGAAGGTGAAGGCGGATTCCCTATTCATATGGCCGAACTAATGGCTAATTTTGCTGGTGTTGCATATTCAGCCCGTTGTGCTGTAAATACCATAGCCCAATACAAAAGTGCAAAAAAAGCAGTTAAAACCGCCTTTCAAAAACAAATTGATGGAATTGGATATGGATTTGTAGAAATTCTTTCCGCATGTCCTCCACTGCTTAAACTAAAACCTATTCAAGCCAGGCAATGGTTTGAGAAACATATGCTGTCAGAATATCCGTTAGGTGAGTTTAAAAACGTTGATGAGCTTAAGGTCAATTATCAAGTAGTTTAAATGATAATATTATGACAAAAAATAAAATGGGTTGAGGACAAAATGGAAAAGAAAAAAAAGATCATAGACATTGAAATTAATAAAGAATATTGCAAGGCCTGTTTGTTTTGTATTGATTCATGCCCAAAACAATGTCTTATTATGGGAACAGAACTAAATAGCACAGGATTTACTTCTCCTGTTTTTGTAAATCAGGGAAATTGCACTGGTTGCGCTATATGCAGTTTGCTTTGTCCAGATATGGCAATACAAGTATTTGAAATTCTAAATTAAAAAGAATATAAACAATATGAGTATTTTGCAAAAAAGCGCATAGATTTCTTCAAAAAAACAGACAAAAATCTGTTTATGACTATTAAGGAGTAGATAACTATGGTCGAGAAAGTACTTATTAGTGGAAATGAGGCAATTGGCTATGGTGCAATTTATGCTGATTGTACACATTATTTTGGCTATCCTATAACTCCGCAAAATGAGTTGATTGAGTTTATGGCCAGAGAGTTTCCAAAACTTGGCAGAACTTTTGTCCAGGCTGAAAGCGAATTTGCATCAATTAATATGGTTTGTGGAGCAGCAGCAACAGGCAGAAGAGCTATGACTTCTACATCTAGTACAGCTTTTAGCCTTATGCAGGAAGGCATATCCGGAATAGCGGCAATGGAGCTACCCTGCCTTATTGTTGATGTGCAGCGTGGAGGCCCAGGAGCTGGAAGTACACAGCACTCCCAGATGGACTATCTCCTTGCAACCCGTGGTGGTCATGGAGGATATAAAAATATTGTTCTTGCTCCTTTTTCAGTTCAGGAAGGGTTTGAACTTACTCAGCTGGCATTTTACCTGGCTGATAAATATCGTATTCATGTTATATTATTAAGTGATGGAATACTGGGACAGATGTATGAAAGTGTAAGTCTGGAAAAACATGAATTTCCGTCGCTTCCTGAAAAAACATGGGCAGTCAAAGGCTCTGCTACCAACAATTGTCAGCGAAAATTTATTCATAATTCTCCGGGCATAATAGGTTCATATTATGATTATATGAAACGCTCTAAAGAAAAGTATGACAAAATAACGGAAAATGAAGTACGTTATAGCAGCTATGAAATAGAGGATGCAGAGATAATTCTGATATCTTATGGATCAACCGCAAGAATAGTGATGGAAGCTGTGCAAAAGGCCAGAAAAGAGGGTATAAAGGCAGGCTTGTTCCGGCCTGTAACTCTTTGGCCATTTCCTCGTGAGCATTTATATAAGCTGGCTGATAAAACAAATAAGTTTCTGGTTGTTGAAGATTGTATGGGGCAAATGGTTGAAGATGTAGAACTTGCATTACAGGGAAAAGCAACAATTGATCTTGTGAGCTCTTTAGATCGCAACCTTCCAACAGGTAGCGGTATGATCATTTCAACAAAGGTTTTAGAAAAGATAAAAAATATGCTTTAACAAAAACTGCATTGAATATTATTTATTAAAAGGAGTTGGTTTTATAATGGGAGAGGATAAAGATAGAACACATAATGTTGCAATAGCAGGGTATGGAGGCCAGGGTGTATTAACTGCCGGATTGTTAATTGCAAGGGCTGGACTAAAAACCTATAAGCATGTAAGCTGGTACCCTATCTACGAAACATGGCAGCGCGGAGGAAGAGTATTTTGTGGTGTGGTGCTGTCTGACAAACATGTTGTATCCCCTGTGATATCAGAGCCTGAAAACCTGCTTGTATTAGATGAACCTGCTCTGGATCTTTATGAGGATAGTCTTATAAATGATGGATTGCTTATTTATAACAGCTCGATGATTAAACGTAAATTAAAAAGAGATAACATTAAATCAATTGGGGTTCCTGTAACTGAACTGGCAAAAAATCTTGGAGCTGTACAGGTTTCCAACCTTGTGCTGCTTGGTGTGTATCTTAAAATTGCAGCTGTTATACCAATTGATATTATCGAAAGTACTCTTGAAGACACGTTAAAAAAAGAAAAAAAAGAAAAGTTTGCATCCTTGAATAAACAAGCTTTAAGATGCGGGTTTGAAAGATAAAAAATTTTGCATAAATGTATATCTTTAATTGAGCATTTTTTTATTCAATCATTTTATGAATTAAAAAAACGCTCAACATTAAACATAGAAAAGCAGCTAAAAAAAGCTATCTTCCCTTATAAACCGGTTTTCTTTTCTCAGCAAAAGCCCTTGGTCCTTCCTTGACATCTTCGCTTTGGAAAAGGTTTCCAATAATATAACTTTCCAGCATTAATGCATCATTAAGAGGAATTCTAACGCCTCTGTAGGCAGCTTCTTTTGCTGCTCTTACAGCTAAAGGCCCATTTTCACACAACCGTTTTGCAAGATCTGTTGCAGCAGACATAAGCTCATTTTGTGGAACCACTTTGTTGACAAGTCCAATGCGCAATGCCTCATCTGCATCAATAAAGTCTCCTGTCAATAATATTTCCAAAGCCTTGGCAAAAGGTACAAGACGGGGCAATCTTTGTGTGCCGCCCCATCCAGGTATAAGGCTTTGCTTTACTTCCATAAGGCCTAGTCTTGCTGTATCTGCAGCAATTCTAAGGTCACAGGCCATGGACAATTCCAGTCCGCCACCTGTAGCAATGCCATTTATAGCTGCTATAAATGGTTTCCAGACTTCTATACCACGCATGGGATTTATTTCAGGCCAATCCGGTCGTACTGGCCTACCTTCCTGCATTGCCTCCAACTGCCATTTTGCCAACTCTTTTAAATCTGCTCCTGCAGAAAATGCTCTGTCACCTTCTCCTGTTACAACTGCCACCCAGATATCAGGATCATCTCTTACATCCAGCCATGCATTTGTCAAGGCAGTAAGAACTTCAGAGCTTATAGCATTCATTGCTTCAGGACGATTGATTTTTATATAAGCAATCTTGTCTTTTTTTTCATATATAACAGCTGCCATTAAAAGTCTCCTTTTTTCTTAAGGTTAATTCAAACATTGGACAAACATCAAATCTAAATGTCCAAGTTGAACTTTAATTATTAATATTTATAAGATAACGCTACACTCATAAAAATGCTATATCGGAAATACTCAAGCTGCAAGAAAAAATTTAAATTAGAAATAAAGATTTAATATAAGGTTTTTTTAAAAAAAAGTATCATTAATATAATTTTTATAGTATAAAAATCGGTACTAAATAAAAAAATATGAAATAGAATCTGGCTTTTTTAAAAAGGAGAAGAAATGAACATACTGGTTATTGGAGGAACAGGCCCCACCGGCCATTTCATAGTAAACGGCCTGAGAAAAAGGAAGCACAAGGTCACAATTTTTCACTCAGGCCGTCATGAAATTCCGGAAATCCCTGAAGATATTGAGCATATTCACGCAAATGCCTTTTCTATTGATTCTGTCAGGGATGCACTTTCTAACCGTAATTTTGATCTTTGTATTTCAGCATATGGCCGTCTTCGCAGAATTGCAGAATTTATGGTCGGCCGTGTTGACCGCTTCATCTCAATAGGCGGTGTGCCTGTATACCGAGGGTTTATGAACCCTGTAGTTTTAAAACCAATGGGACTCCCAGTGCCAACTGATGAAACAGCACCTCTTATTAACATTGAGCAGGAAGACAAAAAGGGCTGGAGAATAGTTAAGACAGAAGAGGTAGTGTTTGATAACCATCCCGATGCTACCCATTTCCGTTACCCTTTTGTATATGGTGCTTACCAGCTTGTACCGAGGGAGTGGTGCATAGTCCGACGTATTCTCGATAACAGGCCTCATATCATCATTCCGGATAACGGACTAATGCTGTATACTTTTGGTTGTGCTGAAAATATTGCCCATGCTGTACTTCTTGCTGTGGATAAACCGGAAAAGTCAAAGGGTCAAATTTTCAACTGCGGTGATGAGGAAGTATTCTCTCTGCGACAGGTTGTTGATATTATTTCCTCAACTTTAGAACATGAGTGGGAAATTGTCTCTATTCCCTGGGATTTAGCAGTTCCGGCACGGCCAATGATGATGCAGATGTTTCCTTCACATAGAGTTCTTAGCATTGTCAAACTTCAGAGAGAACTCGGATATCACGATATTATCCGACCAGCAGATGCTATAGCCAGAACGGCAAAATGGCTTGCAGCTAATAAACCTGAAAAAAAAGGTGAAGAGGAAACCTTGCTTCAAGATCCTTTTGATTATGATGCCGAGGACAAACTTATCGCATCATGGAAAAAGCAGATATCTGGCATAAAACAGATTTATTACAAGCAAAAGCCCGGCTTTGGCAAACATTATAGCGGACCTGGCGGACAGGAAAGATCATCTTTAGAATTTAAATAAAATAATTATTCCTAATGCAGAAAGCAAGCTGTATGCAGGATTTCAATAAATCATTTTAACCTTAATAACCTTAACGTTAAACCATTACCATAACGGAAAAAACTATAATGTGGAAAAAAAATTATTTGAAGCTTTGCGTTATTTTTTGTTTTGTTTCATGTTTTTTTGTTTTGCCTTCTCAAGCGACAGAATATGCACCGAATGGAAAAAGTTATTTAGAACAGACCAGCAATGGGAAGAGCCTGATGCACCTTGAAGGTTCGCCTTATGAAATCGGCTATGCCATGGGTTATTTACATCCGGAATCTGTTTTCAAAATGTGTTCAAATGAATACCTTCTCGGAATGATTGCTTATTTTACACCCCTTAAATTCAACCACATTAAACAGTTTGATTTTATTATAACTATTGCAAAAAAAGTCTTAAAAAATATATGCCGGGGGCATAAGCGGTTTATACCGCAGGAGTATATTGAAGAAATGGAAGGCATAGCAGCAGGGGCAACTGATCGCGGATACCCAGTCTCGTTTGATGATGTTTTATTTTTAAACACAGGGATAGATGCTATGGCCAGTATTTATTATCCACTTCTTGTTCCGTTTCGAAAAGTCATTGAAGCTCCTCATTCCTGCAATGGCTTTGTAGCTTTTGGTAATGCCACAGAAAACAGCAATGTTTATATGGGACGTGATCTTATGTATTCTGCTGTGATTTTTAGTGATTACGCTACACTTATTGAATTTGTACCTGAAAATGGCAAGCGCTTTGTCAGTATTGCACCGCCTGGTTTTGTGGGAGTTTTCACAGGAATGAATTCACATGGAATAGGCATTGGCATGAATCTGGTATTTGGAGTTGATGTCAATCCAATTGATACAGGAATGGGCTCTTTATTTCTTGCAAGACAAGTTGCCCAATATTCTGATTCTTTGGAAAGCGCAAAAAATATTCTAAGAAAAGCTGTAAAAGGAGTTCTATGGAATTATGTTATTGGAGATGCAGCAGGAAAAGGTGCTGTTATTGAAGCAAGTGCAAAAACGTTTTCAGTGCGTGACTCTAACTGGAAATTGCCGCACGATTTAAAATATATAGAAATTCATGAACAGATCGAGGGCAAAAATGATCTGGTTGTAGCCACAAACCATTACATTAGACCTTTAACATTTTTGCAAACAGGCTCATTTACAATTGACGATTCCATATGGAGATATAAGACTCTAACAGGTCTTTTGCTGGATAACTATGGGAATATTAATGGTGAAAACGGCAAAAAAATTATCGATTTTCTCCACCCTCCAAACTACGGCTACAGGTCTGATGATCCTGACAAGGCGGTTGATGGAAGTGTTACTTTGTTTGATCTCACAAACAGGGAAGTTTGGTCACTTTTTGGCAAATACAGCGATAGCTGGGCTCATTTCAAGCTGAAGTAACCCGAATATTTCATAAAAACAAACAAAATACGCCAGTTGAACTGATGCGGAATGTGATATTGTAGATTCTATTGAAATGTTTTTTTAGTATCAAACGCAGACATTCTTATCCTGGCTATTTAAATTCTTTACTGCACAGGTAACTGGATGTGATTTTAATCAAGAATACTTTCATGAAATTTAGAAACATTAATATCCCCAGAAAGGATGTGGTCAAGTGTCGATTCTACTTTATAAGCGGCTTTTGCAATAAAGATACTTGCTACTTTTTTCTTTCTGTCACATTTTAATGCATCAATACAAAGCAGATAAGAAATCACAGTATAAGAGGCAATACTGACTAATCTTTGTGCATGAAATTCTAAAGATACCTGATCTTTTTGCTCTTTTACAAAACTTATTGCTTTATCAAGGGATGTTCTAAGTTTTGTTGCAGTATGGAACAGTTCAGACAGCACTTTAAAATCATGAGCTTTTTCATACTCATCTAAACGATAAAAAACAAGTCCTGAAACAATACCATTTATAGCAGCAACAACCTGAAGCTGGGTTGTCCCTTCGTAGATATTTGTTATTCTAACGTCTCTGTAGTGACGTTCAACATTAAATTCAGTTGTAAATCCCACGCCTCCATGAACCTGAATGGCATCGTAACATACCTTGTTTGCCATTTCAGTAGTATAATACTTGCAAAGCGGGGTGAGAAAATATGCAAGTTTTGTATAGTATTTTAATTCCTTATTATATTTTGATTTTAATTCAGGATAATGTGTGATTTTATCTTCCAGACCTTCTTTAATGTCTACAACGCGAGATGCTTCATAAAGCAAGGAACGTCCTGCTTCAATGGAAATTTTCATATGGGTGAGCATTTCGTAAACAGCTGTAAATCTTATAATCTTTTTGTTAAACTGCTTTCTTTTTTTTGCATAGGAATTGGCTTCCTGAAACGCTGCTTCTGCGATTCCAACAGCCTGAGCAGAAACTCCGAGTCTTGCTCCATTCATAAGAGACATGGTATATTTTATAAGTCCCATACGGCGTTTACCTAAAAGCTCGGCTTTGGCATTATTAAATTGCAGTTCACACGTGGGGGAGCCTTTGATGCCAAGTTTTTTTTCTATCCTTCTTATTTTCAAATTTTTGTCACGTTCATAAATAAAAAGAGAGATACCTCTTCCGTCTTTTGTGCCCTCTTCCGATCTTGCCATTACAAGAGATACTTCAGCATATCCATTGGTTATAAAACGTTTTACGCCATTTAAATACCAGTTTCCGTCATCTTTTAACCTGGCTTTTAGCATTACAGACTGAAGGTCTGATCCTGCATCAGGTTCTGTAAGAGCCATTGCTCCTTTAACCTCACCTCTGCAAAATCTTGAAAGATATTTATTTTTCTGCTCAGATGTACCATATCTATAAATGGTCTCAGCAATTTCCTGCAGCCCGAAAAGGTTCATAAGCGAAGCATCTGCACGGGAAATAAGCTCTATGGCGATTCCATAGATGATTTTTGGCATATTCAGACCTTCATATTTTCTTGGAACAGAAAATCCTAAAAAGTCCGATTGTTTTAAACGCTCAAGTGCTTCTTGAGACCCTTTAGCGAGGCTAACCTCACCATTTTTAAAAGTAGCGCCTTTTTTATCCACTTCAGATGCTCTGGGAGCTATAAATTCTCCTGCAATTTCTCCTGCAACTGTAAGCACACGATGGTAATTATCAAGAGCATTTTCAAGATCGTCAGGAGCTTCCGGATATATTTTGCTTTCTAAAAAATCATTTTCTTTCAATTTAACTATTCTGGATAAATCCATATTTTTCATGTGAAATAAAATATCTAAATTATCTAAATAAAAATTCGGCACTCTTTAGTCTCCTATATGTTCGCCTTATATGCTTTTATCATTTTTGGAATAACTTCATTAAGATCTCCAACAATGCCATAGTGCGCTATATTGAAAATCGGAGCATCAGCATCATTGTTAATTGCAATAATCCGTTTTGATTCAGACATGCCAGCACAATGCTGAATTTGTCCAGAAATACCGCATGCTATATATAAATTAGGCCTTACAGTTATACCAGTTTGTCCCACCTGGTGATCTTTGTCTATCATTCCTGAATCAATAACAGGACGTGATGCGCCAACTTCTCCTCCCAGTATTTGAGCAAGTTTTTTAACCAAATCCAATGAACCAGGACTTGTTGCTCCCATGCCTGCTGATACAATGATTTTTGCCGACTTTAAATCGACTTTTTTTTCCTCTTTTACGATCTTTATGACTTCTGTCAAAAAATCCGATTCAGGCAACTTAAATGGTTCATTAATGATCTTTGTCTGACCTGCAGAATCATATTCGGCAAGTTTCATTACACCTTCTCTTACTGTTGCCATACTTGGGCTGCTTTCCGGAGAAACAATGGTTGCAATAATGTTTCCGCCAAAAGCAGGTCGTATCTGAAGTAAAATATTGCTGTATTTCTTTCCCTTTAAGCTGTAGTCACCGATGTCAAGTTCAGTGCAGTCTGCTGTGAGTCCACATTTTAACATAGACGCAATCCTTGGAGCCACATCTCTTCCTACGGTTGTGGCGCCATAAAGAACAATTGATGGCTTGTATTTTTTTATGACATGCGTAATTATTTTAGCATAAGGTGCTGAACTGAAATGGTTAAGCCTTTTGTCACATACATAATAGACATTGCTGCATCCATATCCTCCTAAAATCTCTAACTTTTTTTTTATCTCATATCCTAGGGCAACTCCTGTAACAGGAACGTTTAACTTTTTGGCAAGACAACAGCCTTCAGAAACAAGCTCAAGACTCACATCTGCAATTTCATGCTCGTTTTGTTCAATGAAAACCATTACGCTTCCTGCAGTATTACTCATTCTTGCTCCCTATTTTTACGCAATTATATGTTCTTTAATAAGTCCGTTTATCAATTCACAAACACCAGCATCTGTATCTGAAATTTTTTTTCTGTTAGTTGTGGTTAAAACAACATTTTGCACTTTTTTAACTTTTGTAGGCGAACCTGACAAACCGCACTTTAAAGGATCTGCCTGTATGGAGCTAATATTCCATTCTTTTATGTATTCAAGCATGTTGTTTTGAAAAGTTTTTGCAGGCAGTTTTCGATCAGGTTTTTGTTCCAGCTTCCTTTCAATTTTCTTGTACATCATTACACGTTTCACATTGGGAAAGCGGGGTTCATTAGCGTCTCCTGTAATTGTAATAAGAACCGGCAGTTTGCTTTTTACTATTTCATAACCTCTTTTTATTGCGCGTTTTGCTATAACAAAGCTATCTGTTAATTCAATTATTTCGCGAACGCATGTGATTTGATTTATGTCTAGTTTTTCAGCTAACTGCGGACCCACTTGAGCTGTATCTCCGTCAATAGCCTGTCGTCCACAAAATATTATATCATATTCTCCGATTTTTTTAATTGCACATGATAGCGCATAAGATGTTGCAAGTGTATCAGCGCCTGCAAATTTGCGATCAGAAACAAGAATCACATCATCTGCACCACGAAAAAGGCATTCTTTTAGAATTTCTTCAGCTTTGGGAGGTCCCATGGAGATAACAGTTATTATGCCGCCTGATGTCTCCTTTATTTTTAAAGCCTCTTCTAATGCATTTAAATCTTCGGGATTGAAAATTGCCGGTAAAGCTGCTCTGTTTACTGTGCCATCTTTTTTCATAGTATTTTCTGTAATATTATGAGTATCCGGTACCTGCTTAACCGTAACAATCATTCTAAATCCCATGTATATTCCTCCCAAAAAACATAAAGTTATCTTTGTCTGCAAGTAAGAATCAGGTTATATATTCACAAAACAAATATCTTTGCAAATAATTTATCTGTTAAAAATAGTTAGTGTCTATCCGGAAATGGTTTTTTTGCCAATATCTTTGTTATGCAAAAAAATAATCTTCGACAGCCTGTCAATCAATAGCCTGTCGAAATATAGCAGTGTATTATTTCCTGCGATTATTTTTTTCGCATGCCTTGATCTTGACAAAAATCCTCATTTCTGGATAGACACTATTTAAATTTCATATATTTTTTTCAGGGCAACAATTCACTTATTTGCATTTTATATTAAAATAAAACCAGCATAAATATTAATAAATCCAAACAAAAAAATCAACAAAAAATTTAACTGAAATCCATCTATATATTTGATCAATAGATCAATTCAAAAAATTATTACAAGTTAATATCCAAACCAGTTTTTAAAAAAATCAATTTGTTGCTTGGAACAAATTGATTTTTTTATTGAAACCTTTTTTTAAGCCAACCTTGAACAAGGTAAGGTTCTGTTGTAAAATACGATTCATCGAGAGCGTAAATCACACTCTCTTTCCGGCCAATTGTTTTTAAAACTTCTTGCACCATTTTCTTTTACGGTTTCTTGTTTTTTTTCTTTGCCTGGAGCGTGGCATGGAGTAATTTTAGATGGACGTTTATACACGTAGCCCATATCCTTTAGAGCTCGTGTTACAGTTTTGAACTTGCATTTAGCCTTTTATTTACCTCAAAAGTAACAACGGTGGTCTTACCTGATATTTATGTCTTTATGCTTGGCACACATACCGCTAAAGTTTTGTTTTATGGCTATGCTTGATAAATCTTGACAAAGGCAACTATATCTGATTTTTTAATTTTAAAAATCATAATTTATTGCGCTGTAGTGGATTGACAGATAACTTAAGGAGAAGATAATGTTAGGTATCATATCTTATGGAGCATATGTTCCTTTTTATCGTCTTGGCTGGGATGAAATCGAAAAGGTCTGGGGTAAAAAATTGCCCAGCGGAGAAAAAGCCATAGCCAACTACGATGAAGACAGCATTACCATGGGAGTTGAAGCGGCAGTTAATTCTCTTGACCAGTTTGAACGTAAAAATATAGATAGTCTTTATTTTGCGACAACCACTGCCCCTTATAAAGAAAAACAGTCCTCAAGCCTGATTGCTGAAGCTCTTGACCTAAGGGATGATATTTTTACAAGTGACTGTACCAATTCGTTAAGGGCTGGTACCATAGCATTTAAAACAGCTATTGACTCTATTAAAGCAGGTTCTGCCAGAAGAGCTTTGGTGATATCATCAGATTGCCGATTGCCGGCTCCAAAATCGAATTTTGAGCGATTTTTTGGAGATGGAGCTGCAGCTTTTATTGTTGGTTACGACAATCCTGCAGTGACAGTTGAAGGAACATATTCTGTTTCCAGTGATTTTATGGACATATGGAGAGCTGATCAGGACAGGTTTCCAAAATCCTGGGAACAGCGTTTTGTTATAACAGAAGGATATCTTAAGTGCATAAAAAAAGGAATATCAGGCATTATGCAAAAATATAGACTTTTGCCTGAAGACTTTACAAAGGTTGTTGTGTATGGGCCTGATCCTGCAAGTCATGCAAAAGCTGTAAAATCGACAGGTTTTGATCTTAAAAAACAGGTTCAGCATCCTTTGTTTAATCAAATTGGCAACACAGGTTCTGCTTTTTCTCCTATGATGCTTGTTGCAGCACTTGAAGATGCCAGAGCAGGAGATAAAATTCTTTTTGCAGGCTATGGCAACGGGTGTGATGCTTTTATACTATATGTAAATGAAAATATTGAAAATCTTAAAAACAAAAGGGGTATAAAGTATCATTTGCCATTGAAAAAGCCTTGCGCAAGTTATGACAAATATTTGAACTGGCGGAATCTTTTGTCAAAAGAAACTGCTGCTTCAGCCTCTTTGGCCACTTTTCTGCCATGGCTCTGGAGGGACAGAAAACAGATACTCTCTTTGTACGGTGGAAGGTGCAGGCACTGCAATACCATTTTTTTCCCCATTCAAAGAGTATGCGACAAATGTCTCTCAAAAGATGAGTATGAGTTGATAAGACTTTCAGACAGGAAAGGGAAAATATTCACTTTCAATGTGGATCACCTCGCTCCTTCTTTGGAATCTCCAGTTGTTATTACTATAGTTGATCTTGAAGGTGGAGGGCGATTGCGCCTGGAGATGACAGATTGCTTTCCTGAAAGTGTTAAGATAAGCATGGGCGTTGAATTGACTTTCAGAAAAATGCATGATGCTATGGGTATAAATCATTATTTTTGGAAATCAAGGCCATTATGTGAGGAGCGATAGAAAATGGAGAGTATAAAAGACAAGGTTGCTATTATAGGTATGGGTTGCACAAAGTTTGGCGAGAGATGGAATATGAGTTATTCTGATATGATAATTGAGGCAGCATATGAGGCATACGAAGATGCTCAAATAGATCCAAAAGATATCCAGGCTGCATGGGTGGGGACATTGCAAAGCAGCTCAAGCGGTGTTAGCATAGCTGCTCCTTTAAAGCTTAAAAATATTCCTGTTACCAGAGTTGAAAATATGTGTGCCACCGGAACCGAAGCTTTAAGGAATGCTCTTTTTGCGGTGGCCGCCAAGGCATACGATCTTGTACTTGTTGTGGGTTTTGAGAAGTTAAAGGATTTAGGATATGCTGTTTTGGGAGGAGGCTATGAACATCCTGTCTTTAACACGGGGTATTCAACACCAGGGACATATGCTCTTGCTGCAACCAGATTCTTTGATAAGTACAATGCAACAAAAAAGACACTGGCAAAGATAGCTGTAAAAAATCACCATAATGGATCTTTGCATCCAAAAGCGCATTTTCAAAAAGAGATATCCATACAACAGGCCATGGATGCGCCTATTATAGGATGGCCGTTAGGCCTTTTTGACTGCTGTCCAAGAACAGATGGGGCTGCTGCTGCTATTATATGCCGCATAGAAGATGCCCAAAAATTTAAAAAAAATGACTATATTAAGGTTAAAGGTATTGGGGTCGCAGCCGGCACAGGGATGGGCAAAAGTAATACAGACTATGACTATACTCATTTTGACGAAAATCTTAGCGCTGCAAAACAGGCATATGAACAAGCAGATATAAAAGTGCCTTTAAAAGACCTTGATCTTGCCATGGTTCATGACTGTTTTACAATTACAGAGCTCATCATATATGGAGATCTTGGGTTTTGTCCGAGAGAAAGAGTAAAAGAATATGTAGATGATGGTATATTTACAATGCAGGGAGAACTTCCAGTAAATACAGATGGAGGGTTAAAAGCATTTGGACACCCACAAGGTGCGAGCGGACTCAGAATGATTTATGAAGTCTATAATCAGCTCTTGGGAAGGGCAGGATCTCGCCAGTTAGAATCTCCAAAACTTGGCCTGACACATAATCTTGGAGGTGCACCAGGTATGGAAATTGTTGCATGCGTTGGAATATTTGGTCTTTAGTCATTTAATATTATTTTTTTTATAATATTAAATGATTAATGTGAGGATTAAGCTTGTAATTTTATGAAAACATGGAGGAAATGGAGGTAATATGGAAACAGTGAACTTTGAGAAATTTTTTACAGATGATGAATTAAAAAAACTTTTTCCTGAAGACAGAAGTGATAAATTTTTTGATGCCTTGTTAGGTGATCCATCAGAAGGAGCATATGATATCAGCCTTAAATTTAAACAATTTAGCAATAATAATTTATTGTTTGAAATACACTTAACCAAAAGAGCTGACAAATGTTTAGTATGTAATTTAACTTATGGACTACCAGAGGTTTTTTCAAGGCATCCTGTTATTAATATCCGCGGACTGGTTAATGAGATAGATATATTGATAGGCAGACATGCAAAGTGTGGTAAGTGGCAGTTGGGCGCTACAAGAGAAGTTTCAAAATCACTTCATATTATACCTTTGACAATTTTTCTCGACAGCCTGTCGATTTAAAATTAAAAACCGTAAAAATATTAAATTATTTTCAGCATTTGTATTTGAGAATCTGGCAATAGCTGCATGGACCTAAATGTGTATAAATAAAAAAGTTATTTTGTCCTTTTTTCCTAAGGGGTCCATATCTTTTTGGAATTTACAGACTGTTGTATGTGCTGTTTACCCCACACACTAACATCAGTTCTTTTTTTAGATTTGAAAAAGATGACTACCTTACTTATAGAACCACTGTTCAAGGGAAGGTCAATGGATTCAGATTCTTTACCTTTTGCAATATAATTTTGTATTTCAATACGTTTTTTTTCTCCATTTGCAAAATGTACATCAATTTTGAAGAGTTTAATGCCAAAATGACCGTTGCTTAATTTTATTTTTCCAAAGATTTTATCTTGTGTATTGATATTGATAACAGCGCTGTGCCCTTTTTTGCGAACTTTTTTTTTGCCAAGCAGCTCCCAGCTTGTAACATCTGCGCTGGCTATCTGAAAAGTTAATAATAAAAAAAACAGAAAAAAAGAAAACAATTTTATTGAGCGCATAATATAATCTCCTTTTAAGCAAAAAATATAGTATAAATTATAAACTATTTAAACTACAAAATCAAATTCGGAACTTAATTAGAATATCTTTTACTATAGCTTGGCTTAAAAAAATGATATTATCAATTATTTAACAAAAGCTGATGTGCAGAACCAAAACACAGTTTTCTGACAATAAGTACCACAAGCAGAGTGCCTAAGGTTGTTGATCCCACAAGCATAACCATGACAATAATCTGGTATCGTATTGCAATTAAAGGATCAGCACCTGCAAGAATCTGCCCTGTCATGATTCCAGGAATAAAAACTATCCCAACAGCCATCATAGAATTAATTGAGGGAATCATTCCGGCCTTAATTGATCTTCTTACTATATTCTCACTTGCTTCCTTAAAGTCAGCTCCATGACAAAGTTTCATTTCGATTTCACCACGACATCTCCTCAGCTCACTTAGCAATCTTTCTAAAGCTATGGCAATAGCATTCATTGAATTGCCTATAACCATGCCTCCCAAAGGGATAAAATAGTGGGGCGACCACCATGGTTTAACGCCTATAAGGACAGCTGTAACTATATAAGAAACAATAAAATAACTGACTATCATTGAAAAAAAAACCGGTAAAAAAAAGGATATCTGTTTTTCTTTAACCCTTCCTTTTATCGTCCAGGCAGCAAACAAAATCATAAGACTAAAAAACATTATAACAAGCCAAAAATTTTGTATTTTGAATATAAACTCAAGCACATATCCAAGTAGAAAAAGTTGGATAAAAGTACGAACTGTGCCAACAATCAAATCACGTTCTAATTCCAAAGTATGCCAAATGGATGTAATTCCTGCAATCAAGACTAATAAAATTCCCAAAGCCAGCTGCCCTAATCCAATATGAATGTGATAAGGCTCCATTATATCTCCCTTACCACTCCATCTGCTATTTCAAGAATTTTTAAAATTGTCTGTTCTGGTTCATATTCCTTGTGACTTACCATAACGACAGTTTTGCCGGATTTCATACACAGAGTTTCTGCTGCAGATTCTATAATACCACTTGCTTTTTGATCTAACGCGCTTGTGGGTTCATCAAGAAGGAGTATGTCTGGAGAAAGCAAAAGACCTCTCATAAAGCAAATACGCTGAAGTTGTCCAACAGAAAGATTAGTTGCGTTTTCGTCAAGATTTATTTCGCCAAGCAAGAAATCATTCATAAGAGATTTCATCAAATTTTCATCTGGTTTTGAAAATTTTTGATTGTTTTTAAAATTAAAAGGCAAAAGCAAATTATCACGCACAGAACCTTTTGTTACTGTTGGTGTCTGCTGTATATATAAAATTGACCTGCGCACATTAGGAGTATAATAAGATTTAAGCAAATTATTTTTAAAATACATTTCTCCAGCTAAAGGAATTTCCAAACGATTCATCAATCTTAAAAAAGTTGTTTTGCCAACACCGGAGTTGCCTTTCACAAGGTAAAAGGTTCCAGACTTTAGTTTTAATGACAAATTTTTGAAAAGATGTTTTTTGTTAAAAAAAGAAAAATATATATCTTTAAATTCAAATATAACTGAATCGTCCATGTTAGAACCATTATCTGTCTGTTATTTCAACAACTGTTATTTGTCAAACACTGTATTCATATTTGTAATGTTATTGTAAAGGCGAATTCTTTTTATTGACGTTTGTTGATAACATCTCTGTTTCATGTTATTTTAAAAAAACAGTGCGTGTAGTTAAAAAAAAGTATTTCGACAGGTTGTTACAGAATGAAAATTTTTTCAAGTTCAAGGCGGAAAATTAATTTGACCGTAGGCATACAGATAGTATTTCGAGGATCAAATTGATTTTCTAACGCAGAAATTGGATAAATTGCGTTTTGTAACAGCCTGTCGACAAACATCAACAAAAGAGGAATTAAATAGTACCCATCCATACATGCTCAAGTAAATACTGAATTAGCATTTTTTTGTCCTCATAAGCAAGCATAGATTCAAGGATTCAAGAACTATTGAACAAAAAGGACATTAATTTTACATTTTCTTTGTTTACATGTTGTAGATTACTATACCTTCCTGCCACTATCAAAGCAAAGTAAGTATGAAGTGAAAATAAACTTCAAGCTATACGGAGAACAGATATGTTGTTGACAATTGATATTGGAGGAACCAATACCAGATTGGCAATTTTTGAATTTGGAAGTTCTATTTTAAGCCCAACAAACATTAGAATTTACAATAGCAATTTATATCAAGGCATTGAGGTGATTGTAAAAGATTATGAAAAATCGTTACAAATCAAACCTGAATATGCAGTTATCGGAGTGCCTGGGCCAGTTCTTGGAGGATCTGCCAAGGCAACTAATTTGTCCTGGAAACTATATGAAAAAGAGCTGAAAGCTAAACTTAATTTTTCAGATGTAAAAATTATTAATGATGTTGAAGCATTAGGGTACTCAATTGAAGTGCTTGAAAACAGCGATTTTGAGTATATTAATACAGGTCGCCATCAAGCAGGAACACCAATAGCTATTATAGCGCCTGGTACAGGTTTGGGAGAATCTTTCTTAATTAAAGATGACAATTACTACAGAGTTTATTCTTCTGAAGGTGGCCACTCTGATTTTGCGCCAACAAACAAAATGGAAATTAAACTATTAAACTACCTGTTAAATAGTTTTGATCATGTGAGTTATGAAAGAGTCTGTTCTGGTCAAGGTTTATGCAATATCTATGATTTTTTAAAAGATGACAATATTTGCATTGAACCTATCTGGTTAAAGAATATACTTATAAATTCGCAGGATCATCCAAAAGTAATCTCTCAAAATGCTTTATCTGAAGATAAAGCAGAGTCTATTACAATTAAAGCTGTTGATATTTTTGTTTCGATTATGGGGGCGGAAGCTGCAAACATGGCGTTGCGGTTTAATGCTAAAAATGGAGTGTATATTGGCGGTGGAATAGCTCCTAAAATAATTCCTTTTATAAAGAAGGAATTATTTATGAGATCATTTAAAAAAAAAGGGCGTCTTTCTGACTTTGTTGCAGATATACCTGTAAAGGTAATTTGTAAGCCTGAGGTCAATCTTTATGGTTTAGCTAATTTTGCTAAAAAAAAGATTAAGATACAGTAAATTTATTTTTTATCAATCCAAAAATTTCTAAAATCGAATGTCATTTCTACAGGCATATTGATTAATTTTATCAATCAGTATATTAAAATTAAGTGGTTTGACCATATGATCATCCATACCTGCTTTAAAACATTTTTGTCTATCACTTTCAGTATTGTTAGCAGTTATTGCCACGATAGGAACTCTTCTTAAAAATTCATCACTATCCAACTTTGATTCATAAGCCCTAATTTCCATAGTAGCCTCCAAACCGTTTTTGTTAGGCATATTTATATCCATAAAAATAAGATCATATAATAAGGGGTTTTTCATAAATTTTTGAACTGCAATTTCCCCGTCTTCTGCAACATCAACATTTGTAAAACCTTGTTTCGCCATAACCTTTTTAACCAGCAGCTGATTCGCTTTATTATCTTCCACAAGCAATATTTTACAATCAGCATTCGCAGTTACAATATTGTTTGAAACATTTCTCCCAATTTTATTTTTCTTCACGCTTTTATTTTCAAAAACATATTCGCATGGCAACGTAAATGAGAATCTGGAACCTTGACCCAGTTTTGATTTCACTTCAAGCTTTCCGCCCCATAATTCAACAAGCTGTTTTGCAATTGTAAGACCTATACCAAGTCCATCATGCTTTCTTGTAGAACCAGAATCTACCTGATAAAATGCATCAAATATAAATTCAACACAATCATTGGGAATTCCACAACCATTGTCATGTACATAAATCTCAATAGTCTTGTTATCTTTTTTAAAGGCACCATATTCTATTTTACTATTTTCAGTAAACTTAGTTGCGTTATTCAAAAGATAACCTAATACTTGCTTCACTCTATCAGGATCACCAACCAAATTTTTTAAATAAAAATCATTACCCTTATTATTAATATTATCTTCAAGATTAAATGATACAACTATAGAAGGAACTGATTGCTTTTTTCCATATACGTAATTTTGAGCAAATGAGTGATTATAAATATCATCAAAAATTTTTTTAAGCGAAAATGGCTCTTTCTTTATTTTAATTTTTGAATTTTCAAGTTCCATGTAATCTATCAGATCAGTCGCAAGAGAATGCAAATGATTGGAACTATGCATAGCTTGCTCTAAATATTTTCTTTGTTCTTTTGAAAGCTTACCATCAAGTGCAAACCGAATATTTCCAATAATGATATTCATAGGTGTAAACAATTCATGACCAAGATTTACAAAAAAAGCTTTTAGAAAAACATCTGAAACTGTTGAATCAGTTGCTAAAGCGTTAGTACGTTTCAGAACGTTTTCTACATTAGTCATCACATTTTCTTGATGTGATCTCAACTTTTCTTGACTTTTTTTTAAAGCAACTTCAAAAAATTTTACTTTCTGTTCTAGTTCTCTATAAGATAGTTTTTTTTCGCCAAATTCGCTCATTCTATAATGATTGACCTTTAATAAATGTTTTGTTTTTTACCATTCAATTAAGAGTAATAAATTTTTATTCATTGAAAAATACAAAAGCAAATTATTTATATACTTTTTAAATCGGCTAAATTTTTTATAAGACCTTATAATTGTAAAGCTCAATTCGATATTATTTGAAAAATAAAGGCAGTTCAGCTGTTTATATTAAATTATAAACAGTTGAACTGCAAGCGCAAATTTGCTTAGTGTTAAAGTTGAAGCAGGACAAACTACTTTAAGTAAGGTGTTCAAACTGGGATGCCGCTTACTCTAACTGTTGACAGGGTGGAAAGATTGCCGCGTTTGACTTTATTAGAAAAGGCGCTATTCTGAAATTATCACTTTAAAATACCCGATTCTTTTGCGGACGGACAAACATAAAATTCATCGGGCTTTACCTGCTATTTACCAAAATAGATGGCATTTAATGGACAAATATTTTTACAATCGCCACAATTAAGCATAAAGACATAAATATTTAGAAAAACATTGACATTCTCCTTACTGTTTGAGATTGTAAAATCTAAACAGTAAGGAGAGAATATGCTGAAGATCCGACTATCCAATGAACAACGGCTGGAACACAAAAAATTTCGCAAGCAAGCGTCTTTGAAAGATTGGTCTTACCTGAAACTGTTGACACCTTAAGAAGCTTATATATAATAAAAGGTCTAGGAGGTGTCAAACAATGCAAAAAAGAAGAATATATTCAGCTGAATTTAAGGAAGAAGTTATAGCTCTTGTTGAAAGAGATGGGCTTTCCTGTGTTCAAGTTGAAAAGGATATTGGAATAGGTAAAGGGGGTTGTATCCCGATGGATAAGAGAAAAAGAGACTCTTAAAGATGATTCATTTTGTTGCATCGGCAATGTCCGATTCAAAACATAGCCTTAAGGTGGCTTACAAATCATGTAAATCAGGAGTTTGCTACATAAAAAGGCAAATCAATTTTTGGCTTCAGATATTGCATACATTAAAACATTTGAAGAGACATTATATCTTGCTGTAATACTTGACGTTTTTTCAAGATAAATTGTTGGTTGGTCAATGAGTGAGCGAATGAAAGACAGCTTAGTAATTGATGCGTTTAATTCTGCCTGGATCAGTCACCGCTCAGGTAAAGGATTACTTTTTCGTGTCTGATCGTTAAAGCCAGTATTGCAGCCAGGATTTCATTAAAAAACTTAAAAACAGAAATGATGTCCGTAGAGAGATTTTCAGCTATATTGAATTATTTTATAATCAAGCGCGACTCCACAGTTCTATTAATTATTGTGCTCATGGTGAGTATGAAAGGATTAAAATGAGTAAAGTCGCTTAATTAACTGTCAACAAATTCAGGCCTCGTCCAGAAATAAAAAAAACTTGGAAAATTTATAATTTGTTGAAATTAAAATTTGCTTTATAACATGCAAAAATTAAGCTAAGCTGTCAATAATAATATTCTTCTTTTGCTATTATTATGGCATTTTTCAAAGATTTTTCAAATTTTTTTCTTTCTTTTTCTGAACATTGATCCCTTGAAATTTTAATTTCAACATCTCCATAGTCATTATGTATGTTTGTCCATGATTTAGGCCTAATGTTAACTAATACATAAATCAGAATAGACAAACCAACTACAAAAAAAGTCGGAGCAAGCAGAGGTATACTTTGGTGATAATCTGAAAAAAATGTAATAACTGCCCCAGTTATCATCCAAAGACTATTTTTTAGTTTAGCTATAAGGCCATAATCAATTTCTTTGGTATAACCAAATTCTGGAGATAACTGTCTTAACTGATAGATTTTGTTTTCAGCAAGTGTACCGTTTGTCCATGATTCATATAAAATGTTATCATCAAATTCATACTTTGATGTGTTAATACTGTGTTCCAAAGTTAATTTGTTGGATTTTTGTTTTATATTGATAATTTTAGCATCGTTTTGTTTCATAACTTTTTTTATCGCCTACTCATGTAATATCTTAGGAGCAGCTGTAAAATAACTTTTTCCTTTATATATTAATTTTAGGCTATTTTGTCAGATTTTTCTGATAAAAAAACTTAAAATAAATTATTATACTTGCGTTTTTTATTTAAGATCGAATAAATATTCTACTTGTGGAAGTTATGTTGTCAAGGCTCCTTTAAAAACTATTTCCCGAAATTATCTGATTAATTATATTTTAGCATTTTATAACAATAATGCAAATAAAAGTCAAATTCATGCTTTTAGTTTTTATATTTGATTTTTGAAAATCTGCAAAAAATATTATCTGTGAAATGTAAGCTGTCATTATATTAAAAAACTTTATCCCTACAACGAAACTTATA
>Ga0209345_10001680_pt1 | contig 26068 bp, 23 predicted proteins | sample Cruoilmetagenom7_FD_187294 | JGI IMG/M metagenome (GOLD analysis project Ga0209345, IMG submission 187294) | Oil polluted marine microbial communities from Coal Oil Point, Santa Barbara, California, USA - Sample 7 (SPAdes) (version 2) | ecosystem: Environmental > Aquatic > Marine > Oil seeps ...
AAGTGACAGACAGTCTAACGAGACTGTCGAAAAAGTAGAGGCTCAGCTTTGGAGTGGTCAGACTCCCAGCTTTGAAAAAGAGGTTGTCAGGGGTTTTTCGACAGTCACAACAACTCATTGCAGCCGACCGCACTGCCTGGCTCGATTGTCCTGAGTTCAGCGGCCGAAGTTGCGTTGTGCCGATATCGGAGGTGTTCTGCAAGCGCCGTGCGGCGGCTGAATTAGGGCGTTGGGCGGTCATGACAGACCGGCGAAAGCACACTACTGTCGAAAGTATACACTGCGTGCGGTTTGAGCAAAGCTGAGAACACCTATGAAAAATCTAAGAACATATGGAAAGACGCCCTTTAGCGTAGTCGTCATTCACGGCGGTCCTGGTGCGCCCGGGCACATGGCCCCGGTAGCGTGGGAACTCTCCCCTGATTGGGGTGTTTTAGAGCCGCTGCAAACGGCAACCTCCCTTGAGGGGCAGATCCAAGAGTTACGGGCCGTCTTAATAGAGAACGGCGATCTTCCCGTCATCTTGATCGGTTCGTCATGGGGGGCGATGCTCGGTTTTATTTTTTCCGCTCGTTACCCTGCATTTGTCAAAAAGCTCATCCTCATTGGGAGTGGGGTCTACGAAGAACAATATGCCGCCAAAATTTGGGAGACTCGGCTAAGCCGCCTCAGTGAAGAAGAAAGGAGAGAAGTCCATTCCCTGATAGAAGCTATGAACGACCCCGCCGTTCGAGACAAAAACATGCTTCTGGCCAGATTCGGGAAGTTGTTCACCAAGGCCGATGCCTACGATCCCTTGACCCTAGACAGTGAGGGGCTGGAGGTCCAATATCATATCTATCAAAGTGTGTGGAACGATGCCACGGAACTGAGAAGTAGTGGAGAACTTCTGGAACTCGGAAAACAAATCCAATGTCCGGTGGTGGCGATCCACGGCGACTACGATCCTCATCCGCCTGAAGGGGTCCAAAAGCCCCTGTCTGCCGTTCTGAAAAGCTTTCAATTTATCCTGCTCAACAACTGTGGGCATCTGCCCTGGATTGAAAGGGAGGCGAGGGGCAAATTCTATGAAATCCTTAAAGAAGAATTGCGAAGGGAAACAACTGTCAGAATAGGAAGTACTGCCTCGTTCTAAAGAGAGACGCCGCCCAACAAGTCACTGCAGCCGGCTGCACTAGCTGGCTTACTGGTTCTAGGTTCAGCGGCCAAGTTGCGTCTCGCTAGGATCGAGCGTAATCTGCGAGCACCGTGCAGCGCCTGAACTCGGGCCTTAGGTCTAAGAGGAAATTCGTAAAAGGAGGAAAAAGTATGGTTACTCACAACATGATGTCTAGGCTTGTCGGGGCGTTCCTGATCCTGATAACGGGGCTCATGTTAAGTAATACAGCTCTGGCATGTACAGGGCTGTCGGTGGTGACGGAAGATGGTGCGGTGATCTTTGCCCGAACCATGGAGTTTGCGATCCCTCTTGATTCCGAAGTTATAGTTGTCCCACGAAATCAAGCTTTTTCGGCAACGTTAATGGATGGAAAAACCGGGCTTAAGTGGAGCACGAAGTACGGCTACTTGGGTGCAAATCTTGCCGGACGTAACCATATTGTCGAAGGATTTAATGAGAAGGGTTTGCATGTCGGTGTCTTCTATTTACCTGGTTACACAAAATATGAGGAGGCGTCACCGGCGGACTATTCCCGAACTTTAGGTCCACTTGATTTTGCTGACTGGTTGCTTGGAAATTTTGCCACAGTACAAGAGGCAAAAGCCAATATCCACAAGGTTAAGGTCATCGAGGTGATTTTTGAGAAGTTGGGGAAAGACTATGTACCACCTTTGCACTGGATTGTGCTCGACCCAACAGGAGATGCCATTGTAATAGAGTATATTAACGGCCACGTTAAGGTTTATGACAACCCACTGAGAGTCATTACAAATGCGCCCCCTTTTGATTGGCATACCACAAACTTACGTAATTATGTAAATCTGACAGCAGCTAATGTTCCCCCGATAGAGCTCTCGGGATTGAAGCTAAGTCAAACAGGACAAGGGTCTGGCATGCTCGGGCTTCCTGGTGATTTCACGCCGCCTTCGCGCTTTGTTCGTGCCGTTGCACTTACACAAAGCGCAGAGGCTGTAAAAACGGATAAGGATGGAGTCAATCTTGCCTGGCTCCTGATTAGCAACATCACCATCCCTATTGGCGCAACTCGTGATAGAGGCCCAGCCGGGAAGGAATATCTAGAACACACACAGTGGGGCACAGTGTCAGACTTGAAGAATAAACGTTTCTACTTCAGAACATACTACAACCAGGACATACGGGTAGTGGATCTAACCAGACTAGATCTTGATGCGGACCAAATTCGCTCTATTCCAATGGAACAACCAGCCTCCTACAAAGATGTAACCCGGGGATTGAAGTAGTGATTTCGACAACACTGTCGTCATAGCCGATGGCTTCTGGAAGCTGACGCAAGACCTAGCAATGGGTTCAACCTGACCGCTAACACTGCAGCGGTTTTGACACAGCTCTGCCCCGCATCAAGGCTGGTGGCTTTCGAAAGTGGGTGCTCCCAATGTTGGCGGCAGGTCGATCCTGACACTGGAGCGCATACGGAAGATCAGCCATCGGAATCGAGGTTCTCGCGTCCATAATCGCCGGCGCAGCCACCGTACTGGCAGCAGGGCAAGTGACGCGAACTGGGCTAATGCAAGAGCTGATCCGGCACCTTCTGGGAACAATCAGCAAAACAGAAGAGCCGCACAGTGAGCCCCTTTCCAGGCTCACAGCCAGTCTGACGAAGACGCCACCCGAAGTTGATAGACTGCTTGCTGAATTGGCTCAGGTAGCCCGAAACAGGGAGCCGGCGGTTCACAAACTTGAAAGGGATCTGGATGCTCCGTAGACCGGCGAGAAAGAACTCAAGGTGAAGACGGAGGTCTTGAAAACACGCCGCTTCGGGCAGCCCAGCACTTCGCCAAGCTCTTGCAATCAGGAGAAAAGCGGATTTAGGAGCGAGATCATGTGTTGTTTGGTGCGGGCGTCGTGGTAACGACCGTAATCGCTATCATCATTCAAGTGATCGCAGGCTGAGAGAATGTGGTCTGACAACTCTCTGCAGCCGAGCGGACTAGCTGGGCCACATGGCATATGTTTTGCGGCCGAAGTTGCGTTGTGCGAAGATTCGAGATATTCTGCAGACGCCGCGCAGCGGCTGAATTCGGACGTCGCGCTTTACGATCTGGGAGTCGTAACAGAGCAGCGGAGATTCTGTTAAGGGAGCAATTAGGATGATTGAACCTACAATCGTAACATGGCTTTTGGTAATCATAGGCATAATCATATATGCGCCCCCATTATACATGCAAGTACTTGCTGTGAGGGCACCACAGAGCCAAAGAGTTAAAGATCTGTTAATAGGAAAAGGAGCAGATTATGCCGATAAGACGCACTTGCGTTTCTGTTACGGTACTGGCTGGGCTGACTTGATGATGCAATTTCCCCCATTGATAGCAGGAAGCATTGGGGTGATATTAGGCCAGTCTTGGGGCTACATGCTGTGGGTTGCGGGTGCAACGGTAGCTGTGTATATTAGTATTGTCCTTTGGTTTGTGGAGCGTGAACATGTGTACCCCAACTTCGGGCCTCTCGTATATTATACTTATTATTGGGGCATTTGGGTGTATTGGGCTGTGATTGCCATAGGTTATGGTCTACTTCGCATAAATGGTATAGTTTTCTAGCGCTGTCGCGATCTTAGAAATCTTTACGAGGTACGTGTCAAATCATTTAAGTAGGTAACCCAACCTTAGGTTGTTGCATCATAAAAGATGTAACCGTACGAGGCACCAGCCTCTTACGGGGATCGACCTGCTGGGCTCTGCCCTTCTGCTCATAGGTGTGGTAGAGATTATCCAATTTGGCATCGATGCTCCGCTTGAGCTGAGCTGGGTTCAGGCTGAGGTAGATGTCTTCTAGTTCTCTTTTGCTTTCCTCCCGAATCTGGTTTGATTCCATCAACCTCTGATACGGGCTCTGGGGGACATCGTACTTCCTCTTAACCCTGCCTCCAATCCTCTCCTTGCTAACCAGCTTCATCACCGGCTGGAAGAAGTTCTTATATAACCTCAACTCGCCCCGGTAAAGATCATTGATGATCACCAACTCCCCAATGGTGTCATACCTTAGGTATCCCAGCACCTTCCTCACATGAGTCCAGTTCTTCTGCTCGATATAGGCATTGTCATTCTTCCTGCTTGGCCGTGACCTGGTGAACTCAAGCCTTTCTCTCCGACAGTATTTATACAGGACCTCATTGATGAACTCAGAGCCATTATCCGAATCTAACCCCTTCCACTCGAAGGGAGCCCTCTTCCTTATTTGCTTTAAAGCCCAAAAGGTGGACTCCTGAGACTTCCCCATGATTGCCTCACCCTCCCACCAGCCGGAGGAGACCTCGGTGGTACTTACGGTATTGATGTACTCTCCCAAGGTAGAGGAGCCACAATGAACAACTAAATCCATTTCCACATAGCCAACCTCGGAGGTATCCCATTGAGTGAGCCTTATTGGTATCTTCTGCTTTAATAGAGAACCCGGCTTGGGACCACCCCTTGATCTCTCGAGATGTAACACCTCCCGTTGATGATTCAGCTTTCTATCAATAGTGGCTGGACTAATCCCTCGTAATTTCAAAGCGACATCATCCGGGATATTTAGCTCCCCAAACTCTCTCAATCTTTCCATCTCGGTTTGTAACAGGGGTTTGAGCCTTTGACCACAAGGATAATCAAAGATTTCCCATACTTTAGCTAGGGGAGCCTTAACCTCACCATCATAGGTCTGGTTTCTCTTCTTCCTCTGCTTTGGCCTCATATCTACTCTTGGTTGCATGTTCCTGATGGCATACTTCCTCGTCTGAGCAGTATTGCGACAATACTCATCGAGTATCTGGGATTTCTCCTTCTTGGTCTTGGCTTTTAAGTATCTTTCCCTCAATACCTTCAGATATTCATTCCTTGAGTGCATGTCCATCCTTTCCATGTAGTAGCCTAGCTTAACCTCCTCTCAAGAGTATTAGCTAGGCTGTATCTTAAACGATTTCGGTTACTTTTTATATGATTTAACAATCTTCCCTTTGGTTACATTTTAGGTGATTCAATTCGAGGTATTGCCTCTTCAAATGTTTTGAGGTAAAATCCTTTAGAAAAGGCTAGCAAGTCAATCGAGCGGTACCCCGCTTGGCGCGCTTTGGGCAGCTGATTTCGAGTGTTGGGCTGTTCTCAACGAGGGGGAGGGGGTAATGCGTGGTGCACTCGCCAGAATGCCCAAAATACCGAAGTAACATACACGAGAGTGCGATTGAACTGTAGAGGAGGTTCGGCGCGGCCGTGTCATCCAAGCCCACTTGGCTAGGCTTCGATCCCACCAAGGGGCAAAAACAAACAGAGGGAGCGGCGTCACTTTTCCGTCAAAAGTGCCCACAGCACAAAAAAACATGCTGCTGGCCTTGGTTGTCAGAGGGATGGAGGAAAGTGTGCACCAGATGACCCAGCGCCCGCTCATCATCTTAGCAGTTCTCTTGCTGATTGCCTTGACGGTGGGTAGTCTTGGCTCCTTCTATGGGTGGTCCTTTAATGTTTGTGACGAAATCTTCTGGTTGCTTATTGCAGCAATGATCGGCGTTGGGGCATTGCTGGTTGAGCGCCGGCAAAACACTCTGGCGCGTCGGACTGAGATTCAGCTATCGTTTTTTGACCGTTGGCAAGGACTCATAACGGAGATTGAGAAGTTAGAGGGACAGGGATGCTCTGCGCATGCAGAGAACACATTCCGACGATATTTTGAGCTTCTCCACATGGAATACTTGATGCGCGAGCACCTCAACCCAGCGATATGGGACGACTGGACCAGACGCCGGCAATCTCAATTCGCAGATCCGACGCTTTACGCGGGCAAAACTTTCTGGGATTGGTGGGAACACTTGAATCAGGAGATAGGTGACGTGGCATTCAAGAAGTACATCGGAAGTTGCCACACTTGGGAGGCTGACATGGCAATATGGGTTTCCAGCGATTGGCATTGTGACCAGAACACATTAAAACAGCCTGTGGAGGAATGGATTACCCTTGGCAAGGAGGGAAAGCACCGCCTGATTGGAAATGGGGACCTGTTTGACATTCTTCCTCTGGGAAAGGAACAGTTTGGCGATGCTGACTCCATTAAGCAATTCGCAGCAAAGCTGGGTGATTACCCCTTCGACTATGTGGCTGGGAACCACGATCCTTATAAGACCATGGTGAAGCTAATGGCGCCCTACCCCAACATCACCGTGCACAAGCGGTTACCGCTAGAACAGGAGAGAAGAAAGTACTTCGTCACCCACGGTCATAGGTGGGCCCTTGACTGGGGTTGGCTAGGACTGAGGCACATAGCACCTTGGGTTGTTGAGACCATGGTGGATCGTGCCCCCGGCTTATGGTACAAGTTCTGCCGACAGGTGGGGTTTCTGGCCAGTGATCCTCCCCCGCAAGCTCCCACCGGTAAGGAGACAGAAAGGATCACCAGGCTAACTAGGATAATCTGGGCAGGGGCCTCCCAACACGCCCTCGACAACAATTGCTGTGTCGTCTTGGGGCATACCCATACCACTGGCCGTCGAGAACGAGGAATAGGCAAACATGTTGCGGCTGAGTGCTATATGATCGATGCTGGTGACCTGCCCGATGGCAGTTATGTTGAGATAACTACCGAACCTCTATTGAAGTTTCTCTAGTCCCGCGGCTCTTCGGCGATCGGTGTTCAACAGCCCAACGAGACTGTCGAAAAAGTAGAGGCTCAGCTTTGGAGTGGTCAGGCTCCCAGCTTTGAAAAAGAGGTTGTCAGGGGTTTTTCGACAGTCACAATAACTCATTGCAGCCGACCGCACTAGCGGGCCTGCCAATTTTGGCTTCAGTGGCCGAGTTGCGTTTCGGCAGCATCAGAGGTAGTCTCTAACCGCGGCGCGGCTGGTGACCTTGGTCGTTAGGCGAAATGGGGCGATGCTTTGGATACGTCTCGGCAAACACTTGGATTAGGTAGGAGTGAAAATGGCAAACGAGTCAATAATCATCATTGGGGCTGGAATCGCTGGGCTATCTGCCGGGTGCTACAGCCAGATGAATGGCTACCGCACACGCATCTTCGAGATGGGCACCAATCCCGGTGGACTATGTACTTCCTGGAAACGGAAGGGCTACACAATTGATGGTTGTATTCATTGGTTAGTGGGTTCCAGTCCAGGGAATAACTTCTATCGTATCTGGGAGGAATTGGGGGCGGTACAGGGACGGCATATGGTGAACCACGACGAGTACCTCCGGGTTGAAGGAGATGATGATAAGGTCTTCATCGTCTACTCCGACATAAATCGCCTGGAGCAGCATATGAAAGAGCTTGCCCCAGAGGACAAGGATGTCATAGAAGAGTTCATTAAAGCTCTACATAGAACCGCTGACTTCGATGTACCTCTAGAATGGGCTGGGATTTCGCTCCAGGACTTCGCCCAACGCTTCACAAATCCGTTCCTGCGTGAGGCTCTGGGTGAGGCGTTGCTCATGGCCTTCGGCTATAACCCTGACTTGCCAATGCTTGGTATACTTATGACTCTTGCCTTTCTGCACCTAAGAATGGCCGGCTATCCACTGGGTGGCTCCCTGGAGTTTGCCCAGGCTATTGAGCGGCGTTACCTTGACCTGGGAGGCGAGATTTATTATAAGTCACCAGTTACTAAAATTATGGTGGAGAATGATAGGGCAGTTGGTGTGCGTCTGGCTGACGGTACTGAATACCGCAGCGACATCATCATCTCCGCCGCCGATGGTCGCACCACCATATTTGACATGCTGGATGGGAAATATATCAGTGATGAAATCCGGGGCTACTATGACCAACTTTCTGTGTTATCACCCTTAATATTCATAAGCCTAGGCGTAGCCCGCTCGTTCGAGGAGATTCCGCCTTCAGTAGCAGGCTTATACTACCTTCTCGATGAACCGGTTACTATTAGTGGGAGGGAATGGAGGTGGCTGCCGGTTCACATATACAACTTCGACCCCTCTCTGGCACCTGCAGGCAGGACATTAGTGACAGTTATGCTAGCTTCTGATTACGAGTACTGGAAGAAGCTAAAGCAGGGCCCTGAGCGCTATAAAGCGGAGAAGGAGCAGATAGCCGACAAGGTGATTGCCCTGCTTGACCGGCGCTTCCCAGGATTCGCAGCTCAAGTGGAGATGCGCGACGTGGCCACGCCCATGACCTTCGAACGCTTCACCGGGAACTGGCAGGGTAGCTACATGGGCTGGTTAATGACGCCAAAGACTCTTGGCATACAGATAGGTACAACCCTGCCAGGACTTGAGAACTTCTACATGGCAGGGCAATGGGTCAGGGTTGGTGGCGGCCTGCCCCCAGCGGCTATGTCGGGCCGCGATGTAACTCAGATCATCTGCGAGCGGGATAACAGGCCATTCATAGCGATGGTTCCCTGAACCTGCTTAGGCGACTCAAGGATCAGCGGGAAGACATCGTCTACCACTTCGCCCAAGGAGGCGCTCCACCCGACCGCACTAGCCTGCCCACTGATTCTAAGGCTCAGCAGCCAAGTTGCGTTTCGCCAGGATCAGGCATATTCTGTAATCATCGTGCGGGTGAGCTTGGCCGATGGGCGGCACAACGGGGCAATGATCTAGGCTACACCAGAGCTGGTGTTACCGACAACCTGCTCTGGCGATGATAAAATGAATCCGGTATATACTTTCACCAAGAAGATCAAGGGGGAGACAGTAGTTCATGGTCACATAGCTGATCCTGCGGACATATCCAAGGTACATGAAGTTATACAGAAGCTTGAGACCCTCCCTAGAGTGACAAGCTCAAACCTGGATGAAATAGGTCTAAAGACAAATCCTAAGAAATGGGTAGTCTCCTTGGTAAAGAGCTATCCGCATAATGTGAATCCGGTCGAGATGGAGAACCTCTTGTTCGATTTCACGGATACAATGCAAACAAGGATGAGAGAAGAGAGCAAATATGTAATTGGGCTTCTCACGGAGAAAGGATTGGTCCTCTGTCATAGCATTTCTGGAGAAGAAACAATAACTCCTGAGTGGAGAATCATTCCGCGTATGCTTGATACAGACAATGTTCTGAGATACGTGTGTTTCGTCGACCAAAAGGGCATAGTCTTCCTCAAATTCTGGGAAAGAGAAGCGACGAGTTCCTTTATTGAGTGGTTAGGCTTGCCACGTAAGCAAGGGTTTTTATTCGGGCCCAGATACAAGATCTGCTCCGAGATAGACGGCATCACTACTGAGCTTCAACTGACCGAACAGGAAATGGAACGTTGGATGAAGGAGCACTCAGAATTCAAGGACGGCAAGATACAGTTGTCGCGTCCGGTTCAATTTCTTAATGTAAGCGAGATAAGGGCAGGCACAAAACGGTATCAGAACGCCGAGGATTTCATCCAAGACTACGAATCACAAAGGTATGGTGTTCCTCAGTACCAGAAAGAGTATGAGAGGATAAATGCAAAGTTCCTGCCACTTCTGATGAAATATTATGACGAGAAAACACAGGTCGTAAGAAAAGAGGGAGACGAAGTAACTGTCGAAGTTGCAAAATCTACACCTCATTTTGACATTCTCTTTGCAAACGAAAACATACAGCTTAGGGCAAGCTACCTTGCAGACATATCCAGAAGATTCATTAACGGCGAAGCAGTGAATATCTTCCATGCAGGTCTGAGGTTTAGAGCATCTCCCTTCGTATTTGGAAGCCTGGAAATCTATAATGAACTTCAGTTGGATACTCTAACTCAATGGATAGCACGCTATCACAATGAGACCAATCTTCAGGACAGGAATCTTGACATACTTGTGAAATGTGCCGGTCTCAAAATAATGGAGCAGGCCAATACCAACTTGCCGGTCGCCTATGTTTTCCGGTCACTATCTCAGGAGATCGTGAGAGGACTTTCACTCGAAGAAAAACTAAGCAAGCTGGAGGATGAAGTCATTGAATATAAATCGCGAGATTCTCTTGCCGGAGGAAATGAAGAGGTCGTAGAAAAGCTGAGCCAAGACCTTGAGAACAAGCTCAAACGATCCCCTTGCAAGATGTATATCGTTGGCGTTGAGGATAATGGAACATTGGCTCCCATTCCAGCGTCAGAGTTGAAAAGCGACAGGATCGAGAGCATAAAGAATGGCCTGCAAAAAGCATTGGGACTTGCCAAGCTGTACACATTTCCAGTAATTCAACGGGAAGAAGGCATTCTCTTCATACTCGCACTCCGGTCATGAAAAGTGAATCAACTGTGGTCAGGGAGCTTTTTCTTGGCTGCCCAACAAGGTACTGTACCTGACCACCAGAGTGTCGGCAATTTACGGGTATTCATTTGCTATCTAGGGTCTCACAGTGGGCAAGGGCTTGTCGGCATATCGCTCTGGCGGCAGCTGAGCTTGGCCGTTATACGGCCTTCTGCCAGGGGGAAATATAATGTCCGTACAAAACCGCTTCGAAGAGCGATATAGAGCAGGTGATACTCCCTGGGATGTGGGCAAGCCGGATTTTAACCTAACCGACATTGTAACCAGGAGACCGATCCCAAATTGTAGAGCATTAGGCATCGGCTGTGGAACCGGGGATAATGCTGTGTGGCTTGCTCAGCAAAACTTTATAGTGACAGGATGTGATACCTCCGAAATCGCGATACAGAAGGCTATAGAAAAGGCTTCCAAAGCTGAGGTCAAATGCACCTTTGTTGTGACTGATTTCCCAAATCACGAAATCCCGGGCGCGCCTTATGAGTTTGTGTTCGATCGAGGATGTTTTCATTCCTATGCCTCCAATGCGGAGCGAACTAAGTTTGCAAACAATGTGGCACATCATCTGGAGAAAGGTGGGCTGTGGTTGAGTATTATCAGTAGCGCCGATGACCAGCCTCGCGACTTTGGACCACCTCGGCATACTGCAAGAGAAATAGTTACCGCAGTAGAGCCGTATTTTGAAATTCTTTCGCTCACCTCAAGTCATTTTGGATCAAATCGTCCAAACCCACCCAGATCCTGGGTTTGTCTGATGCAGAAACGCTAGAAAATATAGCAAGTCGCTGAAACTAAAGAGATAGAGAGGTGGACTTAGAACGAAACGCGTCATATAACCACTCATTGCAGCCGACGTTGCTCTGCTGCGCTCCGCAACGCGGCTGAACTCGGGCGTTAGGGGGGAGCAGTCCACAAGCACGTATAGAGTAGGCCATCGAAGTAGCCTTGAATCCAATTGTGATCAGACGCAATCCGGGAGTGGGGACTGTGAACATACAATTTCGATGCGCTGAGCCTAGAGATGTAGAACAAGGTGTCCCGTTGATTTACAGCGCTGGCCCACATGAGTTTGATTATGTCTTTGCTACTAAAATTAACACGGCCCTTGATTTTCTTAAAGCTGCGTTCGTTGCTGGATCAGGTACACTCGGCTACAAAAATCACGTCGTTGCACTTGTAGATGATCGTGTTATGGGTATTGGTGGGTTCTATAGTGGTGTGGAGTTCAGCAGGCTAAATCGGCAAACAGCCTGGCGAATAGTAAAGTTCTATGGCCCCATCAAGTGTTGGAGTGTAATGGAGAAAGGGTTGCAACTGCAAAAGCTGATATCTCCGCCAAAAAAGGATGCGGAATTCATCCAGAATTTAGGCGTTGCAGAAGATATGCAAGGCAAGGGCATCGGTACAGCTCTGCTGGAAAGGCAGATCGACATAGCCCGGAATAAGAACCGTTGCATTTGCGCTTTGGATGTTGCTGTTACGAATCCTCGCGCCCAAGAACTGTATGAGAGATTGGGGTTTCGTGTTGTTGAGGAGAGAAAGCGGTACATCTCTGGTTCCGCGATTCATGTGCCAGATCAAAGACGTATGGAACTCATTTTATTACCCTGCACCAAAAACTAGGTTTTGTCAGAACAGGAGAAAACGAGGGGCGAATTCTGTTCGAAATCAAAGGAGAATATCTGCTGAACCGTCTTGCCGCCTTTGCGCGAAGACCTGGGAAGAGTGGCTAACAAGTCGCCCCGCAGTAAACAAATGGCTCCCACCCACCACTCTCTTGGTAGCAAGCACGGCGTGCCCTATTCTTAGCTACTCCTTCTGGAAAAGGTAACAGATGCTGACCATGTTGCCCAGGCGATGCATCTCCTCCGCAGCTTGTTCTCGCCCTCCGCCCCAAGAAGTGCTTTAGCTCAAAGGAACGGCCGAAGTGATCCTCGATAGCCCTTTTACCCTGTGCGGTTACTATGGTTACTAGTTCAACGCCGCCGGTGAGTACTTCCTCTACGCTGTGTTGAATAAGCGGTTTATCCACAAGGGGCAGCATCTCCTTGAGCTGGGACTTGGTGATAGGCAGGAACCTGATGCCGCAGCGCGCGGTAGTGATCACTGCCTTTCGAACCCCATGTATCCTCGCTTAGAACAAATTTCTTTTGGCCGACTTCCCCATTTTATCGGTGAGGTCTATAATGTAAAAAGAGTTCATTCGGCACGGACTACTGCCTGGCAAATGAGTTTGAGGAGTTGCTGTTCACAAAGCAAATACAGTGCTACCTCGCCAGACTGTTCTGACCTTTTCTGTCTTAACATAAGGGTGCAGTGCACTAGATGTTGAATTCCTCTTATGCCCATCCCTATGTTGTTGATATTCAAAAACGGTCAGCCTGTTGACCAGAAAAATAGGGGCGAGGCCAAGGACAATGTTGGAGCCCAAATTAACTAAGTATATCCAGCCCAAGGATGAAAAGGAGGAATAATGCCTATTTATGACTTCAGGTGGTGAGAATGCGGAGAGGGGTCAGAAATTTTCATGCCGATCTCAATAGCAATGTGAAGTGTCCCAAATGCGGAAGCGAGAATGGGGAAAAGCTTTTCGCCATCAGTTGAGGAACGAAGGGCCAATGCCTGGAGGCCTCAGCGAGTTACCAAATTCCTGACGGAGTGGGAAGAGGATTTGGTCAAGGTGGGGTCTAGGAGGCGGCAGAGAGCTGGGTTGGGGCAGAGGTTTAAGATGTAGGTTGAACTAGACAAGGAGGGATCATGAAAGTATGCATCGTCGGTGCCGGGGATGGTGGTGCTATAGCGGCACTACAGATCCGCCGCTTAGATAGCAATGCCGAGATTGATGTTTTTAACAAAAGAACACAGCTTGGGTGTCCACCCTGCGAGATGCCTTTAGTACTCAACGGAACCATTGCCAGCTGGGATGAACTAGTTCGTGGCTTACGCACTAAATCGTTTTATGAAAAGAGGAATATAAATATCCATTTAAATACGGAAGTCACTGATCTCCTGAGCCAGAAAAAGTGCCTCATTGCTGGAGGTGAAAAGTATAACTATGACAAAGCGATTTTAGCTCTAGGTGCTATTCCATCTATCCCTCCATTCCCAGGACTCGATGGCAAAAATGAATTCGCCTTGAGCACCGACATGGCTGACGGTGTAGCCCTGGGGAATGTTATTACAAAAAGTGCCAAAGCGGCTATCGTCGGGGGTAGTTTCATCGGCTTAGAGATAGCTGCGGCTCTGAAATCAAGGGGCTACAGCAAAGTCTATCTGTTAGTTAGACGGGATATTCTACGTGCCCACTTCGATAAAGACATGGCCGAAAAGTTAGAAGATGTGGTTATGGAAAATGGGGTTGAGCTGATTCTGCCCGCCAAAATAGAAGCCATAAGCAGTCATGGAGAGGCAAAGCGTGTGATCCTCTCTGACCGAGAACTGGAGGTGGATTTCGTTTTCTTTGCTACAGGAGCTGAACCCAACGTTGAGCTGGCTCGAGATGCTGGGCTGCAAATAGGTGAAACAGGCGCTATAGCTGTGAGCCAGTGCCTTCAGACCAGTGACCCTGATATTTATGCTGTAGGAGACTGCATGGAGAACTGGGATGTCATTGTAGGCTCCAAGAGGCGGCATCAACTGGCCACCAATGCAATTCGAACTGGCTATATAGCAGGCAGGAATGCGGTGTTAAACAATTCCCTCGCTTATGAAGGCACGGCTATGCCCTTTGTCACCAAAATATTTGGTCACCAAATAGGAGCTGTAGGTTTTACCGAGAGGGAAGCCGAAGAGAAGGGATTAGAAGTGGTCTCGGTCAGGGTTGACACTCCTTGGCTTCGGCAAAGCTTTGATGGCAAGCCGGCTCATTATAAGCTTATTGCCGACCGAAAGACCAAGACGCTCATAGGGGCGCAGATAATCTCTGAGGAGATAGTATCAGGGTCAGTTGATAAGCTTGCCGTGGCCATTGCGGCTAGAATGCCACTTTCTAAACTCGTGCAGATTGACAGCTGCTATTCACCGCATGTTCAGGAAGATCAGATTGCAGTTCCAATACAGAGGTTGATAGACAGGCTTAGCTGACATGGTAACAGAGGATGGTTATCAATCAAGTAATTTTGAAGGAGGCCTATTACGGAGCAAAAAGAAGCTGAAGAGATGCCCTTAAAGGTAGAGAGCGCAGTTTCCCTCAGAAGGTAAGAGTGATTGCTGATTTCCCCGAAGCAATTTGCTTGAATAAGTGCCACGGTCCTAGGTGGAATTTAGTAAAGTTGGACAGGCTTGGAGTTTTGTCCTTTCTTTAACAGGCTATAAACAATCCTGAGAAGTCTGTTCATTACTGCTCTTACTGTTTTCACCTTGGATAGAGGTCTTATCTCTCTATGGAGGAGATACTAATAGTAGCTATGGAAAGTGGGATTATTGCTGATAAGGCTTATCCCTGCCAATTTAACTAACTATTTAACATTGTGAAAACGGTTAATATCCCCTATATCAGCCAGGATGCCGCAGTGGAAACAATACCTATGCCGGAGATAGAGAGGAGGTGGTGATACCCTTTTATAGGGAAAGCCACCATCCTTGCACAGCTTTCTAATGGTGGCTGGTGGGGGCAACTAATGAGTACATTATCCCTATAGTCGGTTCTGGGGGTTGGCTTTGAGTCCAACGAGATAAATAGCAGAGGGGGAAGATGGGGGTAGCAAAGGTTATCCTTGATGTTGATACCGGCATTGATGATGCAGTGGCTATTATTCTAGCTGCTAGGTCACCAGAGTTAGAAGTCATCGGGATCACCACGGTAGCCGGCAACGCCGAGGTGATAGAGACTACCAGAAATTCTCTGCAGATAATTGAGTTTCTAGGTAGCAATATCCCGGTTGTCAAGGGCATGGCAAGGCCACTGATGGGCAAGCTCGAGGCCGCTACCGATATTCACGGAGAAAGCGGACTGGGGGGGGCAAATCTCCCCGAGCCAACCCTTAAGCCCCAAGCCGGGCACGCAATAGATTTCATTGTCGATCAGGTAAATTCCCTGAAAGAACAATTGACTATTATCGCCACCGGCCCGCTGACCAATATCGCCATGGCCATCCTCAAGGAACCTGAAATTATGAGCCAAGTGGGCGGGATAGTCTCTATGGGTGGAACCTTTGGAGTAATCCCCTATAGATTTGGCAATGTCACCCCGGCTGCCGAATTTAATATTTTCACCGATCCCCTGGCAGCAAACATCGTTTATCATTCTGGGATAGAGGTTAGTGCCGTAGGTTTAGATGTAACTATGAATCCTGAAGCTGCTATCAATGAGAGCCTTTATCAGCAAATCGCCTCTGTTAACACACCCACGGCAAAACTTTTCACTCAGATGTTCGGTCATCTCATGAGTTCAGCTAAATTGATTCCCCTTCATGACCCCTTGGCTACCTGCTATGTTATCAATCCTTCTTGGCTGAAAACCAAAAAATATCCCGTAGAGGTGAAGCTTCACCACGAGTTAGCTCGGGGGCAGACTATCGCCGATAAAAGGGATAGGGGGGCTCAGGATTTAAACCTGATAAATATATGTGTCGACGTTGATGGCCCGAAGTTTTTGAGTTTGATAATGAGGAGAGTTATATATGAGGAGCGTGGAAGTAGTTAGCATAGGAGCCATCAATTGGGATATAAACCTGTTCACCAAGAGGCTTCCCTCTCCCGGAGAAGAGGTAGAGGTAGTAAAGATCACCAGGGTTCCTGGTGGAACTGGGGCTAATGTGGCAGTGGCAGCAGCGAGAATTTTGGGGCCGGGGAGGGTGGCGTTCATCGGAGCTCTGGGGGGGGATGAGATAGCTGAGCATCAGATAGCTAACTTGATAGCTGAAGGTGTTGAGGTGTCTGGGGTTAAACGGGTAGCCGGGGAGTCGGGACGGGCCTATATTGTCATAGATGATAACGGTGAGAACGAGATCCATGCCTACCTCGGGGCCAATAGTCTTCTTTCCCGCCATGATGTTCAAGCAAATCAAAGAGTTATAACCAGGTCCAAAGTATTGGTGATAACTGATCCCCCCTTTGATGTGGCCGAGGAGGCTTCCAGCCTAGCCAACAAGGCAAATGTCCCCATCCTGTGGGACCCGGGAGTTTATGTGGCGCGAGGGCTGGCAAGTCTAGCTCCGGCATTGAGGAATGTAGACTACTTTATTCTAAACCAGTTGGAGATGGAAGGGCTAACCGAAACCGAGACCCCCAAGCTTATGGGGGCAAAGCTGTCCCGGACAAATCCAAAAATAAAACTTATTGTCAAGCAGGGCTCCAAAGGTGCGCTATTAATCGATCGGGGGGGAGAGGAGATAACATCCATAGCAGCTATCTCGCTACAAAGCCTGGGGATGAGAGCGACGAATACGGTAGGCTGTGGAGACTCGTTTATCGGAGCCTTTGCCGCTTCCAAAGCGATGGGGCACGATGACTTAGAGAGTATAGAATGGTCCAACTGTGCTGCTGCCTTCAAAGCTACCAGGCTGGAAACCAGAGGGAGCCCAACAAAACGGGAGCTGGATGACTTTTGCCGGATAGCTTTCCATGAACATCTTATTAACAAATAGACCACCCCCGCCTTCTCCTCTCTCCTGGGGTTAGCCTATGTTGCAGCTAATTGAGAGGAAAATGCTCACTAGGTAAAAATCCTGGGACGCGCCTTCCCCCCGCGACATAGATGACCAGGGCCATCTAACCCCCAGTTTTTGCTTTCTGAGGGCAGCCAAGTTATCCAAAATATGCCTAAGGGGGGTCATCCGAAACTGCCTCTAGAAAATGCCTATGATGATGAGAAGAGTCTTCCCCATATTGTCTATATCAGTTTTCTCCTCTATGCTTGGGGTGGGGATTATCGCCCCCCTTTTGCCCATCTATGCTGAGAGCTTAGGAGCTACTGGCATCTGGATCGGGGTGATCTTTGCTGGCTTCTCTATCTCTCGCACCATATTTATGCCCCTCATCGGCAGAATCTCCGACCGAAGAGGAAAGAGGAAGATATTTCTTTGTATTGGGCTTTTTGCCTACAGCTTAATTTCCTTGGGCTATGTTTGGGCCACTCAGGTCTCGGAGTTGACCTTGGTAAGATTACTCCACGGTTCTGCCGCTGGCATGGTGATTCCCATTGCTCAGGCCTATGTGGGTGATCTCTCTCCAGAAGGCGAGGAGGGAACCTGGATGGGATATTTCAATGCCGCTTTCTTCGCCGGTTTTGGTTTCGGGCCGCTTATGGGAGGGATGTTAACTGATCATTTCGACATGAACACCGCCTTTTATACTATGGGAGCACTTAACCTGTTGGCTTTTAGCTTAGCTCTGCTCTGGCTTCCCGAAGTGCGGCTAAAGAAGGAAGTGGCCACAGATCCTCAGACTTCTTTTACCCAGATGATGGAGAGTGGGGTAATAAAAGGGCTAGTTAGCTTCCGATTAGTGTACGCCATGGGAAGAGCAGCTTTTTCCTGCTTCCTGCCCATATTTGCTGCTTCCTATCTAGGATTAGCTGCTGCCCAGATAGGGGCGGTGTTGGCGGCTGACATGTTACTGCTGGCACTACTTCAGATAGTGGGTGGTGGGATTGCCGATAGATTCAACAAAAAGCGATTGATCGTGATAGGAAATCTAATCAACCTCAGCTTCATAGCTTTGATTCCTCTAATGCAGAGCTTCTGGCAACTGTTGGCTTTATGTTTGGTTGGTAGCCTTGGAGGAGCTCTGTCTATGCCAGCAGCCTCAGCGTTAATGGTGGGGGAGGGGCGAAAATATGGTATGGGCTCGGCTATGGGAATATTTACTATGGCGATGAGCTTAGGCATGGCTGTGGGGCCAATTATAAGTGGACAGGTTTACGACTCCTGGGGAATAAATTCGGTGTTTTTTGTGGGGGCTTGTCTTATCCTTTTGGGGACAACCGTTTTTGTCTGGCTTACCAGATGAAATGGCGATCATAATTTGGTTGCCGAGGCAGCCTCTATCTGGAAACCCCTCTTGGATAATTTCCCCTTTAAGGCAGCCAGGTGCAGCAGCCCGGTAACAGCAATGATATTATTATGTTCCCTGGCGCACTCGCTGAGGATGTTGGCCATGTGATCTTCCCGCTGATCGCATATTGCTTGTTTAAAGTGAGGGCTCATCCAGCCCTCTATATTGCGCCAAAACTGCGGCTCTAGCTCAACCGCCTTGATAAACACCCAAGCCGGATCGAGCCCATCAATGGTGAGCCACAAGCTGGTAAGTCTGGCTAAGATGGCTGAGGTTATAAACGGCAGGCCAATTATTCTCCTCAGCCACACCCGCAGGTCCAACAGGTCTTTAGCTTGCCCCTCCACGATTTGAGGGAGTATCTCATGGCGAAAATTTTTGTCCATCATCACCAACTGGGCACCTGTTTCTTTAGCTGCATCGATAGCTCCTCTCATGTCATCGCCGGCGTGTGCCCCACGAAGTCGCGCTATAATCTCCTGATAGGTGAGGGGGTTAGCGGAACTTATTAGGCTGTGGTATCTCTCCTCATCAAGCTCCACACATACCACCTGGGGTGATCTTTGGGCGACAAACTCTCTCACCTTATCCCTCAGGTCGAACACATGGGCTGTACCCAGGATAGTTATTTTGTTGGCCAATTTCCTCCTAAGTTGCGGCGGCTTCCTCTATTTCTATATATTTATACACGGTAATGGCAAAGTCAGGGCACATCCAACCACAGACGCCACAAGCGTTACACTTTTCCGGATTAGCAAAAATAGGTAGCAAGTATCCCTGAGGACTAAGCTTATCCTTAGGTGGAGCGATGCATCCTCTGGCGCAGAATTTGGCACACAGCCCACATCCCTTGCAAAGCTGCTCCTCAATAACTATTTCGCCTCTGGTCATCTTTCCAACCTCCATAGTTCGTTATTAGTCTTGCCCCTTGTCTTAATGCCTCTTTGTTAAGGGGCAGCAAGGCCTCCCCCCTCCCCCCGCGCAGCCGACCCTCCAGAGCTTTCTCCACAAGCTCGAGGGGTACTGCTTTGGTTGCTTCCAGATATGCTCCCAGAAGAACCAGGTTAGCTACCCGATCATCACCTAATTCTATAGCGCTTTTGGTTGCGGGAATATAGAATACCTCGATATCCTCTCTGGTGATCTTATGGGGTACCACTGAGCTATCCAAAAATAGCCTGCCTCCGGGTTGCACCCTGTTCTGATATTGTTCCACAAATTGGGGGTGCATGATGATCACCGCTTGTAACTCAAAGGTGATTGGCGAGCTAATCTCCTGGTGAGAAATAATGACGGTGCATTCACTCTGACCTCCTCTCATAATGGTGGCATAGTGGGGGAAATAGCTCACATGCTCATACCTTGATCTGCCTGCCTCGGCCAGTAGCCGGCCGAATAGTAAAGCCCCCTGACCACCAACCCCAGCTACGGCTACTTGGAATTGACTCACCTCCTTTTGCTCTACAATAACGAACGCCCCCTTAATCTCGAGCTATTTTAGCTGTTAGCTATCAGCTTGAAATCAGTAATCGATCTGGGCTACATTCTTGAACTCACCCAGTGGGTATTCGGCTATCATCTTCTCCTCAATAAATGTCAAACAATCAGAGGGGCTCAGTTGCCAATTAGGTGGGCAAGGGGAAAGGAATTCGACCAGAGTATACCCCACCCCTTCTATCTGCCGTTGAAAGGCTGCCCTAAGTGCCTTCTTGGCCCGCTGGCGGTTGGCCGGGGTATGGACACTGACTCGGCCAGAGTAAGCCGTTCCCCTCATACTTGCTGCCAGCTCAGCGCCATGAAAGGGGAAGCCTGTAGTCCGGGGGTCTCGTCCTTGTGGAGTAGTGGTAGTACGCATACCCAGCAAAGTAGTCGGTGCCATCTGTCCCCCGGTAGTTCCATAGCAGGCATTATTTAAATAGATGGTAGTGAGCTTTTCGCCACGAAGCAATGCAGCCATAAACGATCCCAGTCCGATAGCCCCTAACTCCCCGTCACCCTGTATTGTGAATACTATTGTCTCAGGATAGATACGTTTGATGGCAGTAGCGATAGCTACACCAGGGCCATGGATGCCCCCAGCCATGTCTACATCCAGATAGGCAACCCACCTTGCCGAGCAACCTCCTCCGGTTATTCCGATAGCTTGACCTTCAATGCCCAACTCTTCAATCACTTCACAGAGCAGGCGAAGGATGATGCCATAATGACACCCGGGGCAATGGTGGTGCGGGCCGGGAAGCTTCAGCTTAGGCGGGGCACAAACTACCTGCTTAACCACGTCCTCTGCCCTCATATCAGAGCCTTTACCTCTTGCAGCACCCTTTCGGGGTAAATCAAACCTGATGGTCCGGGGATATGACGCGCCAGAATATTCAACAGGTGTACCGGAACTTGCCCGCCAACTGCTACCTCAACATCCTCCACCAACTCCCCGGGGCTATCCTCTACTACTAAAACCTTTCCCGCTGCTAACCCCGCCTCCCTAATCGCTCGCTTGGGGAAGGGCCACAAAGTTATCGGCCGCAACAGCCCCACCTTCATCCCCTGAGCCTGGGCTCTATCCACCGCATCTCGAGCTACCCTAGCCATAGAGCCATAAGCCACCAAGAGAAGTTGTGCTCCCTCAGTTTTATAAGTTTGGTACCTTGTCTCGCTAGCTACTATTTCTTGATACTTGTCTAGTTGCCGACTGAAGTAGCCGGTAACCCCTCCCCAGACCAAGCCAGAGAGGTGGCAACTTCGTCTCCCTTCCTTTTGAGCCTTACCCTTAAGTGCCCAATCTTTCTGCGGCAACGGCTCAAAGTCTAGTCTCCTTAGCTCTATAAGCTCTGCCACCCTACCAAGGATGAAATCAGTAAGTACGATGACTACTATACGATACTTATCAGCCAGATAAAAGGCAAGTTGTACAAAGTCGAAGATCTCTTGGGCAGAATAAGGGGCAATGACGAGGCAGCGATAGGCCCCATGTCCCCCACCTTTAGTAACCTGGCGATAGTCAGTTTGACCTTGTTGTCCACCGGTCCCCGCTCCAGGGCCCAGTCGCATCACCTCAACAATTACTGCCGGGGCTTCAACTGCTGCCAGGTGAGAGATGGCCTCCTGCATCAAGCTGAAACCAGGGCTAGAGGTGGCAGTCATCACCCTTTGTCCGGTTAGAGCACCTCCAAAGAGCATATAGGCCACCGCCCCCTCACCCTCCGGCTGAACATAGACCCCGCCTATCTGGGGCAACTCTCGGGCCATAAACTCTGCAATCTCATTCTGAGGAGTGATGGGGTAGCCAAAGAAATATTTGCAGCCGGCATAGATAGCTCCTCGGCCTACTGCCTCATTCCCCTCACATAAAATTTTCTCCCCTGTCATCGCCCTTTCAGTTTAGCTCCTCAATAGATTCTTGGCAATAGCTGGTTAAGAATTGCCCACAAGGTGTCGGGCTCAGGGGCTTGGCAAATCTGCTTTGATCTCTTCCTCAATCACCAGCTCCAAGGTGCGTCCATTGGTGACGACCTTGACCCGTTCCTCTATCTTCAGTCTGCTGCCTTTTCCTTCAATCTCTCTTTGGGCCACTTCCACCTTGGCACGGGAGTGCTCAACTCAGGTAGAGGTTCCTCCCGTCCAATAGCTTTCTTATTCTGGTCAACTTCTCTTCCCGATTGCGGGCCAGTTCCTTTGCCCGCTCAGGATTGCGGCGCAAGATATAACGCACCCCGTCCGCCTCCACTTCGCCAAGCTTCTCATCAAACAGCTCCATCTGAGACATACCCTCTCGCGGTGATGTCCTAATCTTGGCTTTGGTGATCGCGGTGATATAGTGAAACCTCTTCTCATCTCGGTTATACCCAAAGGCCACCAAGACGTTGTGGATACCCTCAAGGTACGAGCTGGTCACCTCACACAGAAAAAGCTGTGGAGTTGCACTACCATAACGCTGCCGAAACAATCGTTTTTCAATGGCTTCCTGTTGTTGGCATAGTCACGCCAGAGGGCTGTAAAGATGATCCTCATTGAAAGCGTCCAATCCAAGAAGATCAGAGGCCGCATGACTTTCGGCAAGTCGGACAGCGCTCAGACGAGAATCCTGATCAATGCACCGGGCCAGCACTTGCCATAGAGCTAGCCGTCCCTGCCGATGATTGCCAAGTGCCTTTGCTAAACCGATCCGTTCTGCAATCGCCTTCAGAGGGGGGACTGCTCCAATACGCATTCCTTGTTTTGTGCCAATTTCCTCCAGGCTAACAAGCTCAGTGAGATTGCCCTATTAGTGGCTACACCATTGCTCAATTGCTAGCTATCTTCACCCCCAATTCAAATTGTCGCTCTCAGCTTCATTTTTGCTCCAAGATCGCTAACTCTTCAAAGCTGATTTTTAAACAGCCTCGAGTATTAGCCAGGCTGTATCTTAAACAATTTGGGTTACTTTTTACATGATTCAACTATCTCCTCTTCGGTTACACATTAGGTGATTCAATTTGCCCCTTTTAAACCTTTAGTGTAAACTGGCAATTGCAAGGACATGTTAGCTGCAATAACAACATGATGCGGTGCTGCTCATTATCAGCTAGTAACTAGTAAATTGATACGAGACTCAATATCAATTTGCAATTTGCCGCAAAAGTTGCCTTTTTACTTTGTGGTATAATCTGAAAATGAAAGGAGGCGAGATGGTGAAACTAATTAAAAGGGGCAAAAGGTTAGGTTTGGTTATGGTGTCATGCGCCTTGATTTTGGCGTTGGCAGCCAGTGCCACCATCCCGCAAGTCGCTAAGGCAGAGCCGGGTGAGAAGATTGTTAAGATAGCATATCACGGCGTTTACACGGGGGCACTTGCCTCTACTGGTGTGTGGGTAGGTAATGGAATGAAGGATTGCATACGCTACCTAAACGAGCAAGGGTATATTCCTGGTGTTAGGTTGGAGTTTACCTGGCAAGAGACTGGAGGACTAATCCCCCGTCACATCACTGCTCATAAAAGGTTTAAAGAAGCAGGAGTAATGGCCGAGGTAAGTATAATAGGAGATGCAGCAGAAGTGCTTTCCGAAACCCTGCAACGAGATGAAATACCATTTGTAGTGCTGACTTATTTTACCGAAGCTATGGTGACCAGACCTGTTCCATGGATCTTTTCCCCTGACGCCACCTTTGGCGACAATGCAGCAGCAGGGCTCAAGTGGTTCAGAGACCAGTGGACTGAGGAGCGCCGCCCTAGGGTGGGAGGCTTTGGCTATGAACACCGAGTGTACTATGAATTTCTCGATGGGGTAAAATGGGCTTGTGAACAGTATGACATGGAGTTTGTCGGCTATGAGGTCGTACCGCTGCTGGGAGCGATCGATACCTCTACTGAATGGCTAAGGTTAGCCGGCAAAAAACCAGATGTTATCACCGGCGTCACTTGTGGAGCAACACAAGTAGTTGCAATGAAAGATGCTCAGAGGTTAGAGATTCAAGAAAGAGGGATAACACTGTTTGACGGTGGCTACTGCGTGGCTGCCACTCTGCATACAACTCGCACGGCTGCCAATGGGTGGTACTTATGCGTTTATGGGGCCTATGCGAACCCATGCGTTTCGAGAGCCCCGCTTCTTAAAACTCTATTTGAGGTTCGTGAGAAATATCGTGGCATAGGACAACAGGAATTAATGCTGGATGCTTATATGGGGGCGTGGCCTGCAGTTATGCTTATAGCTGAGGGTATCAGGCTAGCCGCAGAAAAGGTGGGGGTTGACAATCTTAGTGGCGCTACCATTAGAGACGGCATAGTAAGTGTGAAAGACCTCGACATGGGAGGGGTAATGCGTCCAATAACGATGAGCAACGTTAAGCCGTGGTACGGTAACGGCTTCGTGTTGTTCCAGGTTAGAGATTGTATGCCTTATCCTGTTCTTGAGGATTGGTGGCTAGATTATCCTGGTTTCTATAAAACCAGAAACTATTACTAAATACAGGGAGGAAAGATGCAGAGACTCTTTAGACAGGGCAAAAGTTTAGGCTTGGTGGCCATGGCACTTGTTCTGGCCACCGCGCTACTGTTGGGGTCAGTTGCTCCCAGCCAAGCAGCACAGTCGGAAAGGGCTGTGAAGCTAGGCTTGCTGGCTGTTTTTACCGGGCCAATAGCCACTATGGGAAGCGGCATGTGTATGGGGATGATAGATTACATGGAGTATGTGAATAAGCACGGTGGCATTGGGGGAGAAACAAAGGTCGACCTCCTCTGGAGCGAGACTGGTAGAGCACCGATACCTGACGCAATCACCGCCTATAAAAGGTTCAAAGATGCTGGCGTAGTAGCTATAATGACGCCTCTTGGAATGCAGATGTCGCTACTAGCTCCAAGACTGCAAAGAGATGAGATAGTGATGTTTGCAGAAGACCCGCATATACTACCTGACCTGACGATAACTAAACCCGAACAATGGATTTTCGGTATTGACTGTGGCTTCAGTTGCATGTTTGCGACTGCAGTGAAGTGGTTCAACCAAAATTGGACTGAGTCACGGCCCATGAGACTAGGATTAATTGTCTATGACAATCCCGAATCTCGGTCTCTTTTTGAGGACGGAATAGCCTTACCTGCTATTAAACAAATGGGAATTGACTACGTCGGCCATGAGGTTATGCCCCTCATGGGGGCGGTCGATACTACCGTTGAATGGCTTAGACTAGCTGGTAAAAAAGCAGATATGATTTTTGTGTGTGCTTGGGGAGGGACAATGACAACCCTTATAAAGGATGCTGCTAGGCTTGAGATTCAGGGGAAGGGGATAAAGCTGTGTGGTGCTATGGGCAGTATTGATATATATCAGTTTCCAATAGTTCGAGGGGCCATGAACGGGTGGTACGGGATTATCCCTTTAGCGCATGACGTCCTTGCAGTATCACCAGGTGCGAAGGCAATGCTGGAAATGAGTGCAAAGCGCGGCTGGAAGGAAGCGGGGGAACTCTCTATTAACTATACTGGAGGGTGGCTTACAAGCATGCTGCTATGCGAGGGTATAAAGCTGGCTATAGAGAAGGTGGGATATGAGAATTTGACTGGGCGTGCTGTTAGGGAAGGCATAATCAGCATAAAAGACTTTGATTGTGGACTTGGCCTGCCTCCAATAACTATAAGTAATTCTATGCCCTACTGGTCTAGAGGAGAATATATGGAGCAAGTGAGAGAGCTCAGGTTCGTAACAATCAGTGACTGGATAGAAAATGTATATAACTTGGAGTTTCCGCTATAAGTTACAGTTATTTGCAAAAGGAATTATAACAAGGGCGAAGGGGGGAAACTCTATTTTCGGAACAATGACATGATGTGGGGTGCCTGTCCACCGACTAAATTGTTACAGACTCCAATTTGCCGCAAAAGTTGCCTTTTTACTTTGTGGTATAATCTGAAAAATGAAAGGAGGCGAGATGGTGAAACTAATTAAAAGGGGCAAAAGGTTAGGTTTGGTGGCCATGGCGAGCTTCCTCGCCGTGGCGCTGGTTGTATCGGCGTGTGCTCCGGCACGGGCACTCGCAGGATCGCAGGAAAAAGTTGTAAAGGTTGGATGGGATGGTATTCTTACTGGTCCACTTGCTGATACGGGGGTAAGTGCCACTAACGGGCTGAAAGATTGTGCGAGGTTCATAAATGAGCGAGGTGGCATAAATGGAGTTGAGATTATCGTCGACTGGGAGGATACCCGAGCAGAGATACCTAGAACAATTACTGTTC
>Ga0209345_10001681_pt1 | contig 26053 bp, 21 predicted proteins | sample Cruoilmetagenom7_FD_187294 | JGI IMG/M metagenome (GOLD analysis project Ga0209345, IMG submission 187294) | Oil polluted marine microbial communities from Coal Oil Point, Santa Barbara, California, USA - Sample 7 (SPAdes) (version 2) | ecosystem: Environmental > Aquatic > Marine > Oil seeps ...
CGGCCCCGCCAGTGGTGGCTGAACGCAGATAGGTAAAGCCCAATCTGTCGCGCAAAGCCCGGAATAAAATCAGCTCCGCCAGCCATGATTTGCGGCCTTTGTCCAACGCTCTGCCGCCCAGTTTCATACCCAGATTGAACATCATATTCTTGAAGCGTGACGAATCCATCATTCTGGAACGGACATCAGCCGCAATGGTTTCCCAGGCGCGGGGGGCCAACAGGATAGAATGCGGGCCGATTTCGCGCAAATCCTCCATCATGGATTCCTGCTCTTCGACCATATTCACGATCACACGGGCGATAGGCGCTTGAAATATCACGAACTTCTGCTCGATCACCCAAGGCAGCGGCAGCACCGCCACATAATTGTCACCGGGGTATTTCGGCTCGTATTTTAGAAACTCATAAGCGTGCTGAAGAAACGGCCCGCCTTGCATCATCGACAGTTTAGGTCGTCCGGTGGTGCCGGAGGTTGCAAGAAAAGTCGCCACATCCTCGGGCTGGCAGGAATCCAGTTCACGATCAAACAGGTCCGGGTGCTTTGCCTCTATGTTCTTACCCATCCGGTATACGTCTTCAATCGAGACCAGACGGTCGTCATCATATTTGCGCATCCCGCGCGGGTCGCAGTAGATTACTTTCTCAACGGCTTTCAACTCGTCAAACAGCTCGAGGATTTTATCAACCTGTTCCTCGTCCTCGGCCAGAATGAAACGGGCCTCGGAATAATTGATCAGATAGCTGATTTCCTCACCGATGGAATCCTGATAGATACCTAGTGAAATAGCGCCAATCGCATGGGCCCCGATTTTCCCCCAGATCCATTCAGGCCGACTTTCGCCGAGCAGCCCCAGAACATCGCCGCGCTTTAACCCCATTTCGCGCATACCAAGGCCCAGCCAGCGGACAGCATCATAATAATCTGCCCAAGTGTGCTCGACCCAGATACCAAAATCTTTTTCGCGTAGCGCGACTTCATCGGGGAATTTCTTCGCATTATAGCGCACCACTTTGGGCACCGTGTTATGGACAGAAATATCGCAGTAATCAGTGGTCTTTGCGGTCATTATGCACCCACCTTTACAACGTCATCATCATCTCCAAGATAGGCCTGCCTTACATGCGGGTCATTAATGACCTCCTCAGGCAGCCCCTCGGCGATTTTCATACCGAAATCGAGCACGATAATCCGGTCGGAAATATCCATGACAACACCCATGTCGTGTTCAATCATCACCACCGTCATGCCCCATTCCTGATTTAGATCGACGATATAGCGCGCCATATCAGTCTTTTCCTCAAGGTTCATGCCAGCCATTGGTTCGTCCAGCAGGATCAAATCCGGCTTTAGCGCCACGGCACGGGCCAGCTCCACCCGTTTGCGCAACCCATAGGCAAGCTTGCCGGCAGGGGCCTTGCGAATATGGCTGATCTCGAGAAAATCAATGATGTCCTCACAGGCGCGCCGGTGTTCCAGCTCCTCGGCCTGAGCACCGCCAAACCAAAACAGTGAACCAGTTAGAAAATTATTTTTCATCAGGTGGTGCCGCCCGACCAGAATATTTTCCAGCACAGACATATGCCCGAACAACGCCAAATTCTGAAAGGTGCGCCCGATCCCCAGATCAGCACGGTGATTGGGGCTAAGGCTGGTTATGTCGTGATCTTTGTAACGGATTTCTCCGCCTTGTGGATTATACCGCCCGGAAATACAGTTAAGCATTGACGTTTTACCCGCCCCGTTGGGCCCGATAATCGAAAATAACTCACCCTTTTTAACGTCAAAGCTGACGCTTTTTAGTGCGTGAACACCACCAAAATTGAGGCTCATATCCTCAACTGATAATATCGTTTCACCGATCTTTACTGAACCGGACATCTTAACCCTCCCTAATTGGTAAAATGTTCTGTAGGTTCAGGCGCTCATGTTGATGTCTCTTGCGGCAGATGATGGCCTCACCTCTGATGATGAAGGCATCAAATTTCTGCCGCCGGACTATATAGCTCTATGAACCCTGATTATTTTTTGGGCTTCTCTATGCCCAGAAAATCGTACCACCCTCCACGGCTACCTGGTTTTAATGCAGGATCACCTTTGTAACCCGATTTGAATACTTTGCGTGCCAATGGTGGCACTGCGTAACGTTCGCCGCAGGTTTCGAACAAATACTCTTGTGCGTGATAAAATGAATCAAAGCTGGCGGTGTCATCCAGAAAGTCAAACACACCCATCGGCCAGCCCAAGCCATTTTTGCACATTTCGTCAATTTCAGCAGGCCCGGCGATGCCAAGCTCGACCAGCCGGATAGCCTCGGCCAGATAGTTATTCACAAACCGCGTCATGAAAAAGCCGGGTGCGTCTTTGACGACAACCGGCTTTTTGCCAATCTGGCGCAGATAGGCGACAACTGAATCCAGCGCCTCCTTGTTGGTCAACTCGCTGCGTCCAACCTCGACCAGCGGCATGATGTTGGCTGGGTAAAACCAGTGTGTGCCAACCACCCGACCGGGGTTTTTCAAAGGTGCGGACAGTTCGGCGATCATGATCGAAGATGTGTTTGAGGCAATGACGGCATCCTCAGAGGCGTGTTTTTCCGCCTCTAGCAGCGCCTTGTGCTTCAAATCGACGACTTCGGGAATGGTTTCAAAAACCAGATCGGCCCCGGCCAGACCCTCGGCATAATCCGTGGTGCCCGTCAGACGGGCGCGGATATCATCGCGCCCCTCTTCGCTCAGCTTGCCACGTTTCACCGCAACCCCAAGGCCGTATTGACCGTTTTCAATCAGGTCCATGCCGTGTTTCACAGTTTCATCGCGCCGCGATATGATGGTCACCTCGGCATCGCTGCGTTGCAAACAGGACAGCGCAATGCCATGACCCATAAGCCCACCGCCACCCAGAATGGCTACTTTCTTGAAACCCGCGGTTTTTTCGCTCATTTTTTTCACGCTCCTAAGCGGCAAATTCCTGTTTGATCATCGCAATGGCATCTTCGGGCGAGGTGCCCGGCCCAAAGACGGCCTTGACGCCCATTCCCTTTAGTTCAGTCACATCATCTTCGGGAATGACACCGCCGCCGATCAAAAACAGATCGTCCAGCTTCAGTTCCTTGAAGGCTGCAACCAGATCCTCAAAAATCGGCATATGCCCCCCCGCTGAACAGGAGACCCCCAACACATCGACATCTTCCTCGACCACGTTGGTGATGATTTCGCTGGGAACCAGAAAGTCGCAGAAAATGACTTCAAAGCCGGCATCCCGCATTTTTCGGGCAACCAGACGAACGCCACGGTCATGACAGTCGTGTGTCGGCTTAGCCAGCAGAACGCGGATTCGTGAATCGGATTGTTGATCAATACTCATGGGGTGTTTTCCATCCAAGTGCGGTTGTAAGGATACTCATCATTTCGCCCGTTGTTGCATCGGCGCGCGCGGCATCAACAGCGGCGTCAATCAGACTACCATCACCAATTTCGCTAACGTCTTTGTCGGCAAACTCTTCGGCAACAACCTTAAGCTTAGCCATAGCCTTGTCGTATTTGTCGGCGTCGCGATCAGCGCGTAATTTTTGAACACGATCAACGGCGATCTTCTCGGCTTCACGATCAACACGGAAGATTTCAGGCTTAGGCTCGTTTTCTTCTTTGTAGCAGTTCAAGCCAACAATCGCGCGTTCGCCGCTTTCGACCAATTCGCGCCAGCGATCAGCCGAAGCCTCGATCTCGCGGCGGATATAGCCCTTTTTCTGCGCGGCGATATAACCGCCCTGCTCTTCAATTTTCGCAACCAGTTCAAGCGCCTGTTTGGCAATCTCGTTGGTTAGGGATTCCACATAATAGGACCCCGCCAATGGATCGGAAACCGCCGTGATGTTGGTTTCCTCCTGAATGACCTGCTGCACCCGCAACGCCAGTGTTGCCGATTCCTCGGTCGGAATGGACAGCGCCTCGTCATAGGCTGATACTTCCATCGCCTGAACCCCTGACAGGGCCGCGCCAAAGGCGTGCAATGTGGTGCGGATCAAATTGACCAGCGGCTGTTGCGCCGTCAGCACCGCACCGGAGGTATGACAGTGAATACGCACATGCATTCCGCGCGGATCCTCGGCCCCCATTTCTTCGTGCATATAGGTTGCCCAGATACGACGCAGCGCGCGAACCTTACAGATTTCCTCAAAGAAATCATTAGCTTGTGAAATCTGGAAACCAACCCGCAGCAGCACCTCGTCAGCCGACATGCCAGTCTTTTTCGCGTCCCGAACCAGATCAATGCCATAGGCCAGCATCAGGCCAATTTCCTGAATGGCGGTGCCGCCGGCCTCTTCCACACCGTAACCAAACATGTTGGTAGTGTTCCAGCGCGGCATATTTTTGTTACAATAGGAAATCAGTTCCACTGCCAGTTTTTGACCGTTGTCAGGCGCAAAAGCGCTGGAGCCAACATAGGCGGATTGGTGATACCAATTCATCGAGTTACCGCGCAAATCAGACGCGGGAATGCCCTGCTCTTCTGCAAGCGCAATATATTGCGCCAGTGCCGGGACTGATTGGTAATAGGTGATGTGGACCACGTTAATCTTGCGTAGGTCCATGCCTTCAAACAAAATCGCCATATCCTGCTTTGAATAGACGCCCATGCCGCATTGCCCAACGCGGCCACGCGCACCGGGGTGATCCGGGTCAAGACCCTCGTGAGACACCAAATCATAAACCAGATTATAGTTTGTCTGGCCGAAATATCCGGTCATCCCCTTGGCGGTCAGGTGATCCATCCGCGCCCGTGTATCCTCGGGCAGACCAAAGCCCATCACAGGCTGATTTGCCCAGTTCATAAACTGGTATTGCGCAGGTAGGTTGCCTCGGGTGAACGGATACTGGCCAGGTGCGCCGATATCTTTTTCCAGATCAATATCATCCACATCATGCGGGAAATACGCAGGTTTGATCGGAATGCCGGAATGCGTTGTCGCACCAACCGCGCGCGCTGGCGCTGAATCCCCGAACTTATCGATCATCTTATTATAGGACTGATCTTTCTTTTCTTCCATAGCCTTCGACAGGGCTAACGTTCGCTCATCGTGCATTATTTATCTCCTGAGCCTACAAAACCACGTGGATTAGCTGCCCAAAGCGCCCTGCATAACCGGCACTTGGTAACCTAACACTCGTTCGATAGATAACGTCATCATTTTGGTCTTGTCAAACTATTTATACACAAACAGTCAGCATTATATGGTAATTCGTAAAATTTAGAAAAAGCTTGCAAACCGGTATATCAATGTCAGATAACGAACGTATGTTAGGTTAAGGGAATCACCCTGTGCCTTCAACCAGATCACTTAAAGGAGACTAGACGTGTCTGAAGAGGTTTATCTCGCTGCCGGACTGCGCAGCCCGATTGGAAGGTTTGGCGGATCGCTGACACCATTACGCGCAACCGAGGTTGCATCCGTCGTTGCAAGGGAACTGCTTGCGCAAAGCGGCATTAAGCCAGAAGACATCGAAATGGTTGTCGGTGGAATGGTGTTGCAGGACATGACCGAATCAAACCCGGCCCGCATCGTTTCTGTGAATGCCGGAATTGCCCATACAGCACCAGCCTTCACCCTTAATATGCAATGCTGTTCCGGCATGGCGGCTCTGATACAGGCCGCACAGGCCGTTGAGCTGGGCAAGGTCGACATCGCCTTGGTCGTCGGCGCCGAATCTATGAGTTCCGCGCCGCACATGGTGCCCGGGTCGCGCTGGGGTCACCGCCTTGGCCACGCCCAATTTGTTGACACTTTAAAAGAATGCACACTGGCTGGCTCCGGAATGTGGGATGACCCTTGGTACATGATCGATGTAGCAGAAAACCATGCCAAGGTAGACGGTGTTAGCCGCGAAGCAATGGATGCCTATGCCATTGAAACCCACAACCGATCGTTACAGGCAATCAAGAATGGTGTCCTGAAGGACGAGATCGTTCCGATCACAGTGCCCGATGGCAGGGGTGGCAGCAAAATATTCGATACTGATGAAAACCCGCGCGCCAACATGACTCTGGAAAGCCTAGGCAAACTGAACCCGGTTACGCCGGGCGGAGTGATCACTGCAGGGAATGCCGCCAGCATCAATGACGGCTCTGCCGTAGCGATTGTTTGCAGCAAAAAAGGGCTTGCCAAGCTGAACTCTGCGCCGTTGGCAAAAATCGTGATGCCGGGGACAGCAATGGCAGGGTGTGATCCGCATTTCATGGGTTATTCCTGCGTTGATGCGCTGAATATCGCGCTGAAAAACGTTGGTAAAACCGCTGATGACATGGACCTTATCGAATGCAACGAGGGCTTTGCCGTGCAATTGGTCGCCTGCCGCGAGGCTGGTGGCTGGGACAGTGAGCGTCTGAATGTCGATGGCGGTTCGGTCGGGCTTGGCCATCCGGTAGGTATGTCCGGACTGCGGATTGCCATCCATCTGGCCCGCGCCCTGAAAGAGCGTGGCGGCAAAATAGGCGCGGCAACCATCCCTGCTGGTAGCGGTCTAGGGACAGCGATCCTGCTCGAAACCGTCTAATCCAAACGTTCCAACCCATGCGGTCGCGCAGCTCGTGCGAACGGTTTCTTAGGACGTAGACTCATAAACCCGCCAAACCATTGGCGCAGTGTTTATGAGTCCGCGTCCTAAAACGTCTGTGCCAGCCGAACGCCTTCATTGATGGCCCGCAGGGCATCCAGTTCTGAGGCTTCTTTGGCCCCCCCGATCAGGGTTGCATCTATGCCGCGTTCCTTAAGTGCTTCATGCAGGCCGCGCACGGGTTCCTGACCGCTACACAGAACGACCGTGTCCGCCGCAATCACCTGTGGTTCACCGTTCAACGCAATATGCAGACCCGCATCGTCGATCAGATCATAGGAAACTCCCGCCAGCATCTCCACCCCGTGTTTGCGCAGGGCGTTGCGCAGGATCCAGCCTGTGGATACGCCCAGAGATTTCCCCGGTTTGTCTGCTTTACGTTGCAAAACCGTCACTTCGCGTGTGCCAGTCACGGCGGCCAGCGGGTCACCGTTCAGAGCGCCTGCAGCCGTAAATTGTCCGTCCACACCCCAGATGTCAAAAAACGCATCCGTGGTCAGGGTTGGCGCTGTGACCAGATATTCGGCGACATCAAATCCGATCCCCCCTGCCCCGATCACCGCTACGCGCGCGCCAGCCGTACGTTCGCCAGACAATATCTGCGCGTAGGTGGCCACACTCGGGTGGTCGATGCCTGAAATTTCAGGAATGCGTGGTGTGACCCCCGTGGCGATAACCACATGATCGAATTTTTCCAAATCCTCAATGCCGGGGCGTGTCTCTAAATTCACGACCACGTTGTGCTTGTCGATCTTAGTCCGGAAATACCGCAATGTTTCGTCAAACTCGTCCTTGCCGGGTGCAGCGCTGGCCAGATTTAGCTGGCCGCCCAGTTTGTCACTGGCCTCGAATAGCGTCACATCATGGCCAAGCGCCGCCGCCTCGGCAGCCGCCGCCATACCGGCCGCACCACCGCCAACAACGGCAATGTTTTTGGCTACCTCGACAGGCGTGTTGCTAAATTCGGTTTCATGACCGGCGCGCGGGTTGACCAGACAGCCCGCCACGCGTTCGGAAAAAATATAATCCAGACAGGCCTGATTACAGGCGATGCAGGTGTTGATTTCGTCCGCCCTGCCCTCGCGGGTTTTGCGCACGAAATGCGGATCGGCCAGCATCGGACGCGCCATCGAGATCAGATCGGCATCACCGCTGGCTAAAATATCCTCTGCCAGTTCGGGGGTATTGATCCGATTGCTGGCGACCACCGGAATGGAAACCGCCCGCTTGATATTGGCCGGTGCCCCTCGCCACGCCCCGCGCGGCACCGGATAGGCGATGGTCGGCACGCGAGCCTCGTGCCAGCCAATGCCGGTATTCAGCATATCCGCACCGGCGGCCTCAATTTTCTGCGCCAAAGCGATGATTTCTTCGGTGGGCGCGCCACTTTCAATCAGGTCAGCGGCAGAAATCCGGTAGATGATCATAAAATCCGGACCGCAACGTTCCCGAACCGCACGGACAATTTCGACGGGAAAGCGGTGGCGGTTTTCAGCGCTGCCGCCCCATTCATCGGTGCGTTTGTTGGTGTGCAGCACGGTAAATTCGTTCAGCAAATAGCCCTCGGACCCCATAATTTCGACGCCATCAAACCCCGCTGCCTGCGCATTAGCCGATGCGGTGGCAAAATCCATGATCGTGCGTTCAATATCCGCGCCCGTCATTTCCCGCGGCACGAACCGGTTGATTGGCGCACGGATAGGCGACGGTGCAACGCAGTTTTCAACCTTGGCATATCGTCCAGTGTGCAAGATTTGGGCACATATCAACGCCCCTTCTGCATGAACCGCATCGCAGATCGGCGTCAGTTTCAGCGCCTCATCGGCGTTATCAATACGTGGGCCACCTGTTTCTAACAGACCCTCGTCATTGGGTGAGAAGCCGCCTGTAATAACCAGCGCAACTTCGCCACGTGCCCGCTCTGCATAAAAAGCAACCTGCTTTGCTATCGGATCGGCTTGCGTTTCTAGCCGTGTGTGCATTGACCCCATAATCACCCGGTTGCGCAATTCATGCGCCCCAACCTGCAAAGGTGACAATAACATATCATAGTTTTTCTGGCGGCTCATAATGCTCTCCGTTTATAGCTTGCCCTGCTTTCTAACATTTGTTAGGTTTTTTGAAAAGATGGAATCTTTGTCTCTGGGAGGAAACTAAACCATGCAATTTCAACCAACAGAAGATCAGCAAGCATTTCGAGACCTTGCTGGGCGTTTTTCGCGCGAAAAACTTGCTGACAGCTATTTGGAACGCGCCAATGGCCATGTGTTTGACCGTGATTTGATTCGCGAAATGGGTGCGCTTGGTCTGATTGGGCCGGATCTGCCCGAGGAATATGGCGGCATGGGGCAAAGCGCTGGCACTGCCGGTTTGATCATTGAACAGATCGCCTATTCGGATTTCAACGCCAGTTACGTGCAGCTTCTTGGCTCGCTGATGGGCGGCATGGTGGCGCAGCACGCCTCAAAGGAAATCGCCGCCGAATGGGTGCCAAAAGTGATTTCAGGCGATGCGCTTGTCGGGCTGGGCCTGACCGAACCGCGCGGCGGATCGGACGCGGCGAACCTGATTCTCAAGGCGACCAAAGACGGCAAGGGCTGGCGTCTGAATGGTGAAAAAACCTCGATGAGTTTTGCGGCGCAGGCCGATGTGGCGGTGATTTTTGCCCGCACCGGTAATCCTGATGGCGGCGCGCGCGGGGTCAGTGCGTTTTTCGTTGATCTGACCACCGAAGGCATCAGCCGCACCCATTTTGACGACATCGGCACCAAACCCGTTGGGCGCGGATCGGTGTTTTTCGACAATGTTTACGTGCCTGATGAAAACATGATGGCCGAACAGGATCGCGCTTTTGGCTCTATCATGGCGGGCTTTGATTATAGCCGCGCGTTGATCGGTTTGGAATGTGTTGGCGCTGCGCAGGCATCCGTGGATGAAACTTGGGAATACGTGAAAGAGCGCGAGGCATTTGGCGCACCTTTGGTGGAATATCAAGGCGTCAGCTTTCCGCTGGCCGAGGCCGAAACCCAGCTGACCATGATGCGTCAACTTTGCTATTATACGCTGGGCCTGCGTGACGCCGGAGAGCCGCACACAGCACAGGCGGCCATGTGTAAATGGTATCTGCCCAAAACCTGTTGCGAGATCATTCACCAATGTCTGATCCTGCATGGCCATTACGGCTATACTTCCGATCTGCCGCACCACATGCGCTATAATGATGTGTTGGGTCTGCAAATCGGCGATGGCACCGCGCAAATTCAGAAACTGGTGATTGCCCGTGAAAAAGTTGGCCGGATGGCCTTGCAATATGACACAAAGAAAGGCGCCAAAAAATGAGCAGCCCTGTAATTGCCAGTGTCGAGGGCAATGTCGGTATTATCGAACTTAGCCGCCCCGAGAAATTTAACTGCCTTTCGCTGGAGGTGCATGAACTTATCAGCGACGCCCGCGAAAAATTCGAAGCCAACCGCGAGGTGCGAGCCATTCTGATCCGCGCACAGGGCAAACATTTTTGCACTGGTGCCGATTTGATAGAGGTTAAGGGCAAGTTGAATGACCCAGTAAAGCTGGATCATTTCATCAGCTTTGGCATGAACAGTTTGCGTGCGCTAGAACAAAGCCCACTGCCTGTCATCGTTGCGGTGCAGGGGCTGTGCCTGGCGGGCGGGATTGAGCTGATGTTGTCAGCGGATGTCTGTTTTGCCGCCGAAACGGCGCAGTTTGGTGACCAACACGCACAATTCGGCCTGATCCCCGGATGGGGCGGCAGCCAACGTTTGACCCGTCTGATGGGCCAACGCCGCGCGCTTGACCTGATGTTCTCGGCGCGTTGGTTAAAGGCGGACGAGGCCAAGGAATCCGGTTTGGTGAATTACATCGTTCCCGATGATGAATTGCACAAGGCCGCGCAGGACTATTGCCAGAAAATTTCTACCCGATCCCGCCCCGGCATTGCCGAAATGAAGCGTCTGGCGCGCGAAGGTGCGGATATGACGATTGATCAACAAATGCGCCTAGAGCGCGACGCCGCTGTGCGCGCCCTGCCCAGTGTGGATGTGACCGAAGGACTGGATGCCTTTGAAAATCGCCGCGCCCCTGACTTTAAGCAATAGGAGATCATCATGGAATTCACCCTGAACGACGAGCAACGCCAGATTTATGAATATGGCGGGCAATTGGCCCAAAGCTATGGCAACGATTATTGGCTGGAGCATGCGCGTGAACATAAATTCCCCCGGGAAATGTTCCAGCAAATTGCCGATGACGGGTTTTTGGGCATCATGGTCCCCGAAGAACACGGCGGTGCCGGTCTGGGCATGACCGAAATGGCGCTATTCATGGAAGGCACCTCGAACCACGGCATTCCGCTGCTGTCGATGGTTGTCGGGCCGACCATGTCGATGGCGCATCTGGGTAGCCACGGCACCGATTTCCACAAAAAAGAACTGTTGCCGGCGGCCTGCAAGGGCGACATCCAGTTCTGTTTTGCGATCACCGAGCCGGGCGCTGGCTCGAACTCGATGAAGACCAAAACATTTGCCACACCTGATGGCAAAGGTTTCAAACTGAACGGCGAAAAGACCTATATCACCGGCGCGGATGTGGCCCAATATTGCCTTGTCGTTGCGCGCACCACACCGCTTGAGGACGTCGATAAAAAGACCGATGGATTTACCCTGTTTGTGGTGGACCTGAAGAAAAAAGGCGTTGATATGCAGCGGGTGAAAATCTCTATTCCGCTGCCCGAGGAACAGTTCACCCTGTTTTTTGACGATGTAGAGCTGAGCCTTGATGATGTAGTTGGCGAAGTCGGCAAGGGCTTTGACATCCTGTTTGACTCGCTCAACCCCGAGCGGATTATTCTGGGCGCACTATGCTGTGGTGTTGGCCGATTCGCGCTAAACAAAGCCGTGGTCTACGCCAATGAACGCAACGTGTTCGGCCAGCCCATCGGCGCACACCAAGGCGTGCAGCATCCACTAGCCAAGGCTTACACCAATGTCGAATTGGCCAGCCTGATGACCCGCCGCGCCGCTTGGGAGTTTGACAATAAACTGCCCGCCGGTGCCAGCTCCAACATGGCAAAATACGCCGCCGCCGAGGCCGGGATCGAGGCGGTTGACGCCGCGTTGCAGGCGCATGGCGGATCGGGCTTCACCGAAGACACTGGCATTTACGAGATGTACCCGCTGATGCGTTTGCTACGCACCGCGCCGGTTAATCGCGAGCTGGGTCTGAGCTATATCGGTGGTAAAATCATGGGGCTGCCGCGGTCTTATTGATCGCGATTAGGCCACAAAGGAGGCACTGAGATGGAATATGAAATGCGGTATCGCCGCGCGGATGCTTTTGCAAAAAGCGATGCAAAAAGCTGGCACGAGATCGAGATAACCCCCTTGGATGCGGTACGCCGCATTCAAGAGGAAAATCTGGTGGCGCAAATGGCTTACCTAAAAGAAAATTCGCCGTTCTATCAGGATATTCTGACCAAAGCCGGGGTTGATTTCGACGATATCCGCACCATCGAAGATCTCCAAAAACTGCCATACACTTATAAAACCGATATCCGCGAAAGCCTCGCGGCCAGCAAACCGTTCGGCCTGCATCTGGCAGCAGACCCCAAGGACGTGGTGCAAATGCAGGCCTCCTCCGGCACCACTGGCAGCCCGTCTTATGTGGCGCTGACAGAGTTCGATGTGGAACTGTGGAACGAAATGACAGCGCGCTGTTTCTTTGCCAACGGCATCCGCCCCGGCGATATGGTGCTGCACGGATTCTCGATGGCCAAAGGTTTTGTCGGCGGCATTCCGGTGATGCAGGCACTGCAATATATGGGCGCGATTGATGTGCCAATCGGGGCCGATGGCGGTGCCGACCGTTTGTTGCGCGCCTGTGCTGATACCCGCCCGCGCTGCATTGTCGGGGCACCGAATTTTGTGCTGCATCTGGGCGAAAAGGCCGAAGAACTTCTAGGCGTCAAAGCCTCTGAACTGGGCGTTGAGCGCGTCATCGTCGGCGGTGAACCGGGCGGCGGCATCCCCGCCATTCGCAACCGGATCGAGGAATTGTGGGGCGCGAAATGTTGCGAAATGTTGGGTGGCACCGATCTGGGCGTGGCTTATTGGGCCGAATGTGACGCACAGGGCGGTATGCATATGGTCAGCATGGATCATATTATTACCGAGCTTCTGGACCCCGAAACCGGCGACATCATCCCCTTTGAAGAAGGTGCCAAAGGCGAGATGATTTATACCGCCATCACCCGTCAGGCCAGCCCTGTGCTGCGGTTCCGCTCGGGTGATTTTATCGAGGTTCTGGGCACCAGTTGCGCTTGCGGGCGCACGGGGCCGAAAATCCGCTGCGTCGGGCGCACCGATGATATGTTAATCGTGCGCGGGGCCAATGTGTTTCCCTCCGCCATTCACAGCATCGTCAACGATATGATGCCTGAAACCAACGGAATCATGCGGGTGGTCGCCGATTTTGACGGCCACACCACTCAGGGTGCGCTGAAGGTGATCGTTGAGCGAGGCCCATCGGGCAATGCCACTGACGATGCCGCCTTGAAATCACAAATCGAAACCCGCCTGCGCGATGCACTGGTGTTCAAAGCTGATGTCACCATCGTGGCGGCTGATACATTTGAAAAGCCGGGTGCCGCCAAAGTCGCCTTAACCCTCAGAGAGTTTCCGGACCTGTCATGACCCAATTGAAAACAACCCTGAACACCGGCACCGATGATTTTCGCGCCAATGATACACATTACGATCAGCTGATTGAAAAATTGCACGAGCTGCGTCGCGCGCAACGGATCGGCGGCAGCCAGAAAGCGCGCGATCTTCATGTTAAGCGCGGTAAAATGCTCCCCCGTGAACGCATCGAACGTCTGATTGATCCCGGCACCCCGTTTCTTGAGACAGGTGATCTGGCGGCGCTTGGCAAATATGACGGCGTGCCTCCGGGAGCGGGGATCATCACCGGAATCGGGGTGATCGAGGGGCGCCAATGCATGATCATCGCCAATGACGCGACGGTCAAAGGCGGCACCTATTTCGGCCTGACCGCCAAAAAACACGTCCGCGCACAGCGCATCGCATGGCAAAACCGCCTGCCGGTGGTCACCTTGGTTGATAGTGGTGGCGGGTTCCTGCCGGAACAGGCACATATTTTCCCTGACGAAGGCCAGTTTGGTTCGATCTTTCACCAACAGGTCGGCATGTCGGGCGATGGCATTCCGCAGATTGCCGTGGTCATGGGGCCATGCACGGCGGGTGGTGCCTATATTCCATCACTGTGTGACGAAGTGGTGATCGTGCGCGGTCAGGGCTTCATGTATCTTGGCGGGCCGGAACTGACCTTTGCCGCAACCGGTGAAGAGGTGGATGCCGAAACGCTGGGCGGTGGTAAAATGCACAGCTCGGTTTCAGGTGTCACCGATCATCTGGCCGAAGACGATGCCCATGCTTTGGCAATCACCCGCCAGATCGTTTCGCATCTGGGTGAAAAATCCAAACCCCGCAAAACCCCTGTCGCCAGCACCCCGCCCGCCTTTCCGGTCGAGGAAATCCACGGCATCGTCAGCCGCGATTCCAAGGTCCCGACTGACAACCGCGAAATCGTTGCCCGCCTTGTGGATGGCAGCGAATTTCACGAATTCAAACCGCTTTATGGCGATACCATTATGACGGGCTGGGGGCACATTCACGGTCACGAGGTGGGTATTATTGCCAACACCGGTGTGTTGTTTGTCGAATCCGCATTAAAGGCGACACATTTCATCAACCTTTGTGTGCAGCGCGACATTCCGCTGCTATTTTTGGCGGATGTAAACGGTTTCATGGTCGGGCGCGAGGCCGAACAGGCCGGTATTGCCAAGGCCGGGGCAAAGATGATCACTGCCATGTCATCGGCACGGGTCCCCAAATACACCGTGATCACCGGTGGTTCCTACGGGGCCGGATATCTGGCCATGTTGGGCCGCCCGTTCCAGCCGGACGCCTTGTTTATGTGGCCCTCGGGGCGCTCAGCTTTGATGGGGCCGGATCAGGCCGCAAGCGTGTTGGCGCAGGTGCGCACCAAGATTAACGATCGCGAGGGCAAAACCTGGACCGCCGAGGAGGAAGAGGCCTTTAAAGCACCAGTGCGCAAAGATTTTGAAGCATTTCAAGACTGCTATAATTTCGCCTCCAACATGTGGATTGATAACGTGATAGCCCCCAGCGAAACCCGCGATGTTCTGGCATTGCTGCTGGATGTGGCATCACGGCGACCCAAGGTTGAAACCAATTTCGGCGTGTTCCGGATGTAAGGATAGTATCATGCAAATCAAGACATTACTTATCGCCAACCGTGGCGAAATTGCCTGCCGCATTGCACGCACCGCCCGCGATCTAGGCATCACCCCTGTTGGCGTTCACTCCGAGGCCGATGCAAACGCGCTACATGTGCGTGAGATTGGCCGCTCGATCCTGATCGGGGCGGGGCCGGCATCCGAAAGCTATCTGAAAATCGACGCCGTGATTAAGGCTGCCAAACAGGCCGGCGCGGATGCGATCCATCCCGGTTACGGTTTTCTGGCCGAGAACCCCGACTTTGCCAATGCGGTCGAGGCCGCCGGCATGGTTTTCGTCGGACCGACCGCTGAAACGCTGGACCGTTTCGGTGACAAGGCCAGCGCCAAAGAGGCAGCGATTGCCGCCAGTGTTCCGGTGCTTTCCGGTGCGGCGGGTGCCAAATCGGACCCCGACGAAATCGCTGCTGAAGTGCGCGATATGGGATTTCCGGTGTTGCTAAAGGCGGTCGGTGGCGGCGGTGGTCGCGGTCAGCGATTGGTCGAAAGCGAAGAAACCCTGATGCAAGACATCAAGGGCGCGCTGCGCGAGGCAAAATCCACCTTTGGCTCTGAGGGCATGTTGCTGGAACGCTTCCTGCCTGCCGCCCGCCATGTCGAAGTGCAGATCGCAGGCGATGGCGCGGGCCACGTGGTGCATCTGTTTGAACGCGACTGCACCTTGCAACGCCGCCATCAAAAGGTGATCGAGGAGGCCCCCGCTTGGGGTCTGCCGCGTGATCTGCTGGACCGGATTGCAAGCGATGCGGTAAAGCTGGGCGAGAGCCTGAATTATCGCGGCCTTGGCACGGTTGAATTTCTGGTTGCGGGGGATGAATATTTCTTCCTCGAGGTAAACCCGCGCATTCAGGTTGAGCATCCCGTCACCGAGGCCATCACCGGCCTTGATCTGGTAGCGCTGCATCTGCACATCGCGCAGGGGGCTGGTCTTGGTCTGACCCAAGCCGACATCACTTGCACCGGTCACGCCGTTGAGGCACGGCTTTATGCCGAAGACCCGGCCAATGAATTTGCGCCCTCAACCGGTCAAATCACTACCCTGTCCCTACCCGACGGCATCCGTATCGACAGTGGCGTTGAGGCAGGCGACGAGGTTAGCCCGTTCTATGATCCGATGATTTCCAAACTGATTGTCCATGCCGCTGATCGTGAAACCGCATTGGCGCGTCTGGCCGAGGCGCTGGATCATACCATCGTGGCCGGAGTTGAAACCAACCGCGACTTCCTAACGGCCCTGACCCGCGATGCGGAATTTGCGCAAATGAAAGTGCATACTCGCTGGATCGACACCCGCCTTGAGGCGCTGACAACCCCGCCGGCGGACAAAACCGCCGATCTGTGGCGGGCCGTTGCGGCGGTTCTTTTTGTCACCAAAGAGCGCGATGATCGGACCACCAACCCTTGGGCCAATCACAGCACTTTTACTGGCTGGCGGCTGTGCGTAGGCGATCCGCTGGTCGAGGCAGGCCAGCGCGTCACAATGATGAGCGCAGACCATGAGGACGAAGAACTGCGGGTTGGCCCGATTGGGCCAAACGGACAGTTCACGGTCTTTAATCCTGATGAAAAGCCACTGTCACTGACTTGCACAGATCTGGGCAACGGGGGCTGGCGCATCACTCACAACGGCGAAAGCCTGATGTTGGATGCCCGCATCAACGGCGATATCATCGAGATCGGCACAACAGACGCGCGGCGCTTGTTCAGGGCCGCACCGCCACTGGCCTTTGCCGGTGGTGAAGGGGCTGCCGAGCGGACCGTGGAATCCCCGTTAACCGGTATGATTGTCGATGTGATTGCCTCCGATGGCGATGTGATTGCCGAGGGTGATGTGATCGCCATTCTGGAATCCATGAAGCTTGAAATTTCTATCAAGGCGGCCGCATCCGGCATCGCCACCAACATAACTGTATCCAAGGGCATGATGGTTGACCGTGGTCAAATCATCGCTGAAATTGCCCCAAACAAAGGTGAAGAAACATGAGCGATTTTCCTAAATTCGTCGAGATCCGCGAAGAAGGCCCACGCGAGGGGTTTCAGATTGAAAAGAAGATATACCCGATTGAACAACGGATCGAATTGATTGACCTGCTGTCTGACTCCGGGCTGAAACGTATTCAGGTTGGCAGTTTTGTCAGCCCGAAATACGTACCGCAAATGGCTGACACGGGTGAATTATTTGAACGTATCAAACGGGTTGAAGGCGTGGATTACACCGCACTTTGGCTGAATGACAAAGGGTTTCGCAAGGCCCTGACCGCGCATAACGTCGATATTGATGCGCGTCTGCTATTCTATCCGTCCGACACGTTTTCGCGCGAGAATAACAACGCATCTTCCATGGAAATGCGTGAAAAGCAGCGCGAGTGGATTCAACTATACAAAGCCGAAGGACTGCCGGTTGACGCCGCCTATGTGATGACCGCTTTTGGCTGCAACTTTGAGGGCAATATCCCGCAAGAGCGCGTGCTGGATGATTTCCGGTTTTTGATTGATCTTTGCGCCGAGGAAAATATTGACCTGCCGATACTGGTCATTGCCGACACTATGGGCTGGGGCAATCCAGAGGCCGTAAAACGTATGATCGGTGCGGTGCGTGAACTGGCCCCGACGGCGCGCATCGGCATGCACATCCATGATACACGCGGTATGGGTATTGCCAATATGTACGCAGCACTGTCTATGGGTGTAGACATGTTCGAAAGTTCGATTGCGGGTCTGGGTGGCTGTCCGTTTGCCGGCCACGGCCACGCGCGGGCAGCGGGCAATGTTTGCACCGAAGATGCGGTGTTCATGTGCCACGAGTTGGGGATAGAAACCGGCATTGATCTGGATAAACTGATCCTTGCTGCGCAAAAAACAGAAGAAATTATTGGCGCGCCTTTGATGGGGCGGGTTATGCATACAGGCGGTTTGGATAAATACCGCACCGGAAAATAAGGAGATTTAATTATGGGTAAAACACTTGAGGGCAAGGTAATTCTTGTCACGGGTGCAGGTGGCGGCATTGGCCGTGACATCGCACTGACCTGCGCCGCCGAGGGCGCTGCCGTGGTGGTCAATGATCTTGGTGCGTCCCTAAAGGGGGCCGGCCAAAGCGTTACCGCTGCACAAAAGGTTGTGGACGAAATCAAGGCCGCCGGTGGCGATGCGGTTGCCGATGGTGGCAGCGTTGCCGATGCTGATGCGGCACGCAACATGGTCGAGGTCGCGGTCAAGGAATTTGGCCGCATCGACGGTGTCGTCAACAATGCAGGCATCCTGCGCGACACGTTTTTTCATAAGATGTCCTATGAAGATTTTGACGCGGTGGTGAAGGTTCACCTATACGGTGCATTCAACACATCGCGCGCCGCCGCTGATTATTTCCGCGAACAAGACAGCGGTGCATTGGTGCATATGACCTCGACATCCGGTCTGATCGGCAATTTGGCGCAGGCGAATTATTCGGCTGCCAAATTGGGCATTGCAGCCCTGTCAAAATCCATCGCGCTGGACATGCAGCGCTGGAATGTGCGCTCCAATTGTATTGCACCGTTTGCCTGGAGCCGGATGATCGCCTCGATCAAGGTCGACAGCCCCGAACAAGAGGCTCGCGTCGCCAAGCTCAAGCAGATGACCCCTGCCAAAGTGGCTGTGATGGCCGCGTTTTTGGCATCGGATGCTGCAAATGATGTGACGGGGCAAATCTTTGCCGTGCGCAACAACGAAATTCTGTTGGTCAACCAACCGCGCCCTGTCCGGTCGGTGCATCGCGGCGAAGGCTGGACCACAACAACAATCGCTGAGCACGCAATTCCGGCCCTAAAAGCCAACTTTGTGCCGCTCGAAGTTTCCGCAGACGTATTTTCATGGGATCCAGTATAATGGGCAGACGCAAAGATAAACTAACCTCCGACATCGCCTGGAGCAACGCCGACACCATCAACGTGCGTGGCCTTGATTTGCCCAGCGAAATTCTTGGCCACATGAATTTGGGCGATCTGGCATTCCTGCAACTGACGGGGCGCAAAGCCACGGCTGAGGAGTCCAAAGTGTTCAACGCCATCGTCATCACGCTGGTTGAACACGGCATCACCCCCTCGGCGATTGCCGCGCGTATGACCTATATGGGTGCGCCGGAATCGTTGCAAGCTGCTGTTGCGGCAGGGCTTTGCGGGCTTGGCACTGTGTTTGTTGGCTCGATGGAAGGTGCTTCCAAGATGCTCTATGAAGCACTGCCCGCCGATAAAGTTGGCACTGGCGTTGATCTGGATGCACTGGCAATTGAAACGGTAGATGCGTTCCGCGCACGGCGCACCATCGTGCCCGGTTTGGGCCATCCGGTTCATAAACCAGTTGACCCGCGCACCCCGCGCCTGTTTGAAATCGCAGCCGAAAATGGCAAGTCGGGCGAATACATCGCCTTGATGCAGAAAATTCATGCGGTTGCCGAAGAAAAATCCGGTAAAATGCTGCCGATCAACGCCACTGGTGCTGTTGGGGCAATCTGCTGCGAATTCGGTTTCCCGTGGAAAATCGTGCGTGGTTTCGGAGTGATGGCGCGGGCCATTGGCCTTGTCGGGCATATTCTGGAAGAAAGCGAAAATCCGATTTCCTTTGATATCTGGCAGCGGTTGGAAGAGGAAATTCTGGAAACAAGCGGACCACAAAAATGAGCCAACTCAAAACCACAGCTGGCGGTAACCACGAAGATCTGCGCGATGCTTTGCGCGGACTTTTCGCCGAGTTCCCGCCAGAATATCACCGCAAACACGGTGCCGCCGAGAGCTATCCAGAGGAATTCGTCGATGCGCTGACCAAGGCTGGTTGGCTGGCGGCGATGATTCCCGAGGAATACGGTGGCTCTGGCCTTGGCCTGACCGAGGCCAGTATTATCATGGAAGAAATCTGCCGTTCTGGCGGCAACGCGGGTCATTGCCACGGGCAGATGTATAATATGGGCACGCTGTTGCGGCACGGGTCTGATGCGCAAAAGGCCGAATATTTGCCTAAGATTGCCACCGGTGAATTGCGCCTGCAATCCATGGCTGTGACCGAACCAACAACCGGCACCGACACCACGAAACTGAAAACCACTGCCGTTAAAAAGGGTGACAAATACGTTATCAACGGACAGAAAGTGTTCATCAGCCGACTGGAACATTCCGACCTGATGATCCTGCTGGCCCGCACCACACCGCTGGCCGAGGTTAAGAAAAAATCCATGGGGATGTCGATTTTCCTCGTCGATTTGCGCGATGCTATTGGCAACGGCATGGAGATCCAGCCAATTTCAAATATGGCTGGTCACGAGACTGCCGAAGTGTTTTTTGACAACCTTGAAATTCCGGCTGAGAACCTCATCGGGACCGAGGGGCGCGGGTTTCATCACATCCTTGACGGGCTGAATGCCGAACGCACGCTGATTGCGTCTGAATGTATTGGCGATGGCTATTGGTTTGTCGACAAGGCACGGGCTTACGCCAGCGATCGCGTTGTTTTTGACCGCCCGATTGGCCAAAATCAGGGTGTGCAATTTCCGATTGCGAAATCCTTTGTGGCGCTTGAGGCGGCCAATCTGATGCGGTTTGAATCCTGTCGGCGGTTTGACGCGGGCGAGGATTGCGGCGCGCAAGCCAACATGGCAAAAATGCTGGCGGCAGATGCGTCATGGGAAGCGGCGAATGCCTGTATCCAGACCCACGGCGGTTTCGGGTTTGCCCAGGAATATGACATCGAGCGCAAATTCCGCGAAACGCGGCTGTATCAGGTCGCACCAATTTCGACCAACCTGATCCTGTCTTATGTGGGCGAGCATATCCTTGGTATGCCGCGCTCATTCTAGGGCTGATATGAGCGACGCAATTGATCTCACCCCACTACGGGCCTGGATCGGCAAAACCGAAACGGTGCAGGATTACCTGACCCAATCGCTGATCGACAGGTTCCGCGCCACGCTAGACCCGCATTTGTGGTCTGGCGCGGTGCCACTGGGGCTGCACTGGTGCCTGACCCTGCCAACCGTGCCGACCGGCGAATTATCAACCGACGGTCACGCCAAAAAGGGTGGCTTTTTGCCGCCCGTACCGCTGCCCTCGCGGATGTGGGCAGGCGGCGAGGTGGTGCATCATCACGAGTTAACCCCGAATGCTCCGGTAACGCGGATTTCCACGGTCTCTGACATTGTTGCCAAGCAGGGCAAAAGCGGCGCGCTGGTTTTTGTCACGGTGAATTCCGAGTATCACTCCGGTGATAAATTGTGCATTTCCGACCGCCAAGATCTGGTTTTTCGCGGGCATTCAACCCTTGCCAAATCTACAACGCCCAAGGCGACGCCCGATACGACCGGCACCCTGCGCGATACGATTTGCCCCGATCCGGTGCTGCTGTTTCGTTATTCGGCCCTGACCTTCAATTCGCATCGCATCCACTACGACGCGGAATATGCCCAAAATGACGAGGGCTATGCCGGCCTTGTGGTGCATGGCCCGTTGCAGGCGACATTGCTGTTGAACATGTCAGCCAAGATTGCTGGCAAGCCGCCGCACCGGTTTTCTTACCGCGGGGTAACGCCAGTTACGGTTGGATCGGCTGTCGAAATCCACCATGCAAAAGAGGGCAACACCGTCTGGTGCCAGACAAAGAATGGCCCCCGCAGTTTTATTGCGGAATTTTAGGCCCCTTAAACCCAGTTGACCGAAATCAGCGTCCGCAACCGCCTATGGTGGTATAATTGTGTTTCTTTCAAGATATTTCCTAGATAGGAGACACAAAATGGGAAGACTTCAAAACAAAACTGCACTGATTAGTGGCGCCGCCAGTGGGATGGGTGCGTCCGAAGCCAGGATTTTTGCTAAGCAAGGTGCGCATGTGATCGTTGCCGATGTTGATGATGTCGGCGCTAAGGCGGTTGTGCAAGAGATCACCGAGGCGGGCGGCAGTGCCATTGCCGTGCATCTGGATGTCAGTGACGCTGCAAGCTGGGACAAATCCATTGCAAAAGGTGTAGAAGCTTTTGGCGATATCAATGTTCTGGTTAACAATGCCGGCATTCTGATCATGAAGCCGGTTCAGGACACCACAGAAGAAGAATGGGACAAGATTTTTTCGATCAACGCCAAAGGGGTGTTTCTGGGAACCAAGGCCATTCTGAACAGCATGAAAGCCGCAGGCGGCGGGTCAATCATCAACATCTCGTCGATCTATGGCCTTGTCGGCGCCCCCTCAGCGGCGGCCTATCAAGCGACAAAGGGGGCCGTGCGACTTTTGACCAAAGCAACAGCCTCGGATTACGCGCCTTTCAATATCCGGGTCAACTCGATCCATCCGGGCGTAATTGCCACAGCGATGACCGAAGATTTGCTTAAAGATCCGGATGTCGCCAAGGCACTGCTTGGCACCACGATAATGGACCGCCCGGCCCAACCGGAAGAGGTGGCCAATGCAGTGTTGTTTCTGGCTTCGGACGAGGCGTCATTCATGACGGGTTCGGAAGTGGTGGTTGATGGCGGTTATACCGCGCAATAGGTTGCGGCGCGGTCAAATATCTTTGTGATTGACCAGCAATTCGGCATCGTCGGGCAGCGTATTGACGAACTCAACGCTGTCCGCACGAATGCGCGCGGTTTTCTGGAAGGCTTCGGCAGCGGTTTGGCTGGCGACATCATGGTCAGTGCCATCCTCAACAACCAGATGAATGCGCAAAGTGTCGCGATCATTTTCGTGGGTCACAATCGCCTGCCCGGCAGTGGCACCATCAACTGCAATCACCACCTCTTCGATGGCGCGCGGATAGACGAAAATTTCGCGCACTTTCACAGCGGCCCCGACACGGCCCTGAATGGCGGAAATCCGTGTGACGCGGTCATCGTCGGCGGTCTCCAGCGCAAAGGCACTGTCGCCGGTGCCAAAGCGGATCATCGGCCATCCGGCATCAACTGCCGTGACAACGATTTCACCAATCTCGCCTTTGGGCATCGCGTCGCCGGTGACAGGATCGCAGATTTGTACGATGCGGTCGGCGGGCACTACATAGCCATCGCCGCCGTCTTCATAGCCAACCAAACCCAGATCGGCGGTGGCATAAGCGGCCCAAGTGGTGACGCCGTAGTCGGCCTCGATCCGGCGGCGTTTGGCCATCCAGTCGCCCATTTCGCCACCCAGAAATGCGGTTTTCACTTTCCACGCATCGCGGCCATAGGTTTCAATCACCATGTCAGCCAATGCCAGAAAAAACGCGGTGCTGGCGCAGATCGCAGTGACGCCTGTTTCAACGATAATCTGTGCTTGCAGTTCGCGGTTGCCGATCCCGCTGGGAATAACGGTTGCGCCGACAGCCTGCGCGGCTTCGTCAAACAACAGACCGGCAGGGACCAGATGATAGGCCCAAGTATTTAACATAATATCGTCCGGTGTCATACCTGCCGAACGGAATAACATATCCAGCCCGTGACCACCGCCACCTGCCAGCGCAGGTTCAAAAATCGGGCCCGGGGACACGTAAATCCGCGATAGTTTCTGCGGATCAGCAGCGAGGAACCCACCAAACGGCGGGTTCTCTCTTTGGAGCGTTAACAGCTCCTCTTTTTTCATCACTGGCAATTGGGAGAGTTTAGCCAGCGATGAAATTCCTGCCACATCGAATCCTGCCGTATCGAATCGCGCCTTTAGCCCCGAAGCGACCTTGGCTGCCTTGGTGTAATTTTCGGCGATTTTCGTATAGATAGGGTCAGACATGGCAGGTTCCTGTGCTTAAAGCTCTAGATTGGGCAGTTCGGATCAAATTTGGGCGCACGCTTTTCACGGTGTGACAGCACACCTTCCTTCACGTCGTCGCTCATGAAACCTAGCATTTCCAACGCAGTCGAGGCATCAAAAATTGGCCCTGCCTGGCGTAGCCAGTTGTTCAGCGAATATTTGGTCCAGCGGGTCGCGCTTTGCGATGCTGTGGCCATTTCTGTCGCAATATCGATCGAGGTTTGCTCCAGAACGTCATCTTCAACGCACATAGAAACCATGCCGATTTGGTCCGCAACTTCGCCGGTGATTGGCTTACAGGTCAGCAGGTAATATTTGGCTTTGGCCATGCCACACAGCAGTGGCCAGATGATCGCGGCGCAATCGCCAGCAGCAACACCCAGACGCGGGTGGCCGTCAACGATTTTGGCACGTTTCCCAGCGATGGATATATCGGCCAGCATCGCAACAACCAGACCAGCACCGGCAGCAGGGCCGTTGATAGCGGAAACGATCACCTTGTTACAGTTGATGATGTTATAAACCAGATCTTTGGCTTCTTTCCACGTTTTCATGATCTCTTTAGGATTGCCGATCATATTTTCGATCAGGCTGAAATCGCCGCCGGCGGAAAATGCTTTACCGCGCCCTGTGACGATGATCGAATTGAAATCCTCATCGCGATCAATATCAATCCAGATATCGGTCATCTGGGTGTGGGTTTCTGCGCAGATCGAGTTATATGTCTCGGGGCGATCAAAGGTCATGCGCAACACGCGGTCAGCTGGTGCGTCGAACGACAGTTTCGGGTATTTCTCTTGATATCGTTTTACATAGTCAGTCATTTTAGCTTCCTCTCATTAGAAAATTATTATCAAAGGCCAAGAACGGCTTTTGACAGGATGTTACGTTGGATTTCGTTAGCGCCGCCATAAATCGTTGACGGGCGCGCCTTGTAAAAGCTGGCCAATACATCGACGCCAATATTGCCAATTTGCAGCGGACCAAGCGTGCCGCCGTCAGGACCGGCCACATTAATCATCAGCTCGGTGATGCGTTGGTAGGTTTCAGTCACCCAGATTTTCAACATCGAGACATCGGCGCCCAATGTTTCACCACGCCGCAACTGATCGGCAAAGCGGGAATAAAGCGCTGCGTGGTCTTCGACATCCAGCGCCACCTCGGCAAACCTGTCACGGAAAATCGGGTCGTCAAAAGCACCACGGCCCTTGGCGAATGTTTCCAGCTGCGCCAGCGCATTTTGCGCCAGACCGGGGTTGCCGATAAAGATCCGCTCGAAACTCAGCAGGGCTTTGGCCATGCTCCAGCCCTTGTCTATCTCGCCGACCAGATTGGCGCGCGGGGTGCGGGCATCATCGAAAAACACCTCGCAAAACTCGGTCTCGCCTGCCAGCGTGGTGATCGGGCGCACTTCGACACCGGGTTGATCCATTTCCGCCAGAATAAAGCTGATCCCCTGCTGTTTGCGCTCTGTATTCTGGTTGGTGCGCACCAGCATGAATATATGCGTGGCGTCATGCGCCATCGTGGTCCATGTTTTCTGGCCGTTGATGACAAAATCATCGCCATCCACCGCCGCACTTGTGCGCAAATTGGCCAGATCAGACCCGGCACCGGGTTCGGAATAGCCCTGACACCAGATGTTTTCGCAGGTCAGGATACGCGGCAACCAGTGTTCTTTTTGCGCGTCGGTGCCGAATTTGATGATCAGCGGGCCAACCATCTGGATGCCCATATCGCGGCCACGGTTAACGCCGTAACCCTGCTGTTCTTCGTAATAGATCAGCATCTTTGACGCCTCAAGCCCCATGCCGCCGTATTCGGTTGGCCATGCGGGGGCAACCCAGCCCTTGGCATTCAGTTTTTTATGCCAGTGTTCAATTTCCGCAAATTTTGGCCGGTGTGCCAGATGGCGCAGTTCTTCGGGATATTCGGCTTCAAAAAAACCACGGATTTCGGCGCGAAATTCATCGTCGCTCAGGGCATTCCAATCGGTCATTGTGCGGCCTCCTCAGTGTCTCGGATTTCCAGCCAGCGGCGACGATGATAGGCGGCATCGCCCAGCCATGCCGACAAAACCAGCGCGCGATTTAGCAATAGCCCGACATCAAATTCATCGGTATAGCCAACCGCACCATGCAGCTGAATTGCCTCGCGGGTGATTTTCTGTGCGGCCGCCCCGGCGCGCGCCTTGGCACGACTGGCCTGACGGGTGCGCTGCAATGGCGTCGTGGCCGCTTCTATTTGGGAAAGCGCCTCGCGCACACCTGCCTCAGCGATTTCCTGCATAAGTTTCATATCAACGAGACGGTGTTGAATCACCTGAAATGACCCGATCGGCTTGTCA
>Ga0209345_10001682_pt1 | contig 25993 bp, 25 predicted proteins | sample Cruoilmetagenom7_FD_187294 | JGI IMG/M metagenome (GOLD analysis project Ga0209345, IMG submission 187294) | Oil polluted marine microbial communities from Coal Oil Point, Santa Barbara, California, USA - Sample 7 (SPAdes) (version 2) | ecosystem: Environmental > Aquatic > Marine > Oil seeps ...
ACTCTATGCGTTATAGGCAAAGCACAGATGACGAGTTTATGGCAGTTGCGTTTACCCCGGGTATGGGCCATGCTCCATTAGCATAGTCACAAGTTGTGAGTCAGGAGTCTAAAAGCTTTTGATTTTGACCAAAGATTAACGATTTAAGATTTTTTTATGACAGATCAAGCGGCAGGCATTAGACGAATGGCGTCAAGACAACCAGTACAGGTAATAGCGGTAAGCAGTGGTAAAGGAGGCGTTGGGAAAACCAATGTTTCTGTGAATTTATCATTAGGCTTAGTTGCCGCAGGAAAAGATGTGCTATTGCTAGATGCTGATTTAGGTCTGGCAAATGTTGATTTATTATTGGGTTTGCGCGCTGAGTATAATTTATCTCATGTCGTTTCTGGTGAGCGTACACTTGAAGAGGTTATAGTTAAAGGCCCTGAAGGGTTAAATATTATTCCTGCTGCATCGGGTATGCAAATGATGTCAGAGCTAAGTCCGGCCCAGCACGCTGGCGTGATTAGTTCATTTAGTGATTTAAGTGTGCCGGTTGATGTTTTAGTGATAGATACTGCGGCGGGTATATCCGACGGAGTGGTGAGTTTTGTTAAAGCCGCAAATGAAGTCATAGTTGTGGTGTGCAATGAGCCTACGTCTTTGACGGATGCTTACGCGCTGATTAAAGTCATGTCAGAAGACCATGGGGTGCATAAATTTAATATTTTGGCGAACTCAGCACGAGATCCGATGGAGGGTGCAAAACTGTTTAAAAAATTGAGCCGTGTCACCGATTACTATCTGGATGTTACATTGAGCTTTATGGGGGCTGTTCCCTATGATGAGTATCTGGTTAAGGCAGTTAAAAAGCAGCAGGCCGTTATGCAGTCATACCCTCAAAGTCCTTCGGCTATGGCGTTTAGAAAACTGGCTAAAACAGCTTTGTCCTGGCCATTACCTAAAAGTGCATCAGGCCATCTTGAGTTTTTTGTAGAAAGACTCATTAAATTTAGTGCTGCCGGTTAGCAGGGATTGACTATACTGTGTTGATGAATGCGGCAACTACCATGTATACAGAAGTACAAAAAAATCAGCGCGATCAGCGTATTATTGAGAATATCAATCTGGTAAAGCGTATTGCTTACCATCTGGTAACGCGCCTGCCATCTAATGTTCAGGTGGATGACCTTATTCAGTCGGGTATGGTAGGTTTAATAGAAGCCTCAAAAAATTATGATCCTGCCCAGGGTGCAAGTTTTGAAACCTATGCGGGTATTCGTGTACGTGGTGCTATGTTAGATGATGTACGTCACGCCGATTGGTCACCTCGTTCCTTACATAGAAAAATGCGTCAGGTGCGTGAGGCCATTCACGAAATAGAGAATGAAACTGGCCGCGATGCAAAAGATCAGGAAATCGCTGACAGGCTGGAAATTAGCTTAGATGACTATCACACTATCAGACGTGATAGCTCTAACGCGCAGATTTTTAGTCTGGATCAGACTGAAGATGACCCTGGTCAGCAGAGTAAGCTTAGTTCATCACAAAGCGAGCCACTGGATGCGCTCCATGACAGTAGCTTTAAAGCTAATCTGGCTGAAGTTATTTCAACCCTCGCGACGCGAGAACAAATGGTTATGTCTTTGTATTATAATGAAGAATTGAATTTAAAAGAAATAGGGCTGGTTCTGGAAATATCAGAATCAAGGGTGTGCCAGATACATAGTCAGGCACTTAAAAACATTCGTAGCAAGATGAGTGACTGGATTGCTTGATTGCGAGTAAGCTAGAGGATTTTTTATACTCCTGTATGCTTGTTTAAACGGGATAAATACAGTGGGGTTTCACATAAACTTATAATTTATTTAATAACTAACATGCTGGAAGTGTTTGGTTGCAAAGATTTTTTTCGATTCAGACTGGAAAAAACTCAAATGTCTGCCAGACTCATATAAACGTAACACTGAGGAAATCCACCTTGGATAAAAATATGAAAATCCTTATTGTGGATGATTTTTCCACAATGCGGCGAATAATTAAAAATTTGCTGCGAGATTTGGGCTTTAACAACACTGAAGAAGCGGATGATGGAAATACCGGACTCCCTAAACTTCAGTCGGGGAATTTTGACTTTCTAGTTACCGACTGGAATATGCCGGGTATGACTGGCATTGATTTGTTGCGTGCCGTACGTGCAGATGAAAAACTGAAGACACTGCCCGTTTTAATGGTAACTGCAGAGGCTAAAAAAGAACAGATTGTGATGGCTGCGCAAGAAGGTGTTAATGGCTACATCGTAAAACCATTTACTGCGCAAACACTCAAGGAAAAGATCGACAAAATATTTGAACGCATAGAAGGTTAGGGGGAAGGTATGGAAGAGGTACCTATTAATCGTGACCTTTTGATGGAAAAAGCTAAGGAACTTGTCTCTAGCCTTGAATCTTCAGATATTAGCGATGAGCAGCTTGAATCTCAGATTGATGAAATAAACAGCTTTAAAAATAATCATCTGTTTCAGGAGCTGGGCAAAATGACCCGTGAAATTCATGATTCAATTATGAATTTCCGTATGGATTCACGCATTTCAGATCTTGCAGAAACAGATATCCCTGATGCAAAAGACCGGCTTGAATACGTTATTACTATGACTGAAAAAGCGGCTAATACGGCTATGTCAGTTATAGAAGAAGGTAGCCCGGTCGCAGAAAAGCTGGGTGCTGAAGCAGGTGTACTAAAAGCCCAGTGGCAAAAATTTCGTAAGCGTGAATTATCACCCGAAGAGCTTCGCTCTATGGGCCATGATGTGGAAGCCTTTTTTGACGAATCAGATTTGATGATGTCTAAATTGCTTTCAGGTTTTACAGAAATTCTAATGGCTCAGGACTTTCAGGATTTAACCGGACAAATCATTCGCCAGGTTATTAATCTGGTTGATGAAATAGAGGGTAATTTAGTTGAGCTGGTGAAAATTCAGGGTGAGAACTTTATTAAGGAAGAGGAAGAAGAAAAGCCGTCAGAAGAAACTAAACTTGATGGGCCACAGGTACCTGGTAAGGAAACATCTAACGATGTAATGAAAGGCCAGGATGATGTAGATGATTTACTAGCAAGCCTCGGCTTCTAGCCAACTAATTAGTTTGCCTTTGTATGCTGTAGTCATACAGAGATAAACTAAACAGTTACCTAAATGTATTGATTAGTATAAATAGTTTAAGGTTAGCAAAGGTAATAAATGGCAATTGATCTAGATGATGAGATACTTCAGGACTTTCTGGTTGAAGCTGGCGAGATACTGGAGTTATTAAGTGAACAGCTGGTAGAGCTGGAGGCCGCTCCAGAAGATGCCGATTTGCTTAATGCTGTGTTCAGAGGGTTTCATACCGTTAAAGGTGGTGCAGGCTTTTTAGCTCTGGATGCAATGGTTGATTGTTGTCATGTTTGTGAAGATGTATTTAACATATTACGTAACAATGAACGTAAAGTTAGCCCTGGTTTAATGGACTGTGTGCTACAGGGGTTAGATGCAGTACAAATCATGTTTACAGAAATTCAGGACGGCAATGACCCCACGTCGGCTACGCCTGAGCTTCTTGGCAAATTAAAAGTATATTCTATACCTGGAGATAGTGAGCCAGACGACGCTGGGTCAGCACCCGTAGGGGCTGCCGTTGAAGAGCCGGTTGAGGAGGAATCCCCTCAGGAAGTAGAGGCACAGGGTGAAGCAGACCAGCGAGATGCTACTGATGATGACTTTGATGCATTATTGGATGCAATGGATGGAGGCGCAGACACTATAAGCGCACCAGCTGTAAGTTCTGGCAACGATGACATTACCGATGATGAGTTTGAATCCTTATTAGATGATCTTCATGGTAAAGGTAAGCACGGTGGTGGTAAGCCAGAAGCTGATAATGAACCTGCTGCAAAAGTTGAAGAGCCTGCTGGCGATGAGCTGATGACCGATGATGAATTTGATTCGATTCTGGATCAGATGCATGGAGTAGGAAAAGGCCCCACGGCCACTAATAAGGCTGAAACTGAAAAAACCGCAGAAGCAGGAAGTGTGTCGGGTGGTGGTGATGAACTGATCACCGATGATGAATTTGATAACATTCTTGACCAAATGCATGGAAAGGGTAAAGGCCCAACCGCGAGTCTTGCCAAGACACCAGCCGCCGCACCAGCACCTAAAAAAGAGGTTGAGAAACCAGCAGCGGCTAAAGCACCCTCAAAACCAGCCGCCGAGACTTCAGTTCGTGTAGATACTGAGCGCCTTGATGAAATGATGAATCTGGTTGGTGAGTTAGTATTGGTTCGCAACCGTTTGCAAACACTTCGTGCGGGCATGGAGGAGGGTAAACTTACCCACGCCATAACCAATCTGGATATGGTTACGGCTGATTTACAAACATCGGTAATGAAAACCCGAATGCAGCCAATTAAGAAAGTTTTTGGTCGTTTCCCACGGGTTGTTCGAGATTTATCCCGTTCTATCAATAAAGAAATCAAGTTAGAAATGATGGGCGAAGAAACCGATTTAGATAAAAATCTGGTTGAAGCATTAGCTGACCCATTGGTGCATTTAGTGCGTAATGCGGTAGACCATGGCATTGAATTACCTGATGATCGAGAAAAGAAAGGCAAGGATCGTGTAGGCACGGTTAGTTTAAGTGCTACCCAGGAAGGTGACCATATTTTACTCTCAATTGAGGACGATGGTGCCGGCATGGACCCTGAAGTACTCAGAGTTAAAGTGGTAGAAAAAGGCTTAATGGATGAAGAAGCTGCAGCTCGTATGGATGATAAAGAATGCTTTAATTTAATCTTTATGGCGGGTTTTTCAACCAAAGAAGAAATATCAGATATTTCTGGTCGGGGCGTAGGCATGGACGTGGTTAAAACACGTATAAACCAGCTAAATGGCTCACTGGATATAGATTCTGTTTTAGGAAAAGGCACCACACTAAGCATTAAAGTGCCCTTAACATTAGCTATTTTACCTACGCTCATGATTGCTATGGGTGAGCATACATTTGCGTTATCTCTGGCAAATGTAAATGAAATATTTGAACTGGAAACCCGTAAAACAAATGTGGTTGATGGGCAGCTAATGGTAATGGTGCGTGAAAAAGCCGTGCCCCTGTTTTATTTATCTAACTGGTTGTTAAAGCCCGGTGAAAAATGTATTTCTGGTGACGGTGTAGGTCAGGTTATTATTGTATCAGTGGGTAATCGGTTGGTGGGTCTGGTGACAGATTCAGTTATTGGCCAGGAAGAGGTTGTTATAAAACCTCTTGGTGCCATGTTACAGAATCTTGCGGAATTTGCAGGCTCAACAATTACAGGCGATGGTGGTATAGCATTAATAATTGATGTGCCCAGCTTATTAAAAGCCCGGGCAAATTATTAAGTCGAAAAATATTAGTAACAGGTATAAAACAGTAACCCTTAGATTATCTGGCAATGTGAGAAATATGCTGTTTATCTAAGAGTGCTTCACAAATTTCATTACATTATCAAAATCATTGGATTAGACTTTAAGGCTTTGCACCTTAATACAGGTTTATTCAGGTTGAAATCACAGTTAAATAAAGCTTTTATTTATATAGTGGTTAAACAGATGATTTTCTTATTGCATAATAAATTCAGGAAACTTAAATGGCAATACGTGTGCTGATCGTCGATGATTCCGGTTTTTTTCGTCGTCGATTAACGGAAATTTTAAATTCTGATCCTCAAATTGAAGTTGTAGAAACGGCTGTTGATGGCAAAGATGCGATTGAAAAAGCTAAAGCTTGCAAGCCTGATGTTATTACGATGGATATAGAAATGCCAGTTATGAATGGCATTGATGCGACACGTGAAATAGTGAGGCAACAGGCAGTGCCCATTATTATGTTTTCATCGTTAACTCACGATGGCGCTAAGGCAACGCTTGATGCGCTTGAGGCCGGAGCAACAGATTTTCTGCCAAAACGTTTTGACGATATATCTAATGATAAAGCTGAAGCACGAAATATCTTATGTGCACGCATAAAGGCGATGGCCTCACCAGTTAAATTAAGGCCCACAATCACTACGCCCTCAGCTACACCTACAAGACGTTCACCTACACCTACGACTCGTACACCCATTACTCCAGCGGCCGGAACACAGCGGCAACCGGTTGCCCCCGCAGCGGCTACAACATCAGGCTCTGTGGTACCCAAAAGTAATAAAGCATTTATGCCATCCGATTACGATCTGGTCGCCATCGGCACATCCACCGGTGGGCCGGTTGCCCTACAGGAGGTGCTTACTCAATTACCTGCTAATTTTTCTTTACCCATTTTATTAGTTCAACATATGCCAGCAACCTTTACTGAAGCCTTTGCTGCACGACTGAATCAACAATGTAAAATTGAAGTTCGTGAAGCTAAAAGTGGTGATGAACTTAAGCCAGGCCTGGCCCTGCTGGCCCCGGGGGGTAAGCAGATGAAGCTGGAGAAGCGAGCAGGGCGCATGTTGATTAAAATTGAAGAAGAAACAGATCCCATGCAGAACTATAAACCGTGCGTTGATGTTACGTTTGAATCTGTGAACAGAGCGGTGGGTAAACGGACATTGGGAATTATTCTTACCGGTATGGGGCATGACGGTAGCGTCGGCTGCCTGGCCATGCAACGTCAGGGTGCGACCATTTGGGCGCAAGACGAAGCGAGTAGTGTTATATATGGAATGCCTGCGGCGGTCGCCGAAATTGCGGAACAAATTTTGCCGATGAAAATAATCGGCAAGAAACTTGCTAATAATACCTAGTATGGACATCTTGAGTATTGTTGGAATCATCATAGCTTTTGTCGCTATATTAAGTGGCAGCGTGCTAGAAGGTGGTCACCTTGGTCACTTATTTCAGTTAACTGCGTTTGTCATCGTTGTTGGTGGCACAGTTGGCGCTGTCTTATTACAAACTACACTTCCAACTTTTTGGCGCGCCATGATGATTGTGCGTTGGGTTTTTGTCACCCCAAAGCTCGATTTGAACGAAACAGTCGATAAAATCGTTAACTGGAGCCAGTTATCACGTCGAGAAGGGCTTTTGGCGTTAGAAAATGCATCTGAAAGTGAAACTGATATGTTTTCACGTAAAGGACTGCAAATGCTGGTAGATGGAAATGAACCCGAAACTATACGCGATGTAATGGAAATAGAAATTACGACTATTGAACGTGATGATTTGCAGGCGGCTAAAGTATTTGAATCAATGGGTGGTTATAGTCCAACCATAGGTATTTTAGGCGCGGTTATGGGTTTAATACATGTTATGAATAACCTTGCAGACCCTGAAAAGTTAGGCAGTGGTATAGCTACTGCATTTGTCGCTACGATTTATGGAGTCGGTTTAGCCAACCTTATATTGCTACCCATAGCAGGTAAATTAAAAGAACAGATTAAACAGCAGTCAATACAGTTTGAAATGACTTTAGAAGGTATAGTAAGCATATCGGAAGGTGAAAATCCGCGTAGCTTGCAGGCAAAGTTACAGAGTTATTTGGGCAGAGCTTAAGCTAATAAAGCGAGTTGATGTTATCGGGGTGCGAGCCAAAATTATTCATAAGGTTCGAGATCAGGATAGCGGATAGCCCATATTTAAAATAGATTAAAGTTCCGCAGTCACGAGAAACGTTCTGTCTGGGAGCGAGGAAAATGAAGAAATAAAATGAGACGCAGAGGTATCACTGAGATTGAACCCGCAGAGTCAACTGACCGTTGGCTGGTGTCTTATGCAGATTTTATAACCCTGTTATTTGCGTTTTTTGTTGTTATGTATTCAATCTCAACCGTTAATCATGGTAAATATAGAGTGTTATCGGATTCCGTGATGAGCGCTTTCAGTGCACAATCAAACTCTCCCTTTCCAATAGGTTCACAACTCGGTGTGTCTGTACAACGAGCTCCTATTGCAGTGGGTCTGATTGGCCAGACAGGCCTAGTTTCTATGAAAGAAACAGCTGCCGAGTTAGATGATCGCTTAAAAAAATGGGTTAAAAAAGGCAAAATTGCGGTTAAAGGCAATGAAAAGTGGCTGGAAATAGAAATAAAATCCAGTTTACTGTTTAGCTCGGGTGACGCTGTATTGTCTGCCGATGCGACGACTATACTTGCTGAGCTAACAGATGTGGTTAAAACCACAAAAAATCCGTTATATGTTTCAGGGTATACTGATGATGTGCCTATTAATACTAACCGTTACCCAACTAACTGGGAGTTATCAGCTGCTCGTTCTGCAAGCGTGGTGAGGCTATTGGCACAAAATGGCATAAATCCGGCGCGTATGGGAGCCATTGGTTACGGTGAGTTTAGACCGATAGCAGCAAATGATTCTGATATTAACCGGCAAAAAAATCGTCGTGTGGTGATTCGCGTAATGACCGGAGAAGATATGTTTGCAGGCTCAAGCCCGTTTGCAGATACAGAAGTTGACTCAACTATACCCGTTGGCCAAACACCCGAAGCACCGGTCACTATTTTGCAGGCTGGTGAGCCTGCACGCTCTATTTTTGGAGCGCCTTGAAAATGAAAATTTGGGCAACAGCTAATCAAAAAGGTGGAGTGGGTAAAACAACCTCTGCTGTTAACCTGGCCGGGGTAATGCAAAAACGAGGTAATCGGGTTTTATTGGTTGATCTTGATCCACATGGCTCACTCACCAGTTATTTCGGGCTCGATCCGGACGCAATTCAAGGCAGTGCATATGATTTATTTCAGCAGTCGTTAAAGCAGGCATTAAATACTAAAGTAAGTATTCATAAAACCCGCTTTAAAGGTTTAGAGTTTATACCCGCCTCATCAGCACTGGCAACGCTAGACCGACAGCTTGGCACTAAAGATGGTATGGGTTTAGTGATTAAAAAATCATTACAACAGGTCGCTGATAATTATGATTTAGTGATTATTGATTGCCCGCCCATGCTGGGCTTATTAATGGTGAATGCACTGGCTGCGTGTGAACGTCTGCTAATACCTGTGCAAACAGAATTTCTTGCATTAAAGGGTTTAGAGCGAATGGTGCATACCTTATCTATGATTCAAAAAGCGCGCAAGCAGGAGGTTTGTTACAGCATTGTGCCAACCTTTTATGACCAGCGCTTAAATGCATCAATAGAAACATTAGGTACCTTAAAGAAACAATACAAAGAGACAATCTGGGATGGTGTTATTCCGGTCGATACCCAGTTTCGTGAAGCCAGCCAGAGGGGAGTACCCCTTACCATTGAGCGCGTAAGTAGCCGTGGTGGCAGAGCGTATTCTCATTTACTTGATTATTTACTAGAACTGGATGAAGAGACAGGCATGACAGTGGCAGGAGGACGTTAACGCATGAGTGAAACAAATAAAAACCCCACTGAGCAAGAGCAGGCAATTCATGAATATTTGCAATCGTTACTGCTGGAAGTGCCAGAAGAGACTGAACCATTCGCAGACAATGTAAATAAAGCAGATTCAAGCGTAGTTGAGCTTAAGCCTAATCTAGCCCATGAAGAGCCGAAGATTAGTGCTCCTGTAGTGGGTTTGGACCGACTAATTGCAGAAGTGCCAGAAACTGTCGTAGAAGTAACTACCAAAGTCGCTACTGAAGTAATAAGTGAAGTAAGCGTTGAGCTTAAAGAAGAAACTGATGTAGCCGTTAAGGTTGAAACAACGGTAGAGCTACCACCTGAGTCTGAGAGTGGACTACCTGAATGGGCCGAAACTCGTTTTCAATGTTTGTTATTTAATGTATCTGGTTTAAGTTTGGCTGTGCCACTGGTTAAACTAAACAGTGTGATTCCCTGGGATGAGAATATAACAGAAACACCAAATCAAACAGACTGGTATTTAGGGCTAGTGCAGCATCTACAAAATCAAATTAAAGTAATTGATACTGCATTGTTAGTAATGCCAGAAAACCGTCGCAATGGTCTGGAACATAACACTTCTGATCGACTCAGCCATATTTTACTGGTTGATGATTATAAGTGGGGCTTGGCTTGCAGCAGTATTGGTGACGTTATCTGGTTGAATAAAGATGAAGTAAAATGGCGTAAAAACAAAACCAGTAGAGCCTGGCTTTCAGGCACTTCGTTAGAGCATCTTTGTGCAATTATGGATACCGAAGTGTTCGCGCAAATGCTTACAAAAAAAGGCTAAATGCGCAGTTTATAGGCGTCTTAGGTGACTTTGGTATTTGAGCAGACTATAGATTTCAACTAATAGTTTAAGTAGATACAGAGTATATAGATTAGTATAAATAAGTGCGTATAAGATTTATGCCCTGTACAGGCTGGCGTTTATGGTGATCTGGTCTAAAATCAAATTAACAATAAATAAATTCCAGGTGCTAATAAGTGCCAATGGGCTAATAAAACTGGCATACTAACTGCATTAATTTAAATAAGTGGAGCACTTGAATATGAGTGATGATAACGAGAATGTTGACCACAGACAGTGTGTAACATTCCGCTTGGATTTTGAGATATATGGCATCAACGTTATGTCGGTGCAAGAAGTTCTCAGAGTAACTGACATTGCACCTGTACCAGGGGCTCCAAGTTATGTAATTGGAATCATCAACCTACGCGGTAATGTAGTCACAGTAATAGACACACGTATGCGCTTTGGATTGCAGTTCAAAGAAATGGATGATTCAACACGTATAGTCATTATTGAGGCAGAAAACCAAACGGTGGGCATCGTTGTTGATAGCGTAGCTGAAGTAGTTGATGTTTATTCAAATGAAATTGAAACCGCACCGAATGTAGGTAATGACGAAACAGCCCGATACATTGAAGGGGTTGTAAGCCGCAACGATGAGCTGTTAATCCTGGTGGATTTAAATAAGCTTCTCACTGATGATGAATGGTCGGATATGTCCGGCTTCTAATTCAAGGTTTACTCTCCTTTAGTATCGAACCCATATAGCGAACTATATGGAATTGATATCTGGAGAGTAAAATGAATGCACTGATTATATTATTATCGAGTTTAATGTTTTTAATGTCGTTGGCATTATTTGTATACACAAAAAAACAACTGGCATCTTTTCAGGATTCAATTCAATCAACAATCAATGCTAACAAGGTCAGCAGTGAGCTTACCGCACTTAACGCAGGCACAATTGGTTTAGGCGAGCGATTTATAAAACTCGAAAAACAAATGCAAGAAATGGCTGCACGTATAGATGAAGTTTCCAGCGAAGTAAATAGTAACTCGCCCTATGCTTATGCAATTGAGCTGGCTCAAAACTCAACACCCGCAGAGAGTATTGCTGAGTTATGTCACATAAGCCCTACTGAAGCACAGTTGTTAGTTATGATGCATCAGCAGCATGCTGCTTAAAGGTATTTGAGTCTTTAGCTTTAATATACTTAGGCACTTTCTAAAACCCAGTTATCTAAAAGCTCAAATAGTTGATATTCTAAGATAGGTTTTGTTATACAGGCATCCATCCCTGCTTCAATAAATGTTTCCTGTTCATTAGGCAGTGCATGTGCTGTGAGAGCGATTATAGGTGTTTTATTATCGGGTTTATCGGCACGCAAATTTTTAGTTACTTCTATGCCATTAAGGCCGGGCATGCGTATATCCATAAAAATCAAATCGTAATTGTTATTTTGAGCTAACTCCAAAGCAATATTACCGTCTTTAGCTTCATCAATTATAACGCCCTGTTTACTGAGTAAGCTGTTTATTAATTTTCGATTAATAGCATTATCATCGGCCACAAGGACACAAAGTCCGTTATACTTTTTATCAGTATAATCTATATCTGCTTCAATCAGAGAAGGCTCAGGTGACTTTTGGCTAATAGCAATAGGCAATTTAATCCAGAAAATAGAACCTTTTTCGGCATTATCTTTAACACCGATTATCCCATCCATTAATTCAATCAGTTGTTTAGAAATTGCCAGGCCTAAACCTGTGCCAGAGTCGGGTTTGTAAATGGAATCATTGGTTTGATTAAAGGCTTCAAAAATACGTGTATGCTCTTCCTGTGGTATGCCTTTACCAGAATCAAAAACTTCAATAATTAACTCATGGGTGTTATTAATGCTAAGTATTTCAGCCTGTAAATGAACACATCCACTATCGGTAAATTTAATGGCATTACCAATGAGGTTAGAGACAATTTGCCTTAAGCGCAGTGGGTCAATAATAATATTTTCAGGCATTGAATCACTTGCCTGAAAAGTTAATTGGAGAGATTTTGATCTGGCAGCTTCAGAAAATAAACGTATAACAGATTGTAAAAACTCATTAATATTGACGATCTGTGTTTTTAATTCCGTTTTACCCGATTCTATACGTGAAAAATCAAGTATATCGTTAATAATATTAAGCAGATCTTTCATCGAAGTATTAATAGTATCTACATACTCGGTTTGTTTTTCATCAAGTTGGGTTTTCGATAATAAATCTGTGAAACCAACAATACCGTTCATAGGCGTGCGTACTTCATGACTCATGTTCGCAAGAAATAGGCTCTTGGCTTTGTTAGCTTTTTCCGCCTGGTCTTTAGCTTTTATTAAATTCTCTTCTTCATTTTTGCGTGCAGTGAAGCTTTGTCCTGTGCCTTCAACACCAATTATATTACCGGCATGATCAAGTAAGAAACGAGCGTTGGTTGAAAGCCAGACTGTAGATCCATTTTTGTGTTGTAAAGTGAATGGGTATTGTTCCACATAACCATTATTCTTCTTTAATGCATCTAAAAAACTGCTGCGTTTTTCAGGATCAATATAAAAATCGAGAGTGTTGAGCCCTATGAGTTCCTCTGCGGTGTAGCCCAGAAGTAACTCTACCGAGGAAGAAACAAATAATACGACACCATTTAAGTCGGTTCTGTAGTAAGTTTCCTGAAGGTTATCCATAACGCTTTTTAGCTCACGTTGTGAGGTGTTCAGGCTTTTTTCTATAACCATGTTTTTTTCGAGACCATCAGCGAGTATGACCATGTTTTTCTTGAGTCTTATTGATGTTTTTAACCACAGGGTAGTGCTGATAATGGTACTGACAATAAATATGAAGAGAAGTATGCTTAAGACTGTCATTTTTCTTCCTGGCTGAATAAGACGCTATTTTAGGGCATATACAATATGCGGATGATTATACCCCATGGTTGCGTTTAATGGAAAACGCCTCTAACCCATTGTATAGGCACAAATTATTATGACTAATTCTGGCCTCCTTAGGTTCGAAACCAGTGGATTACCAGTGTGAATTAAGGGATGTTTATGCTTGTAATTTTGTATTTGAATCAACATGATTTAAAGCTCATTATCACATGCGTCTTTGGGGAATATGGATGTTAAATTGTATGCGCGGCTAATCTAGAAGTTTTATCTGTTTTATTTAAGGGCTTAAAGAGTTGATTTGTATACTCGATTCGAAAAGTGATTTCAGAAAATTTTTTATCGCTTTTAACTGCTTATAATTTAAATGTATACCAGCTTATAAAGAAAATAAGTAAGGCAGAGATGAATACATCTTTATTGTTAGCGGTATAAAAAATCTGAGGTAAATAAAATGAAACTAAATGAAGAGGTGTCATTTGTCGCTAAATTACAGAAATCTAAGGGCTAATAAACCACTTTGAGCTTCTTTAAATGCATCTAACGAAGTGCAGGGTGCAAAATAGTCAGATTCATCAGTGGTGTTAGAATCCACGACATTGGTCAACGCCCAGCCTGCTAATGAAAGCTCTTCATGTAAAATTCCCATAGCTTCTATATGGGTTTTTACATTTACCCATGCATTCAATTGGCTGCATTTAGCCGTGTGTTCGGTAGATTGCACATCTAAAACCAGATACATCATAAAACAAACCCTGAATATCAAACTCTGTATGATTATATTACCACTCAAATTCAGATTGGCAATTAGGGTTTTAATAAATGTGTATGTCATTATAATTAGATCATCTAATTATTGGGTTATTTATGCAGACTTATCAGCAATTACAGAAAGAGTTAAGCTTTGAATCAGAGTTACCGGTCACCGTTGACTGGTCAGCAGCGCCAGATTTTCTCTTTCTTATTAAAGAATACGCACAAAAAACTAAGCCTCAAACAATTGTTGAATGCAGTAGTGGGCTAACAACCCTCACGCTTGCAAAGTGCTGTCAGTTAAATGGGCAGGGCCAAGTATATAGCCTGGAGAATGGTGAAGAATATGTGGAGCAAAGTAGAAATAACCTAATCGCATTTAATCTTGAGGAGCATGCCAGGGTGATTCATGCACCTTTGTCCTCAATTCTAATTGAGGATAAACAGTATGACTGGTATTCATTAAGTGAATTGCCGGAGCAGAAAATCGACATGTTAGTGATTGATGGACCACCGGGATTTATTCAAAAGCACTCAAGGTTCCCTGCTATTCCGCTGCTATTTGAACACCTGGCTGATAACTCGATTGTGTTTCTGGATGATGCGGCTAGAGAAGAAGAAAAAGAACTAGTGACCATGTGGGTAGAACAGTATCCGGAAATTGAGCATGAGTATGTAGAAACAGAGCGAGGCTGTTCAATTTTAAAAATTAATAAGGTTTAAGTGAGAACGAAATAGCAAGTTATAAAATGTTGAAAAGATATTTGGTTAGACACCTCAATAGGGTGGTTTTTGATTGAAAATAACCTTTTCCAAACTCACGTTTACAAAAAATATCAGTAATAAAATTATTTTAGATATTTATTACTTGAAGTAAATGAAAAACATAAAAGTCGCTTAAATCGACGTGCAAAAATAACACGTCACTTATTGCCAACATTATTCATGTAATAGGGAAAGCATAGAAATGTATGCAGTTATTTTCAAAGCAGAAATAAATAAAATCGACAATACCTACTTTGAAAAAGCCAACCACATGAGGGAGTTGGCGATATCTAAGTATGGCTGTGTAGAGTTTACTTCTACATCTGAAGGTAATCATGAAATTGCCATTTCTTACTGGAAAAGCAAAGAAGATATAAGTGCATGGAAAGAGGATAAAGATCATAAAAAAGCGCAAGTACTAGGTAAAAATAAATGGTATAAAGCTTATACGGTGCAAATAGTTGAAATATTGCATGAATACTGCAGTACAGAATAATTGTGTACCTACCTTACTTTCGCATTCCTTATTTCTATATTTACGCAGGCTCTTTGTATTGATATATGTTGGTTAATTACGGCTAGTTTTTAGCAGATTTTTCCAGGCAGTTTTAAAATTTTCTTACAGTTCGAATTAAATTAATCGGTCGGAGCTAGAAGTTAATATGGAAAAAATTTTAAATATTACAAATGGAGATTGTGCTGTAAAAATCATGAAAGCTGCAGGTGTTTCGGGTGAGTTTCTCCCCTGGAGGGATGTTTTACATGATGGCCCCGTTCCAGAAGGGCTATCACTAGAAGAATTGTCAGAAGTAAGAGCTCAGTTTATTGCTGATCAAGGATGGGGAAAGCAGGAAAGTATCAGGCAAGATTTTATCGAAAGGGATAATAAACTCAAAAGTTTTGAAAAATATGAAAAAGTAATATTGTGGTTTGAGCACGATCTTTATGATCAGTTGAAAATACTTCAAATTTTAGACTGGTTTTCTAAAAAGACGCCGACAAGTGCAATATTATCAATGATTTGTTCTAATCAATATTTGGGTAGCTTGTCTCCTCGGGAGATGAAAGAAATGTCTAAATATGAAAAGCTAATATTAGATGAGCATTTAAAATTATCTAATAAAGCCTGGGCTGCTTTTCGGTCAGTTACCCCCGAAAAATGGCATAACTTGTTGAGTACAGACACTTCTGTATTGCCATTTTTAAAAGGTGCAATTATCAGGTTATTAGAAGAGTACCCTAATTGTTCAAATGGGTTATCACGTACTGCTCAACAAGCTCTCAATATTGTATTTCAAGGTGAAAAAAGACCCGAAAAAGTTTTTTCATTGTACCAGGAAACAGAAGATAGAAGGTTTCTAGGCGATATGAGTTTTTGGGTGATTCTTCATCAGTTATTAGATGCAAGCCCAGCTTTACTGAAAATAGCAGAAGGTAAGGTGTTAACCTTACCCTCTGACTCGGAGCAGGAATTGACCATTACGTCTATGGGTAAAGCCGTATTAGAAGGAGAAATTGACTGGCTCGAGATATCTGAGCTAGATCATTGGATAGGGGGAGTTCATCTAGTATCAAATAATATATGGTGTTGGAATTCAAATTCTAAGCTATTGAAAAATAGAACCTAATGTAAAGCGCTAAAAAGTTGCTCAGGATAAATAGTTATACGTTAGGATTGTCTTTAAATTAAGAGTATTACCGGAATAAACATCTATAATCTATATGAAATCGGCATTATGGTTTCAATGAATTATTTGATATTGTGCAGGGTGACTGGAGTGAGTTCGATTTTACTTGCTTGTTTTCTGTTGCCGAAAGTGCTGCGAAATTAAACACTATTGATGTGAATTCAAAATCAGCCTGAGTTGTGCTGGAAGGTAAGCAAAATGAGTTAGCAGATTTTTATAAGTCAGCAAAATCTTTGATGCAGGTTAAATCAAGGTCACTAGAGGCGTTTTATTCTCTAGATATGGTCATGCAGTGGTTAGGACATTAAGTGATAATACTTAATGGATTATAAATTAAACAAATACAAACGATAACAGGTAGAGTTATGGAGCAGGAAATTCAGCAAGCACAGGCTATATACCAACTCATTACAGAGTTCTTTGTTAATTACAGTTTTCAGATTCTTGGTGCATTCATAATTCTGATACTGGGTGTACTGGTAGCCCGAAAAGTGAGTAATGTGGTACTTCGGCTCTGTGAGCGTAAAGAACTAGATACCACTCTTAGTAATTTCATTGCTAGTGTATCGAAAATTCTGATTATTGCTATGGTTGCCATAATCGCACTTGGTAAAGTTGGTATCAGTGTGACACCATTTGTTGCTGCGATCGGTGCTTTGTCTTTGGGTGCTGGATTGGCGATGCAGGGTCTGCTCTCTAATTATGGCGCAGGTTTGAATATCATTCTTGCTCGTCCATTTGTGGTTGGTGATACCATTCGAATTCAAGGCGTGATTGGTCAGGTAAAAGCGGTGCACCTGGCTTATACATTGCTGGTTGATGAGGATGATGTAGAAATTACTATTCCCAATAAACACATTGTTGGCGAAATTATTCAAAACTCTCATGCGGATACTCTGGCTGAAGAAACCATAGGTATTTCCTATGGTAGCGACCCCAAAAAAGCCATTGAGGTAATTTTAAACGCTTTAGAGAGGACTGATAATGTGAGTAATTTAAGGTCACCTCTGGTAGGCATTGAAGATTTTGCTGATAGTAGTATTAATATAGGAGTTCGTTTCTGGGCACCTACTAATCATTATTTTGAAACAAGGTATAAAGCCAATGCTGCCATTTTTTCTGCATTGCAAGATGCTGGAATTGATATTCCTTTTCCTCAACGAGAAATTCGAATACTTAATGATGCTTCGTTATCCTGAAATGTTGGAAAGATATATTTAGGGTGATATGGCCTATTAATATTACAATATCAGCTATAATTGAGCCTAAGTTACTCAAGAACCCCCCAATATGTTAGATAAAATAGACAGTAATCTAAAACAAATAGATGAGCATAGCCATCGTAGTATTATAACTATTCTAGACAGTCTCGATGCGGTCATTTATGTCTCTGATTTTGATACCTATGAGCTTCTTTTTTGTAATAGGTATGGGCGTGATATCTGGGGTGATGTAGAGGGGGAAATCTGTTGGGAGTCACTACAGGATGGACAGGATGCCCCTTGTGCTTTCTGTACAAATGACAAATTGCGAGATAAGGATGGTAACCCTACAGGCGTGCTTGTATGGGAATTTCAAAACACGGTGGATCAGCGCTGGTATGAGTGTCGTGATCAGGCAATATACTGGGTTGATGGTCGCCTGGTGCGAATGGAAGTTGCCACAGATATTACAGATAGGAAGCTTGCCGAAGAAGAACTTAAAGCAGCTAAAAAACTGGCAGAAGAGCTTGCATATAAAGATGAATTAACGGGGCTTTGTAATCGCCGGGCATTTTTTGATCAGGGTCATAATGCGTTTAAACAGTCTGAACGCTTCAAGCATCCAATCTCTGTAATTATGATGGATGTAGATCACTTCAAGCATATAAATGATAACTATGGACACTCTATCGGTGATGAGGTTCTTCAACTTATTGCTGAATGTTTGCACAATATGGTACGAGAAATTGATATTGTTGCCCGTATAGGTGGAGAGGAGTTTGCATTTGTATTGCCTGAAACCGGTTTAGATGAAGCGGTTAACATGGCAGAGCGCTTGAAGTCTGAACTTTCAAATATAAGTGTCACTGTAGAAGAAAAGTTAATTAATGTGACTGCGAGCTTTGGAGTTTTCTCACGTGAGGTAACGGATGAAACACTGGAGACTATGCTAAGTAAAGCAGATGATGCACTATACATAGCGAAGAAAAAAGGCAGAAATCAGGTTAAGGCCTGTAGCTAATTTTTTTTGATATATTTATTGTGCATCAGGACGCATTGTAGTTAACAGCCCACTCTTTTAAGGCCGCCTGAAAGTTTCCTTCGGCTGATATCTTATTCCAAAATTTCTCAAAATCTTTTTCAGCGGTTTCAAGTTTAAAGTTAATTTTATTGGTTTTATCCTTTAAAAAAAAGGAAATATTGGTTTCCACTGTTTCTATATAATCCTCTGCGACTTGTTTGGCTGTCTGGTTCTTTTCACCATCTAGTAAAATTCCTTCTTTATACGCTTTCATAATTCCATAGCCTTCGCGTTTGCTAAAACTATCGATGGTCTTTTGTTTGTCTCTGCTTAGATGTACATAAAGGGCATTATTACCATACTGTCTATCTAACCTCCCTAAAAACCACGAAAGCCTGTTATCAGCCTCTATGTGCTGGGAGGGGTAGGCGAGGCGCTTATTGCCCGTTTGCGTTATCAGTGACTCATGAGCACAGGTATAATTGCTGATATGCTCGCAGGCTTTTATAAACGTTGTTGAGCCACAGCGGCCGGTATTAAGAATGAAAATATTCATTGCTGTGTTGTACCTTCAAATAGTATTGCTTGCCAGGTAATCATATCTGTACTGTAACTGGTTATAGCATCTGTTATTATATTTTTATAGGAGTCTATTGTCTCCGCTGAATTAATGATTTTATAAATCTTGGCGTCTTTACCAAAATTGAATTCAATATTGTTAATAAATTGTTCGAAGTTTAGCCTGGCCGGGGTTAATTCTGGTTTATTAAACCACCAGTTTTCAGGTGAGTTGAAAAGGCTTTTCAGGGTGCGGGTTTTTAGCAGCAATTCACTGTGCTTTGACATGTATTTATTTTGCATTAAAGCAATGTTGCTATTAATAGTTTTAGATAGAGCTTCTGCAGCAATATTTTCTTTTGGATAGCCCATTTCAGTTAGCTCAATCATGCTGAATAGCATGACATCACCAAAAAATTGACGGGTAAATTCACCGGATAAGTCGACAATCTCATTCTTGCGGTTTACACCCGGCCTGAATTCTGACTGTCCAATGGTATCTACAGTACGTTTATGTAGCATAGGAAGGTTAGCAGATACAAAAGCATCGCCCAGTTCAGCTTTTATTAATCGCCCCAGTACCGGACCTGCCATTCTTAGTTTAAGGTTTGCAAAAGGGATAAAGTATTTAAGATTTTCAGGCTTAAATATATAGTTTCCCGTATATATTGTTCTTGCAGGTTTTAAATTTCGCAGTACATCTTCATGCTGGTAATAGCTTTTTCGAGTAGGGTGCTCACCATCAAAAAAATGTTTAAGTTTACTGGCAATATTGTTAAAACAATCGATATGGTTATGCGTGCCTTTTAAGGTGCAGTGGTAGTCATGGGTGTTTAAAGATGGTTTGAAACCGAATAACTCTGCCATATCATGATAAGACGCGTCATTATCTTTATCTTCAATATTATTATGAAAAGAGCAATTCAGTTGTGGCTTTAATTTATCCATGCGTTTAATGAAATAAATAAGATCTTCTAAAAAAGTACCTGCCATAACAGAAGGAGAAACTGGTGGGTCACCTACTACTTTTCCGGTAAGAATGCTTGTTTTATTATCTGAGAATATTCTATCAAGATAATAAAAATAATTAACTACATAACGTTCTTTGTATTCACCAAGCTCTTGTATGCTTACCTGAAACTCCTGGTCACTGTCGATAAAGTAAAATAAAGTAGCTTGAGTTTCATTCCCTTGTAGTTGCTGTAGTTTTAGGTAAGTAATATTTCGCGTGATAGATGCGCCCTTATGATAAAACTTTTCTGTGTCGATATTTCCAGTGATATTTTGGGTTTTGATGTTATCTAGTTGGGCAATAATATCTCTTTGTTGGTCCTGTCCAAAGTAAATAACTTTGAGACCTTTATTTGTAAAGGTTTTTGATATCTCTTTATTTTTATTTATATTTTCCAGGTGCTGGCTATCATCTGTAATTAATATATTGATCTTTGTATAAACACCATCCTGTAAACCGCCATATCTGTATTGTGTACAAAGTGTGAGAATACTGTTCAGACAGGCATTAAGGTGTTGTGGCCTGTCTGCCACGGGAATGGTTATGATGAATTTATGTCTTGTGTCTGGAGAATTGCTTTTATCGATTAATTTTTCTAGCTCATGAAAAAGATGTTGGTAACTGTTGATTGTATTGTCATTGATTTCTCCCTGCCATATGAGATTTTCAATCAGTGGTATGCTCTTATTATATAGTTCAATCAGTTTCTGATTTTCTTCTGATGCATCTATAGTACAAAGTTTAGCATTCAGTTGTGCTATGGATTTATTATTTTTGTATCTATTGAGTAGCTCTTTTAAGGTGCTGTTTTGTTTCATTTAGAGACTATTTTTAACGTCTTTACTAACGTCTTGAAGAGTAGGTAGGAAATAAATCTTTATCGATAATGATTTCGATCAAATTAATAGAATCAACATAATCTATGTTTTCAAATAAACCATGTAAATCTTCAGCCTGTTCTACTTTTTTATATTTTATACCGAATGATTCGGCCAGTAATTTGTAATCAGGATTGATGAAATCGCAGTCGATAAAACGTTTCTCATATTGCTGGAACTGGTTTTTACGTATTAACCCCATGGTTGCGTTATTGAACATGATTACGGTTAGCGGAATATTGTAATTAACCGCTGTCATTAATTCCATGCAGCACATCTGGAACCCACCATCACCTAGCACAGCTATTGTAGGGTGTTTGATGGCAAAACGTGCACCAATAGCAGCAGGTATGGCATGGCCTAATGATGAAATGCCTGAGTTGGAATAGTACCTGTTGCCATTGGAGACATTAAAAAAGTTTTGAGCAAAGATGATATTGTCATCAAAAATCATCATATCTTCTGAAAAATGATTTTCTACTTCATCAAAAAAAGTTTTAATTAATGAAAAACGCTCGTTGAATAATGCAGCATCGCTTTTTTCAGGGATTTTGTGTTTAATTTTTTTGTAGTTTTTTTTCTGAATGTTTTGCGTTTTTAATAAATCCAGTACGCCGGCAATAACCTGCTTTATATCACCCAATATGGGCAGGTCTGCCTTGAATACCTTTTCAAGCTGTTCTGGACTGGTATCTACCTGAATGATCTTTTTATTATTGAGTAATTTTGCATCCCATAGATAACTGGTTCGTTCATTGAAACCTGCACCCAGAAAAATTAGAAGGTCTGATTTTTTAACAATATAATTACGTGCTTCACTATATGAGGTGACGCCGAGGCTACCCAGTGAACGAGATGATTGTTCACTAATTACACCCTTACCTTTTAAACTGGTTGTTACAGGTATATTTAGCAGCTTACTAAGGTTGTCTATATCTCCTTGCGCATCGGCTTTAATGCAGCCGTGACCAGCGATAATCACCGGCATAGCTGCATCGGAAATTAATTGAGTGAACTCTTCTACGGGTAAAGAATGGTTACGGATGGCGGTAATATGCCGTTTAGTGATGACAGCATCTAATATGCTTTCATCAACCATTTCTTTTTGTACATTGTATGGAAAACTTAATAGTACCGGGCCAGAACTATCAGAGAGTAAAATTTTTGAAGCCTGATTTAATACATTTTCCAGGTAATCTGTTCTCTCAATCACCTTGTTGTAGCGTGTAATACCTTTGAATAATGCATCCTGATCAATACTGCCGCCTTCACCAGAGCTTTCTTGTAGACCGCCCTTACCAAAAATATAGGTAGGGGCTTCGCCGGTGATAATAATCACCGGGAGTTTATCTGCATAAGCGTTGGCAATACCTGTAACCAGGTTGGTTGCGCCGGGGCCAGCAGTAGTGATACAGGCAGATATTTTATTGGATGCTCTCGCACAGCCTCCCGCCATAAATGCGGCACCCTGTTCGTGCTTAGCGAGCACACTTTGAATGCTTGAGTCGTATAGGCTATCGTATACCGGCAGTATATGAGCACCGGGCATACCAAAGATATATTCAACGCCAAGGCGCTCTAAATATCTAACAATGAGGTCACTAACTTTTATTTTCATAATAGGGTGTTGATTTTAGCTGATTTTTGTCAGATTAAGAACGATTTTATATGGGCTTTTAAGGTCTATACTTACAGTAATAATTTGATATAAGACTTTATTAAAAAATGATCATGAGGAACGGATAAGATATGAAAACTGTCAGTGATATTATGATTTCCAATGTTTTAGCAGTTAAAGCATCGGATAGTATTCATCATGCGAGGATGATCCTGAAAGATAGGGCAATTCGTCATTTACCGGTTATAGACGATGAAACAGGGCACTTCGTGGGGTTATTGACACAACGTAGCTTATTAAATCACGCATTCAATATAGTTGAAAAATTTGGCATGAGTGGTTTAGAAAAGCGAGAGCAACGCACACAGGTTAAAGAAATAATGTCCACTGATTCTACTACTGTTGAGCCGGGCGTGGGTCTGGCCAGTGTGGGTGAGTTATTTATTATTAAAAAAGTTAGCTGTTTACCGGTAGTTGAGAATAAAGAGCTAAAGGGGATAGTGACTTCAGTTGATTTTGTAAAACTAGCTCTGCATTTGTTAAAATCGTAGAGTGGCTGTTGTTAAATACCTCCATCAGGGTTAATACAAATATTCTAGGCTACAGCTTCATCTTCAAAACGAATCATTTCTATATCCCATTCTTCGTCTTCTGAGGCTGTTAATATCAGGCAAGATGGCCCACCTCGTGTGCGCGTGGCACCTGCTGCACCGGGGTTTATTACCCAGGGTGTAGTGGAGTCATCAACTAACATGGTATGGGTGTGACCATATACAATAACCCGTGCATGTGAATGAGCCGCTCTTAAAGAGGCGTGGTCTGGCTGATGCATGCCGTGCTTGTGGCCATGCTCAATTGCTACTATACCACCGGGTAACTCTATTTCTGCAATGGCAGGTATGGCTTCTACAACATCTTTTTCATCTTCAGCCCATAAGCTAGGGGCGTCATTATTTCCTGTAACGGGCGTTACGTTAGGGCAAATGTCTTCTAACTGCTGAAGAATATGAGCACCACATATATCACCGGCATGAATAATATGATCACAGGATTTAATTGCGTTAAGAATATCTGGGCTTATAACACTGTGAGTGTCAGAAACAATAGCAATTTTACGGATGTTTGAGTTTGGGGGTGTCATGATAATAATCTAAGTATTCATTAGTAATAAAAAACCGCCAGACAAGCTGGCGGCTAAAGATACGTTTTTCCTAGAACTTAATAATAGTCCTATATGGTATAAAATAAACCCCCCGAATGGAGTAGGGGGCGTTGATATTAATCTGTTTTGTAACCGCTTTTATAGGCACGTCAGGTAGAGTTAAATTAACCATAGTGTGCTAAGAGGTCACTATAATACGATTATTGGTCGTTTTTTGCCTGGTCTTCGCTTTCAACTTCCTGTTTATAGGCCTGATATGGGTCATTTGATTTCATTTTTTCAATTTCTAGCTTACGACGCATATCCATAACATCTTGGCGTTCTTCAACTCGCTTATCTAGTGCACCATCTACTTCACCCAGAGTTTGCTCATTGAATAGAACCTGACGCAACAGACGGAAGCCGAAATACATACAAGCAACATCATCATTAGCAACTTCTTCGTAGGTTGCGTCATCAATAGTATAATTTTTCTTAAATGCATCGCTGGCAATAAAGCGGCGGAAACGGTCCTGATCGAAACAGGCCATAAAGTATAATTGCAGACTCATTTCTGGTGGTTTGCCTACGCCTGGACCCATCGATTTTTTCTTAAGAATAAGTTGGAAGTACTCGATATTGTGCTTATCAAACTCCTCGACTTTCTGTTCTTCACGGTAGCTTTGAATATTGTTGAAACTATCTTCTTCGTGGCCTTTACAGTGGTCTTCTTTAACTAATACAAAATGTTGATTTTCATGAGCCTGATCTGCCTTTTTCATCGACAGGTTACCCAATGGGTAATAACGACAGGCAGAAGGGCGATTTTCGTACACAGTACAGCCTTCTACTTCGTCCATAAACAGGCAGGCACCTTCATCGGTGGTGCGTATTTTCAGGCCTGGTACGCCATCTGAATCCATAGTGAAAGGGACAGTATGTTCTGTTAATACTTCAGATGAGTCTTTGCCCGTAGCTTTTTTAAGACGAATGATGTCGTAAGGCGTAAGTGTAATATCTGCTTTTTTACAGCAGGCATTCCAGCAGGAAATGCCTTTATGGCAGCTGAACTTGATCTCGGTATTGGGGTCGAGAATAGTCGGCATTACATCGCTGGTGAAAGGAATGTCTTCGATATTTATTTTATCACTCATGTGATGTCTCCGATGTAACAGTATATTAGAGCCGTCTACCCTCAATCGTTAGCTGTGGCTAACGCCTACAGACTCTTACCTGTAGGGGCAAAATTTATTGCGATTGTGGTATACGGTGGTTATTTATTAAGGCAAATGCTCAGGTCATGGTATATATGGGCGCTTGCCTTAATAAACAAGGGGCTTTGTCGTTTAATTCTACCTTATTTATAAGATAAAAAAACCGGGCTCCCACAAGGAGAGCCCGGCTCTTAATCTAACAATTCAAATAACGTTTATTTGAAAAGCTTAGACTTATCTACCAAGTCAACGTGTGCACGTTTGAAACAAGTGAACTTTCCAGTTTCTTTGTCGTAGATAGAGTTTACGAAGCAATGCCAGTTTTCTTCATCAACGAAGTTCTTATCCGTACGATAGTAGAAACCAGGGTAACGAGATTCCTGACGGAACTCGATGTGCTTCAGATGCGCTTCAGCAGTGATTATGCGGTGATAGTTTTCCCAAGCACGAAGTAATTCGTGAAGGTCTTTAGCACGCATTTTTTCTGCATCTTCTTTCAGCGTGTCGATTTTTTCGCCAGCCACTTTCATCATCTCTGCATTAGTGTTGTAGTAAGTTGCAACACCAGCTACGTACTCGTCCATGATTTTCTGTAGACGGAACTGAAGCATTTTAGGAGTGATGTAGTTAGGGTTCACATCAATAGCAGTTGTGTAATCTTTAAACTCAAGGAAATTTTTAGCAGGCTTAACGATAGCAGCAACTAAGTCATCAACTGAAGTATCTAATTCAGGAGTGAAGTCTTTGTTATCTAAGCAGTACTTAACCATTGCTTTAGCAGCTAAACGGCCTTCAGCGTGAGAACCAGAAGAGAACTTATGACCAGAAGCACCAACACCATCACCCGCTGTGAATAAACCAGGAACAGTAGTCATACCACGGTAGCCCCAGTTCCAACCTTTAGGAAGGTGATCAGGAACGCCAGCTTCAGTTTCTTCCATTGGTGCGCCAACATCATCAGGACCAGAAGTCCAGATACCGCAACAACCTGAGTGAGAACCTAGTAGGTATGGTTCTGTAGGCATAAGCTCAGAGTTTTTCTTCTCTGGCTCGATGTTTTCACC
>Ga0209345_10001683_pt1 | contig 25982 bp, 26 predicted proteins | sample Cruoilmetagenom7_FD_187294 | JGI IMG/M metagenome (GOLD analysis project Ga0209345, IMG submission 187294) | Oil polluted marine microbial communities from Coal Oil Point, Santa Barbara, California, USA - Sample 7 (SPAdes) (version 2) | ecosystem: Environmental > Aquatic > Marine > Oil seeps ...
TACCAATCGTGTATTTACGGTCCCTAGCACCCGGGCAACTGGCTCAACCTCTTCCACACCTTCTTCAATGGCTACAGGAAGATCGCTAATTTGCTGAATTGGTGGTGTATCACCCATTACAGCCTCAGGTAGCTCTGGTGTAACCAGTTCTTCTACTGTGGCGTTGTCCACAACAGGTGCATTTACTTCTTGAAATTTATTCCATTCCAGAAACAGCATATAAAGCACCACCAACATGGCACTAATAAGTAGTGAGCGTTGCCAATCCATATTTATTTCTACTCAGTTTTTTTATTGGGTTGTGGAACCGGGTCATAGCCCCCGGCATGAAAAGGGTGGCATTTTATAAGGCGGCGGAAGCTAAAATACCCCCCCTTTATGACACCATGGCTTTCAATAGACTCTGCGGCATAACAAGAACAACTGGGATAAAACCGACAATTGTTGCCAAGCAAGGGGCTCACTAATAATTGGTAGCCCTTAATAGAACCGAGGCACAATTTGTGCATAACGCCAGACATTATTGGTTTGCCTTTAGTTTATGGCACAGCCTTTGCCAGCTTTGCTGCAACAATACTGTCTGCTCGCCGGCTGATAATGTACCCATTCCCTGGCGTGCGAGGAATACAATATCAAGGGAGTCTAGTTGTTCTTGGGCCAAACGAAAGGTGTTTCTGACAACACGCTTTACGCGATTGCGATCAACAGCATGTCGAATATGTTTTTTTGCCACAACCAAACCCAACCTTGGATGAGAGCACTGGTTGGGGCGAGCAAGTAATAATAGGTGGGGATGGGCAACCTTGTAGGTATTACCACTAAAAACAGCCTGGTATGCACCAGCAGTCAGTAGACGCTTGTTTCGACCAAAGGTTACTGCGGGCATATTCTGGTTCGGGCACCTTGTGTTTGAGACTCTTTTTTTCATAAAGAGGGCTTTCAAAACCTTCTTCTGAAAACCTATTATTCAACACCTGATGTTCGAAAGCTGCTTTTTTGAGTTATCTTCCCAAAAAAATAGCCTTTTCCTTCACTCCTTCCCTGTATTAGGGAGAGAATATAGGGTAACTAGATTAGGCTGCCAGACTCTTGCGGCCTTTAGCTCGGCGGCGATTAATTATATGGCGACCACTTTTTGTGGCCATACGAGCACGAAAACCGTGTGTACGCTTGCGTTTTAATACGCTAGGTTGAAATGTTCTTTTCATGTCTGACTTCCGTTAACTGACTTATGCCTTCAAAGGGCGGGCGATTTTAAAGAAAAAACATGGCTATATCAACGATAGAATCAACTATCTCTTCGGTTATCAAACAAATAAAAGAATCCTCTCCTTATAAACCTGCTTATCAACAGATTTACTAACAAGCAAAAATACCTTATCCACACCCCTGAATAACCTGTGGATTACACCAGGGAAAACTACCTGGAAAAGTTTGGGATCATTTTGTGGATAATTCAAATTAATCCTTATCTGTGGATAACCACCCTTTTTCTCCACAGAATTTAGGGTTGTTTGAAGCAGCTTTCTGCCAACTTATTCATTAGGTTAATATCTATATAATCAATTGTTTTTTATGAGCATTAAATGGATACCCACAGAAATCACCGCCCTTAATAATAATTACAACTATATACTTCTTTATAGACATACATATATATATAAAGCTTCTAGAAAGCACCAAAAAGGGCATTTGGTAAAATAATCTATTGTTAGCCGCTTTACTCTATAATAGCGCCCCTTGATAAATAACCTGCGGCTAGTTTGGTTAAATATGCATTACCCAGATAAATTTGATGTGATAGTAATTGGCGGTGGTCACGCTGGCACAGAAGCCAGCCTGGCTGCTGCACGCATGGGGTGCAATACGCTTTTATTAACCCATAACATCGAAACATTAGGACAAATGTCATGTAACCCAGCTATTGGGGGTATTGGCAAAAGCCACCTGGTTAAAGAGATAGATGCTTTAGGTGGAGCTATGGCCCATGCTTCTGACCAAGGTGGCATTCAATTTAGGGTTTTGAATTCCCGTAAAGGCCCTGCGGTACGCGCTACTAGAGTTCAGGCTGATAGGGTACTTTACAAGGCATCCATTCGAACTATTTTAGAAAACCAGCCAAACTTGTCAATTTTTCAGCAATCTGTCGATGACCTGATCATGGAAGGTCATCGAGTGGTTGGCGTTATTACCCAAATGGGATTACGTTTTACTGGAAAAACAGTGGTTTTGACGGCTGGAACTTTTCTTGGTGGAAAAATCCATATTGGCCTGGAAAATCATTCCGGTGGTCGAGCGGGTGATCCCCCCTCCATTGGTCTTGCAAACCGTCTGAGAGAATTTCCTTTGCAGGTTGATCGTCTAAAAACGGGTACACCACCGCGCATAGATGCTCGAAGTGTTAATTTTGATGGATTACAACCACAGTGGGGCGACAAACCAGAACCGGTTATGTCATTTTTAGGTAATGTTGCGGAACACCCTGAGCAAATCTGCTGCTATATCACCCACACCAATGAGCAAACCCATGAAATTATTCGTGGCGGTATGGATCGTTCTCCCATGTATACCGGAGTCATTGAAGGGGTTGGTCCCAGATATTGTCCGTCCATTGAAGACAAGGTGGTACGGTTTGCTGACAAAGATAGCCATCAGATTTTTATCGAGCCAGAGGGTTTGACTACTCATGAACTCTATCCCAATGGAATTTCAACCAGTTTGCCTTTTGATGTGCAGATGGAGTTGGTTCGCTCAATCAAGGGTTTTAAAAATGCACACATCACACGTCCTGGTTATGCCATTGAATATGATTTCTTTAATCCGCAAGATTTAAAATATTCGTTAGAAACAAAAGCAGTGGAGGGTCTTTTCTTTGCTGGTCAGATCAATGGCACCACAGGCTATGAAGAAGCGGGAGCCCAAGGCTTGTTAGCCGGAACCAATGCTGCATTACAGTCCCAAGATAAAGAGACCTGGTGTCCTCGGCGGGACGAAGCTTATATCGGTGTATTGGTAGATGATCTGATTACTATGGGTACTGCCGAGCCGTATCGAATGTTCACAAGCCGGGCGGAATATCGTTTATTGCTACGACAGGATAATGCGGACCTACGGCTGACGGAAAAAGGCCGAGAACTAGGCTTGGTTGACGATACTCGCTGGAAAGCATTTTGTGAAAAACGAAAAGCTATTGAACAAGAACAGCAGCGATTAAAGACAAGCTGGGTGCAACCAGATTCAGCGCAGGCAATACAGGTAAAAGAAAAAACAGGCTCGTCACCCAGTCGAGAGTACAGTTTGTTTGATTTATTAAAGCGACCCGAACTCCATTACGCCGATATTGCTGAGTTAGGCATGGGTTGTACGGGTAATTTAAGTGCCGGAAATATTTCTGACGATGTTGCTGAGCAGGTGGAAATTGATGCCAAATATGCCGGCTATATTGATCGTCAACAGGATGAGATTGATAAGTTGCGCCGCCAAGAAAATACAGTGATCCCCGAGGGTTTTGATTATCAGGTGGTCAAAGGTCTATCTAACGAAGTGAAGCAAAAATTATCTGAGGGAAGGCCGGACACTCTGGCTAGGGCGGCCCGCATTCCTGGTATAACTCCAGCAGCTATATCGTTGTTATTGATTTATCTGAAGAAAAAATCAGTCGCCACCAAAAAGATTGCCTAAGGTTTTATGGTTAAAGGGATTGGGCAGGTAAAGAAACTTTGCAGATAAATATGGCGGATAAATTAGAAGCTCTTCTTAGGTCTGGGGCCGAATATCAATCTCTGACCCTTACTGACGAGCAAGTAAAACTGTTACTGGATTATCTACAGTTGCTGGAAAAGTGGAACGGCGCTTATAACCTGACGGCAATCCGAGACCCGGAACAGATGTTGCACCTTCATCTGTTGGATAGTCTGAGTATTATTCCTTTTGTAAATGGAAATAACGTTTTAGATGTGGGTACCGGCCCAGGTCTTCCCGGTATTCCTTTGGCAATTTTTTATCCAGAACGAAAATTTACCCTGATGGATAGCAATGGCAAAAAAACCCGCTTTCTATTTCAGGTAAAAAATGAGCTGAACTTGAATAACGTAACAGAAATCCAAAGCAGGGTTGAAGCTTATCAGCCGACACAACGGTTTGATGCCATTACCAGTCGGGCGTTTACCAGCCTCTCAGATATGGTTGATAAAACCACCCATTTACTTGAGGAGAATGGCAGATTCTATGCCATGAAAGGCCAATACCCGGATGAGGAGTTGAGAGTGTTGCCAAAACACTATAATGTCGTTGCCTCGCACCGATTGCAGGTGCCGGGTGTCGACGGAGAGCGACACCTTATCGAAATAAAAAATCGAAATTGAAATACCGAGTTGAATAGTCACAAATAATCGAGCAAGCACCCTGTTGAGGAAACCATTTTGACCAAAATCTTTACTGTTGCCAACCAAAAAGGCGGCGTGGGGAAAACTACCACCAGTATTAACTTAGCGGCCTCTTTGGCTAGCTATGGTAAGCGTATTCTATTGGTAGATATGGATCCTCAAGGCAATGCAACGATGGGTAGTGGTATTGATAAATCCAGTTTACAGATTACGGTGTTGGATGTGCTTACGGGTGAGGTTAATACTGAGCAGGCATTACAGCGAAGTGATTCTGGAAACTATGATTTATTGCCAGCTAACGGTGACCTCACAGCAGCAGAAGTAGGCTTGCTTAAAGTAAGAAGCAAAGAAAGTCGTCTTCGTCATGCCCTGATGCGGGTTAAAGACAGCTATGACTACATTATTATTGACTGCCCCCCATCATTGAGCATGTTAACCATCAATTCATTGGTGTCCTGTGATGGTGTAATCGTACCGATGCAGTGTGAATACTATGCTTTAGAAGGGTTGTCCGCTTTAATGGAGACCATAAAAAAAATTGGCCAATTTCTTAATCCAAAGCTTCAGGTAGAGGGCATACTTCGCACCATGTATGACCCACGCAACAGTCTCACTAATGAAGTCACAGCACAGTTAAGGCAGCATTTTGGCGACAAGGTTTATCGTATTGCAATACCACGTAATGTCAGGCTAGCAGAAGCACCAAGCTATGGTCAGCCAGCCCTTGCTTACGATAAAAACTCAAAAGGGTCTCTTGCTTATTTGGGGTTGGCTGGAGAAATTCTTCGTCGGGCCAAACCGGTGGTTAGAGAACCGATACAACCAGCACAAACGGTAGGTTAAGTCATGGTGAAGAGAAAAGGTTTAGGCCGCGGTCTCGATGCTTTACTTAGTGCGGGTGAAGAGGATTCAGAAGAAATAGAAGCATTATCTGAAGGCACACTAAAAGAGCTGCCCATAGAATACATGACGAGAGGCAAATACCAACCTCGTCGTGACATGCACCCTGAGGCACTCGAAGATTTAGCAAACTCCATTCGCGTACAGGGGGTTATACAACCGATTATTGTCAGGCCTATAGGTGTTGATCGTTACGAAATTATTGCGGGCGAACGCCGTTGGCGTGCAACTCAGCAGGCAGGTTTAGAAACAATACCTGCCATTATCAAAGATGTTTCCGATGAATCTGCCATTGCAATGGCGCTGATAGAAAATATTCAACGGGAAGATCTCAATGCTATAGAGGAAGCTCAGGCATTAATACGACTTCAGCAAGAGTTTGAACTCACTCAGCAACAGGTAGCGGATGCTGTAGGGAAATCTCGAACAACCATTACTAATCTAATGCGTCTCATGTCACTTGAACAAGAGGTCCAAACATTATTGGAGCATGGCGACCTAGAGATGGGACACGCCAGAGCCTTGCTTGGGTTAGAGGGACAATCACAAGTTGACGCAGCACGTACTTCTGTTGCAAAAGGAATGACGGTAAGGCAAACAGAAGCACTGGTTCGCCGGATACAACAACAAACAGCAGACCCGGTGGAAGAGCGCCGTGTAGATCCAGATATAAAGCGCTTACAAGATAAATTATCTGACCAAGTCGGTGCTCCGGTATCAATTCAACACAATGCGAAGGGAAAGGGCCGGTTGATTCTTAAATACAACAGCCTTGATGAGCTTGAAGGCATCCTTGACCACATCAAGTAACAGCAGACAATCTATAGACTATAATTTTAATAAATTATCAGTATTCTCTAATTTTGTGGCTGCATAGAGCAGCTCAGGCTAAAGTTTTGTTGAATCTCCCGTTGGGACTACCTATAATTGCCGCCCGTTTGAGCTTGTACATGTTACTTGCTCAAACATGTTGTGCGGAAAGGGGGTAGCCAATGAAAGCTACCATAGTGACTCCGCCGGTAGGTCGAATCGCAATTGTACAGCTCGCGATATTGGTTGTAGCTGTTATTGCCTTGGCTCCGGTAGATGTAACTACAGCCTACTCCATACTGATTGGCGGAATGATACAGATAGTGCCCCAGGCCTATTTTACTCGATTAGCTTTTCGGTATGTGGGAGCAAAACAGGCTCCCAAAATACTTCGCGCTATACATAAAGGAGAAACGGGCAAGTTATTGCTCACATCGGTATTTTTTGCTTTGGCTTTTAGTTTTATTAAGCCGCTGCATTTACCCGGATTGTTTCTCAGTTATAGCGCCATGATTATCGTGCAGTGGTTTTGTGCCGCAAGGTTACTTAATCACCGAAAAATTTGACCTTGCTCGTTGAGAGAAAAAGAATGGCAGGCGACACCCAGCAAACGGGAACAGAATATATACAACACCACTTGACCAATTTGACCTATGGTCAGACTGATCATGGGTGGGGTTTTGCGCATAATGCAGAAGAAGCTGCAGAGATGGGCTTTATGGCCGTCAATGTAGATAGTCTTGGTTGGTCTATTGGCCTTGGTCTTGTTTTTGCGCTGTTATTTCGCTGGGCGGCCAAGCGTGCTACTACTGGCGTGCCTACAGGCTTCCAAAACTTTGCAGAAATGATGGTTGAGTTTGTGGATGGAACGGTTAAAGACAGTTTCCATGGCCGCAACCCCTGGATCGCTCCGATGGCACTGACCATCTTTGTTTGGGTGTTCCTGATGAACTTGATGGATTTGATTCCTGTTGATGTTGTGCCTTACCTAATGAGTTTGGCGGGTGTGCATTTCCAGAAAATCGTACCTTCAACAGATCCTAATATTACACTGGGTATGGCACTAGCCGTATTTGGAATGATTCTTTATTACAGTATCAAGGTAAAAGGCATCGGTGGTTTTATCGGCGAGCTGACCTTACAACCCTTTGCTGCTAAAAACCCAATTGTCCAAGCTATTTTTGTTCCCATTAACCTTGCCCTGGAATTGGTTGGCCTGCTGGCTAAACCGTTCTCTCTTGGCTTGCGGTTGTTCGGCAACATGTATGCGGGCGAAATGATCTTTATTCTGATTGCCATGATGTACGGCGGCGGTTTGATTTTGGGTGCCTTTGGTGGAGCGTTACAGTTAGGCTGGGCAATCTTCCATATTCTAATTATTACACTGCAAGCGTTTATCTTTATGGTGTTGACCGTCGTGTACCTCAGTATGGCGCACGAAGATCATTAAATAATAATTTTTACATTAGTGCTTTTTTAAACATTTAAACAATAACTACTTACTTTCGTTATTAGGAGAAGAAAATGGAACTTATCATGATCGCAGCTGCAATTATGGTTGGGTTTGGTGCACTTGGTGCTGCCGTTGGTATGGGCCTGTTGGGTGGTAAGCTACTTGAAGGCACTGCTCGTCAACCAGAACTAGGACCAATGCTGCAAGGTAAAATGTTCCTACTGGCCGGTCTGATCGATGCGATCCCAATGATCGGTGTTGGTATTGGTATGTACTTGATCTTTGCTGTTGCCCCAGGTGCTGCGTAAGTTTGACATCCCGATTCTTAACTATTAACTCCAAGAACGAGGTGTTGGCGTGAATATTAACCTGACCCTATTCGGACAGCTGATTTCTTTTCTGTTCTTTATTTGGTTCTGCAAAAAATTTGTATGGGCTGCCATCATTAATTCGATGGAAGAACGGCAGAAAAAAATCGCCGATGGTCTAGATGCCGCAGATAGAGCTTCTCGTGATCTCGAGCTGGCGCAAGAAAAAGCGTTAGAGCGGATGAAAGAAGCGAAGCAAGAAGCATCAGCAATTATTGAGCAGGCTAACAAGCGTGCAAACCAGATTGTTGACGAAGCGAAAGAGCAAGCCAGAGCTGAAGGCGATCGCCTGAAAGTGGCTGCTCAAGCAGAAATCGAACAGGAAATGAACCGTGCTAAAGAAGAGTTACGTAGTAACGTAGCCTCTCTCGCCTTGGCAGGTGCGGAGAAAGTCCTGAAAGCAAACATCGATGAAAGTGCAAATCGCGCATTGGTCGATGATCTGGCAGCACAGCTGTAACCGAGGTTTAACATGGCAGAATTGAGCACTCTGGCTCGGCCTTATGCAAAAGCGGCGTTTGAATACGCTGTTGATGCCAACAATTTGCAGGGTTGGTCTGAAAACCTTGCACTTGTTGCAGCCGTAGCACAGCAGAATGCAGTAGAAAAACTGCTGAGTTCACCCAGTTACACAGCAGCTCAGCAGGCAGAAAAGACCATAGAGGTTTGTGGTGACGCAATTGATGACAAAACCCGCGGTTTTATGAAGGTTTTGGCAGAAAATCGTCGTCTACAACTACTGCCACAGATTTATCAGCAGTTCGAAGTACTAAAGGCCAATCGCGAAAAAACCGTAGAGGTTAGCGTGGTGTCGGCTGCTGAAATTAGTGCAGAACAACAAAACAAGCTGGCAAGTGCGCTCAGTGCGAAACTCGAGCGTGAAGTCAACATGCAGGTGTCGGTAGATGACAACCTAATTGGTGGCGCTGTCGTTCGAGCTGGAGATACCGTTATAGACGGCTCCATTCGCGGGCGTTTAGCAAAACTCGCCGAAGCATTAAATTCCTAGGATTGAGGACCAGAGCAAATGCAGCAACTGAATCCATCCGAAATCAGTGAAATCATCAAGCAGCGTATTGATAGTCTTGAGGTTTCATCTGAAGCGCAAAACGAAGGCACTATCGTATCCGTGTCAGACGGTATCATTCGTATCCACGGCTTAGCCGATGTGATGTACGGAGAAATGATCGAGTTTGATGGCGGTATCTACGGTATGGCTCTTAACTTGGAACGCGACTCTGTCGGTGCGGTAATCCTTGGTGATTATCAATCTCTGGCAGAAGGCCAGAAAGCACGTTGTACCGGTCGCATCCTTGAAGTGCCAGTAGGCCCTGAACTGGAAGGTCGTGTAGTCGACGCATTGGGTAACCCCATTGACGGTAAAGGTCCAATCAACGCTAAAGAAACCGATGCAATTGAAAAAATTGCTCCTGGCGTAATTGCTCGCCAATCGGTTGATCAGCCAGTACAAATTGGTTTGAAAGCGATTGATGCCATGGTGCCAATCGGTCGTGGTCAGCGCGAGTTGATTATTGGTGACCGTCAAATTGGTAAGACAGCCATTGCTGTAGATGCAATCATCAATCAGAAAGATTCTGGTATTAAATGTGTCTATGTAGCGATTGGCCAAAAGGCTTCATCTATTGCCGCTGTAGTACGTAAACTCGAAGAGCACGGCGCAATGGATCACACCATTGTTGTTGCTGCAACAGCTTCTGACCCTGCTGCCATGCAGTTTTTGGCACCATTTGGTGGTTGTTCCATGGGTGAGTACTACCGTGACCGCGGGCAAGATGCATTGATCATTTATGATGATCTGACCAAGCAAGCTTGGGCTTATCGTCAAATTTCATTGTTGTTGCGTCGTCCTCCAGGTCGTGAAGCTTACCCTGGTGATGTATTCTACTTGCACTCCCGCTTGCTAGAACGCGCTGCACGTGTAAATGCTGACTACGTTGAAAAATTCACCAATGGTGAAGTAAAAGGCCAAACTGGTTCTCTGACAGCATTGCCTATTATTGAAACTCAGGCTGGTGACGTATCTGCATTCGTGCCGACCAATGTGATCTCTATTACCGATGGTCAGATCTTCCTTGAAGCGGACATGTTTAACGCAGGTATTCGTCCAGCGATGAACGCCGGTGTTTCCGTATCTCGTGTTGGTGGTGCTGCACAAACTAAGATTGTGAAAAAATTGTCCGGTGGTATTCGTACCGCACTGGCGCAATACCGTGAATTGGCGGCATTCTCTCAGTTTGCATCTGATCTTGATGACGCGACCAAGGCCCAACTGGACCACGGTGAGCGTGTTACTGAGTTGATGAAGCAAAAGCAATATGCACCACAAAGTGTTGCTGAGATGGCTCTAACCATTTACGCCGCTGATAACGGTTACCTCAAAGAAGTTGCTGTTAATAAGATTGGTGACTTTGAAGCGGCGCTGCTTTCTTATATGAAGGCTGAGCACGGTGATCTGTTAGATCAAGTGAACCAAGATGGTGACTGGAACGACGACATTGAAGTCAGTTATAAGGCGGCGCTGGAAAAATTTGTCAGCACCCAGACTTGGTAAAACTTGTTAAGGGGACAGATTTAAAACTGTCCCCATGATTAGGCATAAATTATGGCTGTCGGAAAAGAAGTTAAAACCAAAATCACCAGTATCCAAAGCACTCAGAAAATTACCAGTGCGATGGAGATGGTGGCTGCAAGCAAGATGCGTCGTGCCCAGGAGCGCCGTCAACTCGGTAAGCCCTATGCTGACCGCATCCGCTCTGTAGTTGGTCACATTGCCAGTGCAGTGAGTGAATATAAGCACCAGTATATGGAGCAGCGCGAGATCAAGCGCGTTGGCTATATTATCATCTCGACGGATCGGGGTTTGTGCGGTGGCTTGAACACTAACTTGTTCAAGCAAGTGATCAAATCCATGAAAGGTTGGTCTGATCAAGGTGTTGAACATGACCTTTGTGCTTTAGGCAATAAAGCTGTTGCGTTCTTTGGTAGTTTTGGTGGCAATGTTGTCGCTACAGTAAAAGATCTCGGCGATACTCCCAGTGCTAATGACCTGATTGGTGGTGTAAAGGTCATGCTGGATGCTTATGACGAAGGTAAAATTGATCGGTTGTATGTGGTTTCAAACGAGTTTGTGAATACCATGACACAAAAGCCGGTTGTTGAGCAGTTGTTACCGCTCGAGCCAGTAGAAGATGACAAACTGAAGCACCACTGGGATTATCTGTATGAACCAGATGCCAAAGAATTATTGGATGGATTATTGGTTCGGTATATTGAATCTCAAGTCTATCAAGGTGTAGTAGAAAATAAAGCCTGTGAACAGGCGGCGCGTATGATTGCAATGAAGAGCGCCACCGACAATGCAGGTGATCTGATTAACGAATTGCAATTGCTCTATAACAAAGCTCGTCAGGCAGCTATTACTCAAGAGTTGTCAGAGATTGTTAGTGGTGCAGCAGCAGTTTAACCAAAGATTTTTAAGGTTTAGTTTAAGAGGAACCGGAAATGAGTAGCGGACGTATCGTTCAAATTATTGGTGCTGTTATTGACGTTGAATTTTCACGTGATCAAGTACCTAACGTGTATGACGCACTAATGGTTGAAGAGAAAGGTTTAACCCTTGAAGTTCAGCAGCAGCTGGGTGATGGCGTTGTGCGTACTATTGCCATGGGTTCTTCAGAAGGTGTCAGCCGCGGGCTTAGCGTCAACAATACTAATGCACCTATTTCTGTTCCTGTTGGTATAGAAACTTTAGGCCGCATCATGGATGTATTGGGTAACCCAATCGATGAAAAGGGTCCCATCGGCGAGAAAGAGCGCGCTGCTATTCACCGTAAGCCACCGGCTTATGACGAACTAGCTGCCTCCAACGAGTTGTTGGAAACAGGCATCAAGGTGATTGATCTGGTTTGTCCTTTTGCTAAGGGCGGTAAAGTTGGTCTGTTCGGTGGTGCGGGTGTTGGTAAAACCGTAAACATGATGGAACTGATCAACAACATCGCGACCGAGCACTCCGGTTTGTCAGTATTTGCTGGTGTAGGTGAGCGTACTCGCGAAGGTAACGATTTCTACTTTGAAATGCAGGAATCCAACGTTGTAAACGTTGAGACGCCAAGCGATTCAAAAGTAGCTATGGTATACGGTCAGATGAATGAGCCACCCGGAAACAGACTCCGTGTAGCGCTGACTGGCCTGACCATGGCAGAAAAATTCCGTGACGAAGGTAAAGACGTACTGTTGTTCGTTGATAATATCTATCGTTACACACTCGCTGGTACAGAGGTATCTGCACTGTTGGGTCGTATGCCATCTGCGGTAGGTTATCAGCCTACTCTTGCGGAAGAAATGGGTGTACTTCAAGAGCGTATTACTTCTACTAAGACTGGATCGATTACATCGGTACAGGCGGTATATGTACCTGCGGATGATTTGACGGATCCATCTCCTGCAACTACTTTTGCTCACTTGGATTCAACCGTTGTATTGAGTCGTGATATTGCTTCTAAAGGTATTTACCCAGCAGTAGATCCATTGGATTCAACATCACGTCAGATGGACCCACTGATTGTTGGTCAAGAGCACTATGACGTGGCTCGCGGTGTGCAATCTGTATTGCAGCGTTTTAAAGAACTGAAAGATATTATTGCTATTCTAGGCATGGATGAGCTGTCTGAAGAAGATAGGCAAGTGGTAGCTCGCGCTCGTAAGATTGAGCGGTTCTTGTCACAGCCATTCCATGTAGCAGAAATCTTTACTGGTTCACCAGGTAAATATGTATCTCTGAAGCAGACTATTGTTGGCTTCCAGGGCATTCTCAATGGCGACTACGATCACCTGCCAGAGCAGGCGTTCTACATGGTTGGCTCCATTGAAGAGGCTGTTGAAAAAGCTGAGAAGCTCAAGTAAGTAAGAACTGGGCCCAAGAAAGGCGTTAAGATATGGCTATGACCGTTCATTGTGACATTGTAAGTGCTGAACAATCCTTGTTTTCGGGGTTGGTTGAGCTGGTAGTGGCTACTGGTTCCCAGGGTGAATTGGGAATTGCTTTTGGTCATGCACCTTTGCTCACTGATCTCAAGCCGGGCCCTGTGCGTATCATTAAACAAGAAGGTGAAGAGGAAATTTATTACCTCTCTGGTGGCTTTTTAGAAGTGCAGCCAAACACCATCTCGATACTCGCTGATACGGCGCTGCGTGCTGATGATCTTGACGAAGCTGCAGCACTGGAAGCGAAGAAACAAGCTGAGCATGAGATGTCTAATCAGAGTGGTGAGTTCGACTACTCTAGAGCCGTCTCCCAGTTTGCAGCAGCAGCAGCTCAACTTCGTACTATTGAACAGCTACGTAAGAAAATGGGTGGCAAGAAGTAAGCTTTAATGCGAAGCTGTTATCGATAAGAAAAAAAGGGGTGGCTTTGGCCACCCCTTTTTTTATGACAATTTTTTAATGTAAAAGAAGCCATAAAAAAACAATCATATAAATACCATTTAAGGCTTCATGGTAATCATGGTTAGTTCCTGATTAAATGCTGAAAAAATTTGGAATAATTAGAGTTATGAAAACAGATATTATTATTCTTGCCGCCGGCAAAGGTACAAGAATGAAATCTACCTTGCCAAAAGTTTTACATACTCTGGCAGGAAAACCTTTATTACAGCATGTGATTGATTCAGCTAAAAGCGTCAATGATGCCAATATTGTCATTGTTACAGGACATGGCTCTAAAGAGGTAAAGGCTGGAATATCTGAAAATGAACACAAGCTAAAATATGTAGAGCAGACAGACCAGCTTGGTACCGCCCATGCAGTACAAATGGCAGTTCCGAATTTAGGTAATGGTGGTACAAGTCTAGTGCTCTATGGAGATGTACCACTAATTTTGCCAGAGACTATTTTGGCAATGCTCAATGCCGTAAGTGATGACAAGATGTCATTATTGACAGTAAAACTGCAAGATCCTACAGGTTATGGCCGTATTTTAAGGGATGATACTGGGGAAGTTACTGCTATTATTGAGCAGAAAGATGCTTCGGTAGAGCAACTAAAAGTTATGGAAGTGAACACGGGTGTTTTGGCATTACGAACGGAACAGCTAAAGTCGTGGTTACCCCAGATTAATAACAATAATGCCCAGGGTGAATACTACCTAACCGACTTGATTGCCATTGCTCGAGATAGTGGTGTGTGTATTGAAACTAAGCAACCCTGCTTCGCGGAAGAAGTAGAAGGCGTAAACAACCGGGTACAACTGAGTGGGCTGGAGCGTTTTTTCCAAAAACAACGAGCTGCAGAGTTAATGATGGCCGGTGTGACACTAGCCGACCCAAATCGTATTGATATTCGTGGTGAGTTAAAGACGGGCAGTGATAGTGTTATCGATGTTAATTGCGTGTTTGAAGGAAATGTGACATTGGGCAGTAACGTTTCTATTGGTCCTAACTGCCTCATTATAGACAGTTATATTGGTGGTGGTGTTGAAATTAAAGCCAATAGCGTGATTGAACAAAGCAGGGTTTCCAATAATGCGACGATAGGCCCTTTTGCCCGATTGCGGCCAGGTACAGTGTTGGCAGAAAACGCCAAAGTGGGTAACTTTGTAGAAACCAAAAATGTTCTGGTGGGTAAAAGTAGTAAGATTAATCATCTCAGCTATGTGGGTGATGCAGAGCTTGGCGAAGGAGTAAATATTGGTGCTGGAACCATTACTTGTAATTATGACGGTGTAAATAAGCACAAAACTATCATGGGAGATAATAGTTTCATTGGTTCAAATAGTTCGTTAGTGGCACCCGTTAAAATAGGCAAAAATGCTACAGTGGGTGCTGGCTCGACTATCAACAAAGATGTGCCTGATGATCAGTTGGGCCTGACACGTGCTTCTCAGAGAGCTATTTCAGACTGGCAACGGCCAACAAAAAAGAACTAAAAAATAGAATTAAAATAGATACTTTTGGATAGAAATATATGTGTGGAATTGTTGGTGCTTCGGCACAACGGAATGTTACTGGTATCTTAATAGAAGGCTTAAAACGCCTGGAATATCGTGGATATGATTCTGCGGGATTAGCTGTGCAAGATAAGTCTGGCACTGTTCAAATTCGTAAAGATGCAGGTAAAGTAGCCAATTTAGTTGATTGTCTTAGGGCGTTGCCTGCAAGGGGCTCCCTGGGTATTGCTCATACAAGGTGGGCTACTCATGGAGTTCCGGGCGAAGTGAATGCTCACCCACATGGGTCATCTGATGTTGCCGTGGTACATAATGGCATTATAGAAAACCATCAAGAGCTGAGATCTGAGCTGGAAGGCCTTGGGTACAAATTCATTTCCGATACTGATACAGAAGTAGTCGTTCACCTTGTTCACCATTATTTCGAATCATCTGATTCTTTAAAACAAGCGGTACAAAAAACGATTGATCGCTTGGACGGGGCTTATGCTCTCGGTGTTATTTGTGGGCGGGAGCCTGGCGTGCTTATCGGTGCTCGTAGTGGTAGCCCATTGGTAGTGGGTGTGGGTATTGAAGAAAATTTTATTGCCTCTGATCAGATGGCTCTACGTCAGGTTACCGACCGTTTTATATTCTTGGAAGAAGGTGATTTGGTTGAACTGAACAACGGCACCTACCAAATTGTTGACTCAACCGGTGTTGATGTTAAGAGAAAAGTGGTCACCCTTTCCGGTGGCGATGAGGCTGCAGACAAGGGCAATTATCGCCACTATATGCTGAAAGAAATTTTTGAGCAGTCCGAAGTGTTGAAAAATACGATACAAGGTCGAGTCAGCGATAAGCATGTATTACCAGAAGCATTTGGAGCTAAAGCCCGGGAAATTTTTGCCCAGGTAAAATTTGTTCATATTGTTGCTTGTGGTACCAGCTACCATGCTGGGTTAGTAGCGCGCTATTGGCTGGAAGAATGGGCTGGTATCCCTTGCCAGGTGGAAGTAGCTAGTGAGTATCGTTACAGAAAAGTGGTCGTTCCAGAAGACACCTTGTTTGTCACTATTTCACAGTCGGGTGAAACAGCAGATACCTTAGCGGCACTTCAGTCTGCCAAACAATCTGGATATTTGGGAAGTTTGGTTATATGTAATGTAGCGAATAGCTCCTTAGTGCGTGAATCAGATCTAGCTTTGATGACCCATGCTGGCCCTGAAATTGGGGTGGCTTCGACCAAAGCATTTACAACCCAACTAGTTGCACTGCAATTACTCTGCATAGGTTTAGGGCGTGCCCAGAATCAGTCTAAAGGGGGCCTCGACGAACAAAAAGAGCAAGAATTGGTAGAAGCATTACATCAATTGCCGGCGTTGTGTGAACAAACATTGGCGCTGAACGATAAAATAGAAGCAACATTCGAGTGTTTTGCAGATAAGCACCATGCCTTATTTTTGGGGCGTGGAGTGCAGTTTCCAGTAGCCCTTGAAGGTGCACTTAAGCTAAAAGAAATTTCCTATATTCATGCTGAAGCTTACCCATCAGGCGAATTGAAGCATGGCCCTCTTGCATTGGTCGATAATGAAATGCCAGTAGTTGCTGTGGCACCTAATAATGAGTTGCTGGAAAAACTCAAATCAAACCTTCATGAGGTAAAAGCCCGCGGTGGTCAGTTATTTGTTTTTGCTGACAAGGCAGCCGGATTTGAAAATGAACCGGGTGTAACGGTGATGAATATCCCTCATGTACCAGAAAGCCTGGAAGCGATTATCTACACCCTACCCCTGCAATTACTTTCCTACCATGTGGCGGTACTTAAGGGCACAGATGTTGATCAGCCGAGAAATTTGGCCAAATCAGTAACTGTAGAATAACCTAAAATTCTAAAAAAGTAAGTACACACTATTTCTTTGGAGTCCTTAGAGCCTCTAACCCATGCTGGAGTTCCAATAAATGTTCCTGAAGCTGCCCACCTTTATGCTGTGCAACACCAATGGCTAAAACATCAATCACTACCAAGTGTGTAATACGCGATGAGAGTGGCGTATAAATTTGGATATCTTCTTTTGCATCAATCGTTAATGGAATAGTAGCAGCCATAGCAATTGGGGTGTCTGATGGGGCGATTGCAATAACGATGGCACCGCGGCTTTTTACTTGTTCTATAGCATTGATCAACGTGGTCGTTCTTCCTGATTGGGAAATAGCGATCACTACATCACCAGGTGCCATAGAGGTGGCAGACATATTCTGTAGGTGTGGGTCGGCATAGGCTGCGGCAGAAACTTGCAGTCTAAAAAACTTGTGCTGTGCATCAAAGGCCACGGCTGCAGAGGCACCAAAACCATAGAATTCAACACGCTTGGCAGCGCAGATCGCCTGGACGGCACGATTAAGCATTTCTAGGTCCAGTGAGTCCCGTACTTTCAGTAGCGTATCGACTGTGGAATCAAAAACTTTGAAAGTGTACTCGGCAACAGAATCTGTATCAGTGACAGCAATCTGGCCATAACTAGGGCTAGCGGCCAATTGTTGAGCCAATGCCAGCTTGAAGTCCTGAAAACCAGTGCAGCCCACGGCACGACAAAAGCGTACAACCGTTGGTTCGCTCACCTCGGCTTGTTCGGCCAAATCAACAATCCGCATATGAATTACTTCAGTTAAATTGGCCAAAATAAACTCGGCCACCTTGCGCTCAGATTTACGCATATCTGGCAAGTTATCACTTATGGCTCGTGTGAGCTCTGCTGGTTTCATGCTGTAATTCCTTGTGTCATTGGCCTATTGTAAATAATTTACAAAAAAATGGAATTCTTGTAGTTTGCTGTCGAAAAATCTCCTTGGATAAACAGCTAACATCAACCCATCACACGGTGGTTCTGCTAGAATCCTGCCCCATGGATGTCACTGCAATTCTCGACCCTCTCAACTCCGCTCAGCGGGAAGCCGTTTCCAATACCGAAAGCCATTTGTTGGTGCTAGCGGGTGCTGGTAGTGGAAAAACCCGTGTGTTGGTTCATCGCATCGCCTGGTTAATTCAGGTGGAACAACTCTCGCCCTACGCTGTATTGGCGGTAACCTTTACCAATAAAGCCGCCAAAGAAATGAGGGGCCGCTTGGATGAAATGCTTGGCCATTCATCTCAAGGTATGTGGGTAGGTACCTTTCATGGTTTGGCGCATCGCTTGTTAAAAATGCATTGGCAGGATGCGGGGTTACCCGAAAACTTTCAGATACTGGATAGTGATGATCAGCTCAGATTGGTGAAACGGGTTTATCAGGCACTGGGTATTGATGACAGTCGTTGGCCCTATCGCCAAGCACAGTCATTTATTAACAGCCAAAAAGATGAAGGTTTACGTTCGAAGCATTTACAGCCTGCTCAAGACCCCTATCAACGAATGATGTTGCAGATCTATACCGGCTATGAAGAAGCCTGTGAACGTGGCGGTATGGTCGATTTTGGTGAGCTGTTATTGCGGGCCCACGAGCTCTGGCTCAACAAGCCAGAATTACTGGCCCATTATCAGCAGCGTTTTGGCCAGATTTTGGTGGATGAGTTTCAGGACACTAATGCTATTCAATATGCCTGGTTGCGGGTATTGGCCGGTCAAGATATACGAATTACTGCTGTGGGTGATGATGACCAATCTATTTATGGTTGGCGCGGCGCCAAGGTAGAGAATATTCTTAACTTCAACCGAGACTATCCAGATACGGCAACTGTGAGGCTGGAGCAAAACTACCGCTCAAGTAAAAATATTTTGGAAGCCGCCAATGCAGTGATTTCACGGAATACCGACAGGCTAGGTAAAAACCTTTGGACGGAAGATGCAGAAGGCGAGTTAATTTCTCTTTACTCAGCCTTTAATGAACATGATGAAGCACGGTTTATTGCTGACCGAATTAATGACTGGGTAAAAGACGGAAACGTGCGTAGTGAGTCTGCCATTTTATATCGTTCGAATGCTCAGTCACGGGTATTAGAGGAAGCACTGCTACGAGCACAAATACCCTACCGAATTTATGGCGGCCAAAAATTCTATGAGCGCCAAGAAATTCGTAATGCTCTGGCCTACCTACGATTGTTGGTTAACCGCAATGATGATGCTGCTTTTGAGCGGGTAGTGAATACACCGACAAGGGGTATTGGCGATAAAACCGTACAAATATTGCGACAGTTTGCTCGTGATGAAGGTATGTCCATGTGGGCGGCGGTAGAGAAGGCAGTAACTGCTGGAGAATTATCTGGGCGAGCCAGTGGTGCCGTACAAGGTTTCATCAATCTGATTAATCAGCTCGACCAAGACAGCACGGACTTACCGTTACATGAACTCGTAGATCATGTGGTAGAAGGTAGCGGGCTTATTGATTTCTATCGTAAAGAAAAAGGCGATCGGGGTCAGTCGCGCATAGAGAACTTACAAGAGTTGGTCGTTGCCTGTCGTAGCTTTGAGCCAGAAGGCATCGAACCTGAAAAGAAAGACCAGCCTGCCTTGCCTCAGTTTCTCGATCAGGCAGCATTGGACGCCGGAGATCGTCAAGCGGATGAGGGCGAAGATGCTGTTCAGCTGATGACATTGCATTCCGCGAAGGGACTAGAATTTCCTTTAGTCTTTTTAGCTGGCATGGAAGAAAATTTATTTCCCCATCGTATGTCAGCAGAAGAGCCGGGTCGCCTTGAAGAAGAACGCCGGTTGGCTTATGTGGGCATTACCCGTGCGATGCAAAAATTGTATCTAACATTTGCAGAATCACGCCAGCAATACGGCACTGAAAGTTATAACAGTGTGTCTCGTTTTGTGCGGGATATTCCCACAGAATATATTGAAGAAGTTCGTTTGCGTACCCAAGTTACCCGGCCTACCAGCTATTCTAAAAAGCCATCTAGCTCTTTTAGTGATGAAGGAACGGATACTGGTTTAGCTTTGGGTCAGCGGGTTGAACATAAAATATTTGGCGAAGGTGTCATTCTTAATTTTGAAGGAAATGGTGCACATGCACGTATACAGGTGAATTTTGATAATGAGGGAAGTAAGTGGTTGGTACAGTCCTACGCCAAACTGACGCCATTATAAAAATTCATACCGTTATAAATAACCGAAAACAAGTCGTACGATGGTGAATAACAAGAGGAACACCATGAATATAAAATATCCCAAAGTGGCAACATCAAAGACTACAGCCTTATTTGCCGCGATGATATTTGTGGTATTGGTAGGTTGTGGTGGTACCAGTGAAACAGTTTCTGGAGAAACTGCACAGCAGGCACCACAAAAAAACTATAAGTGGAAAATGGTAACGACCTGGCCCAAAAACTTTCCGGGTCTCGGTATGGCAGCTGAAAATTTCGCTGTTCTAGTGGAAAGAATGAGTGGCGGTCGGCTTCAGATAAAAGTATATGGCGCTGGTCAGTTGGTTCCTGCGCTGGAAACATTTGATGCCGTATCTCAGGGCACTGCCGAAATGGGTCATAGCGCTTCTTATTATTGGAAAGGAAAAACCCAGACTTCTGCTTTATTTACTTCTGTCCCCTTTGGCCTTAATGCACAAGAGATGAATGGTTGGTTGCATTACGGCGGAGGCATGAAGCTTTGGAAAGAGTTATATGAGCCATTTAATTTGGTGCCACTGGCAGCGGGAAATACTGGGGTACAAATGGCGGGCTGGTTTAACCGGGAGATTAACTCTTTGGAAGACCTTAAAGGTCTAAAAATGCGAATTCCCGGAATTGGTGGTGAAGTGATAAGCCGTGTGGGTGTGGAGGCGGTAAATATTCCTGGCGGTGAGCTCTATACCTCTATGCAAACCGGTGTAATTGATGCCACCGAATGGGTTGGTCCATACAATGACCTGGCTTTTGGTTTTCACCAAGTTGCTAAATATTATTACTACCCCGGTTGGCATGAGCCAGGCCCCACTTTGGAATTGATCATTAACAAACAGGCCTATGAATCATTGCCAGAAGATCTACAAGCTATTGTTGAGGGTGCAGCGCGAGCAATTAATCAGGATATGCTAGATGACTATACTGCTCGCAATAATGCCGCACTGGATGAGCTGGTAAATACCCATGGTGTTGAGTTGCGCCAGTTACCCGATGATGTATTGGCAGAGTTAAACCAAATCACCCAACAAGTATTAGAAGAAATTTCGGCAGAAGACCCAGGGTTTAAAAAGGTGTATGAATCCCAAAAGGCATTTAAAGATCAAGCCATTAAATACCATAAAATTTCTGAACAAGCTTTTTATAGGGCTCGAGAGTTAAAGGCAAATGAATAGTGGCCTTTCGCTTTATAGCCAGGAATTTTTCAATCTTTTACAGAAATTAAAAGGCTGGTAATGGTGATACATTAATGAAAAAAACAGGCCAAGCTGTTTTACTTTCAGCGCTGGTATTTCCCGGCAGTGGACACTTTTTTTTAAAGCGATATATTATCGGTTCATTGTTAGCCAGTATTGCATTAGTTGCAACTTGGTTTTTAGTTTCTGGCATGATTAATAAAGCATTAGAGTTAGCTAATAAAATTAAGAGTGGAGAGATTCAGCCTGATATTTCAGCTATTACAGCGCTATTATCAAGGCAGTCTGTTGGTGGTGAATTTCAATTAATGAATATAGCAGTAAATTCTTTAATTATTGTTTGGCTAATTGGTATTGCTGATTCATATAGGGTTGGTCGACAGCTAGATAACGGCACTACAGCTAACAATTAAAAGGTTTAAAAAATAGGTGGGGAAATGCAAACATCTGATTTAGCGAATGAATGGTCTTTGTTACAAAATCAATTTGATAGTTATGAAAAATATTCTTTATTAATTAAATTAACGAGTATTGTTATTTTATTCATTGCTTATTGCACACATCATTTAGATATTTTTATTTTTATTGTGTTGTTGGTGTTGTGGTTACAAGACGCTATTTGGAAAACTTTCCAGGCCCGAATTGAAAACCGATTGTTACAGTTGGAAGAAAGTTTATCGGGAGAGCAAAGCCTAGAGAGGGCGGATGGGAAGGCGTATCAATTTAATAGTGCGTATATAAATAATCGTCCAGGAACTATGGGGTTGATTAAAGAGTATTTCTGCCAGGCGATAAGGCCAACTATTGCTTACCCCCATGCCCTTTTGCTTTTAGTGCTTAGCTTTAATCTGTTATTTTAAATTGAATTTAAAAAATATTTTTAGAGATAGCTTTCTGGCTGATAGGTTTTTTATATCCATCAGCCAGAGTGTTGCTGAAAGCTTAATCTAAAAACTTTTTATTTCGGTGTTTTTAAGATAAGAGTTTCTTCGAGAGAGTTAAATTCTGTAGTAGCTTGCGTTGATACAGCATTTGGGAACTTTGCTCTATCCGCTTGTGTGGCCCTATCATTACATTTGCCTTTTATTCCTGAATTGCCCCGCTCAAAATAACTGTTCACAATAGTATGTCCACCCTGACAGAAGCCATTGTTGGCTAATTCGGTTTCAAGGGAAGCTGTCACTTCTTGTTTTCTTCTCTCTAGTGCTATTTTTGGATTTCTCTTATTTCTGGTTTTTTCTAGGCTTTTTGTTCCCCGTGCTAATTCTTTTTCTCTGTATGCGGGCTGGCTTTTCCGCTGTTTTGCCGGTTCAACTATGGTGTAGGTAAAGAGTTTTTGGTTATTGGGTTTGATTTCAGGGACAAATTTGCTCTCGGATCCGACTACTTGAGTAGATTGGTTTGTGCATGCAATTAAGCCTGTTGTACAGAGTAATATAAAAAATAACTGCTTGTTTTTCATTTAAAATCCTTATGACAAAATGCGTAATAAACCAACTTGCCTTAATAACGCTTAAGGCTGTGTTTGGTTGACAATCGAACTAATAAAGTCCAGTTAATAAATAAAGTGCAAAAATAAAAATATTATCACTCAGAGAGCTTTATGGCACCCAAAGCTCTTTATGGTTCAATGCGAGTGATTATCTGCGCCAAAACATGGGTGTGAATAATACCAGTAAGGTAAAGATTTCCAAACGACCAAGAATCATTCCGCTACAGAGTACCCATTTGGCAAAAGTATTGATGTCGCCATAGTGAGAGGCTACTTCACCTAGCCCAGGGCCAAGATTATTAAGTGAGGCCGCGGTAGCAGACCATGCGGTGACATAGTCTAGCCCGGAAGCCATTAGCAGTAATACCATAAAGTAGTAGACCCCGAGATAAACACCAAAGAAGGCCCAGATGGCATCGGTGATTCGGTCGGGTACATGTTTGTTGCGTACCTTGATAGGGAAAATGGCATTTGGGTGAATCAGCCTATAGATTTCCCGAATACCTTGCTTGGCTAGGATCAGCATGCGCCCCACTTTGATGCCACCACCGGTAGATCCGGCACAGGCGCCAAAGAAGGAGAAGAACACCAATAAAAACGGCACAAAACTGGGCCAAGCACTGAAGTTATCTGTGGAGAATCCCGTGGTTGTCATCATTGAAACCATTTGGAATACGCCATGATACAGGCTGTCTTCTTTGTTGTAAGTGCCAGTAAAATAGAGGTACAGGCACACCAATACTGAGCCCACTAACAACATCACCAAATACATTTTAGCTTCAGGGTTGCGTAGGTAATGGGACACGGATTTACGAATCCACGCGTAATAATGTAATCCAAAGCTAAGGCCAGACAAGATCATAAAGACAATACAAATACTGATAATGGCAGGATTATTATCAAAAAACCCCATACTGGCATCGTGGGTTGAAAATCCACCAATCGCGACGGTTGAAAAGCTGTGAGCCAGGGCATCAAAGAAGGTCATACCTGCCAGCCAGTAAGCAATCATACAGGCGATGGTCAGTGTCACGTAGATAATAAACAGTGCTTTGGCTGTTTCTGTAATTCGTGGCGTTAACTTGCTGTCTTTAACCGGCCCTGGTGTTTCCGCTCGGTAGAGCTGCATTCCACCGACACCCAGCATAGGCATAACGGCTACGGCAATCACTACAATACCGATGCCACCCAGCCATTGGAGTTGTTGGCGATAATAGAGTATGGATTTTGGCAAAATATCTAGTCCAGAAATTACCGTTGCTCCGGTGGTGGTTAAACCAGACATGGATTCAAATACCGCATCGGTAAATGAAAGGTGGACTGAATCGGCTAAGGCAAAGGGTAATGCACCGACGATACCTAGTTCGAGCCAAAACATTACTGTAATAAGGAAGCCGTCGCGGGTTCGTAAGTCTGCATTATTGCGACTAAAGGGAAGCCACATAGCCATGCCGATGGAAAAGGTGATGGCAAAAGATAGAAAGAAAGCTTGATGGGTTGTCTCGTCATAGATGCTGGCCACCAGCATAGGTGGTAGTAGCGTCAGGCTGAAAATCATTAACAGCATGCCGAGAACTTTTGAAATAACCGTAAAATGCATAGTTTTTATAGTGCCTTGTGAGGCCCTTTTTATTTGCTGCTTTATCTAGTCTCGGTTAGAAAAAGGTAAAGCCTACAGAGAATAGTTTTTCCACTTCTCGGGTGCGTTTTTTATCTACTACAAACACAATAGCATGGTCGTTATTGCGAACTACCGTGTCATGGTGTGCAATTATCACCTCACCATCACGAACCAATGCGGCTAATGTAACACCAGGTGGCGATTTAATATCTTCAATGGCGCGGTCAACCACCTTGGAGGTCTTTTTGTCGCCGTGAACAATAATTTCCATGGCTTCAGCAGCACCTCTACGTAGGGAGTGAGCGGTAACCGTGTCACCTTTTCTCACGTGGGCAAGCAGAATACTAGTGGTAGCTTGTTGGGGTGAAATGGCAATGTCAATTTCGCCACCCTGAACCAAATTGGCATAGACCGGGTTGTTAATCAGCGTCATAACTTTTTTGGCGCCCAATCGTTTTGCCAAGAGCGACGCCATGATGTTGACTTCATCGTCGTTGGTCAGGGCCAGGAACACATCGGTCTTGTCGATATTTTCTTCTAACAGTAAGTCTTGATCTGTTGCCGAGCCATTGAGTACAACGGTACTGTTCAGGCGCTCTGAAATATAACGGCAGCGCTCTTCGGAGTACTCGACTATTTTAATGTTGTGATCACTTTCTAATGCTTTGGCTAGACGGTAACCAATGTTGCCACCCCCAGCAATGACCAGGCGACGATAGGGATTATCTAGTCGGCGCAATTCGCCCATAACTTTGCGGATATTTTTCTTGGCGGCAATAAAAAACACTTCATCGTGTTCTTCAATGACGGTATCACCCTCAGGCACAATAGGGCGGTCTTTGCGAAAAATAGCAGCTACTCGGGCATCTACATTGGGCATATGTTCGCGCATTAACCGCAATTCTTGGCCCATCAGTGGACCACCTTTGACTACCCTAACGGCAACTAGTTGAGCTAAGCCATTGGCAAAATCTAATACCTGCAGGGCGCCAGGCTGTTGTACCAGGCGATAGACATAGTCGGTGACGACCTGTTCCGGAGAGATAATAAAATCTACAGGAAAGTTATCATCATTAAATAGTTTTTTACGGTATTGCTTTGAGGTGTAGCTTCGGTCACGGACTCGGGCAATTTTGGTTGGAGTGCGAAACAGGGAATGGGCCACTTGGCAGGCTGTCATATTGATTTCATCACTGTTAGTCACGGCTACCAACATATCGGCATCTTCAATACCGGCTCGTACCAACACATGTGGATGTGATGCCATACCTTGAACTGTTCGTATATCTAGGCGGTCTTGCAGTTCTCGTAAACGCTTCCCGTCCAGGTCAATCACGGAAATATCGTTAGCTTCCCCGGCGAGATGCTCCGTTAGCGTTCCACCTACCTGGCCAGCTCCAATAATTACAATTTTCATAACGGATAGTCCTTAACGGCCTTACCAGATAGTTCGGTTACTTTAATTAAATAATATTTTGAACAGCTAAGCTTTTTCTGCAACAGCGCTTTTCCTTAACTGAGCATAGTAGAAGCCATCATGGCCTCCAACCTGGGGAAACAATTGACGCCCTGCAGATGTTTCTATACCTGCATCAATGCCTGGTTTTTCTGGCGCTGCATTAGGGGTAGAGCTTAAAAAACTCAAAACTACCTGATCATTTTCCTGGGGCAGTGTTGAGCAAGTGGCGTAGAGCAAAA
>Ga0209345_10001684_pt1 | contig 25974 bp, 28 predicted proteins | sample Cruoilmetagenom7_FD_187294 | JGI IMG/M metagenome (GOLD analysis project Ga0209345, IMG submission 187294) | Oil polluted marine microbial communities from Coal Oil Point, Santa Barbara, California, USA - Sample 7 (SPAdes) (version 2) | ecosystem: Environmental > Aquatic > Marine > Oil seeps ...
CGATCTGTCGACCCGGGCGCCCCGATGGCGCAGGGTGTCAGCCAGCAGATCTCGTCCCCCTTCGGCACGCATGATCAGAAAGCGCTGCTCGGCCACGGACTGCATGGAGGGGTCAGCCAGCAGCGTTTCGGAGTCGAAGCCCCCCTCGGCATGCCAGGCATCAATGCCGAGCTGCTCCAGGGTGTCGCAGGTCTGTTGGCCGATACCGATCCAGCGCACGCCAAGCGGCAGCTGCGGCCAGTACTGGTCGATCCAGTCGGCTCCGAAGCGTGCGGCATTGGGGCTGACGAAAATGACGCCGGCATACAGATCAAGATCCAGAATACAGCGTTTGCATTGCTGATAGTCGGCACCGTCCTCTTGCCCGGTGGGCACGATCTCCAGCAGCGGCAGGCTGACGGGCTCGGCCCCGAGTCTGAGCAGACACTCGGCCTGCCCTGCGGCCTGATGAGCAGGGCGGGTCACCAGCACGCGCTGTCCACGCAGAGGCTGCATCCGTTCAGCCACGCTCCTTGTACACCTCGGCCAGAATCTTATCGGCACCAGCGGCCAGCAGGCGGTCGGCCAGTGTGATACCCATCGCCTCGGCCTGCTCGCGCGGGCCGCGGATTTCATCGCGCAGTACCTTGCTGCCATCCGGGCGACCCACCAGTCCACGCAGGTAGATCTCTTCGTTATCATGCTCCAGCGTGGCATAGCAGCCGATCGGCACCTGACAACCGCCCTCAAGTCGACGGTTAAGGGCGCGCTCAGCCAGTACGCGATCAGCGGTGTCGGTGTGATGCAGCGGCTGCAGCAGTTTGATCAGCTCGGCATCATCGTTGCGGCACTCAATGCCAACGGCTCCCTGACCGCCTGCGGGCAGGCTCTCTTCCGGTGACATTTCGTGGCGGATGCGCTCCTGCAGCTTCAGCCTCAGCAGACCGGCAGTGGCCAGAATGATGGCGTCATACTCGCCTGCATCCAGTTTGGACAGGCGCGTCTGAACATTGCCCCGCAGGAAACGCACTTCAAGGTCCGGGCGGCGCTCACGAATCTGGACTTCGCGGCGCAGGGAAGAGGTGCCCACGATTGCGCCTTCCGGCAAGGCATCCAGGTTGTCATACTGGTTACTGACAAAGGCGTCTGTGGGTTGCTCACGCACACAGATTACCGGCAGTCCCAGTCCTGGCGGAAATTCCATCGGCACATCCTTCATGGAGTGCACGGCGATGTCGGCGCGGTTCTCCAGCAGGGCATTTTCCAGCTCCTTGACGAACAATCCCTTGCCGCCGATCTTGGCCAGAGGGGTGTCGAGAATCTTGTCACCGCGGGATTCAATCTTGAGCAGTTCGATATGGATGCCGGGGTGGTGGAGCTCCAGCTCCGCCTTGACGTATTCAGCCTGCCAGAGTGCCAGCAGGCTGCGGCGGGTGGCGATGCGGATCGTGCGGGACATGAAACTCTCCTTATTCTGGCGACAGCGCGGCGCGCTGAAAATAACGCTGATTGTAACAGATCGCTTGAGTACGGGGCCAAGTGCGCGTTCAGGCAAGACTGGCATGGGCGCAGGTTGCTATAATCGGGCCATATTCATTCAGAGCTCGGCCAGTTGGGCCGGATCAGCAGCAGGAGAGTGCGGACATGAGCCAGCAGAAGACCAATCAGCAGTGGGGCGGCCGCTTCAGTGAGCCAACCGATGCATTCGTCGCCCGTTTCACCGCTTCGGTGGATTTCGACAAGCGTCTGTACCGGCACGATATCCAGGGCTCGGTGGCACACGCACGCATGCTGGCGAAGATCGGGGTGCTGACCGAGGAAGAACGTGATGCAATCATCCGTGGCCTGGGCGAGATCCGGGTCGAGATTGAGCGTGGCGAGTTTGACTGGTCGGTGGAGCTGGAAGATGTGCACATGAACATCGAGGCGGCACTTACGAAGAAGATCGGCATCACTGGCAAGAAATTGCATACCGGTCGTTCGCGCAATGACCAGGTCGCCACCGATATCCGCCTTTACATGCGTGATGAGATCGACCTGATTCTGGCTGAGGTCAGCCGCCTGCAGCAGGGACTGCTGGATCTGGCCGAGCAGGAAGCCGATACCATCATGCCCGGCTTCACGCACCTGCAAACCGCCCAGCCGGTTACCTTCGGTCATCATCTGTTGGCCTGGTTCGAGATGCTGAGCCGTGACTACGAGCGTTTCGCCGATTGCCGCAAGCGTGTCAACATCATGCCGCTGGGTGCGGCTGCGCTGGCCGGTACCACCTACCCGATCGACCGTCACTACACTGCTGAGCTGTTGCAGTTTGATGCCCCGGCCGGCAATTCGCTGGATGCGGTGTCCGACCGCGATTTCGGCATCGAGTTCTGTGCTGCTGCCAGCCTGTTGCTGATGCACATGACCCGCATGTCGGAAGAGCTGGTGCTCTGGACCTCGGCTCAGTTCAACTTCATCAACCTGCCTGACCGCTTCTGCACCGGCTCTTCCATCATGCCGCAGAAAAAGAATCCGGACGTGCCTGAGCTGGTCCGCGGCAAGAGCGGCCGTGTCTATGGTCATCTGATTGCCCTGCTGACGCTGATGAAGTCTCAGCCGCTGGCCTACAACAAGGACAACCAGGAGGACAAGGAACCGCTGTTTGACGCTGTGGACACGGTGAAGGGCTGCCTGCGTGCCTTTGGTGACATGGTGCCGGCTATCGAATCGCGCAAGGATCAGATGCGTGAAGCGGCGCGCCGTGGCTTCTCCACCGCCACCGATCTGGCCGACTATCTGGTTCGCAAGGGAGTGGCTTTCCGTGATGCCCACGAAATTGTCGGGCTGTCCGTCGCCTACGGCATCAAGACCGGCAAGGACCTGTCCGACATGACACTGGAAGAACTACAGCAGTTCTCCGATGTGATCGCCGATGATGTGTTTGAAGTGCTGACGCTGGAAGGCTCGGTGGCGGCGCGTAACCACATTGGTGGCACAGCGCCGGATCAGGTGCGGGCAGCGGTGATTCGCGGTCGTGCCCTGCTGGCCACGCGCGCCGACTGATCCGGATCGACAGGGAGGGTGATTGGCATCTGCCCTGATTGAAGAAGCCGCCTGCGGGCGGCTTTTGTGTCTGTTGGCTCAGCGCAGGGTGATATCCACCATCAGATCACCGGCGATCGCTTCCAATGCCTGCTGTAGATCATCCGGATCCAAGTCTGCCGGGGCCAGCAACTCTGCCTCGGCCTTGAACAGCTCTTCCGCCGACATTGAGCCAGAGGTCAGCTCGGTGCTCAATCGTTCCACGTTGATATGGCGTGCTGCCAATGCCTGCGAGATCTCGCGTACAATGCCCGGCTTGTCATGGCCCACCAGCTCCAGCGTCATCGGTTGCATCTCGGTGACGGGCGGAGCGTCCTCGCTGCGTTCGGCCGTGACCCTGAGCCCCTGTGTCTGCAGCGCTTCCAGTGCGCTGATCAACGCCTCGGCCTGGTCGCTGGGCACCTGAGTGATCAGAATGCCGGCGAACTTGCCGCCCAGGCGTGACATGCCCGACTCCAGCCAGTTACCCTGATGCTCGGCGATGGTGCGGGACAGCAGTCCGACCAGCCCCGGCTTGTCTGGTCCGATGACCGTAAGAACCAATGATGTCAGCATGATATGCAGCCTTTGTTGGTAATGGTTGGGCAACCCATGTTGCCGTCTCTTGTAGGGGAATGTATATCAGATGCAGCCGATAATCATCGCTCTCTGGCCTGTTTTTGCGCTCCTGCTGCTCGGTTTTCTGGCTCGTCGCAGTGGATTTCCAGGTGAGGATTTCTGGCAGCCGGCGGAAAAGGCGACCTATTATGTGCTGTTTCCGGCGTTGCTGGTGGAGCGTCTGGCCAGTGCCCAGCTGGCAGGTGACGATTCCATTCGGCTGGCGGCGCTGGTTGTTGTGGTACTGGTTGTGGCCGCTTTACTGTGTTGTGTCTGCAAGCCGCTGCTGCGTTTGACGGCTCCGGCCTTCACCTCCTTTTTCCAGGGCAGTGTACGTTTCAATACTTATGTTGCGCTTGCCGTCACCGCGGCACTGCACGGCTCGGAGGGTATCGTGCTGGCGGCGGTGATCACGGCGGTGATGATCCCTCTGCTCAACCTGTTCAGCGTACTGGCATTTGCACTTACCTCAGAACAGGCATTTTCACCGCGCCAGTTGTTGATCACGCTGTCCGGAAACCCGTTGATTCTGGCCTGCCTGCTGGGCATTGCGTTGAGCCTGTCGGGCGTTGTACTGCCTCTTGGGATGAGCTCGGTGCTGGAACTGTTGGGGCGTATGGCGTTGCCTCTGGGGCTGCTGGCGGTGGGGGCAGGGTTGAACCTGCGAGCCTTGCGCGGCGGCGGCAGGGCACTGGTCGCCGCCAGTCTGATCAAACTTCTGCTGCTGCCCCTGCTGGCGTTTGCTCTGGCCGGGCTGTGGCAGCTGGACCCGCTGACGACCAGTGTAGTGGTGATATTTGCGGCCGTGCCGACGGCCACTTCGGCCTATATTCTGGCCCGGCAGATGGGAGGTGATGCTGAATTGATGGCGGGCATCATTACGGCCCAGACGCTGATCTCAATGCTGACGCTGCCCGTTGTTCTGGTTCTGCTTTGAAACTGTCGCTAAAATGTAACCTTGTTTTGGTCTTTTGGCGGTGCTTTTGGCGACAGATCCCGGAAGATATAAAAAATAGAGGTTAAAATCCGGAAAAATGCCGCTAAAGGGGTTGAAAAAAAAGCTGCGTATGAAAGACTAGCGTTTGTCACATGATTGTGCTGACACTTAAAGCATAACTTTAACTGCAACCATCGGATAACTGCTGACGATCATGAACAAAAGCCCGGATCTGGTATTGGTACTCGTGATTGTGTTCATTGTAGGTGCGGTCATGACCGGCATCTCACAGAGCGATCTCCAACTGGCCACTATGGTGCAGCAGGTTTTCAACAGTTGATGGCGTAAACCCGCGAGTCTGTCGCGATCGCGTCCAGCGGAACATCCCACCTTTCTATCGGCAGCTGATTCACTCGCTGCAACTCGTGTGCAAGCCCCACCAGCTTTGGTCCACGCATGCCATTGCCATTCAGGCGGAAGGCAAACGTCCGATCATAGTAGCCTCCTCCCATGCCCATCCGGCCACCATCGGCTGAAAACGCCACCAGCGGCAGCAGTACCAGATCCAGTGCCACGGCAGGGCGTACAGGCTTGCCCTGAAGTACGGGCTCCAGAATGCGGTAGCGGTTGAGCTGCATCCGGGTAGCACGGGTGTAGGGGGTGAACCAGAGGCGATTGTGCCGTATCGGGTGCAGTACCGGCAGATAAAGCGTTTTGCCAAGTGTGCGGCAAAGGGTGATCAGCGGTCGGGTATCGATCTCGCCATCGTTGTGCAGATAGAGCGCTACATGGCGTGCCTTGATGAACCAAAGCTGTCGAGCGAGCTTCCGAGCAAGGCAGCGACCGGCCGTGCGCTGTTGCTGGGGGGTAAGTGCCCGTCTTCGGGCCCGCATTTCGCGGCGGAGTGTTTTGCGATCCTGCATGATGTAAGAGGCTTCCCGGAGTGCCGGTGTCGGTCGTGGCCCTGAACCCTAAGGTTCAGAGTGGAAGCGCTTACTGATATATCAGGCTTTCCGTCAGGCGGACATGCTCACAATACCAGTTGAGCGCTGCCGGGGTATTGCTTATCGGCTCGAGGGACTTGACCGACTGTCGAACACTCCAGGAACCTGATTTCATTATACGCGCGGTTATCTGAATGTCAGCCCTTGTAATTCTTTACGCTTCTGCTAAGAGGTGCTTAAAATTATGAAAATAAAGCGTTTTCAGGATGATGAAGAGTTTTCATCCGCTCTGGAGGTGCTATTGCGTGCCAGGCTCTGGTCAATTTTCTGGCCCAGCCGGCGCAGATTGACCTCCACTGCCTGGCGCTGTTCCTCGCGGCTTTTGATCAGCTCATGCGACATGTTCAGCGCGGCCATTACAGCGATCCGATCAAGGCCGATGATCTTGCCTGAATGGCGTATATCGAGCATTTTCTGGTTCAGGTAGTCGGCAGAGGCCAGCAGTTCGGCTTCAGCGCCGTCCGGACAGCTGATGGTATATTCCTTGTCGAGCAACTTGACGGTGACTGTGCGTGCGTCTGTGCTCATGAGTTCTGCTCCAGTGCCTTGAGTCGCTGTATCATGCCTTCAACCTTGCTGCGGGTCTGATCATTCAGCTGGATCAATTGAGCACGTTCTTCGCGCAGGCGGGTGTCCTGTTCGCGCAACGTGCTGTTTTCAAGCTCAAGCTGTTCTACCCGTGCAAGCAGCAGGTCAATCTTGTGTTCGAGTGCGTTGAAATAATGTTCGGTCATGCCAGGCCCCATGCAGTATGCGCTGACTATAAACAGCCGTTGCGACAGGGTCAATCTGACACGCATGGCCCTGTATAGGGCTAAATGCTAGCATAGAGATCAATGCAGTGCCGGCCCTCTCCGGATACTCTCTGTAAAAACATACCCGACCCGGATAGACCAATATGACAGATGAACAGGCCCCCGTAATCGAGCTGCCGGATTTTGACACCCTGGCTGACCTGCTGGTGGAGGAGGGGCTGTTGACCCTCTCTCCTGCTGAACTGCACGGGCTGCTCTGCGGTCAGGTGGCGGCCGGTGCCCGTTTTGATCCAGCTACTCTGCTTGCCCGTATCGGCGAATTGCTGGATCTGGAGCCGTTCAGCCGGGAGCTGACGCGTACCGGCATCATGCAGCTGTATCTGGCCACACTGCAGCAGCTGCAGGCACCGGATTTCAGCTTTGAACTGGTCCTGCCGGATGATGACCAGCCGCTGGCGGGACGTGCGGATGCGTTGGGTTTGTGGTGCAGCGGTTTTCTCAGCGGTTTCGGCCTGCAGGAGCGCAAGGGCAGCCAGGGATTGTCGATCGAAGGCCAGGAAACCCTGCGCGATCTGGCTCAGATCGTTCAGATCACGACGGCCGCCGATGCCGAAGCGGAAGAAGACGAAAATGACCTGATGGAAGTGCAGGAATACGTACGCATGGCGGCATTGCTGGTATTCAGTGAATGCAATGAGCCGGATGGTCAGCCGAGCGGTGCCGCAGCCGAAATGGCGCCCGTTCTGCACTGATCCGAGGAGAGGCAGTATGAAAATCGCTCAATCTGAATTTGCCCGTCGCCGTCAGCGATTGCTGGAAAAATTGCCAGCGGGCAGTGTGGCGCTGGTCTGTGCGGCCCATCTGAAAACGCGCAACCGCGATGCCGAATACAGTTTTCGTCAGGATAGCGACTTTTACTACCTGACCGGCTTCAATGAGCCGGATGCATTGCTGCTGCTGATTCCCGGACGACCCGAGGGCGAATATGTACTGTTCTGTCCGCCGCGCGACCCGCAGATGGAGATCTGGACCGGCTACCGTTCCGGCCCCGATGGGTGTGTGCGTGACTTTGGGGCGGATCAGGCGTTCCCGCTGACAGAGCTTGAGCAGACAGTGCCGAGCCTTCTGGATGGTGCCAGACGACTCTACTATGCACTGGGCAGCGATGAGGCTCTGGATGGTCGGGTGCGCGGCTGGCTCAACGAGATTCGCAACCGTGCCCGTCAGGGAGCGCAGGCGCCGGAAGAGCTGGTGCTGCTGGACAATCTGCTGCACGAGCTGCGTCTGTTCAAGTCGGATGCCGAGCTGGATGTGATGCGCCGTGCTGCCGACATCTCCGCCGAGGCGCATTGCCGCGCCATGCGTGCCGCCCAGCCGGGCATGTGCGAATATCAGCTGGAAGCGGAAATTACCGGCTACTGTATGCAGCAGGGTGCTCGCTTTCAGGCATATTCGCCGATCGTAGGCTCGGGCGCCAACGCCTGCATACTGCACTACATCGAGAACAATGCGCGAATGCAGGACGGTGATCTGGTACTGATCGATGCCGGCTGTGAGCTGGACAACTACGCCAGCGATATTACCCGCACCTTCCCGGTCAGCGGCCGTTTCAGCGATGAGCAGAAGGCACTGTATCAACTGGTGCTGGATACTCAGGAAGCCTGTATTGCAGCCATGAAGCCGGGGGTGGCCTGGAACCGTATCCATGATCTGTCGGTTGAATACCTGACCGAGGGGTTAATCAGGCTGGGTCTGCTGCAGGGTGATCGGGATGTACTGATGGAAGAGGGCGCCTACCGCCGCTTCTACATGCACCGTATCGGCCACTGGCTGGGGATGGATGTACATGATGTGGGCCAGTACAAACTCAATGGCGAATGGCGACCACTGCAGCCGGGGATGGTGATGACAGTGGAACCGGGGCTGTACATAGCCCCTGACGATGACAGTGTGGAACCCCGCTGGCGCGGTATCGGCATTCGCATCGAAGACGATGTGCTGGTAACCGAAAACGGCCGTGAAGTGCTGACCGCAGCGGTGCCCAAAACAGTGGCTGCGATTGAGCAGTTGATGGCCAGTCGCTGACAGAGTCGAGGAACATGCATGCAGCAGTATGATCTGGTCATTATTGGCGGTGGCATGGTGGGGGCCAGCCTGGCCTGTGCTCTGCTGCCCACGGCCAGGGCGCTCAATCTGAGAATGGCTCTGGTGGAGGCTCAGTCACTGCCGGCGGCGGGTGAACCGATCTTTACCCCCAGTTACGACAATCGCTCCACGGCGCTGGCTCAGGGTGTGCGCACCCTGTATGAGCGCATGGGGCTTTGGCAGGCACTGCAGGCTCACCTTACGCCGATTAAAACCATTCATGTGTCCGAGCGCGGACGCTTCGGCACGACCCGTTTGCAGGCCGGGGATGAAGCGGTACCAGCGCTGGGGTATGTGGTGGAGAACCACTGGCTGGGCCAGGTGCTCAACAGTCAGATGCAGCGCAGTGCCGGTGAACAGCTGCAGCTGATTGCTCCGGCTGAAGTCACCGGACTGGAGCATCGGGCCGATGGTAATCGGCTGCAGCTGCGTATTGATGGACAGGAGCACACGCTTGACGCCAATCTGGTGGTGATGGCCGACGGTGGCCGTTCATCGTTGCGTGAACAGCTGGGCATTGGTTACAGCGTACAGTCCTACGACCAGCACGCGCTGGTGGCCAACGTTTCGCTGGATCGACCGCATCGCAACATTGCCTACGAACGCTTTACTCAGGATGGCCCACTGGCACTGCTGCCGGGAGAACCAATAGATGGCCGTAGCCGCTGCGGCCTGGTATGGACGCTGAATGATGCCGAACTGGACAGCGTTCTGGCGTTGGATGATGCGGCTTTTCTTGCGCGGCTGCAGGAGCGTTTTGGCTATCGGGCGGGGCGCTTTGTCGCCGTGGGTGAGCGTTATCACTACCCGCTGAAGCTGGCGCTGGCGGAAGAGCAGGTGCGGGCCGGGCTGGTGGTGCTGGGTAACGCGGCGCATGCGCTGCATCCGATTGCCGGTCAGGGATACAATCTGGCGTTGCGAGGTGCCGTGGCGCTCGCGGATCTGATTATCGAGCGCAAGCGTGCCGGCCTTGCGCTGGGTGACCTGACCGCGCTGCAGGTGTTTGTTGAGCAGCGGCGTCAGGACCAGTTCCGTACCATCCAGTTCAGCGATCGCACCATGAGGCTGTTTACCAGTCACAACCCGCTGTTGCGGACCCTGCGCGGCAGTGGGCTGCAGCTGCTGGACAGCTGTCCGCCGGCCAAAACCCTGTTTGCCCGTGCTGCCATGGGGCTGGATCAGCCGGCCGCGCGGTTGCGCTGACCCTTTTTCCTGTCGGAGCCGAACATGAAGCAATCCTGTATGAGCAATGTTGTGATCAGTGGCGCTGGCATGGTGGGTACCGCGCTGGCCTGTGCGCTGGCACCTTCGGGTGTGAAGATTCAATTGCTTGAACAGCGCGCAGGTTCACTGCAGCAGTGGCTGGACGAAGTTGACACGGCGCTGACACCGGATCGGCACGATGCGCGTGTCAGCGCCCTTAATCTGGCATCTGTCCAGCTGCTGACATCGCTTTCGGCATGGGCCGGTGTGCAGTCAAGACGTGCAGCGGCCTACACCGACATGGAAGTGTGGGATGGCGAGGGCAGTGGTCGTATCCATTTCAGTGCCGATGCTCTGCATGAAAACTGCCTGGGCTATATTGTCGAGAACAGTGTGATACTGGCGGCGCTGCATGAGCAGCTGAGTCGGTATGACAATGTGGAACTGATCAGCGGTGTTTCGCTGCGCCAGCTGTCGGCTCCGGATGCCGATGGTCATCGCGAGTTGCTGCTGAGTGATGGCCGTCGCATTGAGGCCGGGTTGCTGGTGGGGGCTGATGGCGCTGAATCTCTGACTCGGCGGTTGGCAGGTATCGGCGCCACTGAGTGGGACTATGGTCATCACGCCATTGTCACCACCGTTCGTACCGAACAGCCACACGCGGATACCTGCTGGCAGCGTTTTACCGAAGATGGCCCGCTGGCGCTGTTGCCGCTGGCGGCAGAGGATGATCGAACCCTGTCGATTGTCTGGTCGACATCACCCGAGCACGCGGCCAGCCTGATGGCGCTGGATGAGTCTGATTTCTGCGCTGCCCTTGGACGCGCCTTTGAGTACCGCCTGGGACGTATCGAAGGCTGTGATCGACGCCGCTCGATTGCGCTGCGCCAGCGCCATGCCCATCGCTATGTCGAGGCGGGCCTTGCGTTGATCGGTGATGCCGCCCATACCATCCATCCGCTGGCCGGGCAGGGTGTGAATCTCGGTTTTATGGACGCCGCCGCGTTGGCTGAAGTGCTGCTGGCAGCGATGATGCGGGGTGAAAGCTGGACCGATGAAGCGGTGTTGCGCCGCTTCCAGCGTCAGCGCCGCAGTGCCAACCTGACCATGGCCGCCACCATGGAGGGGTTCCGTCGCCTGTTTGCACCTCAGCCGCCGGTTGTGCGTCTGTTGCGCAGCTGTGGCATGAACCTGACCGACCGGCTGGAGCCGGTCAAACAGCACCTGGTGCTGCAGGCGATGGGGCTTTCAGGCGAGCGGCCGGCACTGGCGCGGCGTCCGACCATTTGACGGGCGGTTAAAGATTGAACTGCGGCGCAAATGCCGATACATTGTCTTCCCTTTTTTTGTGTTAACCGGTTGCGACGTGGCTGTTGAAGCTGCAAATTCCGAACACTGCTGCAGATGAGTTTGCCGATGGGACATAAGACCGCACTCTACGAACAACATCATGCGCTGGGCGCCAAGCTGGTTGATTTCAGTGGCTGGGAAATGCCGCTGCACTATGGTTCTCAGGTTGAAGAGCATCACAAGGTGCGCCAGAGTGCCGGCATGTTCGATGTATCGCACATGACCGTAGTCGATGTCTCCGGGGCTCAGGCGCGCAGCTATCTGCGACACTTGCTGGCCAACGATGTAGCTGTGCTGCGCCAGAAGGGCAAGGCGCTCTACAGTGGCATGTTGAACGAAAAAGGTGGCGTGATCGATGACCTGATCGTCTATCTGATGACCGAGCCGGATTCATCCGGTGAATGGTATCGGGTCGTGGTCAACTGCGGGACCCGTGACAAGGATCTGCTCTGGATGGCCGATCAGGCCGTGCGTTTTGATGTCACTCTGGCTGAGCAACCCGACCTTGCGATGATCGCCGTACAGGGCCCGAAAGCGCGTCAGCGTGTGGAACAGGTGGTGAGCGAGTCCCGTGCCCGCCTGATCTCTGAGCTGAAACCCTTTGTGGGCCAGGAGTCTGAAGGCTGGTTTATCGCGCGCACAGGCTATACTGGCGAGGACGGTCTGGAGATCATGCTGCCCGAAGAGGATGCGGCAGATTTCTGGCAGCGTCTGCTGGACGCGGGCGTGGCCCCCTGCGGCTTGGGTGCCCGTGATACCCTGCGACTGGAAGCCGGCATGAACCTGTACGGCTCCGACATGGATGAAGGCGTATCTCCACTGGCCGCCGGAATGGGCTGGACCATCGCCTGGGAACCGGCAGAACGCGACTTTGTCGGTCGTACGGCACTGGAAGCGCAAAAGGCTGCCGGGGTTGCCGATCGTCAGGTTGGCCTGGTGTTGACCGAGCGTGGCGTGCTTCGCTCACATCAGAAAGTGGTAGTCGATGGGCTGGGCGAAGGTGAAATCACCAGCGGCAGTTTCTCGCCGACACTGGGTTACTCTATTGCGCTGGCGCGGGTGCCGGCGGGTATCGGCAGTGACGCCGAAGTCGAGATGCGTGGCAAGCGAGTGCGAGTGCAGGTGGTCAAGCCGCCGTTCGTGCGCCATGGTGAAAAAGTTTTTTCCTGAATCCTGAACAAGACCGATAGGAAGCCCAGATGAGCAACATCCCCAATGAACTGAAATATGTCGCCAGCCACGAGTGGATCCGCGAAGAGGGTGAAGGTGTCGTGACCATCGGTATTACCGAGCACGCTCAGGACCTGCTGGGTGATGTGGTGTTTGTCGAATTGCCGGATGTGGGTGATGAAGTTTCAGCCGGGGATGATGCCGGTGTGGTTGAATCCGTCAAGGCCGCTTCCGATGTCTATGCTCCGCTCAGTGGCGAGGTCGTGGAAATCAATGAAGCACTTGAAGATTCACCTGAACTGGTCAACTCTGATCCCTATGGTGATGGCTGGTTCTTCAAACTCAAGCTGACTGACCCGGCAGAACTTGACGATCTGCTGGATGCCGACGGATACGCGGCGCACTGCGAGTCCGAAAGCTGAACCCGGCCGTTGGGCCTGCATAATTCCACTGTCCCGGCTCAGGCCGGGACAGTCATTTCAGAGCATGTGAATACGATGAATCTCAGACCCCTCCAGCTTCAGAACAATGCCGACCGCCGCCTCCGGGCTGGCCATCTCTGGATCTACAGTAACGAAGTGGACAACCAGGCTACACCACTGAAGGCTTTCGAGCCCGGTGAACAGGTGGTGGTGCAGGATGCCCGTGGCAAGGCGTTGGGAATCGCTTCGGTAAATCCCAATACACTTATCTGTGGTCGCATGTTGAGCCGGGATCTGCGCTACCCGCTGGATCGCTCACTGCTGGTACATCGCTTCAAGGTGGCGCAGTCACTGCGCGAAATGTGCTTTGATCAGCCCTGCTACCGGTTGATCTTTGGTGATGCCGACCTGTTGCCCGGGCTGGTGGTGGACCGTTTCTATGACATCTTTGTGGTCCAGATATCGAGTGCCGGCATGGAGCGGCTGCAGCAGGAGATCGTGGATGCGCTGAACAAGGTGTTCCAGCCGCAGGCGATCGTATTCCGCAATGACGGCAAGATGCGTGCAACCGAAGGCCTGGAGACCTATGTCGAGGTGGTGCAAGGTGAAGTGCCGGAGCTGGCCCCGCTGATGGAGAATGGAGTGAATCTGCTGGCGCCGATCCTGACCGGACAAAAGACCGGCTGGTTTTACGATCACCGCGAGAACCGGGCGCGCATGCAGACGCTGGTCAAGGGCAAGCGGGTACTGGATCTGTTCAGTTACGTTGGTGGCTGGGGCGCGCAGGCACTGGCCGCCGGCGCTTCCGAGGTGGTGTGTGTCGATGCCTCGGTGACGGCACTGGAAGTGGCAGCCGAAAATGCCCGTATCAATGAAGGCGAGACCCGCTTCCGTGGCCTGCAGGGCGACGCCTTTGAACTGTGCAAGGCGCTGGTCGCAGACAAGGAGCGCTTTGATGTGGTGATTGTGGATCCGCCGGCCTTCATTGCCCGGCGCAAGGATATCCGTAACGGTGAGCGTGCCTATGCCCGTATCAATAATCTGGCCATGCGGCTGCTGGAAAAGGACGGCACCCTGATCTCCGCCTCCTGCTCCATGCATCTGGAAAAGAGCCGCCTGGTGGATATTCTGCGCGCCAACAGCCGCGAGCTGGACCGTAATGGCCAGATCTTCGCGCAGGGCAGCCAGGGGTCGGATCATCCGATTCACCCGGCCATACCCGAGACCGAATACCTGAAAGCCTGCTTCATGCGCGTGCTGCCGGCAGGCTAGGCACGTCGACAGCCCAGGGAGACCAAAATGCAGTATCAGACGCTTGGACAGTCCGACCTTAATGTCAGTCGCATGGCGCTGGGGACCATGACCTTCGGGCGCCAGAACACCGAGGCAGAAGCGTTCGAACAGCTTGATTATGCACTGGCTCAGGGCATTAACCTGATTGATGCCGCCGAGATGTATCCGGTACCCACTGCCGCCGAGTTTCAGGGCCTGACGGAGCAGTACATCGGCAACTGGATGCGTCAGCGCGGTTGCCGGGAACAGGTCATTCTGGCGACCAAGGCGGCCGGTCCCGGTGATATGGTCAGCTATTTGCGCCCTGATCTGCATCACGACGAGGCCAATCTGCGTGCGGCAGTCGAAGGCAGTCTGACCCGTCTGCAGACGGACTATATCGACCTGTATCAGCTGCACTGGCCTGATCGCAGCACCAACTTCTTTGGCCAGCTTGGCTATCAGCACGACCCTTCTGCCGACGGCACGCCGTTGGCGGAAACACTGCGCGTGTTGGGGGATCTGGTCAGGGAGGGCAAGATCCGCTACATCGGTCTGTCCAATGAAACGCCCTGGGGTACCATGAAGTGTCTGCAGCTGGCCGAACAGCTGGGTCTGCCACGGATCATCTCGGTACAGAATCCCTACAGCCTGCTCAACCGTACGACCGAGGTGGGGCTGGCCGAAGTGCTGCTGCGTGAGCAGGTGGGTCTGTTGGCCTACTCACCGCTGGGTTTTGGTGTGCTCAGCGGCAAATACGCCGGTGGCGCTCGCCCTGAGGGGTCGCGTCTGGCGCTGTTTCCCGAATACAAGCGCTATATCACCGAGCAGGGGCAGGCGGCCACCGATGCCTACCTGGCGCTGGCGGCCGAGCAGGGGCTGGATCCGGCGCAGATGGCGCTGGCCTATGTGAACAGTCGCCCGTTTCTGGGCAGCAACATCATCGGCGCCACGAGCATGGAGCAGCTGCGCTCAAACCTCGCATCGCTGCAGCTGACGCTGGATGCGGATCTGCTGGTCGAAATTGAAACGATCCATCAGCGTTACCCCAATCCTTGCCCCTGACTATAATCAAGACAGAGGCGGACAGTTGACCTGAACGGGCAGGTGTCTGAGACAATCGATTCACAGGTTATTGTTACTCAAGGAGAGTCGACGTGATACATCAGCAAAGAGTAGAGGATTTGATGCAGCCCGTGCCCCATCCGCTGCATGTGGATATGTCCTTGGCGGAAGCCGTGGATCTGATTCTGCAGTCCGGCCTGAGCGGTTTGCCGGTGGTAGACAATGAGCATCGGGTATGTGGTTTTGTATCCGAACATGATTGTGTCGGTTACCTGATCAGCGACAGCTACCATTGTGACAGCCGGATTCAGGTGCGCGATATCATGTACAAGGAGCCGTTGTGTGCCAGTCCCGGCGAGAACATTATTGATCAGGTGCAGAAAATGGGCGGTGACAAGCCCAAGACCTGGCCGGTGGTGAACAAGGATGGCCGGCTGGCGGGTGTGATCAGCCGTCGCTCCATCATGCGTGCGCTTAATGCCAGCATGAAAGGCTGCCGTACTCGCCTCTGAGGAAAAGCGCTGCGCCGGAGTGCATTCACTCCGGCGCAGCGGGTATCACTCCACCAACTGCAGAATCTGCCAGCCTCTTGCTTCTGCGGTTGTACGCAGGCGCTCATCCGGATTGGTAGCTACCGGGTTATCCACCACTTCCAGCAGCGGCAGATCATTGTTGGAATCGCTGTAGAACCAGCTGTCTTTCAGATTGTGACCGGTCTGTTCCAGCCACTGCTGCAGGCGCGTTACCTTGCCACCCTGGAAGCAGGGGGTGCCGGCGACCTTGCCGGTGAAGCGGCCATTGATCATTTCCGGATCGGTGGCAAGCAGATCATCAACCCCCAGTCGCCTGGCGATGGGCGCCGTGACAAAACGGTTGGTCGCGGTAATGATCAGCAGGAAGTCGCCCCGTTCCCTGTGCTGTTGCAGCAAGGCTTCCGCCCTGGGCAGAATGATCGGTTCGATGCACTCTTGCATGAATTCCGCATGCCAGCTGTCCAGTTGTTCCGGGGAGTGCTGTGCCAGCGGATTCAGCGCGAAGTTCAGAAACTGGTGGATATCCATCTCGCCGCGCAGGTACTCTTCATAGAAGCGGTCGTTGGCGGCGCGGTATTCCGTTTCGTCCACCACGCCCTTGCGGCACAGAAACTCGCCCCAGGCGTGGTCACTGTCGCCGCCGATCAGGGTGTGGTCCAGATCAAAAATCGCCAGGCTCACGGTCAACTCCCTCAATGTCGGCTGCCGGCTGAGCCGGCTGAAAATAAAGCGCAAGCATAGACGGGCTTGGAGGTGCGTGCAATTGCCGAGAAACAGCGGCTATTTGCCAAATCATGGATCTGTGGAACAATAAAACCAAAACGTATATTGATCGGGATCAGAATTGTGATTGATGCAGATGGATTCAGACCCAATGTCGGAATCATTCTGGTTAATTCGCAGGGTCAGGTTCTTTGGGCAAGACGCATCGGGCAGAACGCCTGGCAGTTCCCTCAGGGGGGCATACAGTCGAACGAAACGCCGGAGCAGGCGATGTACCGCGAGCTGCGCGAAGAGATCGGTCTGTCACCCCGTGATGTTGAAGTCATGGCGGTTACGCGAGGCTGGCTCCGTTACCGTTTGCCCAAGCGCATGATCAGGCGCCACTCACACCCCGTGTGTGTAGGCCAGAAACAGAAATGGTTCCTGTTGCGGATGCTCAGTGAAGACAGTGCCGTACGGATCGACCATACCGACTCGCCCGAGTTTGATGGCTGGGAATGGGTCAGTTATTGGTACCCTCTGGGACAGGTGGTGTCCTTCAAGCGCGAGGTGTATCGGAAAGCGATGAAGGAATTGTCACCGCGGTTGGCACGTTTGTCGGTCGGCGTCTGACGCAGAGATAGGAGCGCTCCATGAGCATGTTGAGTGTACTGCGCAAAATCGTACAGGAAGTCAGCACCGCCCCGGATCTGGAGTCCGTGCTGGATCTGATCGTACGCCGCATTCAGCGTGCCATGCGCACGGAGGTGTGCTCCATCTTTCTGCTTGACCCTGTGCAGCAGCGTTACGTGCTGCGCGCGACTCAGGGGTTGAATCAGGAGGCGGTCGGCAAGGTCAGCCTGTCGATGACCGAGGGCATTGTCGGTCATGTCGGTCAGCGAGCAGAGCCGATCAACCTGGAAGATGCGTTCCGCCATCCTGCCTTCCATTATCTGCAGTCGACCGGTGAAGAGCGCTACCATGCCTTTTTGGGAGTGCCGATCATTCATCATCGCAGTGTATTGGGTGTACTGGTGGTGCAGCAGCACGATCTGCGTCGCTTTGATGAAAGTGAAGAGGCGTTTCTGGTCACGGTGTCGGCCCAGCTGGCGGGAGTCATCGCTCACGCGGAGGCGACCGGCTCAATCAATCCAGAACAGCACCCTCAGGCCGAATCGAAAGCGGTGCGTGATCGACGGTTTGACGGTGTGGCGGCTGCCTCGGGGGTAGCGATCGGGACCGTGGTCGTGGCGACCATCGATGCCGAGCTGGAAACCGTTCCGGACAAAACACCGCGCGATGTGGAGCAGGAGCTTTACAGTCTGGAGACGGCGATGGAGGCGGTACGGGATGATATCCGCACCGCGGGACGCAGCCTGGCACAGCGACTGAAGTCCGAAGAGCAGGCGCTGTTTGATGTCTACCTGCGCATGCTGGATGACCCGGCACTCAAGAGCGAAATCGAGGCACGTATTCGTGCCGGCAACTGGGTTCAGGGGGCGCTGCGCGAAGTCATCCTTGGTCATGTGAAGCAGTTCAATGCCATGGAAGACGCCTACCTGCGTGAGCGTGCCACCGACGTGCGTGATCTTGGCCGACGTATTCTCAGCTATCTGCAGGAAAGTGCAGGCCCAATGGAGGTGGATTATCCCGATGACAGTATCCTGATCGCGGATGAACTGTCGCCGGCGATGCTGGGCATGGTGCCGGAGAACAAGCTGGTCGGGCTGGTATCGGTTACCGGCTCGGGCAATTCCCATGCAGCGATCATGGCACGTTCAATCGGCATACCCACCGTGATGGGGGTGGTCGACCTGCCCTTTACCCGCCTTGAGGGGCGCAAGGTGATAGTGGACGGTTACTCCGGTCGCATCTATGTGAACCCTTCGGAGCAGCTGCTGGAAGCCTTCCGTGAAGTGATGCGCGAAGAGCGGCTGGTGGCGGCCGGACTGGAAGGCCTCCGGGACCTGCCGGCTGAGACCACGGACGGTTATCGCATGCCGCTGTGGGTCAATACCGGGCTGGTGGCGGATGTGACCCGCTCACTGGAGCGCGGTGCCGAAGGGATCGGTCTGTATCGTACTGAAATTCCCTTCATGATCCGTGACTTCTTCCCCAGTGAACAGGAGCAGCTGCAGAGCTATCGCAGTCAGATGGAAGCGTTTGCACCGCGGCCCGTGACCATGCGAACACTGGATATCGGTGGCGACAAGGCGCTGCCCTACTTCCCGATCGAGGAAGACAACCCTTTCCTGGGTTGGCGCGGTATCCGAGTAACTCTGGACCACCCCGAAATATTTCTGGTGCAGGTACGGGCCATGTTGCGCGCCTCCGAGGGGCTCAACAATCTGCGCATCATGCTGCCGATGGTGACCAGTGTGCATGAAGTCGAAGAGGCGATGCGCCAGATCGACCGTGCGCTGGCCGAGCTGCAGGACGAAGGCTACGCCGTTGAGCGCCCCATGGTCGGCGTAATGGTAGAGGTGCCGGCCGCGGTGTATCAAGTGCGCCGCTTTGCTCGAATTGTCGATTTCATCTCGGTGGGGTCCAACGACCTGACCCAGTACCTGCTGGCGGTGGATCGCAACAACCCGCGCGTGGCGGGGCTGTATGCGCCCTATCATCCCGCTGTATTGCGAGCGCTGCAGTATATCGCCCGTGAAACGCGCAAGGAGGGCAAGCCGGTATCCATCTGTGGCGAGATGGCGGCGGATCCTGGCGGGGCACTGTTGTTGATGGCGATGGGCTATGAAGTGCTGTCGATGAACTCCAACAACCTTCCACGGGTCAAGTCTGCCATTCGTGGTGTCAGCCTGGCCAGAGCGCAGTCACTGCTCAGCCAGGTGCTGCGCATGGATGATGCCGAAGAGATCCACCGGTATCTGCGTCGTACTCTCAAGCACCTCGGGTTGGGACAGCTGACCCGGCCACGCCTTCCCAATCAGCAGGAACCAGCAGAGGACGATCCAGACTGTAGCGGCGCAGGCTGACCGCACGGCCATCCCGGTCGTATCCTTCCTCCAGAAACAGCAGGCGGCCGCTGCGGTGCTGCAGCAACAGAGTGCTGGCACGGGTACCGTAATCCGGCGAACGGATGAAACAGGACGACAGCAGCCGTTCCCGCTCCAGTCTGATACCGGTATCCGGCAGTGCTTCATCATTGGGGCGATGCTCATCGTGCAGCAATCGCAGCAGCTGTGTTTCGTTCAGCTCACGTTTGTCCATGGCGCGGGTCAGGGCTGCCTTGGCGCGCAGCGTTTTTGGCCAGGGTGTATCCAGCAGCGCATTGCTTAATGCATGGATGCCAGGCATGACCGGCTGACACAGGCCACTGATGTTGCTGAAGTGCCAGAGTCCGTTGCCATCGGCCAGCAGCAGGTTGAACCCGGCTCGGGCGGCGGTAAGGCCGTTGCAGAAATCCTGTGCCGATTGCTGAGAGTGAATGAACTCCGTTACCAGTGTACCGCGGCTGGGGGCTCCCTCGGGAGGGCTGCGGCGAGCATCGCGGTGATTGGTAACCAGCGCAAAGCGGTTGTTGTTTCCCAGTGCCATCCAGCTGCCGCCTGCTTGCAGGTCCCGGCCCCCCATAATGGGCTGGTCTGGCCACGGGGCGGCAGGCGCGGTGGGGCGAGCATGGAATTCGTCACGATTGGCAACCAGTAGCAGCGGCCATTCCGGATCGGCATTAACGGCAATACTGAGCAGGCACACATCCCCTCCGGTTTCATCTGTGGGCAACAGTCACTAATATAATCGACTTTGTCGTACCAGGATTAAAACCATGTTAACAACTTTGGCGCTCTACCTGTTGCTGGGCGCGCTGGCCGGTGTTGTGGCCGGTCTGTTTGGAATCGGTGGCGGCCTGCTGATTGTGCCGGTGCTGATCGTGACTTTTGAACTGCAGGGGATACCGGCCGCTGTGCTGACCCATATGGCGGTGGCAACCTCGCTGGCGACCATCGTGGTCACCTCGATCAGCTCTGTCCGGGCGCATCACCGGCGGGGGGCGGTACGTTGGGAACTGTTTCGGCCGCTGGGGGTCGGTATTCTGCTCGGAGCTCTGCTTGGCGTGAATACGGCGGTACAGCTGCCCGGCCCGGTTCTGCAGTTGACCATCGGCATTTTTGTGCTGCTGGTGGCTGTGCAAATGGCCCTGAATCTCAAGCCCTCTGCAGGTGAAACGCAGCCATCGAAACCTGAACTGGGTGCTGCAGGGGCTGGTATCGGTTGGGCGTCTGCGATTTTCGGCATTGGTGGCGGCACCCTGACAGTCCCCTATCTGAACTGGCGTCGGGTCGGTATTCAGCAGGCGGTGGCGACCTCGGCCGCCTGTGGTCTGCCGATCGCGCTGATGGGCGCGGGCACCAACATCTGGCTGGGTTGGGGAGAGAAGCAGCTGCCAGCGTGGAGCCTGGGGTATGTTTACCTGCCGGCCTTTGCCGGTATTGTACTGGCCAGCTATCTGACGGCGCCGATCGGCGCGCGGCTGGCGCACAGTCTGCCTCAGGCGAAGCTGAAAAGAATTTTTGCTCTGTTTTTGCTCGCGGTATCACTGCGTTTCATTATCGGTAATCTCTGGTGAGGCTTTATGTGGATTCATGATATCAACCCGCTGGCGCTGGAACTGGGCCCGCTGCAGATTCACTGGTATGGACTGATGTACCTGATCGGATTTGGCGGTGCCTGGTGGCTGGGTAACCGACGTGCCCGCCAACCTGGTTCCGGCTGGACTGAACAGCAGGTATCGGATCTGGTGTTCTGGGGCGCGGTCGGTGTGATCATTGGCGGGCGAGCCGGTTATGTGCTGTTCTACAACTTCGACTATTTTCTGCAGGATCCGCTCTGGCTGTTTGCCGTGTGGGAAGGGGGCATGTCGTTCCACGGCGGTTTGCTGGGTGTGCTGACGGTGGTATGGCTGTTTGCCCGACGTCAGGGCAAGAGCTTCTTTGAAATCGGCGATTTCATTGCGCCGCTGGTGCCGATCGGGCTCGGTGCCGGTCGTCTGGGCAACTTTATCGGCGGGGAGGTCTGGGGGCGCCCTACTGATCTGCCCTGGGGTGTCATCTTCCCGCGGGCCGGTGACATGCTGGCGCGGCATCCGTCACAGCTGTATCAGATGCTGCTGGAAGGTGTCGTCCTGTTTGCACTGCTGTGGTGGTATTCATCCAGTCCTCGTCCACGCATGGCCGTGTCGGGGCTGTTTCTGATGGCGTACGGCAGCTTCCGCTTTCTGGTTGAGTTTGTGCGTGAGCCGGATGGTCATCTCGGTTTCATCGCGTTTGAGTGGCTGACCATGGGCCAGTTGCTGTCGCTGCCAATGGTGTTGCTGGGGGCGTTGCTGATGCTGTTGGCCTACCGTCGCAAAACGTAGATCAATCTGGTCTACGCAAGCCAAACGCCCTAGAATAAAGTCCATTTGTTTTTGGAGCGGGGCGCATATGCAGCAGTATCTGGATCTGATGCGTGAGATCAAGGAGCAGGGCACCAACAAGGGTGACCGCACCGGCACGGGTACACGTTCCCTGTTCGGGCGCCAGATGCGGTTTGATCTGAGCGAAGGCTTTCCATTGCTGACCACAAAAAAGGTGCATCTGAAATCGGTGATCTACGAGCTGCTCTGGTTCCTCTCCGGCAGCACCGACAACACCTGGCTGCAGCAGCAAGGTGTTAGCATCTGGAACGAATGGGCGCTGGAAAACGGTGAGCTTGGGCCGATCTACGGCAAGCAGTGGCGTTCCTGGGCCTGCCCGGACGGCTCCAGCATCGATCAGATCGCGACGGTTGTTGAGCAGATCCGGCACAACCCCAACTCGCGCCGTCTGATCGTCAGTGGCTGGAACCCGGCTGATCTGCCGGATGAGTCGCTCAGTCCGCAGGAAAATGCCCGGCGCGGCAAGGCTGCGTTGCCCCCCTGTCACACGCTGTTTCAGTTTTACGTTGCCAATGGCAGGCTGAGTTGCCAGCTGTACCAGCGCAGTGCCGACTTCTTTCTGGGGGTGCCGTTCAATATCGCCTCCTATGCGCTGCTGACACACATGATCGCGCAGCAGTGTGAGCTTGAAGTAGGTGAATTTGTGCACACCTTTGGCGACCTGCATCTGTATGCCAATCACCTGAACGACCCGACAATTGTCGACGAGCAGTTGTCACGTACACCCAGGACCCTGCCGCAGCTGCGCATCAAGCGCCGTCCGGCGGATATATTCAGCTATTGTTTCGATGATTTTGAAGTGGTTGGCTACGACCCTGACCCTGCCATTCGTGCCCCCATCGCTGTTTGATCCCAAGGAGAAGTCATGCGTCTGGCAATGATTGCTGCCCAGTCTCAGAACCGAGTAATCGGTAACAACAACAAGCTGCCCTGGTATCTGCCGGAGGATCTGAAGTACTTCAAACGGGTGACTTTGGGCAAGCCGATCATCATGGGGCGCAAAACCTTCGAGTCGATCGGTCGACCGCTGCCGGGTCGCACCAACATCATCGTCACGCGCAATGCGGACTGGACTCACGATGGTGCAGGGGTTCGGGTTGTCCACAGTCTGCAACAGGCGATTGAGCTGGCGGAAAGCCTGGCACTGGTCAATGGCTTTGAGGAGTCGCTGGTCATTGGTGGTGCCGAGATATATGCGCTTGCCCTGCCGCAGGCTGATCGGCTCTATCTGACTCAGGTCCATGCCGAGGTGCAGGGTGATGCGCATTTCCCGCCGCTCGACCCCGCGCAGTGGCATGAGGTGGCGCGGGAAGACTTCAGCGCCATTGAGCCCAACCCCTATGATTACAGTTTTATTGTGCTGGATCGCGCTGGAGGCAAGGCAGCATGATGCTGGATAGTCTGCTGCGGGTGCTGGCCGATGGTGCCTTCCATTCCGGCAGCGAGCTTGGCCGCAGTCTGGGCATCAGTCGCAGTGCGGTCTGGAAGCACATGCAGCGGCTGCAGGAGCTGGGTGTTGAGGTGTACAGCGTGAAAGGTCGGGGCTATCGCATTCCCGGTGGTCTGGATCTGCTGGATGAATCGGAGCTGCTGCAGCAACTGCCGCAGGCTGTGCGTGAACGGTTGGGGCAGCTGTCACTGACGGTAGAAACGGACTCGACCAATACGCGTGCACTGGATGCGATGCAGGCGGGGGTCGCAACGGGCCTGTTTGCTTCCGAATACCAACACTCTGGCCGAGGGCGGCGTGGACGACAATGGGTCAGTCCGCTTGGTTCCAGTCTCTGTTTCTCACTGGCCTGGCGCTTTAACAGTGGTGCTGCAGCGCTTGAGGGGCTCAGTCTTGCGGTGGGACTGGCATTGCAGCAGGCGCTGGAGCAGGAAGGTCTGGTGGATATCGGGCTCAAGTGGCCCAATGATCTGCTGGTGAATGATGCCAAGCTGGGAGGGATTCTGATTGAACTCAGCGGCGATGCCGCAGGCGAATGTCAGGTGGCCATTGGCATAGGTCTCAATGTTCAGCTGCCTGAAGCGGTGGTGGAACAGCTGGATCAGCCCTGTGTAGACCTGGCTCGGCTGGGCTATTCCGGTTCAAGAACTCGCCTGCTTGCCGTTGTGGTCGCTGAGCTGATCAACATGCTGGAGCGCTTTGAGGCCAGCGGCTTCGCACCGCTGCGCTCGGCCTGGGAGGAAGCCAACGCCTTTCGTGGGCGCGAAGTTGCCGTGAGTTCTGGGCCGCGTCGGTATGAGGGCATCTGTCTTGGGGTAACCGATCAGGGTGGGTTGCGCCTGCAGACAAGTGCAGGGCAGGAGGTGTTCCACGGTGGCGAAATGAGTGTGCGGCTGCAATGATCCTTGAAATTGATGCGGGTAATACATTCATTAAATGGCGCTACCGAGAAGGCGCCAGGTCCGTGGCAAGCGGTCGCTGGCTGACGCATGAGTTTGCGCCAGCAAATCTGCGTGACTGTGCTGAGGTGCCGCAGCAGGTGTTGGCGGGTTCAGTGGCAGGGGCGGCTTTCGAACAGGCGCTGTCTGACGCCGTTGCATCGGTCTGGGGTGTGCCGGTGCGGTTTGCACGCACGGTTGAGATGGCTGCAGGGGTACGCAACAGTTACGCTGATCCGGCCAGGATGGGGGTCGATCGCTGGCTGGTGATGCTGGCGGCCTGGCAGCGTTGCGGGCAAGCCTGCTGCATCGTTGACTGCGGTAGTGCGATCACTGTCGACCTGCTTGGTGCCGAAGGTGAGCACCGAGGCGGCTATATTTTGCCGGGATTGCGGCTGATGCGTCAGGTATTAACCGGCTCTACGGCCGGCATTCTGGTCGACCGTGACATCGAGGCGTTCAGTGTCGAGCCGGGTCGTGACACCAGTAGCGCTGTGGTGCATGGCACCAATCTCATGTTCAGTTCACTGGCAAAGATGCTGCCACACTGGCTGGAGCAGCAACAGGCCGGCGCGCCTCTGTTTGTGACCGGTGGTGATGGTGCGCTGTTCTGCGAGCTTATGGGGATGGGAGAGCTTGTGCCTGATCTGGTCATGGACGGTCTGCGCTGGGCGTTGGAGTAGAGCATGTTGCGTTGGCTGCTGCTTGTCCTGCTGTTATGCAATGCGCTGCTGTTTCTGTGGTATGCGCAGCGTGAGCAGGCAATCTCTGCCGACAGTTCATCCCGTCAGGAGCAGGTGACGGGGCTGCGGCTGCTGCATGAACTGGCCGCTGGCGAGAGTGCGCGCCCGTTACAGACCGAGTGTTATCAGTTGGGTGTTTTCGCAACGCCGAATGAGGCTGAGCAGGCGGCTGGGCGGCTGGCGCCGGTCGTCATGGATGTTGCACAGACCCCCGCGCCTGATGAAGTGGCGGGCTATCAGCTGGCGGTTGAAATACCTTCGGAGGCAGGGGCGCAGCGGGAGTTGCTCGACCGGCTGGCACTTGCTGGCTGGGTACCACAAACCCGTCAGGGACGCTTTCTGCTGGGGCCGTTCATGGGTGAACGGGCCCGTGCCGATGCAGTGGTTGAGCAGCGTGCGCTGAGTGAAGGGCTGGGGCTCAACAGTGAGCTACAGCCCATCATGCAGCCGGGTACAGGGGTTCTGCTTGAAATTGAAGTGCCGGCCGGAACGGAAATTGGCCAGGCATCCCGGCAGCTTTTGCTGCGTGGCTGGCCGGGTATAAAAATTGAAAAAAAATTATGTTCGGGGCTTGCGCAGCCCCAGTCGGATCAGTAAGATACGCACCACTTCGACGGTCAAGGCCGGTATAGCTCAGTTGGTAGAGCAACTGACTTGTAATCAGTAGGTCCGGGGTTCGACTCCTCGTGCCGGCACCATTATCGGCGAAGTGTTTGAAAGGCTGGTGGGGTTCCCGAGTGGCCAAAGGGATCAGACTGTAAATCTGACGCGCGAGCTTCGGTGGTTCGAATCCACCTCCCACCACCATCTCCGTTCAAGCGGGTATGGTATAGTGGCTATTACCTCAGCCTTCCAAGCTGAAGAGGCGGGTTCGATTCCCGCTACCCGCTCCAACGAAGATGTACCGAATATGCTCATGTAGCTCAGGGGTAGAGCACACCCTTGGTAAGGGTGAGGTCGGCGGTTCAAATCCGCCCATGAGCTCCAGTTTTGTCGCAAAGGGTAGATATAGAGATATGTCTACCCTTTGTTGTATTTGCGTCCTTGAAACGACTTGATCAGGTTGACTCGCGATGGCTAAGCAATCATTTGAACGTAACAAGCCGCACGTTAACGTAGGTACTATCGGCCACGTTGACCACGGCAAAACGACACTGACCGCTGCACTGACTCGCGTCTGCGCAGAAGTATGGG
>Ga0209345_10001685_pt1 | contig 25966 bp, 24 predicted proteins | sample Cruoilmetagenom7_FD_187294 | JGI IMG/M metagenome (GOLD analysis project Ga0209345, IMG submission 187294) | Oil polluted marine microbial communities from Coal Oil Point, Santa Barbara, California, USA - Sample 7 (SPAdes) (version 2) | ecosystem: Environmental > Aquatic > Marine > Oil seeps ...
AATGACCCAAGTTCCAATTATTCTAATGGAATACAATGCTTCTGGGATATTTTACATAATACTACATTATAGCTATCAAATGGAAACAATGACTTAAACTACATAATGAACATTTGTACTATAATGTCATTGCGTTATGTAACTTGAGCTTTGGTAAAAAGCGAAAGTTTTATACATACTTTTCTTTATTTTTTTTCTTGACTAATATTTCTCTGTGATGTTAATGGAACACTCTTTTTACGAAGCGACGATAGGAGAGTAGTGGAATGTGTGTGGAATGGCTATTATTGATGATATTATTTAATATAAAAAACGCGATAAAGAAACTATCTCGCTTATTTATGATAAAACATATTAGAGACATTGAGATTGTCTCTTAAACTATATGATAACACTTTTAAAACCAACACTTTTGCTACATACTAAATTGGTGAAAACATATACCATCATGAAAAAATGATTTTTTTAATATAGCTAGTCTTAATATAATTTTTTCAAAAATTACCATAAGAATGCTAGAAATTAAATTTGCAATAAAATCAATAATATTTTCCATGCTCAAATTTAAGGAAAACTATTTTATAATATGATTTATAAGGCTTTGGAAACAACATAAACTTTTTCTTTAGCTAAAACGACACAATAGGAGAGTAGTGGAATGTGTGTGTAATGGGTTTAAATTATGACAATTTCAAATAATTACTGATTTCTCTTACATTAATTTATGCAATATTTTGTAGTTTTAATATCTCCCTAGAATTCTTCAAAATATAAACATATTATTGAAGCAACTTTATTAAATCAATTAATCGAAGTCACATTTTAATTCGTGAAAAATGAATAACAAACATGTATATTTAAATAATAAAAAAAAAGAAAAAAGTGGTTTTAATCGAAGGAGAGGGTTTTCACCAGAAACAAAAGATGAAGTTCAAGAAGAGCCTACAATAAAGCAGTTTCAAGTTACCAATCTCAGAAACAACTATATTGCCTTTACACAATCATATGAGGATAGGTATAAAAAAAGAATCATTGAATTCCCAAGTTATATTGATTTAATAGAAATTCGATTCTTTCCAATATTTAACAAAGATCTAAAAAATAAATTTTTTCAAAAATATGGCTTATTACCAATATCATACCACGACTTTAATCATACTGTGGTTTTTGAAGTAGTAAACCCAGACTCTTTTGAAGCGTTTAAATCTGATGTAGAATATATTATTAGTTTAGATGAAGATGTAACTTATTCAGGTGAAGATCATAATTTAATTGCTACAGTTTATAAATTTAGTTTTATTGATAAAAGAGCTGATACTTATGAAGAAGAAGATATTATTTTATCTACAATTCAATCAGTTTCAATTGAAATATACAATCTTCAAAAAGAAAGGTTAAAGGAATATCTAAACGAAAACAATTTGGCATTTACAATTAATAATAATGAAGACCTCTTTTATATCAATCGATTAAATAGTGGTGATATAATTAATATTGAACAGAATTTTGATATTGTTAGAAGTATTACCAGTTCTAGAGCATTAAATGTAAGGCCTGGAATGCTCGGTACACTTAGAATGGAATATGGTTTTGAGGTTGAAATTCCCGAAAACCTAGCAACTATTGGGATTATTGACACTGGAGTAAATTCTATTGATCCCTTTAATAATTTAATTGATAGTGGAGGAATAAATATAACTGGTGAAACTGATGAAGACCATTCTGGTCATGGAACATTAGTTGCTGGTTTGGCGATATTTGGACAAAATTTACCCGCTTCAATTGAAGATTCTTATGTTGCAAAATGCAAGGTTTTGCCAATAAAAGTACTTCATAATAATACGGGAGGAATAAATTTTCCTCTATTATTACAAGCGGTTAGAAGAGCAAATAAAGATAATGGCGTTCGAATTTTTAATATGTCTTTAGTATTTCACCCTAAAAAATACAATGAAGCCTTTTCTGATTTTGCATATGAACTTGACAGTTTATCTCATGAACTAGGAATTTTGATTTTTATATCGGTAGGCAATTTTGACGCTGTTTCGTTGCAAGAATTATTAACTATTGACTATCATATTGATCACGAGTATCCAGAGTTCTTTTATAATTTGAATTCTTCTTCATCCGTGCATAATTGTGAAAACACAAATATTAGTACACCCTCGGAATCAATTAATAACTTATCTATCGGTTCTATAGCAGGTAATATAGAAGATAATGATAATTCAGATTTAACTCCTCTAAACATATATCCTGCATATTATACGCGGAAGTTTCACTATGATTATAATCAAAAAATTAATAAAACAGATTTTAAGCAAAATCAAAAGAACAAGAATTTTAATAAACCAGATTTAGTTTTCGATGGAGGAGATTTATTAAATACAGATTCTGGTATAGAAGTTTTAGGTAGTCCAGCTGATAATTTTTTTAAAAGAACATCAGGTACTAGTCTATCATCTCCATTAATTGCTTCAATTGCAGCAGAAATTGAAAGTCAATATCCAGATTTAGCAGTACAGTCTATAAAAGCCCTGTTAATAAATAGTGCCAATTATTATAAACCTACTGAATTAACACATTTTAGAGATAAAGGAGAACTCTTAAGAAAATTAATAGGATTTGGAATTCCTGATAGAACACAGACATTGTTGTCTGATAATAAATCAATTACGATGGTAGTTGAAGATCAAATAAAACCACTCGAGATTATTTCTATCCCAATCTTCTTACCAGAATACCTTAAAACTGCAAATAATAAGCTGATATTCCAAATATCTATTTCCTATAGTATGTATCCTGATAAAGGAAATCATTTAGGATATCTACCATTACATATCTCATTTAATTTGATGAAAAACCTCTCGATAAATGATATCGCAACAAAAAACGCAAGCGAAACAGTAGCGAAAAGTGGATTTTCTTGGAGTGAGGATCATTTCGGTAAAGAGAATATTATTTTCTCTAATACTCAAAGTAAAGAATACAGGCTTCAACCTAATGACATTATTGCATTAAATGGTCAAATGGCTATAGCTATTCGTTGTTTATCAAAAGACAATATTGATGATAATTTGAAACAATACGTAGAAAATAACCAACATGATTTTTCCTTAGTTATAAATATTAGAGAAGAAGTGAATAATATTACAGATAATAATTTATACAGCGAAATTCAGGCAATCAATAATCTTACAGTAATAAGTGAACTAGAATCTGACGCAGATTTAGATTTAGATGTTGAAAATTAATTATTTATTTAATGCTTTTTTTTCAAGTTCGATTAATTCAGACCATATAGAAATGTCAATTTTATGAATCAATTTTTTATCATCTAATTGTTTGAAAAGTGTGCGCTTAATTGCATTTATTAAAGTTTTTTGGATACTATAATAACTTAATGATTCGCATTGCTTAATAATCTTATTTAAAGAAGTTTTGGTTGGGGTTTTAAAATCTCCTTTTTTAAGTGTTAGATTTATTAGTTCTTCAATCTGGAGTCTATTTGGTAATGAAAATTTAAGATTAACATCAAATCGTCTAAGTAAAGCTTCATCAATCATACTTTCTTGATTAGTTGCTGCAATTACTATAGAAGATTGAGGTAGATAATCAAAAAGTTGTAGAATAGTATTAACAACTCTTTTCATTTCACCATGATCTTGATTGTAATCTCTTATTTTACCTAAAGAATCAAATTCATCAATAAAAATAATACTATTCTCCTTTGCTGCTTTCTTAAAAACTTTTGCTAGGTTTTTACTTGTTTCTCCAAGCTTGGATGATACTATAGCTCCTAGGTTAACAACATACATTGATTTACTTAATTCACCAGCAATAACATAAGATGCTAGAGTTTTTCCACATCCAGAAGGACCATGTAATAAAAGTTTATTGGAAACTGGTAACTCAAATTTTTGCAAAAGGTCAATTGAATTATTTTCTTTGATAAAATGAATTAACTCATTCTTAACTACATTGTCCGCAACTAAATCTTCTAATTTGTAATCAGATTTTAGTTTATCAATAAACAAATCATTAATTTCCTTTTCACTTTGTTGATTAAAATAATTATCCGAACCTACTTTTGTGAGATTTCCACTCTTCCTATTAGATTCTTTTAACAAAGATTGTAATTGCAGTGCAAGATTTGTCTTCTTACTATCTTTATAGAATTCAATAAATTCATTCAAAGATTTTAATAAGCTTTCACGATCATTTTCTAAACCAAATCGTGCAATTTTCTTTATGTAATCAATTTGTCCCACAAACAATTTAAATATACAACAAAATTAAAAGAAAGAAATCAATATTCTGGTCTAATTCCAAACTTAATTCAATTTTACAGAATAAAATGTGATCTCATAAAATTTTGGTTAAAACAATAGGAGAGAGTAACGTAATATTTTAGGGCTCTAGCAATACATAATCTTAATAGTTTCAATTTTGCAACGAATTTCAAAGCAGTCTTAACGAGTTACAATGCTTCCTAAAATATAGTGTAGCGAAACGTAATTGTTTCCAAAAGTTTATGCAGTCTTGATTTTTTTGTTTCTTTTTTTATCAAGAAAAAAAGATTTAATAAAATCTTGAATAGTTCAGAACTTCCAAATTCTATTTTACATAATATTAATAGTTCCAAAAAAAAGTTTAAATAGTAGCGAGAATAGAATAAGTGCTTAGAATTTTATCCTTCATAAAATTTAAGCTCTTATGGCAAGTTGACGAGAATCGCGTAGAAAAAAATATAACGCACAAATACTCAAATACGCAAAATTTTCAATAGCAATCAAAAGCTAGCTTTTTAAATGCGCTGGCAAGCTGCTGGAAATTGAGTTATAAATAAATTGCATTAAGCAATTTGATTTGTAAAAACAATAAGCGTTGGCAGCGGATATTTTACATAACGGCTAATTATAGATACATTTTAATTCTCTAAATGCTAATCGCTTAGAATCGCTTAAAAATTATATTCTTGATAATTGTACAGAATATTCAAGTTTACGAGAAGCTCTATTTTACATAGTATCATTATAGCTACATAGAATACACACGTTAATCGCCAGCACGCCATCATTCTTAAATATTGCTTCATCCACAGGATAAACCAATATTATAAAATGTACTATAATGTTATTGCGTTATGTAACTTGAGCTTTGGTAAAAAGCGAAAGTTGTTACTATAGTTTCTTGAAAAAATTTATACTAAAAAGTTTCTTCTACAATGTTAATGTAACACTTTTTATGCGACGACGTAGGAGGGAAGTATAATGTGTGTGGAATGAGTTTTGATATACAAAGTTTAAATGTTAACTTTGAGATATGATGAGTACAATATATTCAATAGGTCATGGTAATAAAAAAATTGATTCCTTTATTAAGGAATTAATTGCCTATGATATTGATTTTGTTTTTGATGTTAGATCTATACCTATGTCTAAATATAATCCTCATTTTAATAGACCTCTTCTTCAGCGTGAATTAATTGAAAATAAAATTGGTTACGAATTTTTAGGAGAACATCTTGGAGGTTTGCCAAAAGATAAGAGTTGTTATACAGATGGTAAAGTTGACTACTCTAAATTACGTGAAAAAGATTTTTTTAAAATGGGAATTAACCTATTGATTGAAGCTCATGAAGCAAATGTGAAAATTGCACTAATGTGCAGTGAATCTAAACCTGAAGAATGCCACAGAAGTAAATTAATTGGGCAGGAAATGCTTAAACACAAAATATCGATTAGTCACATCGTCTCTAGTAGTTTAAAAGACCAGAAGACAGTTATTGATGAATTGACCAAAGGTAAAGGTTCAGATAATTTATTTGGTGAAGGTAATTTTACTTCAAGAAAAACTTACATCAAATAATTTATGAATTTTTATACTATAGGTGTCTATAATTCCACTGAAAAAGAATTCTTCGACAAACTCATAAACAATAAAATTGATACATTTTGTGATATTCGTCAAAGACGTGGTGTTAGAGGTTCAAAATATTCTTTCGTAAATAGTAAAAGGCTTCAAAGTAAGTTACATGATTTAGGCATTAATTATTTTCATTACCTAGATTTAGCTCCAACTAAAGAAATTAGAGAGTTACAAAAGCTAGCAGATATAGATAATCAGGAGTTAAAAAGAGATAGGAAGACTTTGGGACAAGTTTTCATAAAAGAATACAGGAATCAGATTGTTGAACCTTTTAATTTTTTCGAATTTTTAGATGAGTTAAAAAAATCCAGTGCAAATAATATTGTATTGTTTTGTGTAGAGGAATCACATAAAGCATGTCATAGATCATTAGTAGCAGAAAAATTGAGCAGCGAACATAAACTCAATGTTAAAAACATATAACAATGGAAGTACTTATAACATCTAAAACTCATGTGGGAAGTTCAGCTTGTGTTGGAGGAATTGTTCTAGAAACATTAAAGTTTGTAAGATTATTAAATGGTAAGGATGTTTACCAGCCTGGTAATACTGAATTTGAAATTGGGCAAATTTGGGATATTAATTTTGATTCTCATCCTGATGCTGCTCCACATATTGAAGATGTATATATAACTCACAAAGCTTTTATTAGAAATATTACTGATTTTAGAGCTTTTGTTATTGATAATATTAATGTTTGGGAAGGCAAACCGGAAACATTATTTGATGGATTGCTCAATTGGACTGGTTCTGGTAGTGGACATTTGAATAATCCAAAAAATCTGCCTCAAAATAGTGTAGGTTTTTGGATTAGTGATCGTGATTTAATATTACAAGACAATCGTTATTATGTCTACAAAAGAAAGCGATCGTGGAAAAATCGTAAATTTAGTTATGTAGGTTTTCCAGAAAGGATTGCAGTAATACCAAAAGGCACATTATTAAGAGTTTCATTAGCCAAATGGTGGAAACCAGAAGATATCATCGATGTTATTTACAGTTGTCTGGATGGTATTAAATTCGGAAGTAGAGCTTTTCATTTAATAATTTTCTCTACAATGTTATAACGTAACACTTTTTCCAAACGACGATAGGAGAGTAGTGTAATATGTTTAAAATTGAATTATTTCAACAATTACACTATTCTACTAAAATCACTTTAATCTCTTGATTTACCATAAAGAATTATATCAGAAATTATATATCGTAACTTATCTTTTAAATCATACTCAATATCTAATTCTTCAGCTTTATTGCACATTTCTAAAAGCTTCTTGAAATTGCTTACTTCATTATCAATTTTTCTGTCGAAAATATCAGAAAGTTTTTTGATGGATTTAAAACTACTTCTTGGAGCTTGTATTTTAGAAAGTATTTTAACTCTTAATTCATCAGGAGTCTTAATTGTTCTTACACCTTTAAGCTCTTCAATAAAATTATCTGTAGTATTCAGAATATTATCAATTCCTTCAATTGCTGCAAAAGTATTTTCTGGCTTGGTATTATGATTAATTATTAAGGAACTATTCTCTACCATTGAGTTCTTCTTTGGAATTAAATAAAACCCAGTTGAATCTTTTTGCATAACATTAATAATATTTACAAAATTTAAAGAACCTGTACCTAAATCGTTTGTTGTTATTCTAACAGCAGATGAAACATAGCCAAAAGAATCAGCTTTTTTAGCATACTTTTCTGCTGCAATAACTTCCAATTTGGATTCACTAATTGCAGCACTTCTAATTTCATACTCAACTCCTGGGTTATCTTGAATGTTTTTATAAAGACTTAACATACTAACAACAAATGTAAAATCAATACCATATTCGTAATATCGTAACGAAGTGATACCACGAACATAAGTCTTATCATCATAATCTACCATACGATAACTTCTTTCTTTATTATAGTCATCACTACTTTCTGCCATCTGCTTAAAGTATTGCACATTATAATTTGCAAGTCCTGGTTGACCAATTTTAAATAAGTTGTTAGCGTATTTTGTCATTACGTATTCATCAAGAAATGTATTTTTAGAATCATATATTGCTATTGCTTTTAGGTTTTCTTTTGCTTCATCAATTTCTACATATTCTTCAAACTTAAAAACTATATTAGTTTCACTACTATCAGAAACAGCTTCTTCAAATACATCGATGTATTTTGTTTCGGCAATTATCTTATATCTTTCATAGTTGTTTACTAAATGTAAAATTCTATCATAAACTAAATCTATGTAATCAATAGATATGTAGTTGTTTTTAATTTTATCAACCTCAAAAGTTTTAAAAATTTGTTCTTTGTAAGGATGATTTTCGATTAAAGCGCATAGCTTTTCGATTTTGATTTTGCCTGAACTGCGTTCAGGATCAAGACTTAACTGTTTTTGTTTAAATTTTTCTTCCATAATGGATTTTTTTTAATTTATTAATTGTTTTAAATCCATCCGCAGAAACTTTTCTACGGATAGATTGTTTATAGATTGAGGTTACTTTTATTTACCTTTACTATCACTTCTGTTACTCCTAACGTGTGGTTTAACTTTTATAGTTTTTCCACCTATTTTTTTAGTATAGCCAGGAATTCTGTTGAATTTTCTACCTTCTGCATCTTTAGCCATATTTTACACCTCCTTTCATAATTTTCATATTAAATACCTTACTTTTATAGCATACAGAAAGCGTTACATTTCAGTTTGTAACGCTTTTGAGTATGTATATACAGTAGACGTATTGGAAGCATCTGAAAAAGCAACATATAAAGAATATAATTCTGAAGATTTATTAGTTATAATCTCGATGATTAAAGATGAGCCAGAGGAAGCAAAATTTGCTTTTTATGAACTTGTTGAAAGACATAGAATTGAGCTATTAAGGTACTGTACGTCTATGTGTAATACTGAATCAAGTTCAAGTAAAAATCAAATTATTTTTGATGTTGGAGATGCAAAGGATATAGTTTGGAATTCTTTTTACCAAATAAAAAAATATCCTGAAAATTTTGATTTAAAAAAAGCTAATACAAATAATATAGAAAAAGCTGTAGAAGCATATTTAAAAGGAATTGTAAGAATAGAATTTAAGAAAAAATACTTTGGTATAGAAAAAGTTGTAGTAGAATATAATTATGAAATAGATAATTCTACAGATGGTTTACTAATACCTACAAGAAATGTTCTTCAGTCAATGAGTAAAGAAGTAGAACAATGCTTAATGAGTTTGACTATTAAAGAGAGAGAAATATTTTTGGCTTACGCTGAATTTTGTCCCAATGATGAATATATACCAAGACCAATAAGTAAACTACTCCAAGAAAAATTAAATGTTGCTGAATCAACATTAAGAGTTTATAAAAAAAGGGCAAGAAATAAAATTATTGAACGATTAGAAATTTTAAATGGCAAATAAAAAGCGATATATTAAAAACGAATCTGACTTATTGAAAGCAATGAGAAGCACTGGTTTTTGTTTTCCTACAAATGATAGTGAGCAAAAAATGAGTTTGAAATTAAGTTCAATCGATGATAGTTTAATTCAAGAAAGTGCTTTAGAAATTAACCCAATTGAAATTTGGGATGCAGATAACCCAATAGAGTATGATGAAGTTATAACTTTAAAGCCAGAAGTTGATTATACGCAAGAATGGGGAATAGCAGCAAAGGGTAAAGCTAAAATATCAAAATCTGCATTGGATAAAATTTTGAAAAACCAAAATAAAAAGAAAGATTAATGTCTCTCTTAAAAAATTATAGAAAAAAAGAATTAAGTTTTTTAGCTAATGAAATAGTTGATGAATATGATTTTGAAAATGAAATTGATGTTGAATTAATAGCTAAAAAATTTATTAGTTTCTATTATGATAATTATGGAGTAGAAGAGGATGGAACTGAATTTGAAGGATTAATAATATATGATGGTTATTATTTTCATGTACATATTAATTTAGATTTCGTAGGTTTTAAAGATTCAAAAAGGGCAAGGTTTTCATTTGCACATGAATTAGGGCATTACTTCATTGTCGAACATCATCATCTCTTAAAAAACAATTATAATCCATCAAACTTTAATCCAAAAGAAACGAATATAATTGAATTAGAAGCAAATTATTTTGCTGGAGTATTTCTGATGCCTGAAAAGAAATTTAAGACATTATCTAATGGTGTAAAGTTTTCATTAGATTTAGTTACAAAGATATCTGATTATTTTAATGTAAGTAGATTAGCTGTTTTATTAAGATATGTAGAAATAGGAGCTTATCCTTTAATGATTGCGTATTGCAAAAATGGAATTTTGGAGTGGTTTGAAAGAAATGAAGAGTTTCCACATAAAGCCTTTAGAACTAAAGTTGGTAAAGAATTACCTATTAATTCAACAGTTGGCGAATACTTTAGGGTTGGAGATTATGCTAAACATACTGATATTCAAAGAATAGATGTAGAAGATTGGTTTTATTATAACGGAAAAGATGAAGTTATCTTGAATGAGCAATGCTTTTATTCAGAATATGGTTACGTTATCAGTCTAATTTGGCCTGATTAACATTATGTAAAATAGAATCTCGATGTTCAACTAGGCCTCATAAAATTTTGGTCAAAACAATAGGTGAAATGAGCGTCCATATTTTAGGGGTTTATTAATACAGGTTTTTAAGAGTATCAATTATCCAAGGTATTTCAAAGTAATGTTAACTCGTTACAATGTTTCCTAAAATATAGCGAATGAGCCGTAAATTGTTTCCAAAATTATATGCAGCCTTGAATTTTTGTTTCTTTTGTTTCAAGACAAAAGACAATGAAACTTTAAAAGAAAACTTCAATTAGTAGTTTAAATATAACAAGTGCATGGAATTTTATTTTTCTTAAAATTTATGCTCTTGTGGCAAGTTGACGAGAATCGCTTAAAATTTTTTTTGACGTACATTTTGTCGAATACGCGATTTTTAAAACATAGCAAAAAGGTTAGCTTTTATTTAGGCGCTGGCATGCGGTTGGATATTGTGTTTAAAATAAATTGCCAGAGCAATTTGATTATAAAAAACAATCGAGCGCATAGGCAGCGGATATTTTACATAACGTCAAATTATAGATACAAATGCAAAAATCTCTGCGAAGCAAACCTTATAATTGTTTAATGCCCAAGTTCAGCATATTCTTTGGAAGACAAATGGTTCTGGGATATTTTACATAATATCACATTATAGCTATCAAATGTACAAATAGAATAAACAGCTATACAAATGCATTTGTACTATAATGTTCTGCGTTATGTAACCTGAGCTTTGGTTAAAAGCGAAAGGTTCTACTTTAGTTTCTTAAAAAAAATTATTCTAAAAGTTTCTTCTACGATGTTAATGGAACACTTTTTATGCGACGACGTAGGAGGGAAGCATAATGTGTGTGGAGTGGAATAGACAAAATAGTAGTAATTATCTATAAATAATATAAGATTGTCTATATAAACCTGATAATAGTGTTAATTTATTCTACATTAGTTTTTTTATTTATATGCAAAGAGATCATTTAGCAATAATATTACATAGTTTTTTATGGCTTCTTGCATTTTTATATCCCATTTTTTCATTAGATGACATTTCTAATACACAATATATCGTTAATAGAAATTGGCTGTCTATCACAAGTATTTTTCTTGTTTTTTATATTAATTATTTTGTTTTAGTAAATCAATATTTCTTTAAAAGAAAAAAGCTTCAGTTTTATATCATAAACATTTTATTGATTACTATATTATTCTTTCTAATACGGTTTTTCTTAAAATGGGATGCTTTTAATCCTTCAATGAATGGCCAAAGAATAAGAGAAGTAAGAAGTGGTGAAATGGCGACCATTCAACTCATTTTACCAATGATTTTAAGTGTTGGAATGTGTGTTGGATTAAAGATTAATACAAAATGGAATAAAAATCAATTAGTATTACAGCAAGTAAAGCAAGCTCAATTAAATGCAGAAATTAAATATTTAAGATATCAGGTTCAACCGCATTTTCTGTTTAATACACTAAATAATATATATGCATTGATTGATAATTCTCCTATTATAGCTAAAGAATCTATACACAGCCTAAGTAAAATGATGCGCTATTTATTACACGATTCTTCAATAAAGAAAGTACCTCTAGCTAAGGAAATTGAATTTTTAGAGCGTTATATAGATTTAATGCTATTAAGAATATCTTCCAATTTAGAATTAGAAAAAAACTTTCCTGTTATTAATCAACCAATTAAAATAGCACCATTATTATTAGTTACATTTATTGAAAATGCCTTTAAACATGGTATTGATGCTGTGCAAACTAGTTTTATAAAAATTGAATTAAAGATTGATAATGATGAGATACATTATTCCGTTATTAATTCATCATTTCCAGAAAAAGAGAAAGTAACTAATTCCGGAATTGGATTAATAAATCTAAAAAAACGACTGGAGCTTTTATATCCAAACAAATTTGAGTTGCTTACAAAAGAAGAAAACAATTTATTTAGGGCAACATTAATACTAAACTTTAAAGAATGATGCTATCATGTATTTTGATTGACGATGAACCTTTGGCACTTGATTTGTTGGAAGGTTATGTAAAATCTACTCCTTTTTTAAAATTGATTGCAAAATGTAATAGTGCGATTGCAGCAATTGAAGTTATTGAGAAAGAAACTGTTGATTTGATTTTTACAGATATTCAAATGCCAAATTTATCAGGAATGGAATTCTCAAAAATGATATTGAAAAAAGAGGCAAAAGTTATTTTTACTACTGCATTTGAAGAGTTTGCATTAGAAAGTTATAAAGTAAATGCTATTGATTACTTAGTAAAACCAATTAGCTATTCAGAGTTCTTCTCTGCGGCAAATAAAGCCAAAGAACAAATTATGACTAAATCTACGCATACAGGTACAACAAGTTATGCAGACGATTATATTTTTGTAAAATCGGAATATAAGCTACTAAAAATAGAGCTTAAGGATTTGATTTATGTTGAAGGCTTAAAAGACTATTTAAAACTTTATACAGTCAATTCAGAAAAACCAGTTCTCACCTTAAAAACCATGAAATCTTTAGATGAGGAGTTATCTGATAAAAACTTTATGCGCGTACATCAATCATTTATCGTCAACTTAAAAAAAATAACAACTATAGAACGTAATAGAATTGTCTTCGGAAATAAGTACATTCCTGTATCAGAAAAATATAAAGAAATCTTTCAGAAATTTATCGATGCAAGTTTTTCATAATAGATAAAACCTTCTAGAATGTCTATAATAGTCAAGTGAATGTCTATTTCATTTGAATCAGCAATTGCTTTTATTCAAATTTGATGTATTAATAATTTAAAGAAGATACTTTAATAAACAAATACATTATGAAAAACACGTTTAGTAAATTCAATATTTTTTTCATTTCTCTATTCTTTCTTGTTACAGTTGCAAAATCTCAAACTACTAATGAAAAGATTGATATTTTGATGCAACAATATATTGAGTTAGATCAATTTTCTGGAAGCATTCTATTAGCCAAAGAAGGAGAGGTGATTTATGCAAAGGCATTTGGAGAAGCAGATAAAGGAATGCAGGTGAAAAATAATTTAGACACTAAATATGATATCTGTTCGATGGGAAAAATTTTCACCGGAATATCTATTCTGCAATTAGAAGAGCAAGGGAAATTAAACGTGAATGATCCAGTAATCAAATATTTGAAAGATTTTCCATTAGGTGAAGAAATCACTATTCATCATTTACTATCGCACACTTCAGGTACTGGCAGTTATTTTAGACATCCAGATTTTAATTTAAAAAATAATAGATTACGTGATGTTAACGATTTGTTGCCATTAATTTACGAGCAGGAGTTAGATTTTGAAACTCCAGGAGTGCGTTTTTCGTATTCAAATTCTGGTATTGTAATTTTAGGAGCTATCATTGAAAATATAACAGGACAAAATTATTCAGATTACATTAATGAAAATATTTTGAATCCTATTAAAATGGATAATACTGGAATTAAATATTTAGATGATGTTGTTGAGAATCGTGCTAGTGGTTATATGAAATCTATCTCAGGGAACTACACAAAAAATACTTTTGTAATTCCAACGGCAAGTCCAGCTGGTGGAATATTATCAACGGTAAATGACTTATTCAAATTAGATAAAGCCCTCGATGCTAATAGATTATTAAGTGAAACTTCAAAAGAAAAAATGTTTACAGCAGTAACTCCAAGTTATGGTTACACATTTCAAATTGATAATAGAAACAACAATAAAATTGTAGGTCATGGAGGTGGAGCAGCAGGTTTTACATCAAACTATTCTAAATATTTAAAAGATGAATATACGCTGATTGTACTTTCAAATTATGACAATATTGCTAGAGAAGTTTCCGAAAACATTGAGTCCATATTATATAATAGAGATTATAACTTGCCTAAACAAAAACTGGAACATTACATATATCAACAACAGCAGGTGTTACAAGGTTTTAAGTCAACTCAAGACCTTGCCGATTTTCTAGAAGAAAAGGGTTATACACCAAATTTTGGAGGTCATTTAAATTATGTTGGTTATGAAATAATGAAAGAAGGAAAAGTAGCGTACGCTATTACGATATTTAAACTAAATACCGTTTTATTTCCAGATATTCCTAATGTTTATGACAGTTTAGGTGAAGCTTACGAAAATAATAGCCAATACAAATTAGCCCTAAAAAATTACGAAAAAGCCGTAGAATTAGCTAAAAAGAGTTCTCATCCATTATTAGATTCATTTGAAGCAAGTTTAGAACGATTTAAGAAAAAGATTAAATAATTACTTATCAATAAGGCATAATATGTTCAAGAAATTGCATCATGTATAACATTTTTACAAACATTATGTAAAATAGAATCTCGATTTTTACTTGGCCTCATAAAATTTTGGTCAAAACAATAGGAGAAATGAGCGTGCATATTTTAGGGATTTAGTAATACATAATCTTAATAATTTCAATTATACAGGGGATTTCCAAAGCAATGTTAATTGTTACAATGTTTCCTAAAATATAGCGAATGAGCCGTTAATTGTTTCCAAAATTATATGCAGCCTTGAATTTTTGTTTCTTTTGTTTCAAGACAAAAGATATTGAAACAAGAAAAAAAGGATTAATTAAAGTTCTAAATATAACAAGTATATAGAAATTTATTTTTCTTAAATTTTATACTCTTGTGGCAAGCTTACGAGAATCGTCTAAAATTTTTTATTACGTACATTTTTATCGAATACGCGATTTTTAATAAGAGCAAAAAGGATAGCTTTTATTTTGGCGCTGGCAAGCGATGGATAATTGTGTTATAAATAAATTGCAATAAGCAATTTGATTTTATAAAAGCAATCGAGCGTTTGGCAGTGGCTATTTTACATAACGGCTAATTATAGATACATAATGTTTTAAAAAACTCTGCGAAGCAAACCGCTTAATAGTTTAATTGCTCCAAGTTCTATAGTTTCTTTAGCAGACAAATGTTTTTGGGGTATTTTACATAGTATAGAATTATAGCTATCAAATGAACCATTGTTGTAAACAGCTATGCAAATACATTTGTACTATAATGGTCAGCATTATGTTACTTTGCTTTGGTAAAAGCAATAGTTTCATTTGCTGATTTTTCTTTTAAAAGTTTTCTTATCCAAAGCTTCTTTTACTAAAGTTAATGAAACACTCTTTGCACGAAACGACGATAGGAGAGTAGTGGAATGTGTGTTGAATGTTTTTTTTGTATATTAATGGTCCATAATCGATAATTAAATTTATTGGTTATTATATGGCGTTGTGGTGGAATTGGTAGACACGCTGGGTTAGGAACCTGGTGCTCAAGTAGCGTAGGGGTTCGAGTCCCCTCATCGAAGACATCCCCTTTATTGGGTTCAATCATATAATCAAGGTAGAATTAATATTCTGCCTTTTTTTTGTGCAAGAAATTACTGTTAATAATTCACTCCTTTATGTTAAAAACTTCTATAATGGACTGAATACAAAACAATTATATTTAATAAATTTGTAATTGCTGTACATTCTTTTCTCCTCTTGACTTATCGGATTTTTTTACAGTATTTTTATACATGACATTATATGGAATTAAAGCAAATTAAAATAAAAGATTTCAAATCAATTAAGGATTTAAATTTCCCAATCAAAGGGAATATTTTAAGTTTAGTTGGTAAGAATGAGTGTGGTAAATCAAGTATTTTAGAGGCAATAAGTTTTTTAAATCCTCGAAAAGTTTTTGATGACTTTGAAGTTACAAATAAAACTTCCCCAGCCTATGAAAAAGGATTTCCATACTTATCAGGTCTTTTCAGTATGAATTTAGCTCAATTAGATAAGCTAATTGAAATGTCTAATACTTATTTAAACGAAAGTGGGCTTGCTATTCTATTGGATATTAAAACTGATAATGCTGAAGAGGATATTTTTTTTGAAATTGAAAGATGGGGAAACGGAATACAAAATTTATCAATTAATATAATAGGAAAGAAAAGTAAAAAAGCTATTAAAGTTTTTAATTTTATTCTTAAAAAGACTGTAAAAAATGAATATGCTGAAAATATTTTAAATAATATTTTTCCGAATATTTCTCTTTTCAGAGATGAAGAAATAAGAATTAAATCAGCTACAATAAATCAATTAAAATCAGATTCTATTGAATATGATACTTTAAGAAAATTACTTTATATCATTGGTTGTGATGACTTTGATGTATTTAAGAAATCAAATGTTCATACCAAATGTGATACATTTAGTGATAAGATTACCGAATTGTTCAACAAATATTATTTACAAGATGATTCCATAACTCTAAAAATATCATATCAAGCAAATAAGGTAGATATTTTGGTAAAAGATGAATCGAAAGAGCATTTTTATATTACGCAAAGAAGTCCTGGATTTCAATATTTTTTCGCGTTTGTTATTAATAAGCATTACTCAACACTTAATTCTGGTACAAATCAAATAATATTATTAGACGAACCAGGTTCAAATCTACACCCAAAAGGCTCAAGGGATTTGTTAAAAACTTTTATAGATATATCTAAACAAAATAGCCAAATAGTCTATACTACTCATAATACTTTTTTAGCTTTTAGAGATGATATAGATATGCTATATCATATAAGAAAGAAATCCAAAGTTGGAACTTATATTGACAAAAAACCATATAAAGACAATTACCAAGAATTACGTAGAGAATTAGGTATAATGTTAAATGATTCTTTACTAATTGGCGAACTAAATATTATAGTTGAAGGTCAAACTGAACTTCTTGCAATACCGCAACTTCTTCGTTCATCCAAATTTTGTGAGTCCGAGAATATTAATCTTGAGTTTGTCAATGTATATAATGCTGAAGGTGCTCCAGAAGTAAAAAGCGCCATTAGATATATTGACTCTTTAGATTTAGCAGGAGTAGTATTATTTGATAGTGATGCGGCTGGACAAAGGATATTACAAAACCAAAAAATTGCTGAAATTTTAAGAAAGCGAAAATGGGAGCAGTTAAGTATTAATGATGTTTTCAATGATAAAGAAGAAAGAACTTTTGAGGATTTATTTCCTCAAAATGAATATGTGAAAGCATATAATAAATTTAATAAAGACAATAGTGATGTCATTGAATTTGAAAAGGATTTTGAAGAGTTTATATGGACTAAACATATTGGAGTTCCAATTGTTGAATTACTTCAAAAGCATTATCAAAGTTTTATAAATGAGGATAGAAGAAAGAAAAATGAAAAATTCAATAAAGTAGCCATAATGCGAATATTGCTGCAAAATGTTCTGAAATTAGATAAGGAAGTAATAGACAAGGAGTATATAGATATACTAAAGTTTTTAAAAGAGTTAACTGAAAGAATAGAAAAAATTGAAAAATGGCTAAAATAAAACACAAAATATTTCAAATTCCTATCAATAAATCAATAGGTAAGGTTACTGAAAAATATGACACAGGTGTTCTTAAAGAAATTAATGATTTCTTAAGCGAAGGAAACAAAATTTATGTAAACCACTCAACAACAACTATTAGCCAAAATCTTCTTAAAAGTTGGGGGAAAGATGCTATAGAGAATGAGGAAGTTCATAATGTAGCAGCATATCAAAACCCTCAACATAAACAAAATTTCTCATATTATAGACACGTTAATGTAGACAAGTATATCGTTGTGAGTTTAGTTTACAGAGAACTTGAAGATGATGAAATAGAAGAAGGTATTTATAAAGGGCAACCAATGAAACTACCTAATACTAAAAAGTCTTATGAAAAACCTGAGGTGGCTTCAGAAGCTGATAAATATATCAAAGAAAAAGAAAAGAAATAAATTATTGTAATCTTCGACCTCATAAAACTTTGGTCAAAACAATAGGTGAGTGGAGCGACCATATTTTAGGGGTTTAGTTACTGTTTTTCTTAGTGTTTCTGCATTTTAAGGCATTTTCTTAAGTAATCTTTGTTAGTTACAATGTTTCCTAAAATATAGCGTAGTAAGCCGTTAATTGTTTCCAAAGTTATATGCAGTCTTGATTTTTTTGTTTCTTTTTTTATCAAGAAAAAAAGATAAATGAAATCTTAAGAAGTTCTACAGTTTAATTTCTATTTTACATAATATTAGAAGTTACAATTAAAAGAATATTCTAATGGAAGTGAGAATAAAGCAAGTGTACAGAAATTTTTAAGCAAGGAATTGAGCTAGGGAAAATTTTGTACTGTTGCGTAATGCTAACGAGAAGTTTTTGAAAACTTTTACAACGAGAATTTCAATTACAGACGAATTATAAATACGAAGCTAAAAGCTTTTGCTTTTTTTTGGCGTTGGCAAGCGATGGATAATTGTGTTATAAATAAATTGCAATAAGCAATTTGATTTTATAAAAGCAATCGAGCGTTTGGCAGCGGCAATTTTACATAATGGCAAATTATAGCTACAAATGACTTACTTATAAATATAAATTTCCAAATCTACGAGAATCGCGTATTTGAATTTTTAATGACCCAAGTACTGAATATTGTAAAGAATAACTACAGTTTCTGGGATATTTTACATAATATAGAATTATAGCTACATAGAATAGATACGTTATAATCGCCAGCGCGCCATCATTCTTAAATATTGCTTCATCCACAGGATAAACCAATATTATAAAATGTACTATAATGTTCTGCGTTATGTAACTTGAGCTTTGGTTAAAAGCGAAAGTTCATACTACAGTTTCTTGAAAAAATTTATTCCCAAAAGTTTCTTTACAATGTTCATGGTGCACTTTTTATGCGACGACGTAGGAGGGAAGCATAATGTGTGTGAAATGATAATTTTACCATAGATGTATAACCTTACTAAAATAAGTCTTATTCACTATATTATAGTTTAAAAATTTACAAAAAATGATTTGTTGAATACACATTGAATGAAAACTTCCTTAATTTTATTTTTATAATTACTATTTTTGAATATGCAAGAAATGCCCTTACAACTAAATTTTATTACGCTAATAATGGCTTTGGGTTTATTTCTTGGCTTCTTTGTTTCTATTTTCTTGATTATAAAATCTTGGAAAACAAACCTACCAAATCTATTTATGGGTCTGTTTATTTTGTGTATAACGTTAACAATGCTAGAAGGCTGGTTAAATTACACAGGGCTTATATTTAAAGTATTGTTCATTACTGATTTTTCTGAATCCATAACTTTTGCATTAGCGCCTCTACTATATTTATTTGTTGCTTCTCAATTCAAAAGTTTTAAAAAAGAAAAACAATGGATGCATTTTCTACCCTTTATTATTTGGTCAGGATATCTCGTGTTCTTTTTTATTCAACCAGAGACAGCAAAATATAATTCTAATATTGGCGTGATGAAGTTAGATAAGCCATTTATAGCTGTAGATTCTGTTATTTCAGACGATCCGTTAGGAATTAGAGCCTTTGTAAATCAGCTTATTGGTTTATCATTTATTATTTACATCATCTTGACTATTAGAATCCTCATTAATAAAGCGCGTAGTTTAGGCCAAACAATATGGAATACCACTAATAAAACATTAATAGCTATGCGCAATTCTCTGTTCCATTTTTTTATGGTCATTGTAATTTTTATTGCCGTAAAGTTGTTTTTTGGTTTAAGCGATGTTGGAGACTATTTTATTTATTTGTATCTATCATTAATGTTCTTTATGACTACCGTACAGATTATGAATAGCTCTAGTTATTTTAATGAAGTATCTACTTTTCTAGAAGGTCCAGTATTAAAATATCAAAAATCATCTTTAGCAAATGAAGACAAAGAAATTATTTTAGAAGCCATAGTTAATCAATTAGAAACTGAGAAATATTTTAAAAAGAGTACAGCTTCATTGTCGGGTTTAGCTAAATCGATAAATCAAAGCTCGCATCATGTTTCTCAGGTTATTAATGAAAAACTGGATCAGTCCTTTTTTGAAATGATTGCTTCTTATAGAGTTGAAGAAGCGAAAGATATTTTAAGGACTGAATTGGGCAAAAAATTAACCATTGAAGAGGTAGCCGAACGTGTAGGTTACAACTCAAAATCTGCTTTTAATACCGCATTTAAGAAATTTACTTCGCAGACACCTTCAACATACAGGGATTCGTAACTACCTGATAATCAATTGTAATTAGTGCTTCCTTATAAATTCGTACACCTTACTTATAGGCTAATTCGTTAAAACATTCTTGCTGGTTCTACTTTTGACTCAAATCAAAAAAGAACAGTTATGTATTTACAACAACAAGTAAAAAAAGACAGACAATATTTTATCGATTGGTTAAGAATAGGTCTAATTATTAGTGTATTCTTTTTCCATGTAGGTATGATTTTTAGAGCAGAACAATGGCATGTAAATAGTAAAGAATCATTTGAGTTTTTAGAACCTGTCATGTGGTGGTTGCATTTATGGAGAATGCCATTATTATTTTTAGTTTCTGGCGTTGGTACATTTTATGCAATTGGAAAACGAAATAGTATTCAATACTTAAAAGAACGTTTTACGAGGTTACTCATTCCGTTTGCGTTTGGTTTCTTCACATTAGTACCATTGATGGTTTATGTAGAACGTATTTCTAAATATGACTCATTCTTAGAATTTTTGTCTCATATTTTTGATGGTGGACTGTATCCAGTTGGTAATATTTCATGGCATCATCTGTGGTTTATTTTATACTTGTTTATTATTTCTTTATTAATAACACCATGCCTTAACTATACAAGAAGTGGTCATTATAACATGGTAAGAGGCAAATTAATCAAGGCTTTATCCAAAAGAATGAGCTTAAATTGGTTATTGTCAGTCATCATTTTATCACAGTTAATTTTAAGACAATATTTTCCTAAAAGTACTCACGCGCTTTATAATGATTGGGCATATTTCGTATACTATTTAATATTCTTCATCAGTGGTTTTGTATTGTTTACAAACCCTAAAGTGATTAAAGCGCTTTCAAGAGATCGAAGATTGTACTTGTATCAAACAATCATCTTTACAGTTTTACTTTTTGCATTGCCTTCAATTTTTGGTCAACCATCGATTGTACAAGATTATTCAAGAGGAATCACTGAAATTATCATATCGCTATCATGCGGAATCACAGCTATAGGATATTTTAAAAAGTACTTCAACAAAGATCATGCTTATAGAAAAATCATGAATGAAGCTATTTATCCTTTCTATTTATTACATCAACCAGCATTAATCTTTGTAGGATATTTTGTGCTTCAATGGAACATTTCATATGCAATGCAAGCCTTCTTAATTACGGTTTTATCCTTGTTTTCAATACTAATTACCTATTGGTTTATTATTAGAAAATTCAACGTATTACGCGTTTGCTTCGGATTAAAACTTAAACCAAAAAAAGAAGTAATTCATACTAGACTAGCTGAAAACAGAATCCTTTTAGACAAATAAATTCAATCATTAAAACCAGAACAGATGAAACTTTTTAAACAAATAAGAATTGCGATGCTGAAGGAAGGCAACATAAAACGGTATTTCTTTTACGCTATTGGAGAAATTCTTTTAGTCATGATTGGTATTAGTTTGGCTTTTCAGCTTAATAACTGGAATGACAATAAAATAAAGGAAAACACAGAGGTTACATATTATAAAAACATCAAAGAGCAAATTGAAGATGATAAAGACCTAATAGCTGAACAAATAGATTATAACAATCATTATCTGGATCAATTTAAATATGCCAATGAAATTCTTGAAGCCAATGAAAGAAGTAGAATGGATACTTTAGGATTAATAGTACGGAATCTTACACAATATTCAGATTTTGATAGAAAAGGAAATATTTATGAAACTCTTGTCAATAGTGGCGAAATAAAGCTACTTAAAAACCTGACCATAGTTAATCATATAAGAGACTTAGAAGAAAAGTACAACTATATGAATAGGATGGAGAATATTCATTACGATGCTATGATGACGTATGTAATTCAGTCAGTAACACCAGCACTTAAGTTTTCAGATGCTTCCATTCAAAAACCAGAACTAATATATACCTATCAATTTCAAAACTTGATTTTATCATTGATCCAAGTCATGACAGAAAAAGCATTAGTCTATAGTGATGCGCTATTTGAAATTGATTCCATAAAAAACCTAATAGATACAGAATTGGGAAAATAACAAGCATGGTTTATTCCTGCTTGAAACAGATAACTTTTATAATTAAATATGAAAATACTAACAACAGAGCTGATAGGAGAGTTGATTGAGAAAACAAGAACTAACATCAGCAAGGTCGAACAGTTTAAAGAACTTTCTGATGAAGGCTTAAACTATAAAGAATCTATTGACACATGGAGCATCTTAGAGTGCATAGTGCACTTGAATATATATGGCGACTTCTATAATTCTGAAATCAAAGCTTGTATTCAAAAAACAAGTTCAGCACCTACCAAATATTTCAATAGTGGTTTTATTGGTAACTATTTTGTAAACCTTATTAAACCAAAAGATAAACTGAATAAAATGAAAACCCTTAAAGAGAATAACCCTTTAGGGAGTAGTCTAGATAAAAGTGTCATTAACACGTTTATAAATCAGCAAAACGAATGTATCGAATTAATAGAAAATTCAAAGCATATAAACCTTTCTAAAACGAAAACAGCAATTAGCATATCAAAGCTAATAAAGCTGAGATTGGGAGATATATTAAGGTTTATAACGGCTCATAATGAGAGACATGTATTGCAAGCCGAAAACATATTAAAAATAAAACAATGAAAACAATGAAAACAATGAAAACAATAATGATAGTGATAGTTTCACTATTGTTAATGACATCATGTAATAATGATGACGACAATACACCAAGTCTAACACCAACTAACATGGTTGATGCTGGTGATTACAATTTATATGCAGAAAGTTTAGGAGAAGGAGAACACACTCTTGTATTCGAATCTGGTCTTGGCGATAATTATGAAGTATGGTATGAGCTTTTAGGTCTTTCTGAGACGAATCAGGTTATTGCATATAATAGAGCGGGATATGCACCTTCAGAAATGGCTAATAATGATAGACATATTATTCAGTTAGCAGAAGATTTACATCAAGCAATATTAAGCAAATCACAAAATGATCGCGTAATTCTAGTAGGGCATTCCTTAGGAGGTGCTGTGATTCGTTATTATGCTATACAACATCCTGAAATGGTAGAAGCATTATTATTTGTAGATCCAAGTCATGAAGTTTATGGCATGCCATCTCAGGATTATGAAGATGGTCTCGTTGAAAATCTTAATAACCAAGGCCTCTTTCATGTTGCTAAAGAAGCTGAACAATTTATTGAAAACTTACAGATTTTAGCTCAGTTACCAACATTACCAGATGTACCAACTATTGTACTTTCAAGCATTAGGGATCGCGAAGGAGAAGATGCATTGAACTGGGTAAATGCACATTCTACCCTAGGAGAAAGTGTCACTGATTTTACGCATATCACTACCGAAAATAGTGGACACTATATTCAAATTGAAGAGCCACAATTAGTCTATGAGGCTATTAATGCATTATTAAACTAAAAAAAAGAGCATGAAAACTATTATAAATACTATAATCACTGCATTAATATTAGTCGGCGTTTTAAGTTGTTCAAAGGATGATTTACCAGATCCATATCCTAGTGATTACTTAAACTATGAAACGCAAACAGAATTAGAAATTCCATTTAATGAGGAATGGTGGATATTTTGGGGTGGACGAAGTGTAAGTGAGAATTATCACGTAGCATATAGAGAACAAAGATTTGCTTTAGATATAGTGCAGCGAATTAATGGTAGTACACACACAGGAAATGGAACTCAAAACGAAGATTATTATTGTTTTGGAAAGCGTTTAAATGCGCCTGGTAATGGTAAAATTGTAGATGTTGTAAACAATATTGAGGACAATACTCCTGGTCAATTTAATCAAGAGTTCCCAACAGGAAACCGTGTTATAATTGACCATGAAAATGGAGAATTCTCAATCTTAGCACATTTTAAAGAAGGATCAATAATTGTATCTGTTGGTGATGTAGTTGTAAAAGGACAAGAATTAGGAAAAGCCGGTAATAGCGGTAATTCAAGTGAACCACACTTACACTATCATATGCAAAACTCAGCGAATCCATTTGATGCCGATGGTTTACCAGCTCAATTTCAAAACTATTATGCAAATGAAATTTTTGTAGAGAGAGGAGAACCAGTACAAAATGAATATATTATAGATGATAATTAATAAATGCAAAATATTATATTTTGAATAAACCAAATACAATAGAACATGAAATTATAGATCAATCCATCCATCTCAAATATTTAAAGTTTGGGATGGTTAATGGTAAACATAATGTAAGCCTAATTGATTTATCTGGATATGAAATAGTTAAAGGATATGGAAATACCATTACTGAAGCTATCAATGATATGCATCGTGGCTTAATTTAAAGACAACAACTATAACATAACATTATTTATTCATTAGGTAATAAATGGAGTTATGAATATAATACAATTCTATAATAAAAATAACAAAATGAAAAGTATACTATTTAGCAGTGCAATAGTGATAACTAAACTCATTAGAGATAAAAAAATCTCTTGTGAAGAAGTCATAGCACAATTTTTAGAGCATATAAAGAAACAAAACCCAATTATTAATGCTATTTCGGATATTAGAAATTTTGATGAGATCATTGAAGAAGCAAAAATTAAAGACCAATTATTACAAAAAAATATTATATTAGGCCCTTTACATGGCCTACCAATGACTGTTAAAGATAGTTATAATGTAAAAGGTCTTATCTCATCAAATGGTAACCCAAAATTAAAAGATAACATCGCTAATGAAGATGCTGAATTAGTAACTAGGTTAAAAGATGCAGGAGCAATTATCATAGGCAAAACCAATCTTGCATTGTATGCTTTAGATTGGCAATCTACAAATCCATGGTTTGGGCAGACTAATAATCCATACAATCTTAATCATGTTGTTGGAGGAAGTTCTGGAGGCTCAGCGGCTGCATTAGCTTCAGGATTTACACCATTAGAATTAGGTACAGATGCAGGTGGGTCAATTCGAGTTCCTGCTCATTTCTGTGGCATTTGTGGAATCCGAACAACAGAATCTGCATTATCTAACCGAGGTAATATGGTAACGCCTAATATGCCAAGATTAGGTCGCTATTTAATAAGTAGCGGTCCAATGGCAAGAACTGTTGATGATTTAATGCTTGCAATGTCAGTCCTTTGGAATAACGAACAAGAGTTTTCAGAAAATCCACCAGTAGACTTAAAACAACATCAATATGTAGGTGAAAAATTGAATATAGCCTATTCAGATACACTTGATGGATTAAATCTAGACCAAGATTATAAAGAAGTTTACAGCGCATTTTTAAATAAAATACAACAATCAAATCACGAACTAGTGCAATCAAAGCCAAATTATAATTCAAATTCACTTATTAATATTTGGGGTAGAA
>Ga0209345_10001686_pt1 | contig 25966 bp, 23 predicted proteins | sample Cruoilmetagenom7_FD_187294 | JGI IMG/M metagenome (GOLD analysis project Ga0209345, IMG submission 187294) | Oil polluted marine microbial communities from Coal Oil Point, Santa Barbara, California, USA - Sample 7 (SPAdes) (version 2) | ecosystem: Environmental > Aquatic > Marine > Oil seeps ...
GCAAAGTTGGAAGCCGGCTTCGCAAAGTCAATTGGAAGAACGCTACGGATAATTATGTCGATGCCTTGCATATTCCAGTTGCCCACCACGGCCTAAATGGGCTGTTGGGCAAAAGCTATACCCTCACAATCGAACAGGGGGTTACCAAAATTTTCTCCAAACTGGAAACCGCACGACCTATGTCACTTTCTAACCAAGCTTATTGTGACATTTTACCGTCCGTTGCTCACCTTCCGCCTGAGCGCCAAGATATGTGGACATATTATAAATTATGGCCAAATTTGATGTTCGATATTTACCCGGACCAAATCGATTTTATGCAGTTCATACCGCTATCGCCAACCACATGTTTATTGCGTGAAAGTGCCTATGTCCTTAGCGATGATCGGCGGGAGATGAAAATTGCACGCTATCTTAATGGCCGCATTAACAGAGATGTAAACCGTGAGGACACGGACCTGATTGAACGTGTGCAAGCGGGCATGGGCTCAAGTAGTTTTGAAACTGGCTCGTTAGGGAAATCCGAGATCAGCTTGCGCCATTTCGCAGAGCAGATGCGCACCGTAATACCTGTCGCTAAACACAGTAAAAAGCCAGACCCGGATATTATCCGTGCGGCATTCTCTAGTGCTGATACTGCGTGAATAGCACCCAAATTATTTACCGCGCTTACACAACAATTTGAAAATAAAGCCAAGGTGCGACACTCTGTCCAGCCCTAGTTGATTGCCACTTGACCTGTGTCAAATCGCGAACATATGCGCGGGCGTAGCTTCCATGAGTAACACAAACTCCATAGAGGAAAAAACCATGCGTACCCTATTATTAGCTTCTGTCGCTGCCCTTACAATTTTTGGCACAGTCACTCCTGCATATGCGGGCGAGGAAGCAGAAACCCTTGTCGAAGCCATCACAGAAGGCACAGCCAAACTTAGCTTTCGTTACCGTCTTGAAAATGTAGACCAAGACGGATTCGCAGAAGATGCAACAGCGTCTACTCTGCGGACAAAACTGAAATACTCTACAAAAGTATTTCAAGGCTTCTCTGGCGTTCTCGAATTTGACAATGTTTTGCAAATCGGCGGCAGTGATTATAATTCAACGATTAATGGCAAAGGCCAATTTCCGGTAATCGCAGATCCAAAGGTCACCGAAGTTAATCAGGCATATGTTGCCTATACAGGTTTTGATAAGACAACTGTGCTGGCTGGTCGGGTCGCGCACAATATGAATAACCAACGTTTTGTAGGTACAGTTGGTTGGCGCCAAAACGACCAAACTTGGGATATGGCAGGTGTGATCACGTCTCCGAGCGATGACTTAACACTCACGGGTGCCTATGTTTGGAATGTGAACCGTATTTTCGGTGATGATCATGCATTTGGTGATCTTGATACCAATACATTTATCATAGATGGTAAATATACCGGATTTGACCTTGGTAATTTTACCGCTTACGGCCTGTTTATCGATCTGAACGACATCCCTGTATATGGCCTATCTAGCCAGACATTGGGTGTGCGCTTTGACGGTAAGCACAAAATGGGTGATAGCGATATGACTGTGCTATATGAAGCAGAGTTCGCTACGCAGTCTGACTATAAAGATAGCCCTCTGAATTACTCAGCGCAGTATTACCATGTGTCTGCAGGCCTTAGCGCGAGTGGATTGACCGGTAAGGTTGGTTACGAAGTGTTGGGTTCCGACGCTGGTGCTACAGCATTCCAAACGCCTCTTGCCACTTTGCACAAGTTCAATGGCTGGGCCGATAAATTCCTCGGTACGCCTGCGGGTGGTCTCGAAGACTTTTACGGATCAGTTTCCTATAAAGTTGGTGGTGACAGTGGTTTAAAAGGCTTGAAGTTTGATGTTATCTACCATGATTTCAGCGCTGATGTTGGCGGTGATTACGGTAGTGAAATCGATTTGCAGGTTTCTAAAAAATTCGGCAAGAATTACTATGCCGGCTTGAAATACGCTGATTACAATTCTGATGGTTTTGCAACAGACACGAAAAAAATCTGGTTCACTGTTGGTGCTAATTACTAAACAGTTTTCTAAACTGAATTTTGATAAGGGTGAGCTTGGCTCACCCTTATTTTTTGGTTGCAACTCTAAGCAAACAGTAATGTCGCTAATTTATGTTTTTGATAAGCTTCATCGCCGTACCTGCTGGCACAATAAAGCGCCCGGCGACGATAGAGACCTGCGTCGCAATCATGGGTGAAGCCTGTTGCGCCGTGGAATTGAATGGCGCGGTCAGCAGCGTAGGCAAAGGCGGCTTCAGCTTTGGCGCGTGCCATAGGCACAGCGACCTCAGCTTCTGTGGTATTATAGTTATGCGCAGCGCTATACAGGAGCGCGCGGGCTTTTTCATAGCCTATCCATGCATCTACCAAAGGATGTTTGACGGCTTGGTATGCACCAATAGGTCGCCCAAATTGGGTGCGCGTGTTGGCATATTCTATGGTTAGGTCGAGGACGGCCTTAGTGCCACCAACCATGGTTGCCGCATTCAAGAGGTTGGCCGCAAGATGTAGTTCGCTAAGTGCTCGGTCAACGGTGTCGCTTTGTAGGAGCGCGTCTGTACTGATATTGAGGCCGTCTAAATTTAGCGAATAACTACGCGTAGTTTCATCGATAATGTTTTCACGGCGCAGGGCAGTGTTCGGAATATCTTGACGGTCAAGAATGACAAGGGCAGGTGCACCGTCTTGTAGCACAATAACCAGTATGAAATCTGCAGTATCGGCAAAAGCTACCAACCGTTTTTCGCCGCTTAAAACAGAGCCTGATTTGCCAGCTTCTGCTTCAGCGGTAATGTGGTTTAAATCCCAATCACCATGTGCTTCGGACAGCGCCAAGGCAAATGTCCGGCCTGCGCATATTTGCGGTAGATAGTTTTGTTTTTGGGTTTCGCTGCCGACTAAATTTATAAGGTTAGCCGCTAATATGGTGTCCATATACGGTCCCGCCATCAGCGTGCGTCCCATATGTTCGGCCACGGGCACCACTTCGGCAAGTCCTAATCCTGAACCGCCAAATTCTGATGGTACGGCAATGCCAGTCAAGCCAAGAGCGGTAATTTCTGACCAGACGCTTTCGCTATAGCCTTGCGGGTCGTCCAGAAGCGCGCGCACTTTTTCTATGGGTGATTTTTCCGTACAAAAACGTGCGGCTAGATCAGCCATTTCTGCCTGCATTTCGCTTAGGCCTATGTCTGCTAATTTATGCATCATGATCCTGCTCGCGTATTGTCTTTAGGAAGCCCGAGCACATGCTCCGCCAAAATATTGCGCTGAATTTCCGATGTGCCGCCGCCGATAGTGGCCGAAAATGCATTCAAATATGACCGCGCCCATAAGCCGCCGTCGGTTGCATTGGGTTCGTCCACATACCACGCACTATTTTCGCCGAGCAAAGTCATGGCAAACTGGCTTATTTCGCGGGCTTGTTCACTGAATACCAATTTGTTCATCAGCATTAAGCCTGCGGGGTGTTCCGAGTTCAGCCCCGGAATTTTAGCGCGGCTTTGGTTCAAATTTTGCGCATGAATATCAATGATAAAATCCACCGATTTATCGCGAAGCACAGGGTCTTCGATAGCCGGCTTGCCGTCCCTTATTGTTGAGCGCGCTAAATCAACGATGGCAAAGGCGTCCGGCGTTTGCATGATAATGCCGCCTGCCTGTCCGGCGCGTGCACCACGTTCGTATTCCAACAATTGCATGGCGACACGCCAACCTTGTCCTTCTGCGCCGACCAAGCCGTCTGCAGGGATACGCGCATTTTCAAAAAATGTCTGGGTAAAGCCGTGCTCACCCGTGATTTTTTTAATTCTCTGGGTGCTGATACCGGGCGCATCCATAGGGGTAAGAATGAAGCTCATACCTGCATATTTGCTGGCGGGATCAGGATCAGATCGTGCCAACAAGATCATATATTTGGCGTTGGCACCAAGGGTCGTCCAGATTTTACTGCCGTTAAGAACATAACTGTCACCGTCTCGTTCTGCCCTAAGCTTAAGCCCGCCCAAGTCCGACCCATTATCCGGCTCTGAAAATCCCTGACACCAAATGTCTTCGGCGGTCAATATGCCTTTGATGTATTTTTTCTTGTGCTCTTCACTGCCAATATCGAGCAGGAGAGGACCAGCCCAATTTGTACCAATGGCGTTGAGGGTGATTGGCACATTATGTTTTTGCATAGCTTTTGTGGCTACGGCTTGGAATTTTGGATGCAGGCCGCCACCGCCGTATTCTTTGGGCCAATGTGCGCCGAGATATCCGGCTTCATATTGTTTGCGTTGCCAGTCCCGCAAGAAATCAAACTGCTGCTCGGTACCAACTTCCATGAATGTCAGTGGGAGCATAAATCCGACATCACGCGGCGTATTTTCCGCAAACCAAGCATCCGCTTCGGCTGTGTATTCTGTTAATTCTTGTTTAGTTGGCTTGGTCATGACTTGCTTTGGGCTCTCTCTAGACTGTCTCTGGGCTTGACTCACAATAAATGAGGCGTATTCAGTATATATGAGGATTATTCAATTTACGCGTCAAGTCAAGTGTTGCGGGGAAATTTATGACTAAGCACACTATAAAAATCGGCGGCGCAAGCGGTTATTGGGGTGACGCAAGTCATGCAACAGGACAATTGCTTGCAGGCGCCAAGCTAGATTACCTAGCTTATGATTATCTTGCAGAGATAACTATGTCGATAATGGCTCGTGCCAAGGAGAAAAATCCGGACGGCGGTTATGCGACGGATTTTATCTCAGGTGCAATGTTGCCAAACATTGTTGAGGTCGCGAAGCAGGGTGTGAAAGTCATCAGCAATGCAGGCGGGGTTAATCCGACCGCATGTGCACGTGCACTGCAATCGATTTTGGACAAGGCCGGCCTTGATTTGAAAATTGCCGTTGTGAGTGGTGATAATTTGTTGCCGCAAAAAGATGAAATTAGCAGTCAGGATATAACGGATATGTTTTCGGGCACGGATTGCCCTACGCCTGAAAAAATACTGAGCATCAATGCTTATCTGGGCGCATTTCCCATAGCCAAAGCATTAGGTGAAGGCGCAGATATTGTCATCACAGGACGCTGTGTCGATAGCGCCGTGACGTTGGCTGCGTGTATCCACGAGTTCGGGTGGGGCAATGAAGATTGGGACAAGCTTGCAGGCGGGTCTCTGGCGGGGCATTTGCTTGAATGCGGTGTGCAGGCCACGGGCGGTAATTTCACCGACTGGCAGGGCATAGACGATATCAGCAATCTGGGTTATCCGATTGCGGATATTAGCGCCGACGGCAGTTGTGTCATCGGCAAACCCACAAACACTTCTGGCTTGGTCAGCCGCGCCACTGTCGGAGAGCAAATGCTTTACGAAATAGGCGATCCGCAGAGTTATATACTGCCGGATGTGACTTGTGATTTCTCGGAAGTCGCCCTTGAGCAAGTGTCTGAAAACAAAGTGAGTGTAAGCGGCGCAAAAGGCTGGTCTGCACCGTCAACATACAAAACCTGTATGACGTTTTTGGACGGTTTTCGCGGTGGGTCTTACGTGACCTTTTACGGTGAGGGGGCGGCCAAAAAAGCGCAAGGTTACCATGCTGGCGTCCTGAAGCGAAGCCGCGCAATACTCCGCAGTCTTGGCTTCGCAGATTTCACCGAAACCAGTATGGAAATACTCGGCGCGGGTAGTCAGTTCGGACTGCGAGATGAAACTGCTCGTGAAGTCGTGTTAAAAACTGCCGTCAAACATGATGATATTCGCGGCGTCGGTATATTTCTGAAACAGCTTGCGGGTCTTGGTTTGGCTGCTGCATCCGGAATTTCCGGTTTCACAGGTGTAAGGGCTAAGCCGTCTCCCGTAGTTCGCTTGTTTTCTTATTTGACAGATAAAGCGGATGTGCAGGTTGAGGTGGGTGGGCAAGCAATTGTCCTTGAGGGTACGCAAAGCTCTATTGACGCCGTAGAGTCAGTACGTCATGTCCCACCAGTGATTGGTGCTGAAGCCATGGTCGAAGTCCCACTGGTCAAACTTGCGTGGGCGCGGTCGGGCGACAAAGGCGATATGGCCAATATCGGGGTGTTGGCACGACGGTCAGAGTATTTGCCCTATATTTGGGACGTGCTCTGTGAACAAAAAATTGGGGAAGTGTTTGCGCATTTCACGGCCAAAGATAGCACGATTTCCCGTTATTATTTGCCGGGTACGGACGCTATGAATATTATCATTACCAACGTGCTTGGCGGCGGGGGCATGGCGTCTTTGCGCAACGATTCTCAAGGTAAAGGGTACGCGCAGATTTTACTTGCAACACCAATTTCAATTCCAAAATCAATAGGTGAGGACTTATAATGGCCGTCTATAAATCGACCATAAATGTAAATTCGGAGAGCTACAAAACCAACCGCAAAGACATGCTCGGATTGGTGGATAAGCTGACTGAACTGAACGCCCGCGCCCCTGCTTTGTCTGCGTTGCGCAAAGACAGGTTCGATGCACGTGGACAATTATTGCCGCGTGAACGTCTGGCGCGTTTGCTTGATCCGGGGCAACCTTTTTTGGAAGTGGGCAATATAGCGGGCTATTTGCAGGACACCAAGAAAGAAGAAAAATCCATACCAGGCAGTACGATAATTGCGGGCGTTGGTTTCATTAATGGTGTGCGCTGTGCTATTGTTGTTGATGACAGCGGTATCAAGGCTGGCTCCTTGACCACTGCAGGTGGTTACCGTTTGGGGCGGCTCGAAGATATCGCACTGAAGCAATATTTGCCGTTCGTACATTTGGTGGAAAGTGCAGGCGGCGACCTTTTGAATTACACAGTTGGGCAATTTTTAGACGGCGGGACTTTGTTTGCCAATTTGGCACGCTTGTCGAAAAAAGGCATTCCCGTTTTGGCGATACTGCACGGCAGCTCCACGGCTGGCGGGGCATATATGCCGGGTCTGTCAGATACAGTTGTAGCCGTAAAGGGCGGCGGTAAAGCTTTCCTCGCCGGGCCGCCTTTGCTCAAGGCAGCAACCGGAGAGATTGCCACTGAAGCCGAACTGGGCGGTGCAGATATGCATGCCAATGTTTCCGGATTGGCAGAGTATCTGGCTGAAGACGACAGCGAGGCCGTATTGATGATGCGCGAAATTATAGCGAGGTTGGGATGGAACGAGAAATGTCCGCTTCCCCGCAACACTGAATTCAAGGAACCAATTTACGATATAGACGAGATTGCGGGTATTGTTCCTACGGATTACCGTACCCCTTATGATGCACGTGAGGTGATTGCCCGCATCGTTGATGGCTCTGATTTTGCCGATTTTAAATCTCGTTACGGGGTATCTACGGTGTGTGTGCAAGCGGAAATTTACGGACAACGTTGTGCAATTATCGCCAATAATGGCCCCATAGATACGGACGGTGCCACCAAAGCGGCACAATTTATTCAGCTCTGCGATCAAGCAGATACGCCGCTAATTTTCTTACAAAACACTACTGGATATATGGTCGGTAAACAGTTCGAGCAAGCCGGAATGATCAAGCACGGCTCCAAGATGATACAGGCGGTCGCCAACGCAGATGTGGCGAAAATTACCATGATGATCGGAGCAAGTTACGGGGCGGGCAATTATGGTATGTGCGGGCGCGGTTTTGATCCGGACTTTTTGTTTACATGGCCGAATGCTTCAGCAGGTGTCATGGGCGGCGAGCAGGCGGGAACGGTCATGAATATTGTCGGCGAAGCCCGTGCTAAAGCGAAAGGCATAGAAATTGATGCGGATTTAGCCGCCCAACAGAAAGCCATGCTCGCCTATCATTTTGATAGCCAGTCGAGCGCATTTTACACTTCTGGGCATTGTCTTGACGACGGGATGATTGATCCGCGAGATAGCCGCAAAGTTCTGGGCCTATTGTTGGCTACGGTTTGGGAGGGTCGCAATAGAAAGCTGAGGCCAAATAGCTTCGGAATAGCGAGGATGTAAGATGACATTACCAAAAACAGAAAATTTGATTGCAGAGTTAGACGGCGGTTGGTTGACCATTACGCTCAACACACCTCAAAACCGCAATGCATTGTCGGCAGGCATGTCCACAGATTTAACCAGTATTCTTATGGCTGTGCGGGACGACCGCACGGTGCGCGGCATTACATTATGTGGAAACGGCGGTGTGTTTTGTGCGGGCGGTGACCTTAAAGGCTTCTCCGGCGGCGACGCAGATATTCTGGCCATGAGCAAAGGCGGCGGTGCATTGTTCGCTTTGGTTGCATCCATGCCGCAAGCGGTTGTGGCATTGGTAGAGGGTGCCGCAGTAGCAGGTGGCCTCGGGCTCGCCTGTTGCGCCGATATAGTTGTCACCACCAAGACGGCTAAATATGCGCTGACCGAAACACGGCTCGGAATTGTCGCGGCACAAATCGCGCCCTATGTGGTTGCGCGCACGGGTCTGGTTGTAGCCAAACGTTTGATGCTGACGGGGGCGTTGTTTAGCGGCGAAGGCGCTGTGCGTTACGGGATTGCTGATTATATTTCTGATAATCTGGAGAGCAAAGAAGCTGAGATAAAAAAACAGGTTTTACAATGCGCCCCGGGCGCGAACGCTTTGACCAAAGACTTGCTGACTAAATTGGACGCGGATGATTTTTCGGGTGTGGCTGCGCAAATATTTTTGACGGCCTTACAATCGGATGAAGGACGTGAGGGTCTCACGGCCTTTATGCAGAAACGAAAACCAAATTGGACGGACAAAGCATGAAGTTTTCTTCTGTACTCATAGCCAATCGGGGCGAGATTGCATGTCGCATCATGCGCACAGTAAATGCCATGGGGCTGCGTACGATCGCAGTATATTCGGACATTGATAAAGACGCCCTGCATGTAAAGATGGCAGACGAGGCGGTACATATCGGAGCGTCCCCTGCGGCAAGCTCATATCTGGACGGCGCAAAAATTCTTGCTGCTGCCAAGAGTAGTGGCCCGCAAGCCGTGCATCCGGGTTACGGATTTTTGTCCGAAAACGCAGAGTTTGCCAAAGCTTGTACGGATGCAGGCTTGGTGTTTATCGGGCCTTCGCCGGACGTCATGGAGATTATGGGCGACAAAGCTAAAGCCAAGCGGGCGATGCTTGCGGCAGGTGTGGTGTGCATTCCGGGGTATCAAGAAGCCGATCAATCACCGATGGCTCTTAGGGTGGCGGCGAAATCCATTGGCTTCCCGCTTATGGTCAAAGCGGCGGCTGGCGGCGGCGGTATGGGCATACGTTTGGTCACGGATTTGCAAGGCTTAGAACTAGCCGTAAACGAGGCAAAAAATGAAGCTGAGAGCGCATTTGGTAATGGTGAATTGATATTGGAGAAAGCGCTTATTGGCGCGCGCCATATTGAAGTGCAGGTGTTTGCTGATACGCATGGGAACACAATCCATTTAGGGGAACGGGATTGCTCGGTGCAACGCCGCAACCAGAAAATTATTGAAGAAGCACCAGCGCCGGGGCTCAGTAGTAAACTCCGCGAAGCCATGGGAGCGGCGGCAGTGCAGGTTGCGGAGGCTGTTGAGTATGTAGGTGCGGGAACAGTTGAATTTTTGCTTGCAGGCGGAGATTTCTTTTTCTTAGAAATGAACACCAGATTACAGGTTGAGCATCCGGTTACCGAAGCTATCACCGCACAGGATTTGGTGGATATGCAGATAAATGTTGCGCAAGGCTTACCGCTCTCTCTATCCCAAAAAGACGTGCAGTTTGAGGGTCATGCTATAGAAGCGCGGATATACGCCGAAGATCCGGACGTAGGTTTTTTACCGGCCAGTGGTCAGGTTGATGTGTTTATACCGGGCGCGGGCGTGCGGGTGGATACAGGTATTGTTTCGAGTTCTGCAGTACCATCCGATTATGACCCGTTGATGGCTAAAATTATTGCCCACGGTGAGACGAGGGAAGATGCGCGCAGTCAACTATTGATGGCACTTAAGAATACGACTTTGTTCGGGGTTGCCACCAATATTGGTTTTTTGACGCAGGTTTTGGGTGACGCTGGTTATCAAAAAGGCGGTGTCGATACGGAGTTTGTAAATACACATAAAGAACAATTTTCCAGACCTGAAATCACTCAAAATATTTTGGCGCAGGCCGTTGTCGTGCAATTTGATTTAGATTTTGAAACGTCGCGCAAGAGGTCACTTTTCGTGAACTCACCGCCGACACATTGGACCAGTGCCTCTATACCGTCGACGCCTTATCAGTGTTTGGTAGAGGATATTGAATATAGTTTCAGCATTACCCCAAATGGTGTGCAGGATTATCAAGTGCAGTGCGGTGATGATGCTTGGCATGTTGTTTTGGAAGAGCGCGGTGCGCATAAGGCTGTGCTGAATATTGATGGGCGCAAACATTCTTTGTTCTACCACTCAGTCTCGCCGTCCCATTTACAAATCGGGGTTGGAGGGCATGTTTACGATGTTCATGATAAAAATAAAATGTTTGCCAGTGATGTTTCTAGGGCTAACGGAACACAAAACGGCGGGCAAGTAACGGCACCGATGCACGGTAATATGGCCGAAATATTTGTGGGTGTTGGCGATATTGTTAAGTTGGGTGATAGGCTCGGCGTACTCGAGGCTATGAAAATGCGTCACGAAATAACGGCGCCTTTGGCGGGAGAAGTTATAGAGGTTTTTGTTGCCGCTAGTGAACAGGTTAGCTCCGGTGCACCTATTCTCACCATCAAGCCGAAAGCAGAGACATGAAACAGGTTGCACAAGATTTCACCGACGAATGCAATGGGCTTGCTGATGCATTTATGTCCGCATGTGACAACTCTTTTGAATTGCCAACACAGTTCAAAGATTGGACGATTTCTGATGTGTTGATCCATTTGCATATGTGGAATGTTGCGGCTGGTCTAAGCTTGCAAGAAGGTGATGCTTTCAACACATTTTTCGCAGGTATTGCGACCGCTATGATGGCGGGGAAAAGTCACCGTGATATGGGCCGCGAATGGGCGGCAGAAAAATTTGGCGGTGATGATGCTAAACTGTTCTCGGCATGGTCAGCATATTACCCTGAACTAGCGCAGAGCTATCAAGAATTGGAACCAGAGACCCGCCTGCAATGGGCGGGGCCACCTATGTCAGCACGGGACAGCTTGATCGCGCGGCAGATGGAAACTTGGGCCCACGGCCAAGCAGTATTTGATGTGCTGGGCGTGCCACGCAACGATACTGACCGGATTAAAAATATCGCGCATTTGGGTGTGAAGACATATTCATGGACGTTCAAAGTTCGCCAGCTAGATGCGCCGAAACCAAAACCGTTTGTTTGCTTAACGGCTCCGTCCGGTACCATATGGGAATGGAACGACGAACAAACAGATAATTTTGTCAAAGGCTCAGCCACAGAGTTTTGCCAAGTCGTGACCCAGACCCGTAATATTGAGGACACTAGACTTGAGGTTGTCGGTGAAGCCGCGACCCTTTGGATGGCCAATGCACAGTGTTTTGCAGGCGGTGTCGAAACACCGCCCGTCAAGGGCTTGCGTTTTTGCACACCTGCGTCATAACACCCTATGCATAATTTTCGAACAGTTCCCGATATCAGAATAGAGCGCGGCGGGGCCGCCAAGATGGACGCCCATATAGACGTGCTTTGTCCTAATAAACGTGTGTTCATTGTCACCGACGCTGGTGTGCACGGACTTGGCCTGTTAGACGGTGCCAAATCTGCCCTTCGCGAAGCCGGGTACGCGGTCGAGATTTTTGACCAAGTTGTCGCCGATCCCCCCGAAGACATTGTGCTGGCGGGGGCAAAGCAGGCTCGGGATTTTGGTGCAGGTTTAGTCCTTGGTTTTGGCGGTGGCTCGCCCATGGATACGGCTAAGGTCATTGCGCTGTTAGCAGGATCGGAACAGCCAATCACAGATATGTACGGCGTTGGCTTGGCCACGGGTCCGCGCTTGCCTTTGGTCTTGGTGCCGACCACGGCGGGCACGGGCTCCGAAGTGACCAATGTCGCTATTCTGACGACGGGGAAGACCGAAAAACAAGGCATTGTCGCCAATCCGTTATATGCAGATAGAGTGTTGCTGGATGCAGAGCTGACGCTCGGTTTGCCAAAAATGATTAGCGCTGCGACAGGAATTGATGCCATGGTACATGCCATCGAAGCCTATACATCACTGCCGCAGAAAAACCCTTTGTCGGACGCGCTCGCCTTATCTGCGCTCACCAAGCTGAAAGACGGTATCGAAGACGTGTGTAAAGACGGCAGCGATATTGATGGTCGTGAAAATATGTTAATTGGCGCCATGTTGGCGGGGCAAGCATTTTCCAATGCACCTTGTGCTGCCGTGCATGCCTTGGCCTATCCGCTTGGTGGTTTTTTTCATGTACCCCATGGGCTGTCTAACGCTTTGGTTTTGACGGGTGTGATGCAGTATAATTTACCCAAGGCAGACACACTATACGGCGAGATTTCCGAGCATATGAGGCTCGGCAGGACAGGGGCAAATTTAATCGACGAAATGCAACGGATCAAAGATGCGACGGACGTACCGCAAACCCTCAGCAGTGTTGATATACCGGACAGTGCCATTGCTATGATGGCGGATGACGCTATGACCAAGACTAGATTGCTCATTAACAATCCGCGCGAAATGACATTAGCGGCCACCATGAAAATATACGAGGATATTGCCTGATGTCGCGCCGTAGTAAAGACAGTTATACATATTTTCTCGACATCCAAACCCGCTGGAACGACAATGATATGTACGGCCATGTTAACAATGCCGTCTATTATATGTGGTTCGATACTCTGGTGAATAATTTCCTGATCGAGAACGGGTTGGTGGATCCGCAGAACCCTAAAATCATGGGCTTGGTGGTCGACACAGGGTGCCGGTATTTTGCGTCATTGTCTTACCCAGAAACCATTGTCGCAGGATTGCGGGTGGGTAAAATTGGAAACTCCAGTGTGCGCTACGAAATTGGTTTGTTCAAGCAGGGCGAAAATGAGCCGTGCGCCGAAGGTCATTTCGTACATGTATATGTGGATCCCGAGACCCGCAAACCTAAGCCGATCAGTGCTGAAATGCGGACATTATTAGAGACGCTAGTGTAGTCGCTCCAGCTTGCGTACGGCCCGTTCGAGGCGTTTCAAAACTGCATCATCAGTACCGGCTTGCGTGCCGCTTTCTCCGGATAAATGCGGACGTAACACATCCATTAACTGGGTGATATTCGGATTGATATCTTCGGGTTTGTCATGCAAGATTAAAGTCCGTGCCGCATATTCTAAAGTGCCGTAAAATAGATCACGCAGGAAGGGCAGGGACAGGTTTTGATTGAATGTACCTTTGTCTTGCCCGCGTTCAATGAGGCGATCAAACAATGCTGCGTAAGTGCGTTTGAAATCAACGCCGGAATTTTCGCCCGCATCATCGCTATGTGAATAATAAAGAACATAGCCAAGCTCGATAACGCGCCAATGTTTGACCATCATGGTCAGGTGATATTCTGCGAGGGCTTGCAGTTGTGTAAAACTGTTTTCCGAGCTTGATAGCGCTTTATCAGCCTCACCCGTAATGTGATTCCAATGGTCGGCGACAACGGCTTTGACGATAGCATTTTTGTTTTTGTAATACAGATATAAGGTACCCTCGGCCAGTTCGGCGGCGTCGGCAATCTGGCTCATCTTGGCTTTGTTAAACCCGTGCTTAAGAAACACAGAACGTGCAGCGATAACAATGCGTTTCTCACGTTGTTCTAATTTTGCGCGTTTTGTACTCATTTCATAAACCCATTTGTCGCACGGCGAGGTCGCGCATAATTTCTTCGGAACCGCCGCCAATAGCCATAACTTTGACCTCGCGGTAAATACATTCAACGCGGCATCCGCGTAGATAACCTGCACCGCCCAATATTTGCATTGCCTCTGAAGCGCAAAATTCCAGTGCTTTAGTGGTGAAAAATTTAGCCTTACAGATTTCGGCAACGGGGAATGTGCTTCCGGTCTTTGTACTCTGTTCAATCATCCAGCATATTTGGTTCAAGTAGGATTCTACGACGTCGATCCGTGCGGACATGTCCGCGATTTTGTGGCGGATAACCTGATGCTTTATCAAGGGTTTGCCAAATGTTTTACGGTCCTGTGCCCAAGCGGTAGAATCTTCCAGACAAGCTTTCATCATCCCCAGAGCACCTGCAATCAAGCTTAAGCGCTCAAAATTAAAATTGTTCATGATGGCGATAAATCCGCGCCCGGGTTCGCCCATCATATTGGCAGCAGGCACACGCAAATTATCAAAATATAGTGTTGCTTGGTCGGACGCCCACCAACCGGTTTTTCGCTTCATTTCAGTGCGGGAAAATCCCTCCATATTTGCTTCGACAAAAAACAAGGATATACCTGTCAGCCCTGCGCCGCCCGTACGGGCGCCAACTACAAAATAGTCGGACTTCATACCGCTGGTGATAAAAGTCTTGGAACCGTTTAAGATATAATCATCACCGTCCGGTGTGGCGGTAGTTGTCATAGATGCTACATCAGAGCCGCCGCCCGGTTCGGTAATCGCGAGGCCAGATGATTTACGTCCCTCAACTATATCTTTGAGACATTTGTCTTTGATTGCGGTGCTGGCAAGGTTTTGTATGGGGGCAAGGGATATAGTGCGCCCGCCAACAGCCGCCGCTATGCCGCCGACACCGGACTTGCCCATTTCTTCCCCGTAGGCGGCACGCATAAACGGATCGTCAAAACCAAGTCCGCCGTATTGTTCGTCGATGCCAAATCCGAACACTCCTAATGCTGCGATTTTTTCGTGCAAAGCCCAAGGCACGTCTCCTGCCTCGTCCCAGTCAAAGGCATGGGGCATGATTTCACGGCGTACGAAATCCCGGATGGTTTTGCGAAATGCGCGCCGCTGTTCATTGTAAAAAGGATTGTCCATAATGAGTTTAACTCATATATACAAAATACGGTTCATTCAAGGGTGCATTCACAAGTGTGGTTATCCACATTTCTGTCCACAAGCATTTTTTGTGTTCTTATTCTAATAGCGTAAGTGCTCTTTACATGATACATGTAAGCACATGCAGGAAATTAACGAAAACTACGACGATACCGAAATCGATGCAGAAGACTTGATACCGAACAGTATCGAGGCGGAGCAAGCATTGTTGGGTGCGATCCTTTATGATAATGAAGTTTACCACCGGGTCAGCGCCATTGTCACTAAAGAGCATTTTTATAATCCCGTTCACGTGCGCATATTTGACAGTATTTCCGTCCTGATTGAGCACGGTAAATTGGCCGATGCTATTGTTCTTAAGAACAGATTTTCCCAAGACGAAACCTTGGTTGATATTGGCGGCATTGATTATTTAGCGCTGTTATTGGACAGTCGCCCTGATGGTTCTGCTGCGCCCGAATACGCCAAGCTGATATTTGATTTGGCCTTGCGCCGCGAGCTCATTAGGCTCGGCGGGGAAATGAAAGCCAGCGCCGAAGACCCGGAAAGCGAAAGCGATGGTCGGGCACAAATATCTGTAGCCGAAGGGCAGTTATTCTCTTTGGCCGAAACCGGCGCTGTGCAAAGTGGCTTTGTTGGATTTGACAAAGCGTTGATGAAATCTATTGAAATGGCCACGGCGGCGTTTGAACGTGACGGCGGTTTGTCCGGTACGAGTACCGGGTTGCTGGATTTGGATAGACAACTCGGCGGTTTGCACAGCTCTGATCTGATTATTTTGGCAGGGCGTCCATCTATGGGGAAAACCGCGCTGGCCACCAATATTGCTTTTCACATTGCCAAGGCCTTTAAATCCGAGAAGGACGACAAAGGCATTGAGCGCACCACGGAAGGTGGCGTGGTCGGGTTTTTCTCTTTGGAGATGTCTGCGGACCAGTTGGCAACCCGTTTACTGGCCGAGCAATCCGGCGTACCGTCTAACAAAATCCGGCGCGGGGATATTACCCAAGCTGAATATGATGATGTGCGTGATGCAGCGGAAGTGATTGAAAAAATCCCGCTCTATATTGATGATACGGGTGGGCTGACCATTGGTGCTTTGTCAGCACGGGCGCGACGTTTAAAGCGCATGGTCGGGCTTGATTTGATTATTGTTGATTATTTGCAACTCCTGACGGGCAGCGGTCGCTCTAATGATGGTCGCGTGCAAGAAGTGACGCAAATCACTATGGGGCTTAAGGCTCTTGCGAAAGATTTAGATGTACCCGTTCTCGCTTTGGCGCAGTTGTCGCGGCAAGTGGAACAACGCGATGATAAAAAACCGCAACTTGCTGACCTTCGCGAATCCGGTTCTATCGAGCAAGACGCGGATGTGGTGATGTTTGTTTACCGCGCCGAGTATTATAAAGAGCGCGAGAAGCCCAATGATACTAACACTGAGGCTATCCACAAATGGCAAGAAGAAATGGATATGCTGCACGGCAAGGCCGAAGTTATTGTCGGTAAGCAGCGTCACGGCCCTATTGGTACTGTGCCGCTATCGTTCAAAGCGGAGTTGACCAAATTTGGCAACTTGGCCTTTGATGACCGCTATAATGATTCCGAACATTAGAGCTGTTTAATGGCTTCCGTACGCACCTATTCCTCCAGACCTGTCCTGACGGTGAACCTCACATCGCTTGCGTATAACTATAATTATCTGGCGTCCAAAGCGGGCGGAGCACGTATCGGCGCCAGCGTTAAAGCGGATGCTTATGGTCTCGGCTCGGGTGTTGTCGGGCGGGCGCTTTACGGGGCAGGGTGTAGGGTGTTTTTTGTTGCCCACGCGGGCGAAGGTAAAATCTTACGCACGGCCATTGGACCCAAAGCCAGTATTTATGTGCTGAGTGGTAACACGCCCCAAGACACGGCGATTTTCTTTGGCAGCAAATTAAAACCCGTTATTAACTCCCTGACCCAAGCCCGAGACTGGGTCAAAGCCATCAAAGATGTTAATCATGCGCCGCGCACAGCCTTGCATTTTGATACGGGCATGAACAGGCTCGGTATCCCGCGCGAAGAAGTTGATGTGTTTGCGGGTGACCAAGCTTTGATAGATGCGCTTGATGTTGATCTGGTGATGTCGCATTTGGCTTGTGCAGGCGATGCAGAGCATCCCCTAAACGAGACACAGCTGGGTCGTTTCAAGAAAATATCAGCCCGCATGCCTATGGTGCCGCTGTCTCTTGCTAACACGGGCGGTATATATTTGGGCGCGAAATATCATTTCAAAGTGGTGCGCCCAGGCATTGGGCTATACGGCGGTAAAGTCACAAACACGCCCGATAAAGAGGGTGTAAAACCTGTTGTCGAACTTCATGCGCCTGTTCTGCAAATAAAGACGGTAAAGGCGGGTGAAACCATTGGCTATAATGGGGCATTCACGGCTAAAACTAATATGAAAATAGCTATAGTGAGCGCTGGGTATGCGGACGGCCTTCCGGTCAACCTAAGTGGTTCCGACAAACGCATCGTCACAAGCGCCCGTCTTGGAAAACACCGCGTAGAAGTTGTTGGTCGTGTCAGTATGGATTACACAATTCTTGATATTACTAATTACGAGGGTTTTGTAGAACTAGGCGCCAAAGCCGTGTTCTTCGGTGAAGACCTAGAAGTCCAATCCGCCCATGCCCACATGATAAATTACGAGGTTATGACCCATTTAGGTGCACGGTGCCGCAAGATTTATGTGAATGAGTAGGGTTAGTCTTGCCCTATTATTGCTAACCCTGATTGATCTGCAATTGCGCCCATAAACGCCCAGCCACCAATGTTTTCTGATACTGCGGCAATAATTTCGTTATTGCCTTCCTTAAGGTCAATAACGACAGTATCAAATGGGCCGACCGTGCCATAAAACCTATGGTCGCGTGATCTAAATCCGGCAACACCCGAATACGTTAAATTGCCGTTTACAAACAACCTAACACGGTCGCTATACCCAAAACGTAGTTCTTTCATTTGTTCCGTATCAGATATGATATTTAGTTTGACTAATACAGTGTTGTCACTCCGACTACGGTTCGCAATTTTGGACAAGTTTAAAATACCGTTGGTTTCCGCCCCCAGTTTTTGCCACTTAAGTTTACTAAGAACGTCCGTGCCCAATTCAACAGTTTTAATATCATCTTCTTTGATGTTGGTCGAAATATTCCAATTATGAATTAGGCCCGCAGGCAGCTCGACTGCTTCAACTTCACCTGCTGGCAATGTGTCTTCTGCCGTAAGTGCGCGATACGAAAAATTAGAAAAATATGCAGATTTTTTATTCCCGCCACCTACATTGGACCGCAAGCCAATTTCACCTGACTTTGAATTAGTCTTCATATCTGGTATATGAAGTACGGGCGTGTTGCTGTTGAAATATAAGTCTGCCTTGTCATCTTTTACGACTAATTTGACATGATTCCAGTCGGTAAAACTCTCGTCAATTTTCCCTACAGCATTAGCATTGGTGAAAATCTGCCATGCGCTATTTTTGTTTTCCACAGGGGTGTATTGCACACCATCGGGCTTACCGGACAAATGGCTTCGAAAATAAATCTCTTCATATTTATTGCGATCTTCCGCTCGCCACATAAATCCAATAAATCCGGTGTTGTCATCATAAGCTACGTCGAACTCTATAACCCCGTTCGTGAAAACGGCATTGTTCAACCACACTCTACCTTGCCTCAAATGAAGGGATGGGCGGTCATAGAAGGTTACTAATTCGGCTTTATTTGCGTTGATTTCCCAAGTTTGCCCAGCGAAATCAACTGTTTTTGATTTGTCCTGTGCCGTTGCTGCAAATGATAACAAAGCCAAAGTCGTTAAGAGTATAGCTATTCTAGCAATCATAATGTCCTCCCATTTATTATCGCAATTTAGACAAGTGTCGTAATAATGTAAGTTAATTGTTCTTCATGTGCTGTCACGCGCCGTATACTTGTTGTTAACCATGCTTGCAAAAATATGCGGTTTTACTGGCTATAATTATAGAATTTCAAAGCATTGTCATTATAGGGTTACTCAGCTTGTGGAGGCAGTATGAAGTTGAGTGGGTTACTAAAAAAATATACGCGCGACCAAGACGGAGGGTTTGCGCTGTTTTTTGCTGTAGGGCTGACCATGATTATGGTTCTTGTCGGCGCTGCATATGAATATTCTGGCATGAATTCTGCCAAAGTAAAATTGCAAAATTCTCTGGATACGGCTGCTTTGGCAGGTGCCAGTACAATCCGAACCAATAAAAAACGGGCGAGAAAAACGGCCAAAAAAATCCTTAAAGAAAACATTGCATTGATCGATGATATTTCTCTCAAGGGCAAGACAAGGGTGTCTATCAACAACAAGACGCAAGAAATTACCGTATCAGCAAAAGTAAATTACCAAACCGTATTTGGTGGTATTTTAGGTATGAACAAAATTGTGATTAAAGCCAGTAGTACGAGCGGGTTTGCCGTTGAAACAATGGATCCATTTGCGGTCTACCTTGTTTTGGATGTGTCCGGTTCAATGTCTTGGCTTTCCAGTGATGGTAAAGTGAAAATAGAGTCTCTGAAAAAAGCCGTAGATGACATGTATTATACACTCTACAGCACCAGTAATAACCCGTCATTGCTCACAAGCACAATCCGGACAGGGTTTTCATCTTATAACACAGCATTGGGAAATGTTGTGCCCATGAACACAGGGTATAGTGCTACGACGAATGATGTACATAAGCTCGTCGCGGCGGGTGGCACCAATTCCACGCCCGGATTTCAATATGCATATAACCAGGTTAAAGCAGAAATGGCTGCCGAGAATAAACTAGCAGCCTATTTGGTGTTTATGACGGACGGGGATAACAATAATGCCGCTTGGGATGTATCCACAATCGCACTCTGCGATCAAGCAAAGCTTGATAAAATCACTATCTTTACGGTGGCTTTTGAAGCACCTGCAAAGGGTAAAGCATTGCTAAGAACTTGTGCGACAGATCCAAGTAAGGCCTATAAATCTTCAAACTCAGCTAGTTTGAACATGGCGTTTCGGGACATTGGCCGCGAAATCAGCCAGTCCGTAGTGCGGATCAAACGCTAATCAATTATCACAAAACGACGGCTGTGTAACCTAGCCTCTCTGTAACCTAACCTAGACACGAAGCTCTGTTTGCGCCTAGAGTTGGGTATAGGATAGGACATGGATATGAAGAAATTCGTCACTCTCGCATTTGCCGCCGCTTTGCTCGGTGTAATCCCTGCGTATGCGCAAACAAACACTGTTGAGGAAACTTGGGATAGTTTGACAACTGCTGCTACGTCAGAAACGGATGTGGAAAAGCAAATACAATTGCTTGTTGCCGCACTGGGCCTTGCTCAAACGCCGGAAGAAAAATTTCAGACTAATCTGAACATTTCCTATGCGCGTTATCATCAGGGCATTTACGGTGAAGCGGTATACTATGCGGACGAAGCCCTAAAAATTGCTGATACGGATATCCCTAACGATGCTAGGATGCGCTCAAAGGCAGTCGTGCAAAAATCTGAAGCTTTGCGTAAGGTCGGGCGCGTCTCTGAAGCAAATGACCTCATTAATGACAGTGTTAACCGAAAATCACAAAAGGGTGACCATATTTGGCGCGATATTAATAATGGCATCCGTCATAGATTTACGGCTATGATTTGCCCAGATTTTGCAGGGCAATTGCTATGGCAAGAATTTCACAATTTTTCTCAAGCCGGTACAGATGTTGGCTGTACTTACGAGCTAATTTCCGAGCATATGAATGCTGTGACATTATACATGTCGCGTTATGATGAAGGAGTTTCAGACCTTAACGCTATCAAAACGGGAGGCGCCGCATTTTTGGAACGTCTTCCTGAGAGCAAGAAAATAGCCGTAGAGCAATTTGCTAAATTTACTTCGGGTGCTGGTAACCCAGTTTATTACACACAAGTGACTTATGGTTCTGTTCAGGACGGGGAAAAATACACTGGGGTATGGACACAGGTTATCGGAGACTGGATATTGAAAACCAGAGTGACATGGGCTGCAGAACTTGGTGTGGAGTTTGGTACGGAAAGTAGTGAAATTTTATTCTCACAAAATACAGATAACATAATTGCAAACTTCAAATCTTGTGAAGCCTTAGGTGCGTCAAAGTCAGGGAAGAGGCTTACGCAGGGAGCAGGAATGATGGCGCTCGTCCTAGCTTCGTTGACGAGCAGTCTAGCCAATGAGTTGGAAGATCAAGACTTAGGTGCTGACAAGCCAAAAAAGGAGGATAGTAAGGGTGCAAAATTGCCGCCAATTACAATGCCGTCCGAGCCTACGATTACTTGCTTTGCAGAAAAGAGTTCAGGTGATGAAATTGTCTTAGGGTACCACCCTGAGCAATTGAGAAGGTATTCGAGTTATAGCGCCGTGGTAGATCAGCAGTTTTATGTAGAGTTAGAGCCATTATCCGGACTATTGAGCCAATCGACAAAACCGCAATTTTTACTAAAATCACTAAGTGATGATTCAATTTCGATATTCCAAATTTATGATGGGGAACCAAACTCAGAATTGGTGTTTGAAGACATTATTGATGTTTTAAACGGAGAATTGCCTGCATTAGGTTCGGCTAAAACTGAGGATGATCACAATGTGACCGTATATGTAAATCCTGATACCTCTAAAGAAGGGAAAAACAAATGATGCGATTGTTGTTGGTACCTGTACTCGGGGTGCTATGTGCGCGAACCCGAATGAATTTTGTCAATATTCGCAAGCGGCTCGATGTAGTGCGGCGGATCAAACCGGCGTCTGCAGTCTGCGCCCACAACTTTGCACGCAAGAATATGCTCCGGTTTGTGGATGTGATGGACGGACATATTCAAACAGTTGTATGGCTGCAGGCAATGGCGCTAGTGTCGCTTATGCGGGTGCGTGTCGGCGTTAAAAGCTCGTTATTGTCGTTATTGCCAACTCATTATTGCACCCAAGGCCAGAATGGTTTTTCGCGAATCCATAATGTTGCCAGCCATTTTTCACCGGAGATTATAGCGCGCCCTGCGTGCAAAGACGCAGGAATGGGTTGCCCGTCCGCGTCAGTGTTACTGAAATACAAGCTGTCGCCCGTGTTTCCTTTGTAATTAATGTTCAAGGTCGGGAATGCAGTTTCCCCGCCTGTGTAATCATCATTCAAATAGGTCAGTACGGTTGCGTATCTTTGGCCGCAAGATTTGACTTTGGAATAATCGGCAGCATCCTCTTGGAGATAGTCATGGTGTGGGTAATATTCCTGCCCCGGTTGGTAACGCAGCAAAGCTAAAAACTCGCCGTGCTCCGGCTTTATGTTTGCGGCGTGGTAAATATGGTTTTGTATTCTGAGAAGTGGCCTGTCTAAAGTATGTGGTAACAACACCGCCCCGTCAGAAGTCCGGTAGCCCTGTTTTTTGCTGTCAGCTATATCTGCATCAACGACTTTGGATGGTTGCATCAGGGCTGTCGACATAGCGATGAGGTAATCACATTGCAGCGGGGTTAGGACGGTAGTACGGGATTTGACCACCGGATCAGCTAGGTGGAGGAATGAGCTTTCGGGCTCTGCATGTGCTTGGGGCATAGCCGAAGCTTGTTGGCAAATATTTGGATCATAAGCCATGTCCGGGACGGGCCGAATATCATCGGCTAGTTCAGAAATAACAGTTTTGATGTGTTCGGCAAATGGTACACTTGGCGACAGGCTTGCGGCTATTTTTTGCAAATTTCCCTTACCTAGAAAATACCGCCCTCGACCAGCTTCGCGCAAAATTAAGAAGCCCGCAATCCAATCGCCCGCCATTGCGGCTTGCTTTAAGAGCGCACCTGCAAGGCCGTCCGCCCCGCCTTGCATCAACACCAGAGTTCCCAGTTCACGCACAAGTGGCGGCAGTCCGCTACCTGCTGCGCTGAGGAACATATCTGCCGCCGCTTGGCTATCTTGCTTGGTGCCCGCACCAAGTTCTGTGAGCACGGCCAGTTTGGCTTGGGCGCCCGGAGAAAATTCGGTGATACTTTGCAGATCCATGACGGTGTCGGAGAAATCCGCACCAACTGGCTCGCCTGATGCACCACTAATGCGTGTCATCGCACTCCGGTATTTTTCGCTGATATAATGTTTGTCCATAATTGCCTCTTAATGATAACCTCTAGCATAAGCCGTATCAATTTGGTAGGGGACAGAATGACCCATATTTCAAACAAATGTATTCGCTCTGCAGAGCAACATGCCGCCGCGTACAGCGAAAACGGGTGTTCGTGGATCAAAGAATTGATTGCACCGGAAATGGCCAGTAATTTAACGTTGGAGCTTCAAAAACTCATAACCCAAGTTGGGCCGCGCTTGCTCGCTGATCCACGTATCGGCGAGAAACCTGCGTACGAAATTTATTCATATCGCTGGATGCCTATGACAACATTTCATTGGTCGTTAACAGCCCATATGCAGACTTTAATCGGGAAAGAACTACTGCCCACATACGGATTTTCCGCTCCTATCAGCGAGATGATATTTGCCGTATCCACGCAGACCGTATGGCCTGTGAGCATTCCTTGTCCATGACATTGGCTTATGCAGACGGTAAGCCTTGGGCGCTTAGTGTTGAAGAACAACCGCTACCACAAGATAAATGGATGAAAGCCGGGCAAGAAGCTGACTACGGCGATAATAGGTATGTAGAATTCCTCATGTTGCCGGGTGATGCGGTTCTCTATAAAGGTGTTGAGCACCGTCATGGTCGCCTCGACCCAAATCCGAACCGTTGGTCTGCGCATATGTTCTTACATTGGGTCGAGAAAGACGGCCCCTATGCAGGCGAGGCTTATGATGGTTATAATATGCAAGGACACGGCGATTTCGTGTTCCCAAAATAAGGCCCAAGGTAGAACTGCACTATGTTTCATGATTTTTTTGTCCAACTTCGCGCCGCTAATGTTCCGGTGTCTATTCGTGAGTATCTGACCCTGCTTGAGGCGTTGGATAAAGATGTAACCGGAGAGACCGTCGACGGATTTTATTATGTGTCGCGGGCCGCCCTGGTTAAGGATGAACGCAATCTGGATAAGTTTGATCAAGTGTTCGCACATGTGTTTCGCGGCATGGATTATTTAACGGATTTGTTCGGGGAAAATGATCAAGATATTCCTGCGGACTGGCTCAGAAAAATGGCCGAGAAACATCTAACACCTGAGGAGATGGCTGAAATCGAAGCCATCGGGGATTTAGACAAATTGATGGAGACACTTAAAAAACGTCTCGAAGAACAAAATGAACGCCACGAAGGCGGTAATAAATGGGTCGGCACGGGCGGTACGTCGCCGTTTGGCGCGCACGGGTTTAATCCAGAAGGTGTGCGTATTGGTCAAGACAAAGGCCGCCATGGTCGTGCCGTCAAGGTTTGGGATAAACGCCAGTTTAGAAATTTGGACGGAGATAAAGAATTAGGGACGCGCAACATCAAAGTCGCGCTCAGACGCCTGCGCAAATTTGCCCGTGAAGGTGCCCACGAGGAATTTGATATAGACGACACGATCAATTCCACTGCCCGCCAAGGCTATCTCGATATCAAAATGCGGCCTGAAAAACGTAACGCCGTTAAAGTGCTGACCTTCTTTGATATTGGCGGGTCTATGGACGCGCATATTTTACAAGCGGAGGAGTTATTCTCAGCGGCGCGCAGTGAATTTAAACGGCTAGAGAATTTTTATTTCCACAATTGTATCTACGAAAATGTCTGGACCGACAATATCCGCCGTATGCGCGAGGTGACACCGACTTGGGATATATTGCATAAATATCCGTCTGACTACCGCGTGGTGTTTGTTGGTGATGCGAGTATGAGCCCTTATGAAATTGCTGTCAAAGGCGGCGCTATAGAGCACTGGAACGAGGAGGCAGGGGCCATTTGGCTCAAACGCTTCGTAGACGTCTACGACCATCTAATCTGGTTAAACCCAACCCCCGAACAATACTGGAAACATTCCCAGTCAACACAGATGATACAGGAAATAATAGGCGAAGACCGCATGTTCCCTATGACGCTTACTGGTATTGAAGGTGCGATGCGGGAGCTAGCAAGATGACATATAGTCTAAATTCTGGTCTGGATATTGACGTACTCAGTAAAAAATTTACCGCAAAGGGTCGTTTGCAAATTTCCGATTTTTTTGACCTCTCGGTTGCAGAGGACATTGAAACGACCCTTAAATCCCTTGACTGGCAATTGGTGTTAAACACCAAAGATAAGCACGTGGATATCCATAAATTTCAGCTTGATGACATGGGCGCAAAAAGAGCGGCGGAGATACAAGCATTTGCCACATCGCGCGGTGCTCATGAATTTGCTTATTTGTACGAAAACCATCCAATCGCCGACATGTTGGCTTCAGGAAATTTGAAAGATAAAAATTTAATCCGCTTGTACGAAACAATGAATAGCAAGAAGGTCGTTGAGTTTTTCAATGCATTTACAAAAACGGGCATCAATTTTTGTGATATGCAAGCCACTAATTACGGCCCCGGACATTTTTTGACCCGTCATGATGATGGCAATGTCGGGAAGAACCGTAAATTTGCTTATGTCTATAGCTTGTGCCGAGATTGGCAGGCTGAATGGGGTGGTCAGTTGCAGTTTTTGGATGAGGACGGGACTGTTACCCAGTCTTTCATACCAAAGTACAACACCCTAAGCATGTTTGAAGTGCCGCAATCACACCATGTAAGCCCCGTGTCGAGTTTCACCCCAAACCCAAGATTGTCCATCACAGGTTGGTACAGAACTGGCGAACCAATGCTGTAGGGCGAGCGGTAGTAATCATACATATACCAACAAAAAACCCGCCGCGATTTACATCGGGCGGGTTTTTAATTTGTCTTTTGCTTTTGACTATTCTTCGGAAGCTTCTTCTGCAGGAGCGTCTGAAAGATTGTCTTCGGCTGCATCGCCGTGTTCGCCTTCGAACATTTCTTTGGCG
>Ga0209345_10001688_pt1 | contig 25945 bp, 30 predicted proteins | sample Cruoilmetagenom7_FD_187294 | JGI IMG/M metagenome (GOLD analysis project Ga0209345, IMG submission 187294) | Oil polluted marine microbial communities from Coal Oil Point, Santa Barbara, California, USA - Sample 7 (SPAdes) (version 2) | ecosystem: Environmental > Aquatic > Marine > Oil seeps ...
AACAGTTGGTGTAGGTGATATTACTACAAAACATTCACAGAGTGCAGTTACTGTAGCTCTAAATTTTGATTTCTAGTATATAACTAGACAAAAATTCTTCTTCATTCAATGTCGCCTTAAGTGGCGGCATCCTGTTTTTTCACACTTCAATAACAAAACTTGCAAACTTAATAAAAAAGAGTCAATATATAATATTTTGTGATAAAATAGTTATAGAATATTATTACTTTTTATAATAAATAGTCATAATGATTTAAATAAGGAAGCAAAATGATAAGTAAATTAATTAAGTCTACAGTTGCACTTTCTCTTGCAGCTACAGTTGCATTTAGTGCTGATGCTGTTCGTTTCAATGTTATTAGCGGTGATCAAGAAGAGAAGTATGAGAAGGAGTTTCTGCCTTCACTTGAAAAGGCAACAGGTTTTTCAATGAGTGATCCGCATGAAAAAATCAATGATAAATATGAGGAACGTTATGGTAATCCGAAAGATCCTGATTATGACAAGGCTTGGACTACGAACCTTGACAACCTAGGATTCTTCTCTATATCTAATGATAAGGCACTTTATCCAATACTAAAAAAATCTCCACAAGCAGCTGGTTTTGCTCCGTTTAATCTTTTAATCTATAAAAACAAAGCTGAAGATGTAACCTATGTAGGTCATGTTGATCCTACTGCTATGCTTGATATTACTGGTGTTAAAGATGCTGCATCACGTGAGGCATTTATCAAGATGTATGAGCCACTTGATGCTTACGTGAGTAAAGAGTTTGGCGGTAAAGTTACAACTTCTTCATATGATAAGCTTCCAGCGAAACCTATGATGACATTTGAGATTGAGATTGATAGATCTGGTGAACTCTCAGATGCTATAGATGAGTTTCAAGAGGGCTTTGAAGGTGCATTTGAAGATAAGAAATATATCATTGCCGGATATAAGAACTTTAAAGAGACTTATGAGGAAGATTTAGGGATGGAGTTTGGTGAATATGATGCATTTTTTGTTTATGGTCTGTGTCACTTCACCTTCTCATATAACGTCTTTAATAAAGGTCGCGGTGATGCTGGTGTGTTTGCTCCATGTTCTATGTACTTTTACATTAAAGCAGGAACTAACAAGATGGTAGTTGGTATGCCTCGTCTTTCTGTGTGGGCTGCTATTATGAAGTTTAGTGATAAAGAGAAAATTGAGTGGACTAAAAGAATTGATGATGAAATGGTTGCTATCATGACTAGTCTAGGGGCTAAAGAGATATAAAAGATAGTTGTCTGTTCTTGATATGAGCAGATTAATAGAAAGCTTTTCAATAAGTTTTATTTACTTTCATAAAAGGGGTTTTATATGAAAAAAGTGTTTTTATTTTTAGTTACATCGTTGTTAGTGTTAGGTACGAGTTCTTTTGCAAAAGATGTTAGTGCTTATTTAGTTGGTGCTCACGCAGATCTCGATACTGTAAAAAACAGGTTAAGCAGAGCTGGTTTTGAGGTAGTAGCTGAGTATGCACCGGTAGCAGAGGGAACAACAGTTGTATTTACAAACAGTGCTCTTAAAACAGAGGCTGCAAAAGAGAAACGTGCTCATGCTGCAGTACTTCGTGTTTTTGTAGATGATAAAGAGAAGATGATTAGTATTACAAACCCTGTTTACTTTGGTCGTGCATTTATGCAAGATGATTATAATTCTGCTGTTTATGAAGCGCAGTTAGCTTCTTTAAATGGTGTGTTTAAAGGTCTTGAAGGCTCAGCAGATACATTAGAAGATGATGATATTGCAGGATTTCATTTTATGATGGGTATGCCTTATTATGAAGATGAAGATGAACTTGCTGAAGGAAGTAACAGTGAACTTCTCAATAAAGCTAAAGCTTCTAATAATGTTCTTTTTGAACTGCAGTTATCTGATAACAGTACTTTAGTTGGATATGCACTTAGTGCCCAAACAAGTAAGTTTGTAGAAACTATTGGTCGTGCAAATGCAGCGGTTCTGCCGTATTGTGTCTCTATAGAGGATGAGAAAGCTACAGCATTAGCTGCTAAGTACTATCTTGCAATCTCTTATCCTAAGTTAACAATGGGAGAATTTATGGAAATCTCAGATGTTCCTGGATTAATTTTTGATGAGTTAGAGAAGCCTTTTAAATAGGCTTTCGTTTTTACACCTCATTTGCTAAAGTTAAATGAGGTGTCGGCACTTTAGGCTTTTGCCTAGAAATACCAGAATTTATATCATAACTGCTTCACGTTCTCCAGCAACTATTTCTCCGATTAAGTAACCGTCTGTTTGAGACAACACTTTTTCAACATTAGATTCTTCTACAACTAGAACCATACCAACACCCATATTAAACGCTCTAAACATCTCATCTCTATCTACATGTTCAGACATAAGTTCAAAGATAGGTAAAACTTTGATAGAATCTTTTTTAACTTCAGCCTTTAAACCTTCTGGAAGTACACGAGGTACATTCTCAACAATACCACCACCAGTTATGTGAGCCATAGCTACAATTTCATTTCTTAAGGCTTTAAATGTTTTTACGTAAATATTTGTTGGCTCTAAAAGAGTTTCAATTAATGGTTTTCCATTGAAGTCATCATTAAAATTCAGATTCATCTTCTCAAAAAGTACTTTACGTGCTAATGAAAAACCATTTGAATGTAATCCAGAACTTGGAAGTGCTATGAGTTTGTGCCCAGCTTTTACAAGAGATACTCTATCCATCTCAGATTTTTCAGCTACACCAACTGCAAAACCAGCTAAGTCATAATCATCTTCAGAATACATTCCCGGCATCTCAGCAGTTTCACCACCAATTAAAGCACATTCGCTTCTAATACAGCCTTCTGCGATTCCTGCTACTACATTTGTGGCAACGTTTACATCAAGTTTTCCTGTTGCATAATAATCAAGAAAGAAAGATGGAGTTCCAAAGTTACAAAGCAAGTCATTTACACACATAGCTACTAAGTCAATTCCTACAGTATTGTGAATCCCACTGTCAATAGCAAGTTTTAGTTTTGTACCAACACCATCAGTTGCTGCTAGCATTACCGGCTCTTTAAAACCAGTCGGCATCTCAAATGCACCTGCAAAAGAACCGATACCACCCATTACGCCAGGGATTTTAGTAGATTTAACAAGAGGTTTGATGTTTTCAACGAAACTATTACCAGCGTCTATATCAACACCGGCATCTTTGTAGCTAATTTGGCTCATTACGAACTCCATTTATAAAGTATGGAATTATATCTTATATGAGTTTAGATAAGTGTTAAGTTTAAGAGGGGATTTAAATAGTAAGAGTTCTCACGTGAGGAGAACTCTTTGAGGCAGAGGTTATACTTCTTTTGTCTCTTCTTGAGGAAGGTCACATTTTTTAGAAATGATACATAGTGGACAGAAGTTAAATAGACCTGCTAAAAGAGGGAGTAAACCTAGGTAGAACCAAACTATACCAGTTATAAGACCTGCTGCAATAAGTCCTAAACCTGCTAATATACGAAAAACTCTACAAAATGATCTGATTTTATTATAATTCATTTTATTCCTTTATGATAAATATAAGTGTAATTATATCCATCTTTATTGAAAAACAGCGGTTTAATTATCAAGTAAGCCTTAAATATATGTAAGTTTTAAGGTTTTTAAAACTTATAAAGACAAATATGCTAAAATCGCGTTAATTAAATAAGGAATTATAAGAATGAAAGAATTTATTTATCCAGAAATGATGGTTCATGTGCCAGTATGTACAAGTAAGGTACCGGAAAATGTTTTAATTATTAGCGACAATGCTGATTTATTAAGTGAGCAGATGCAAAAACATGCAGCGATTAACTCGAAAGTTATAGTTTGCAACCTTGATGCTCTTCGTAATGAAGCGGATGCAAGTGCAGACGTGGTAATTTGTGAGATGAGTGCAGATGCAGCAGTTGTTGGGCATATCTCACGTGTATTAAAAGAGGATGGTCAACTCTCTATAGTTCATGACTCTTTAGATGAAACGCAGAGCAATAAGATTCTTATGCAGATTCTAGCAAAGTATTTTAAAATCATAATGCCTTACAATTTAGGAAATGGTTCTACCGCACTTTTAGCTTCAAAAGAGTATCATCCTACTGCTGATATAATTCTACAGCGTTCTGATATGATTGATGGTTTAAGTTTTTATAACTGTGATATTCATATAGCTGCGTTTGCAATGCCAAACTATATTCGTAAAGAGTATCTAGGAATAATCAGAAACTAATTTACGAGGATTGCCATATGGCATTTAAATATGCAATTGCGTTAACAGGTGGTATTGCAACAGGAAAAAGTACTGTTGCATCTTTGATGGCGCTAAATGGTATGAGAGTGATTGATGCAGATACGATTTCACATGAAATTTTAGATGCATCTTCTTCTTGGGTTAAAGAGACTTTCGGTGATGAGTATATCAACGGTTCAAAAGTTAATCGTACAAAGCTTGGTTCTCTTGTCTTTTCAGATGATAGTGCTAAAAAAGTACTTGAAGAGTTTCTGCATCCAAAAATTAGGGATGAGATTGAAAAACGAAGTGAAAAACAGGACAGTTTTAAATTTCCCTACCTTATAGACATTCCCCTCTTTTTTGAAAATGGTGCTTATAATATAGAAGATAGTGTAGTTGTTTACACTCCTAAAGATGTTCAACTTGAGCGTTTTATGAAGCGTAATAAATACAGCGAAGAGGAATCCCTCAAGCGAATTGCTTCACAGATGCCCATAGATAAGAAGCGTGACAGGGCCACTTGGGTTATTGATAACTCTAAAAACCTTAAACACCTTCAGCAAGAAGTAGAAGATTTTGTTGATATAATTAAAACTAAATATCTTTAGTAAAAGGAGAAATTATGACAATGTCAAAATATAGTGCTAGTGGAAATGACTTTGTTATTTTTCATTCAGATACTAAAGTAGATAGAAGTGAGTTGGCACGTGAGCTTTGTCATCGCCAAGATGGTATAGGTGCTGATGGCTTGATTGTTATCGTTCCTCATACTGATTATGATTTTGAGTGGCAGTTTTATAACTCTGATGGAAGTACAGCTGAGATGTGTGGTAATGGTTCACGTGCTTGTGCGCACTACGCCTTTGCTCATAATTTAGCACCTAAAAATATGAGTTTTTTAACTGAAGCTGGTGTAATAAACGCAGAAGTAGATGAAGAAATGGTTCTAAGTGAGCTGACACCTCCAAATATTATCGATAAAACGATAGAGTTTAATTCTAAATCTTGGTGGTTACTAGACACTGGTGTTCCACATCTAGTTAGTTTTACTCAAAATATAGAAGAGTTTGATATTGAAGAAGCAAGAGAGTTAAGATATAAATATAATGCTAATGTAAATATCACTTTTGTTGAGGGTAGAAACTTACGAGTGAGGACTTATGAGCGTGGTGTTGAAGATGAAACATTAGCTTGCGGTACTGGTATGGCAGCTTGCTATTATAGGGCACTACAAGAGGGCTTAGTTCAAGGCAGCATAGAAGTTTATCCTACTAGTGGCGAAACACTTTATTTAGGAATGAATGATAGAACGATTACTTTTAAGGGTGCTGTAAAAAACACTTTTATAACAGAGTGGGAAATATAACTAACACATAATGTGTTAGTTAGTAGTTTTTAAAGTCCAGCTGCCTCAACAATTTTAGCCTGATGGTCAGTTATAAGAGGCTCTACAACTTCATCAAGAAGTCCACCATTCATAATTTCATTCAAACGATAAAGTGTTAAGTTGATCCTATGATCACTCATACGGTTTTGAGGATAGTTATACGTACGGATACGACCACTTCTATCTCCTGAACCAACTTGAGCAGCACGTTCAGCTGCATTTTCAGACTGCTGTTCTTGCATTTCAAGATCATAAAGTCTGGCTTTTAAAACTTTCATAGCTTTTTCACGATTTTTATGTTGGGATTTTTGGTCTTGGTTAGTTACTACTAAGCCAGATGGCAAGTGAGTAATTCTAACAGCGGAATCCGTAGTATTTACAGACTGACCACCACAACCAGATGAACGCATAACGTCTATCTTTAAATCTTTATCTTCAATCGTTACTTCAACATCGTCAACTTCAGGCATAACTGCCACCGTAATTGCTGATGTATGAACACGCCCTTGAGACTCTGTTGCTGGAACACGTTGAACACGGTGAGTTCCACCTTCATATTTCAACCGACTATAAACCTGTTCACCCTTAATAAGTGCAGTAACCTCTTTATATCCACCTGCATCAGATGGAGATGTAGAAATAAGCTCGATTTTCCAACCACGAAGGTCAGCGTAACGAGTATATGCATCAAAAAGGTCTCCAACAAAGATAGCAGCTTCATCACCACCGGCACCAGCACGAAGTTCCACGATGATATTTCTATCATCATTCGGATCTTTTGGAAGAAGAAGCATTTTAATCTCTTCTTCTATCTCTGGTTTACGTGGTTCAAGCTCTTTAAGCTCCTCTTTTGCCATTTCGCCCATTTCAGCATCACTTAGCATCTCTTTTGTATCTGCAATATCTGAGATTAAAGATTGATACTCTTTTGCTTTTTCAACGATTGGTAAAAGTGAAGATTGTTCTTTTGAGAGTTCTGTCATGCGTTTGATGTCAGAAGTGATGTCAGGTGAACTTAGCAGATCGCTAAGTTCATTATAGCGGGTGATAAACGGTGTGAGTTTATCTGCTAACATATGCTGTTAGCCTTATATAGCGTTAACAGCTCTGTGTAAGCGGCTTACTTTTCTAGCAGCAGTCTCTTTTTTAAGAATACCTTTGCTTACAAATTTGTGAATTTGTTGGTTAGCAGTTTTAAATGCTGCAGTTGCTTCTTCTTTGTTCCCTGCATCGATTGCAGTACGAACATCTTTAACTATGTTTTTAAGACGAGTTCTGTAAAAACGGTTACGTTCAGTACGAACGATTGTTTGACGAATTCTCTTAATTGATGACTTGTGATTTGCCATGTAATTAGTCCTTTTTGGAAATTAAGTGCGCAATAATAGCTTAAAGATAATTAAAGTTATGTTAAAGATGTTTGGAATATGGTAATTTTACCTTTATAAACATAATTATGTTAAAATGCATCACTTTAAATTAATTGGATAATTATATGAAATTGTTTGGAACAGATGGAGTAAGAGGCGAGGCTGGCTCATTTTTAAGTGCCGAAGTTGCTATGAGAGTTGCAATGGCAGCTGGAGTATACTTCAAAGCTCACTCTACCACTAATAGAATCTTAATAGGAAAAGATACTAGAAGAAGTGGTTATATGATTGAGAATGCAATTGTTACCGGTCTCACAGCTATCGGTTATGATGTTGTACAAATTGGTCCTATGCCTACTCCCGCCATTGCGTTTATTACAGAAAACATGAGATGTGATGCTGGGATAATGATCTCTGCTTCACATAACTCTTATGAAGATAATGGCATTAAGTTTTTTGACGGACATGGTGATAAACTCTCTATGGAAGCTGAAAGAGAGATAGAAGTTATTTATGCTGATGGCGAAAAACTCGATGATGCACAATCTACAGGAAAATATATCGGAAAAGCGAAAAGAATTGATGATGTGATTGGACGTTATATTGTTCAACTTAAAAATTCATTTCCTAGGGATATTTCTCTACAGGGGATGAGAATAGTTTTAGATACTGCAAATGGAGCTGGATATAAAGTTGGTCCGACAGTTTTAGAAGAGCTTGGTGCTGATGTTGTAGTTTTACATGATAAACCAGATGGTTTTAACATTAATGAAGGGTGTGGAGCACTACATACCAAGGATTTATGTGAGTCTGTTGTTAAGTATAGAGCAGATTTGGGAATAGCTCTTGATGGTGATGCTGACAGACTTGTAATAGTTGATGAAAAAGGTGAAGTTGTTGATGGTGACCAGCTTTTAGGAGCTCTTGGTTCATTTTTAAATGAGAATGGCACTTTAAAAGGCGGCGGAATTGTTGCAACTGTTATGAGTAATCAGGGTCTTGAAGATTATATGGATGAAAAAGGTCTCAAGCTTTTTCGTTCTGATGTTGGCGATAAACATGTTTTAGAGATTATGAAGAAAGAGGGCATTAATTTTGGTGGAGAGCAGAGTGGACATGTGATTATCAATGATTTTGCTAAAACTGGTGATGGCCTTGTATCTGCACTACAGGTTCTTTCTCTAATGATAAGTAAAAAACTTAAAGCTTCAGAGGCCCTGCGCCCTTTTAAGCTCTATCCTCAAAAATTAGTAAATATAAACATAAAAGTAAAAAAACCACTTGATACTATTGATGGCTTGGATGATAAACTTAAGGCTTTAGAAGAAAACAAAATCCGTCATCTAATTCGTTACTCTGGAACAGAAAATAAATTAAGAGTTCTTTTAGAGTGTAGAGAGGGTAAGAAAATCGATACAAACATGGATGATATGATAGAGTTTTTTCAAAAAGCATTAAATGCCTAATCATACTCTGCGTCTGAGCGCGATTCTATTTTTTACTCTTGCCGGTGTTTTTATAGTTGATCAAAATATAAAGATGCTTTTTGTAGATGGATTCCGTTACTATACGGATTACATGGATTTTATTTTAGTTTACAATAGAGGTGTTGCATTCTCTATGTTTGCATTTTTGGATGAGTGGCTAAAGTACATACAGTTAGTTATGGTTATAGGGGTTTTAGGGTATATATTGTATCTGAAAAAACTCTGTTATGCGTTTCCGGCCGGACTCCTTTTGGGTGGTGCATTCTCAAATATTTATGATAGATTCATCCATAACGGTGTTGTTGACATGTTCTACTGGCATGGGTGGCCTTATCCAGTTTTTGGACAGAATGGATTTGCAGTTTTTAACTTTGCAGATGTGATGATAGATGTTGCAGTTGCGTGGCTGTTGATACTCAACTTTAAACCACAACTTTGTAAAAGCTAGATAAAAGCACAAATTAGCTATTATTTCTCAAAATAATAGCTCTATACTATATAAAGTAAGACAAACAAAAGGAAATTGATGGAAATCAAATCAAACAAAATCGACGGTGCAAACGCTGAAATACGTGCGACAATCTCAATGGATGAGGTTAATGCAAATATAGAGAAAATTGCTAAACAACTTGCCAAAACTGCTAATGTTCAAGGTTTTAGAAAAGGTAAGGTACCTGTTGCAATCGTAAAAAAACAGTATGGTGAAAAACTAGTTCAAGATGCTGAGGCTGAATCTCTTCGTGATGTTTTAACTCAAGGATTAGAAGATCTTAAAATTGCTAATGAGTCTCTGATTGGTGAGCCAAATGTTTCTAAGTTTGATAAAACTGAAGACAAAATTGATGTTGTTGTAAAAGTTGCAATGCGTCCAGAGATTGATTTTGGTGATGTTGATGCATTAGTTCCAGACTTTAAAAAGCCTAAGGTAACTGCTAAAGATGTTGAGAAGCGTATTAAAGATATCGCAGAGCAGTCAGCTCCCTTAGAAAATATCAAAAGAAACCGTATGATGAAAAAGGGCGATACAGCTGTAATCGACTTTGAAGGTTCTGTTGATGGTAAAGTTTTTGAAGGTGGAACTGCTAAAGACTTCGCTCTTCTTTTAGGTTCGGGTCAGTTCATTCCTGGTTTTGAAGATCAACTTATCGGTGTTAAAAGAGATGCAGAAGTTGAGATAAATGTAACTTTTCCAGAGGAGTATCAAGCAAAAGATTTAGCTGGTAAAGATGCACTTTTTAAAGTAAAAGTTAATCAGGTTCAAGTTAAAGGTGAAGCAGTTATTGATGATGAGTTAGCTAAAAAGCTATTACCAGGTCAAGATGATGCTAATTTAGAAGAACTACAAAAGCAGGTTCAAACTCAGATTGAGAATGAAGAGTTAGGAAAACTTTACAATGAAGATCTAAAACCAAAACTTTTAGAGAAAATCGTAGAAACAGTTAAGTTTGACTTACCAGAGTTTGTAGTAGAACAAGAGATTGATATGGCTCTTAATAAAGCAGCTGGTTCAATGAAAGAAGATGAGATTCAAGAACTTCGTGATAACGCAGACAAGTTAGAGAAGCTTCGTGAAACTTTCCGTGATGAGGCACAGCAGAGTGTAAGAGCTACATTTATCATTGATGCTTTAGCACAGGATAAAGGTGTGAAAATAGAAGAGCAAGAAGTTATGCAGACTATCTACTATGAAGCGATGCAGATGGGTCAAGATCCTCAAAAAGCGTATGAGCAGTATAAAGATGCTGGATATATTCCTGCAATTCAGATGTCAATGGTAGAAGATAGAGTTTTATCAGGTCTTCTTAACGCTAAAATAGAAGCATAATTATGAGCTATATTCCTTACGTAGTAGAAAAAACAGGGCGTGGTGAGCGTTCTTACGATATCTATTCACGTCTTTTAAAAGATAGAATTGTAATGCTTAGCGGAGAGGTTAATGATCAAGTTGCTTCTACAATAGTTGCACAGTTTCTTTTTCTTGAAGCTGAAGATCCGGAAAAAGATATCTATTTCTATATCAACTCCCCTGGTGGAGTTGTAACAGCGGGAATGGCTATCTTTGATACTATGAACTATATTCGTCCAAATGTTGCAACTATCTGTATAGGTCAAGCGGCATCTATGGGTGCATTTTTACTTAGTTCTGGTGAGAAAGGTAAGCGTTACGCTCTTCCTCATGCTCGTATCATGATTCACCAACCATTGGGTGGTGCTCAAGGTCAAGCAACTGATATAGCAATTCAAGCAGAAGAGATTCTACGTATGAAAAAAGAGTTAAATGCTATTATTGCCAAAAATACAGGGCAAACTGTAAAAACAGTAGAAAAAGACACCGATCGTGACAACTTTATGAGTGCTGATGAGTCTCTAAAGTATGGGATGATTGATGAGGTTTTAATTAAAAACGATAAAGAGTAAAGGAGATAAGATGGCAGGAACTTTAAGAAGCAGAAGTCGTAGAAACCTTGATGAACCAAGCGGTGATAATGTTAAAATGCCATCCGTAAATGGTCTAGAAATAGATGCTCCATCAGGTGATATTGAAGTCTATTCCAAAGAAGTCTTAAACGCTTTAATTGCTGACAATTTGCCGCCAACTCCAAATAATTTTTCACTTTACTTTGATAGACTTTTAGAAGGTAAGAGTGAAAGCCTTCGTAAACAGATTCTTTCACTTTTAGAACTTGAAGAAGCTAATGGTGATGAGAATACAATAGCATTGGAGCAGAGCCTGAAGAAGGGCTTTGTTTCGATGAAAAGTATGTTGAGTACTACTGCCAGCTTATATAAAAACATGTCTTTAATGACAAAAATTTTAGAAAAAAGAAAAAAAGAGCTTGAAGCACAACCAAAATCTGAAGAAGCGATGAGTATTATTCACGCTTTAGAGGGTGATGTATCTAAGTTAAACTCTATAGTTAAAACGCAAAGTTCTCAGATGAAAGATATCTATGAAGATACTGCTAGTATAGTAAAAAATGTAGAGAATGAAACAATTTTTGATAATCAATTTGGAATCTATAATAAACGATACCTTTTAACAAAAATAGAGCAAGAGATAAATCTGATTAAAGAGTTCGGACATAAGAGCTCCCTTATTATGATTGAGCTCTCACGTGAGCTTAAAAAGAGTGTTAAAAATGATAAAGCAATACTTCTAATGACAAGAACTATCGCAAGACTTCTTCTTAAGACATCAAGAAGAAGTGATATTGTTGCTCACTATGGTAATGGTGTTTTCTCAATGCTTTTACAACATACAGATATTGAAAGTGCTAAAAAAGCGTGTGAAAGACTTGCCGAACTTGTTTCAAACTCAAACTTCTTCTTAGCAGATCGTGAAATCCAGCTTAAAATTTCTATAGGTGTTACAAACCTTGATGGTCTTCATTCTGTAGAAGAGATAGTTGTAAGTGCTATGGATGGTATAGAAAAAGCATATGAGAAGAAAAATATAGACTTTGCAGTATCACTTAGAACAGATAAAGATTTAGAAGTAGAATAAAAATATATGAACTTGACAATAGTAGAATATCCAGATAAAAAACTGCGTGAAATATCACAAGAAGTCAACTCTTTTGATGGGAAATTACATTCCCTTTTAGATGCTATGTATCCTGTTATGATGAATACAAACGGAATAGGTTTAGCAGCAATTCAAGTTGCACACCCTATTCGTGCACTGATTTTAAATATTCCAGATGAAGATGGAGAGCAGCCTAAAGAGAATCTTCTAGAGATAATTAATCCAGTTGTAACTCATAAGGATGGGGAGAGTGTTTACCAAGAGGGATGTTTAAGTGTTCCTCAGTTTTATGAAGATGTAAAAAGATTTGAGACTGTAACTATCAACTATCAAGACAGAGATGCAAATACAAAAACTATTGAAGCAGATGGTCTTTTAGCTATCGCAATTCAGCATGAGATGGACCACCTAGAGGGCATACTTTTTATAGATAAACTCTCATACTCTAGACGTAAAAAGTTTGAAAAAGAGTACAAAAGAATGCAAAAAGAGAAAAAATGAGAAAATCTTCAAAGAAAAAAATCGATATAACTCCAAAAAATGAAGTTAAACAGATGTTTAGAGCTTGGTTTAAAAAGAGAAATGAAGCTGGTCAGATTATGACAAAACAGGATGTTATCAACACTGTTTTGAAAAACCTAAATAAAGAACAAGATAAATTTTTAGAAGAAGCTATGGATGAGATGGTTGCAGAAGGTCTTATAGAAGTTCAAGAAGATGGCGTTACTTTAGTTTTGAGAAGAAAAGTAAAATAAGTATTGCGTTTTGCAATATAATTTTAGAGTTTTATTTTAAGCAGATAATATATAGCTAACTTAACGTGAGGTTAGTAATATGAAAAGTGTAAACTGCGCAACGTATGAAGGTTTAGATGCTAAAGTCGTTCATGTAGAATCAACGCTGACAAAAGGTCTTCCATCTTTTTCTATTGTTGGTATGGCAAGTACCGCTATTACTGAAGCAAAAGAGCGTGTGAAGTCTGCACTTTTAAGCAATGAGTTTTCCTTTCCCCCTAAACGTATAACTATAAACCTAGCTCCAAGTGATGTGTTCTAGGTATAGTTAAGTAATTAAGTTACAAGCGAAATTCAACAAAAAAAACCCCAATATTCCTTACTTTCAATTTTTATTAAAATAACAATATAAGCTTTTTTAGACATTCTAGGTAATGTTAAGATAGAAATTAAAATAACCACTTAACAATTTGTGAATTATTCGTACTGCATACCTATTTGATTGTTAGAATACTTTCATATCAATAATAGGAGTTGTTATGTTAGTAGAAAGTGGTAATGGAATTTCAATAAGTACACTATTTAATAATGAGTTAGTAACTTTAAATGATTCGGAAAATTGGCATATTTGGTTAAAGAGAGTTAGAGATTTATCAGATAACTCAATTAGAACTTTTATGAAAAGTATGGAGAGATTTTGGATATGGAGTTTATATGGTCCTGTTGGTTATGAAGAGTCGTTCCCAAGTTATCAAGCGAGGTATAGAGAATCTCTAAGATATGGATTTGAAATTGTTGATAAAGTAGATTCTGTTGAGATTATAATTTTATCATGTAAGCCAATGCAAAAATCAACTATTAATAAAGAGATAGCTGGCATTAATTCTTATTTCTACTTTACAGAAGAGCATGACCTTTTATATGACCATAGATTTATAAATTATCTCTATGAAAAACAAAGAAGTGCTAAAAGCTTTTTATCGAGTATGGAAGTTAGAAAATCTGATTTAGCACTAGAAGCATTTGGTAAGCATAAAGCATATATGCCACCATATAAAATATCAAAAAATAAACAAAGAATAAAATATTTACCATTGAATTTATTTGATGAACTTTTAGAAATGTCTAAACCAAGAGAAAGGTTGATATATTTATTGTGTGGTGCATGTAGTGCCAGAATAGGACAAGCCTTAAATCTGACTCTATATGACATAGATTATGAAAATGAAGAGGTCTGGTTACTTGGTCCCAAGTCTGATGATGTAGATATTTATGGGAACAAGAGAAGAGAGTGGCTTAGAGAGGAATACAGTATAGATATGCTTGTGTCAAATAAGCATAATACTGCTGATTTACAATTTAAGTATCCAATACCATTATTTAGAGAGCCGTTATATTGGATTAATGAAGAAAAATATAAACCAATGTTTTTTGAGACACTACGAGAGTATACAAATGCACCAGAATATATGCCTGAAACTGTTAGGTATCCAAAACATCCATTTTTATTTACAACAAAAAGTGGTGCTCGAGTTCATGCAAGAGAGACATTAACTAGATTCAAATCAAGCTTAAGAAAAATAGCAGAACGAAACAATTTAGGTCAGCAACTAAATAATTTGGGTCTTCACTCATTAAGGCACATGTTCGGTCATGCAATGGCAGAGATTTATGCTAGACATCCTGATGATTCATTAATTGTAATAACCAAAAATGCAATGGGGCATTCAAGTTTAGATTCAACAATGATTTATTTTAATATATCTGGCGAGACTATGAGGGCTATAATGCGAAGACTTACTAAAGATATTCATGCTATAGGAAGTGCTTAAATGGGAATTGCTAAAAATAATAATCTTAATATGCATAGAGAGAAACAAAGAGCTAAAAATGAAGCTCTTGTTAGAAGAGCTATTAAGCATATTATTGATTTAGGAGGGGAGATAACTTTTTCATCAGTATCGAATGTGACATACGATATTGCTAACTCTAAAGATAATGAAAAAGGATTAACGCTTCCTGCTATATCTACTAGTAAAGTTTATCGACCAATTATAGAGCAAGCTAAATCTATGTCTTTGGTATCTAATCAAAAAACTAGTTCAAAATCAAATCTATCAGTAGGCGATATGCAAGTATCACTACATGGATATAGAATAGAAAATGCAAAACTAAAAATGGATAATAAAATATTAGCAGGGAGTCTAAAAGAGTTAAACAAACCGATTCATAAAATTGAAAATATTGAAAGCTCACTGCTACAGCAAACACAAGAGATACATGTAGTTGCCAAATCTTTAGTGGATAGGTTGTTAGAGTTAGAATTAGCCTATATAGACACATCAACAATGAATCTTAATGTCATTCTATGTGATGATGTGTTGGTGCCCCATGAGGCTTTAAAACTATTTTATAAAAAGGAAATTGATGCAATACAGTCTAAAATATCTTAATAAACTGCCAACGGTAAATACAAGTGATGATTTTATCATACTAAAGAGTGTAAAGAGTACATTGGCTGATGATTGGTTTGAGTATATGAAAACGATGATTAAAATAAGTTTGAAAGAATCTTCTACACCAAAGTTCAAAACAATTAGAGACTCTTTGAATCAAAGTAAGGACTATACTTCAATGAGTCTTTATGCCCAAAATTTATTAGGCATTGGGGATGAGTTCACTGTAATAGAAATAAATATAAAAAACGCTAAGCAAGAGATTAAAGCAATGATGGGCTATGAAGAGTTGGTTGATATGTATTTTAATAAAGAGAATGTGAAGTTAAGACGTAAATTTATCAAGCGTGCAATAATTGACAGATTTTTTGCTTTTATGTGGTCCAAAAAAAAGCTTTTATACCCAATACTTAATAGACCTAGCAATTATCAAAGGAGCGGAGACTGGAAAGAGTTGATAACAGACACTAACACTTCAAAACTTATAGAAAAAAGATTTACAGATAAAGATATTTCTCTTTTGTCGTAGCTTCACAGATAAACTCTGCACCATCTAAATAGTGATGATTATAAAAATCTTTTTTTAGTGTGCCGTAAACAAATATATTCATAAGTTATATTTTTTACAGGCTATAGAGATGTTGTGTAGATATAGAACTTTATGTCATTGTGCTTAAAAGTACCTTGAAGTTTTCGCTCTGGTGTCACTTCTCTTTCTGTATCAGTTACAACAGCTTGTGTGTCAGTATCTAAAGTGTAGTACGCTGTTGGGTTGGAGCTTTCCTTTTCTATCGGAACCGAGTCTTTGTAAAGATTTGCGATACTTTCTAGTTCTACTTCATTTAGTTGTGATAATTCAATTGCCATTTTTTAATCCTTTTTATATTATATTAGTATGCTTAATCTAAATTTCTTACTAACTCGTCTTCAATAAATATAGCATTTCTAGTAGGAATTATTGACAATGAAACCGTCAAGCCATCTGGATTCTCAGCAGTAGCAAAAACTTGATGCTCTGGTAGAGTTACAAAAGCTCCATTATCATCTAAGCTCATATTTGTTGTGTAAGGTTTAGTTTTGAGTTCGTAACCAATCTCTTCAATATAGTCATATAGTTTTTTTTCTAATTTACGGAGTCCTGTATCTTTTATCATTTTATTATCCTTTATAATTTTTATATCTCAATACTCTTTATCCAAACATCATCACCATAAGAACTTTCAGCAGGATAACCAAAAGGATTACAGATACATTTTACGCCATGATGTTCATACTCTATCTCACTGTGAGTATGACCAAAAATCCAGTATTTCATGTTAGCAACAGCCATAAATCTTTCGGCATTAAAAGTAAAAAAAGTATTAGAGTCCTGATTTCTATATGATGGAGATATATGTTTGTCTTTGCAACTAGGATTTATATGTGTAATCATCACATCACACTTTTTGTAGATATCTTCAATTTTAGAACACTCAATATTATATATATCATCAAAACTCTCCACCCCGAAAATATATCTACTATCATTGTTAGAGCTTTTCCATAATGTATTTATTGATTTTCTATCAGGAGTATTTAGTGGATACTTCATTTGTAAATAAGCTTTGCTATACCAGCTATCACACCCACCAATTTTAACACCTTTAATCTCTATAAGAGTACCATTTAAACAGTACATATCATCTTCATTATTGATGAGTTCTCGCATTTCTCTAACTCTATTAAAAGAGTTTCTATTATATTGTTCTTCTTGAGATTTATTCACTAAATAGTAATCATGATTTCCAAGCACACAAACTATATGTTTGTAATATTCTTGTTGAAATATTTTTAACACTTCGATATTTTGTTGATTATAGTGTCCTATGTCTCCTGCAATAATAAGAACATCTCCAGTATTTCTTTTTTTGTTGTCAAAGAAGATAGGGTCAAAGATTGATTTTACTGCATCAATATCCGCTTCTATCTCTTGTGGAAAATAGAAGTCTAAATGTAGGTCACTTAAAATATCAATTATCATGAGTTGTCCTTATAGCAAATCTTCTGTATATCTTTTATCATTTTACTCTCTTTTTTAACTTTCTTCTTCATCTATGTGCTCTAGTTCAAGTGCCTTTACATTACCTATAGCATTACCAGCGATACCTTTGATAGAACCATACATACCTATTGTGTTTTCTAAAACTTTATCAAGTTGTTTTTCTCTTTGTTTCCAGATTTTAGTCATTGCTCTTTTCTCTTTATCTAAATCACTTTGCATAGTCGAAAAGCCCTCAACAATAGCTTCAACTTGCATACTAAATTCATTCCCTGTAAGGTAATTATACAACAGGCTCATTTTATCACTTTTACCCTCTTGAGATTTTTTAGCAATAGTAATTTTTATGACACTATCTCTCAACAGTGCTACAGTGCCTTTAAACTCTTCGTAGGTACAAACCCATATTCCATCATAAAATCCCATTCTATCCATTGTATTAGGTAGAACCTCAGTAACTAAAACGCCAATATCAACACCTTTATCTCTCATATCAGCTTTGAACTTTTCTATCCATGATTTTTGAAAGTCTTTTGTCCTTTTGCTCTCATAATATATTTTGCCACAATTAGCCATGTCGCTTGTATTTACTATTTGAAGACAGTCTGCACCTCTTTGACCTTTCTTAATCTCTTCTATCGTATCTAAAGGAAATTTGATAGCAAGATACTCTTCAATAGCTAGTTCTTGAACCTCTCCTTGCATTTGCATAGAACCCTGTTCTAATTTTCGTTGAGCAATTTGGAGTTGCTCTTGAAGTTGCTTCCTTTTCTCATCAGCTTCTTTGAGTTTTAATTCACTTTGAGAATTTGCTTCTTGAACAGCTTTTTGCTTTTCTTGACTTAGTTTATTATAAAAAAGAATTTCTGCATCTGCTTTGGCTTTTACTTCTGTCTCATCTTTTTCCATTTTTAATTTAGCAATTTCTATCTTTGAAGAGTCTAGCTCTTTTAGCTGTTTAGATTTAACATTGAGTTGCTCTTGCATTTTTTGAATTTCTTTAGCAGAATCTTTAGATAAGGATTCTCTTATCTGTTGTTCCATTTGTAGCTTTTCACTTTCTAGTCTTTGAGATAAGTTTTTATCAAATTCCTGTTGCAGTTTATCTCTTTGTTGTTTTGCTTCTTGTTCAAACTCAGCTTTTATTTTACTCGCTAGCTCATCTTTCTCTCTCTTAATTGATTCAAGTTCTACTTTTGTTTTATTAAACGCTTGAAGCTCTTTGGACTTATTAACTAGTTCTTGCTGTAAAAGTTCTTGTGCTTGGCTCTGAGACTCAGTAATCTCTTTAGTGATGCTTTCTCTTAGGTTTTGTTCCTTAGCTTTTAGTTGAAGTTGTAGAGCATCTTGCAGTTTACTATCGAATTGTTCTTCTTGTGTTTTTAAAGACTCTTCTTTTGATTTTAAATCTGCAACAGCTATTTTATATTTTTCTCTTTGCTCTTGGGTGTCTTTGTTGAACTTACCCTCAAGTTGAGTAAGTACAGCTTCGTTTATATCAATTTCTTGATTACAGTGTGGACATTTGAGGGTTACTTCATTTGACATAGGATTCCTTTCATATAAATATAGCTTAATAAAAAGATAGATTATGGATAGTTCACAAATTGATATAAATTTATCTTTTAAACTGAGTAGTGTTGTACTTTAAAATTGTACTGCTTGTAGTGATAAAAATAATTATCAGTAATATTGTTGATACAAATTATCGCAATAGTAAAGGTAAAAATAATTATCAACATCGCATATACAATGTTGCCATGAAAGTAATCTAAACTAAAATATACTATATCATCACTATTAATGATATTTATAGCTAATTAAGATGTATTTTATATCTTTTTGGTATAATAGTAAGAGATAGATTGAGGATGTTTTTATATGAAAATTGCAATGAAAACATTAGCAGGCGGGAAAATTAGAGGAAAGATGAAAGAAAAAAGAGTTTCTTCTAAGAAAATTTGTGAATTGTTGAAAAAAGATTTTGGGATTTCATTGAGTCATTTGGCATTTAACAATAAATTATCAAAGGCTACGTTTTCTGCTACTTTCTTTTTTCAATGTATGTATGTACTTGGTGTTAAGTTTATTGATTTTGACATTGATAGCATACAAACAAAGAAGATAGAAGATGAAGAATAATCTTAGAGTTGGAGTGACTTTTGCTTATACTAGGGAAAGTATTATTGAACGAAAATGCGTAGGAATGATTGATGTTGAGAAATAGGGAGAGTATATTACATGTCAATATCTGAAATTACTAAGTATTACAAAAACCTTGAAGAGACAATTAGGTATGGTGGAAGCATTAATGAAACGGCTGTGCGTGCAGGTTTTTTAAATCTAGTAAATCATTATGCTTTATGCAATAACTTACGTTTAATCCCAGAAATATCTGTTATGGGAACTAATGGCAAAGCAGTATATCCTGATGGTACTTTAAAAAATTCTTTTAGGTTTACTTTTGGTTGCTGGGAAAGTAAAGACCTAAAAGATGATATTGAACAAGAAATTGCAAATAAAATTTTTACAGGATATCCTACAGAAAACACCTTGTTTGAAAATAATAAAGAAGTTGTTCTATATCAAAATAATATAGAAGTATTAAGGGGTAAATTAGATAATCCAAGAGAGCTAGATGAAATTTTAACTACTTTTGTAAATTATTCTCCTAAGCAAATTATGGGTTTCGATGAAGCACTAAAAAAGTTTAAGCAAGACGTGCCCATGATTGTAGATGATTTAAGAAATATATTAAATTCTCAATTTAATGATAATGAAATTTTTCAAGAAATGCATAATGAATTTTTAGAAGTTTGTAGAAAAGAAATAAATCCAAATATTGAGAAAGAAGATGTGAGAGAGATAATTATTCAACATATTCTTACTTATGAAATCTTTAGCTCTATCTTTGATAATAAAAGTTTTCATAATTCAAATAATATATCAAAAAGAATCGAAGAATTAATAAATATTGTTTTACCTGAAACTAAAAGAAATGAACTGATGGTAGGTATAAATTCTTATTATGTCACTATTAAAAAATCTGCTTCAAATATTATAGGACATAATGAAAAGCAAAAGTTTTTGAAGGTGTTCTATGAAGAATTTTATAAGACATATAACCCTGCTTCTGCCGATACTTTAGGTGTTATTTATACCCCAAATGAAATTGTTCATTTCATGATAGAATTTACAAATTCTATCCTCCAGACTTATTTTAATAAAAATCTTTATGATAAAAATATAAATATCCTAGACCCAGCAACAGGTACAGGTACTTTTATGGTTAGTATAATTGATTACATACCAAAACAATATTTGGAATATAAGTATAAAAATGAGATATTTGCGAATGAAGTATCAATACTCCCTTATTATATAGCTAATTTAAATATTGAATATACCTTCTATGAAAAGATGCAGTACAAAACAGAGTTCCCAAATATATGTTTTGTTGATACTCTTGATAATACTTCTTCATTACACTTCAAAGGACAACAGCTCTTTAATGAGCAAACATTAAGTATAGAGAATAGCAGAAGAATTGCTGTCCAAAATGAAAAAACAATATCGGTTATTATTGGAAATCCACCATATAATGCAAATCAACAAAACTTTAATGATTTTAATCAAAATAGGCAATATCCATTGATTGATAAAAGGATTAAAAACACCTTTGTTAAAGAAAGTTTGGCAAAAAAAACAAAAGTTTACGACATGTATTCACGGTTCTATAGATGGGCGATAGATAGAATAAACAATGATGGTGTAATCTCATTTGTGACTAACAGAAGTTTTATTGATACCAAAACATACGATGGGTTTAGAAAGTGTATTGAAGAGGAATTTGATACTGCATACATTATTGATACAAAAAGTGATGTTAGGAAAAATCCAAAAATTGCTGGAACAACACATAATATATTTGGTATTCAAACAGGTGTTGCAATTATGTTTTTAGTAAGAAATAAAATTAGAACACAAAAGAAATGTAATATTAAATATTATTCTCTCGATGAAGAAATGCTAAAACATGAAAAGCTCGACTGGTTACAACAGAATAATTTTGAAAATATTGATTTTATGAAAATAGAACCTGACAGTAAGCATAATTGGCTTAATGTGGTTGACAATGATTTTGATACATTGATGCCCTTGTATGGAAAAGGTGAAGAAAATGTATTCTCTTTCGCCTCTTTAGGAGTATCGACCAATAGAACTGATTGGGTGACAGATTTTACAGTTCAAAACTTACAAGCAAAAGTGAAATATCTATCTAGCTCTTATAATAAAAGTGTAGAAGTAGGTGTATTAGATACTAACATAAAGTGGAGTAGGGATTTAAGTGGGAAATTTAAAAAGAGCATTAAATCCAAATATAACAATAATTATATTATTGATATGGAAATAAGACCATTTACAACTAAAAAATATTATTCAGAAAAACTTTTTAGTGATATGCTTACTCAAAATCATTATAAAATTTTTGGAAAATCACTTACTAAAGAGAATGTTGTTATAAATTTTAATAAAAGAAAAGATGATAATTCTGTGTTAGCTACAAATAAAATTAGTGAACTTCATTTTGTTGGAGATGCTCAACTTTTCCCACTCTATACTTATTCAGCAGATGGCAATAAAGAAGATAATATATCTGATGCGAGCAATAGACGATTCATAGAATACTATAAAGATGAGAAAATCAGAAAATATGATATTTTTGCATATATATATGGAGTAATGCACTCATCAATATATAAAAAGAAGTATCATCATAATTTATCACAAGAGTTACCAAAAGTTCCGATGTATAAATCTTTTTGGAAGATAAGTAAAGAGGGGAAAAACTTACTTAATTTACATCTAAATTATAAAGAAACCAAACCATATAAGCTTGCTGTTATTAATGAATTTTCAGTTGCAAATAAGGGGCAAAAACGAATCATATTTGAGGATAATTCAAAAGGATTAATGAGTGATAGTTACGGAGAAATAAAAACACTTCTTAGGGCTGATAAAAAACTAAATAAAATTCATATAGACAGGGAAATTACACTTCAGAATATACCTCCAGAAGTATGGGGTTACAAAATTGCAAACAGAAGTGCTATTGAGTGGGTGCTAGACCAGCATAAATATAAGAAGTCAGGGCAAGATATTATAAATTCGAATTTTAATGATTATATGTTTTTGTCACGAAGGGATGATGTTATTAATTTAATTGCACAGGTTTGTGCCCTTAGTATGAAAACTTTGTCTATATGTAAAAAGATTGATTCTGAAACAGAAAATAATGAATATTGAAAGCTCTTATCCAAAAAAATTAGAAAATATTAATTTAGTAGTGTTTGTAAAAATTTAGTTTTATTACTTATGTATTTGACTCTAGTATATTCAAATAAAACTCCTTATCCCTAACATAACACAAGGGATTAAAGTACTCATCCTTTTTTAGCTTATTTTTAATATACCTAGAATATATAATAAGCTTCGATATAGTCCATATTTACTTGCTCTCTTTTCTATTGTTTTAAGATTATTTTGTAGTCTTAACCCATATAGCAAAGGCTAAAGAAGTGATACCTATTAGCAGTGTTACTATTTCAAATTCAGTCATCTTCTTTAATTTCTTTGTAATAAATAATTGAGATAAAACTCCTTATCTCTAACATAAAACAAGCTACTAAGTTTTTTATCTTGTTTAAGCCTATTGTTAATAAATCCAAAAAAAGGTTTCTTTTGTTTTTTAGATAATAAATAATGAATTAATAGATAAAGCTCAATATCTTCTTCACTTATTGTATATTCTCTCACAAGCTTAGAGTTCATATAGTCCCTTAAAAATTTTTTATTCTTGTCTGTAGCCATTCTGAGACAAAATAGCATCATTTCTCGATAAGGTTTATTTTGAAGTTGTACGATAAGTCTTTCTGCTCTCTCTTCTTTGGATAAAGATAAAAGGGCATCTTGTTCTCTTTTTTGCAAAATAAGATTTATTGAGTTAAGCTTTTTAATAATGTTTTTTATAATAATAAGATAGTGCTCATCATCTTTTAAAACTTGTAGTTTCTCAATTTCAATATCCTCAGTATAGTTCTGCTTTATAAACTTTAAGAAACGTTTTTTATCTTTTTCTTTAGTGATAAAATTATAAATATCAATATAAAAATTTATACTATCTTTATCAATTTTGGTCAGTGAATAAGATTTGTCATCTATGAAAAGCCTAAGTATTTTAGCATCCGCTTTTGTAGCGATTACAAGAAAAGCTTTTATTATTTTCTTTGTTGGATATTCTTTAAAAGTTAGGAGTAAATTATTATCATCTAAAATTAAATTTCTTTTTTTACTTTTTAGTATTTTTTCTTGCAAATGTCTAGCTTTTCTAGCTATTTTATCTGCATCATCTACAAAAACTCTTTTGAGCCAAAGAAACTGATATGAGTCTATTTTTCCAATGAGCCATAATTTTAATGTATCCAAGTTCAGCTCTTTGTTGTCATAAACAAACACTACGTTATCGTAGCTATTATTTATAGCGATTTGCACACTTAAAAACAGTGCTCTATATTCAGCCATAGAAGAGTCTTCAATATTGCATACTGAGTGAGAATATTTTTTACCTGTATGTAAATCTATTACACCTAGACCTGCACATTTGGTATCACTAGAATAACTAGCATCAGAAACCATGAATATATTATCAGTCACAATTCCATCCCCATACCATGCCAGCGGAGATAGCAATAGCAATAAATAATGCTATGCCCTTACTGTATTCAAATAATAACTCTTCTTTAGGTATTTTGTAAATAAATTTTCTTATAGAGAATAAACCATATCCCCAATATAAGAATGATATTAAAGCTCCAATAAATAAGATTAAGCCTGTTAATTGCATAGTGTCTCCTTGTAATATATTTTATGATAAGAAAATATTTAAGTTTAAAAACTTCACAATTTGTGAATTATTTCTCTTGAGTATCAATATTTAGAAAGACTTATCACACTAAAATAGTACATGCTATGACGATAAAAATATTTATCACTATTATTGTATAATCATCAAAAACAGTAGTAAAAGGTTTGGATATGGCAAAAAAGATTGAAGAGATACTTCCAAAGATTTTAAAAGACTTATCTAATGGAATAGCCATATCTACTGTTGAAATAGAAAAGAAATATGGCTTTAGTGCAAGTGGAGTTAGAAATCATTTAAGAACACTAGAAACAAGATTTTATAAGAACTGTTTTAAATATGATGGCAGTACAAAAAAATGGGTTACTACAGATAGAGGTTTTTTAACTAGAGAACTTTTAGAGCCAGAAGAGGTGATTGTTTTAAATGGTATCTATCGCAATAAAGATAGATTAGGTAGTTCTTTGTCTAAAACACATGTAAAAATGATAGAGGACTATTTAAAGAGAACCAAGAGCTATGTATATAAACAACATACAGCAGAAAAGATGACTAAAGATATGGAAGAAGTCTTTGCTATGTTAAAAAGTGCAATTAATCAAAAAAATATAGTTGAGATAGGATACCTATCTAAAGGCAATATATCTATAAGGAGAGTATTCCCTTATCAAGTTGTATATATAGAATACTATTGGTATCTTATATGTTATGAAGAGGGTAAAAAAATTAAATCTTTCCGTCTTTCGATGATACAATCTTCTAAAATATTAGATGAGATATATAATTATGATTTTAAGCCTGTTGATTTGAGACTTAAGTTAGCGATGAATGCTTATGTTGATTTTGAAGAACCTATTGATACTGTAGATATATTAGTTTCAGATTTCTTAGTAAAACATATAAAAATAGCTTCTTATTTTACTGCATGGAATCCTATGGAATACACTACTGAAGTCAAAGGTATAAAATACAGAAGGTTTGAGGTGACAATTACTAATCCTAAATATGACGATATTATTCCTACAATCCTAAAATATATGCCACATATGCTCGTGGAATCGTCAGATAAATTAAAAGAAGCCATAGATAAAAGGGTTAAAGACTATGTTAGTCAATATAAGATTTAATCCTTTTGCAGAAGTTAAGATATGAAAAAAGCTAAAGCCTCTCGTAGAAAGTATAATAATTTTAATGCTAGGGCATTTATATATCAAGAGGCTATAAATATGGACAAAAGTTTATTTGAGTTTGATTTGTTTTGGAGTATACAAAACGGAACACTTGTTAATATTGACACTTTAATAAATATATATTCTCAATACTCAAATACAAAAAATATGAAAGCCCTTGTTAGCCTTTTTGGTAAAAAAGAGTGTTGTCGGTTATAAGAGCAAATGACTATGACCATCAAAGAGCACATAAAGTAAATATCAGTATTATCAATGATAATGTAACTAAAAAAATTACTGCAAATGATTTCGCACCATTTATTATTTGAATAGTATGGTGTAAATAAGAATTTATAAGTGATAGCAATAACGCTTTATATTCAGCAATAGAAGTCACATTTTGTGACTTCAAGATACTACATGGAAGAACAACCTGTCTTGCATTTAATAATTTATTCTAATACAATTATAGTTCAAGTGTTGCTTTCTCTCATTACGAGATGATGTTAGTAAGTCATTTAGGCTTATGGCGACATTCGTGGATAAAAAACTCTTACGATAAAGAAATTTATAAAGAGAAGTCCACCCCCCCCCCTCAGTC
>Ga0209345_10001689_pt1 | contig 25939 bp, 22 predicted proteins | sample Cruoilmetagenom7_FD_187294 | JGI IMG/M metagenome (GOLD analysis project Ga0209345, IMG submission 187294) | Oil polluted marine microbial communities from Coal Oil Point, Santa Barbara, California, USA - Sample 7 (SPAdes) (version 2) | ecosystem: Environmental > Aquatic > Marine > Oil seeps ...
AGGTGTTCGGTAAAGCGTTTGATGGTGCCGCCCTTGCCCGCCGCGTCGCGGCCTTCAAAGATGCACAACACGCGCTGGCCAGTGTCCTTGACCCAGTTTTGCACCTTGAGCAGCTCGATCTGCAGTTCTTGCTTGCGGGCTTCATACTGCGGGCGGCTCATACGGGTTTTGTAAGGGTAGTTATCGGGCAGCGGTGATTTCTTCTTCATGGCGCGATCATGCTGCAACAGCGCGTGACTTTTGTGGATGTTGGAATGAGGCGCGTGAGGTTTGGCCGCTGCTTTTGGCTTTGCGGGAGCTTTGGCTTTCGGTGTTGCTTTTGCTTTGATTGCGTCTGCCACTTTGGGCTCCTTTTGCGTTTCGCCTGCAGCCATATGAATATCCTCCATCCCACATAAAAATACTGATGCTGCGCCATTTGTGCGCGCGAGGGAGGGAGTCTACGCCCAACACACAAACAACACAATAAAAAGTGTTAAACATGAGTGCCGCACTGTGTTTTAGATCAACGTCTTAGGCTAAGTCCGACGTCACGTTGGGGCGCGCCGCGTCGGCGGGGGCGTCGATCAAGCTGTGGAATGTGTCTAGTACCCAGGCGGCGGTGGTTTTGATGCGGTTTTCGGCGTCTGAGCACGTCTCCGTTTTCGCCACGCGACAAATTTGGCGCTGTAGGCTGGGGGCCATGACATAATCGTGATGGGCGCGCTGCTGCGCGGTGAAGGTCAAACGCAGCAGGCCTTGTGTCGCTTGCCATAGGTCCAACGCCTGGATCAAACGGCTGGCGGTGTCGGCGTTGAGCAGCCCTGCGCGCTTAAGATTGCTCAGCGCGGTGCGTGTGTTGGGCGACAGAATTTCAGGGTGCGCATGGGCGTGCTTGAGCTGCAGGTACTGAGATATGAATTCGATATCCACCAGGCCGCCGCGATAGTTTTTGATTTCCCACGCAATGTCGGTGTGGCGTTCGGCGTCCATGCGTGCGCGCATGTCGGACACATCGACGACCAGCTTATCAAGGTCGCGTTCAGTGGTCAGCCCCCCCTGGATCACGCTTTGCACGCGACTTCGCAAATCATCAGGTCCAGTCAGAGCGCGCGCGCGGGTCAGGGCCATAAATTCCCACGTCCAGGCGTCGGCGGTGAGGTATTTCTTGAATGCCGACAAGGACGTCGCGATGGGCCCTGCATTGCCGCTGGGACGCAGGCGCATATCGACTTCGTACAGGTCGCCTTCCGCCGTTTGTGCGGACAGGGCATTGATCAGGCGTTGGCTGAGGCGCGCGAAGTATTGGCTGACGGCGAGCGGCTTGTCGCCGTCCGAGGTGCTGGCGTCAGGGTCGAAATCGTAGACGAAGGTGATGTCCATGTCAGACGTCGGGGTCTTTTCGCCGCCGCCCAATTTGCCAAAGGCCACCACGGTCATTGCGCCACCGGGCACCACGCCGTGACGAATGGCGAATTCGGCTTCGACGCGGGGCTGAAGGGCACCCAGCAGCGTTTCGGCGACATCGGTCAGGGCGCGTTGGCTTTCACGTTCAACAATGGTGCCTTTGAGAATTTGTACGCCCACTTGGAATTTACGGTCCTTGGCCCACCGGCGTGCCAGATCCAAGATGTCTTCCATGCAAGTGGCGTCTTTCAATATATCGTCCAGATCCGCGCGCATTTCATCCGCGCTGGGCGGCTCATCCAAAAAGCCCGGCGTCAAAACGCCGTCCAAAAGGTGTGCGTTGCGGGCCAAATGTTCGGCCAAACGCGGCGCGGTGCCAAGAATTTCGGCGATCAAATCCAGCATTTGCGGATTGGACTGAAACATTGAAAACAACTGCACCCCAGCGGGCAGCTTGGACAGGAATTCATCAAAGCGCAGCAAAGCGCTGTCGGGTTCGGCGGTTGAGGCCATGGCCCTCAGAATGTCGGGCATAAGTTCGGTCAAAATTGCGCGCGACCGCGCCGATCGGGTGCTGCGATAACGTGCGTGATGCCAGCTGCGCACCGCCGCATCAACTGCGGCGGGGTTTTGGTAGCCCATGTCGCCTAAGGTCTTGAGCGTTTCGGGATCGCTTTCGCCGCCGGTGAAGACCAGATTGCCACCTTCGCTGCCGGGATCGGAAAGCTGTTCGCCTTCGGAAAACAGTTCGGCATACAGGTGTTCCACTTGGCCCAAGGTCGCTAAAAGCTCTTCGGCGAACGCGTTCAAGTTGCCATAGCCCAAGAACGTGGCGACGGTTTCAAGCCCCGCCTCATCATCGGGCAAGGTGTGGGTTTGCTCATCGTTGATCATTTGCAGACGGTGTTCGACGCGGCGCAGGTATCGATAGGCACCTTCCAGGGTCTGAGCGTTCTCGGGTTTTTCGTGACCGGCCGCGACCAGGGCGTTCAGCGCGTCGAGCGTGGGGACTTTGCGTAAATTGCGGTCTCGTCCGCCCCAGATCAGCTGCTGGGTCTGGGCGTAAAATTCGATTTCGCGGATGCCGCCACGGCCCAATTTGACGTTGTGGCCGTGCAACTTGATGCTGGTGCCGCCCTTGTGGGCGTTGATCTGGCGCTTGATCGACTGAATGTCTTGGATGGCGGCGAAATCCAGGTTTTTGCGCCACACGAACGGTTTCAGGTGCGCCAAGAACGCTGCCCCCGCAGCTTTGTCGCCGGCGATGGGGCGCGCCTTGATCATCGCGGCGCGTTCCCAGTTTTGACCGATGCTTTCATAATAAATTTCCGCAGCTGTGGTGGAAATCGCCAAGGGCGTCGAGCCCGGATCGGGACGCAGGCGTAAATCGGTGCGAAACACGTAGCCGTCCGCGGTGCGCTCATCGAGCATGCTGACTAAGCCGCGCGCCAGTCGGACAAAGCTTTGTTGCAACTCCATCGGTTCATCGGTTTCGATGACTTCGGGGTCGAACAACAAGATCAGATCGATATCGGAGGAATAATTGAGCTCCCGCCCGCCCAGCTTGCCCATGCCGAGCACCACTAGGCCTGAGCCTTGCTCAGGATTGTCAGGGTTTTTTAGTTTGATCTTGCCGCGCCGCGCCAAGTTGGAAAGCTGAAAGGCGCACGCGGCTGAGGTGGCGGCGTCGGCAAATTCGGACAGCGCGCCGGTGACGTCGAACAAATCCCAGGTTCCGGAAATATCCGCGAGCGCGGCGGTCAGGGCGAGGCGTTTTTTCTGTCGGCGTAAATGGGTTTTCAGCGCTGCTTCGTCGAGGTTTTTGCTGTCTTCGCGGGTCGCTTTGAGCACATCGTCGCGCATGACATCAGGACCTTGTTCAAGTAAGTCCTTCGTGAACTGTGGATCATTGATCCAGCATGCGCTAAGAAACGGTGAGTTTCCGAATACGGATGCGGCCAGTTTGGCGCCGAGCGGATGCGATTGAAGGCCGTGGGCGAAGGCGGTGAGCTCTGGCGCGTTCTCATTGGTTTTTTGGGCGGCTTCGATGAAGTGTTCCCAACCGGTTGTGACGCGGTCCTGATGGGCTGGTTCGGGCAGGTTTTTTTGGGGATAATCGAAAAACTGCATGGTGTTTTGAATTCTTTAAGCCTGTTGACGCCACGATGTGTCATCAGCATGCCTTGAGGCAGAGGGAAAAGTCTACTGGTCAAACGCGTTTTCAGGGGCATTGTTCAAGTGATCGGCGGGCTCGGTGTGGGCCTGCTGGTGGCGACGCTGTTGGTTTCATGGCGCCTGGCGTCGGGTCCGGTGTCGATCAGTTTTCTGACGCCCTACATCGAAGGCGCGCTGGCTGAGGTCCACAAAGGCGCGGTCAAACTGGCCGTTGACGATACGATTCTCACTTGGGCCGGGTGGGAACGCACGCTGGACATCCGGATTGTCAATCTGCGCACGTCTTTGCCCAGCGGCGAAGAAATTGCCGCCGTTCCCGAAGTGTCGATTTCTCTCAGCGCCGAAGCCTTGCTGAAGGGAACTGTAGCGCCGCGTTCGGTCGAATTTTTCGGCCCGCGCTTTCGCGTCGTGAGGCACGCCGATGGCGATTTCGCGCTGGGGGTGCAGGACAGCCAAGAAAGTTCAAACGATTTTGTTTCCTCGATGATCTTGTTGATGTTGCAAGATCCCAACCCTGGGCAAGCGATGAGCTTTCTCAAACGTATTTCCATCGTCGCCGGGGAAATCACGTATGAGGATCGCGCGCTGGGTACCACATGGCATGCGCCCAGCGCCAACGCCCAGTTCATCCGCGCCGAAGGCGGCCTTGAAGCCGAATTGGACCTGGACCTGCAAGCAGGCGACAAGCTGGCGGCGGTGTCGATTCTCGGCACCTACTCCTTGGCGGGCAAGCGGATCGATTTGGGCGTCAGCTTCGACAAGGTGACGCCCGCTGACTTTGTATCGCTGTCGCCGCAAATGGATGTTTTGGGTGTGATCGATGTGCCGCTTTCGGGCACCATCACTTTGAGCATGGAACAAAACGGCCGCGTTGAAGGGGTTGGTTTTGACCTCAGCGGCGGGCCGGGTGCGTTGGCTTTGCCGGTGCCGCTTGCGGCCAAGCTGGACGCTTTGGCATGGGCGCAACGCGCGACGGTGGACAATCTGCACATCAGTGGTCGCATTGAGGGCGGCATCGAGACGCTCGATATTTCCCAATTGGATGTGGTCTTTAAGGATGGCGAAACTTTCTATCTGCCTATGCCCATCGATCATGAAATGCCGCTTAAATCCATCACCGCCGCGCTCAACTATTCAAGGCCAGCGGGGCGTTTACTGATTAAGGATATGCAAGTCGGCCTTGGTGGCGCGCGTTCAGGCCGGACTGTCGGGCCGGTGGCCAACATTACGGCAACAGTCGAGGGCTTGACTGAAGCGGGGCAGATGCCGTCAGTGGATATTACGGGATCAATCGCGGATGTGGCGTTCAACGATTTGGCGACATATTGGCCGACGCAATTGGGCGTCGATGCGCGCACCTGGGTGATTCCAAATTTGCACGACGGTGTGGCGGACAGCGCCTCGATCAGCTTGGCGCTGCGTCCCGATCATGCCGGGGGGGTGAATTTGGCGTCGGTTGCCGGTGAAATTCGAGCCCATGGCCTGAGCGTCGATTACCTGTCGCCGATGCCGCCGGTCAGAAACGCGGTGGGCAGCGCCACGTTTAATGAAAAGCGTTTCGACATCAAAGTCGAAGGCGCGGAAGGCTATGACGGCCTGAAGATCATGGGCGGGGACATCGCGCTGTTTAATTTGCACCTTGATTCGCCCGAAGCCGATATTGCCCTCGATGTCTTGGGGCCGGTTCCGTCGGCGTTGGCGTTGATCGACCATCAGCCATTGGGTTTTTCATCTGAGCTTGGCATTAAACCTGATAACGCAGACGGTACTGTGGCGGCACATGTGCGGCTGCAATTCCCGTTGAAAGCCGATCTTTTGGCCGCCGAAGTCGTCGCCGAAGCGCAAGCGCGGCTCAGCGCCACCAGCATCAAGGGTGCGCTGTTTGAAAAAGATCTGATCGAAGGCGACTTGGACTTGTCGGTCACCAACGATGCGTTGGTGCTGAAGGGCGATGCGGGGCTCGGCGGGGTGCCGGTGCAGTTGGTGTGGAACCACGATTTTCGCGATGAGGCGCTGTTTCGTGATCGCTATGAGCTGTCGGGCACCATCAAGGATGTGTTGAATTTGGGCGCGCTGGGCATCGAAGTGCCGAACATCTTGTCGCGCTACATGTCCGGCGGCGCCGAAGCCAACGTCAACTACACCGAACTGGCCGATGGGCGTCAATCGATGTCCGCGCGCATCGATCTCGCCAACATCAGGCTTGCCGCGCCGGAGTTGGGCTGGGGCAAACCGGCCGGGGTGCCAGGTACGGCGGTTTTGGAATTTCGCCTCAAAGAGGGGCGGCCCCAAGAAATTCCCAAGTTCGAGGTCTCTGCCCCGGATATGAATATTTCAGGCTCGGCGAAGTTCTTCGCAGACGGCACGTTGGAGCGCATTGATCTGGACACCATGCGTTCCGGCCACACGGATGTATCGGGCTCATTAACACCTGACGCGCGCGGCGCATGGGAGTTGGTGCTGCGCGGAGAAAGCCTCGATGCCAGTTTGCTGTGGGACGAAATGCTGGGCATTCGCAAGGTCCCGCCGCGCGAAAAGCTGGGTGATGACGATTTGATGCTCAGCGTTGCGGCGGACATCCACACCTTGATGATTCGCAAAGACCGTGTTTTGACGGATTTGATTGGCACCGTGTACCGCGAACAGGGCGGCTGGCGCAAAATCGATGTCACCGGTGTGGTGAGCGGCGAACATGGCGACGGCAGTATCGAGCTGTTGCTCGACACCGATACGGATGGGCTGCGTTATTTGTCGATTGCTTCGGACGATGCTGGTGCCGCGCTGAGGACCCTGGACCTCTACGACAACATCTTAGGCGGCACGCTGGACCTCAAGGCGGCCTACACAGACCCCCGCCCCAACGCACCGTTGCAAGGCGTGCTAAAGGTGCAAGACTACGCCATGATCGACGCCCCGGCATTTGCCGAACTGATCGGCGTGATGTCGTTGACCGGCGTTTTGGATGCGTTGCAGGGTGAGGGGCTGAATTTCGATATTTTCGAAGCCCCTTTCAAGTTGGAACGCGGTGTGCTCGAGCTTTCTGATTCCCGCGCCTCAGGGCCCACCATCGGGGTGACCGCAAGCGGTACTTTGGACATGGACAACAAGCTCATGGACATCAAGGGCACGGTGGTTCCGGCCTATGCCATCAACGCGTTGTTGGGCAAAATCCCCATCATCGGCGAATTGTTCACCGGCCCGGAAAAGGGTGGCGGATTGTTCGCCGCCACCTACACCATGAAAGGTGTGGGCGAGAACGTCGAGATCACCGTCAACCCGTTGAGCGCCCTAGCGCCTGGCGCGTTGCGCGGCATCTTCACCGGATCGGGTAAAGAAAAAGAGATACCTGAAAAAGTCGTTCCCAAAGTCGCGCCCCAAAAAACGCAACAACCGATCACGCCGCCGACGCCGCAGGCCGCCCCGCTCGAACCGGTGACCGCTGCGCCCGTTGAGTAGGACCGGTTCAGTGTTCCAGGTTAGTTTGCGCGGATCAGGGCGTGGCGTTTTTTGCCCGCCGACAATTTCGCGACGCCATCATCGTTTAAGTCGGCAAGTGTGACCGTTTGGGTTTCATTGGCGAAGGCCTTGTCGTTGATGCGCCCGCCGCCGCCTTTGATCAGGCGGCGCGCTTCGCCGTTGGATGCGCACAGACCTGCTTTGACCAGGGCGGCAAAGGCGGGGATGCCGTCTTCGAACTCAGCCTTGGCGACGTCGATGGTCGGCAAGTCATCGCCCAGTTCACCTTGCTCAAAAGTTTTTTGTGCGGTGGCGTGGGCGGCCTTGGCGGCCTCGATGCCGTGGCACATGCGGGTGGTTTCGTCGGCCAGGATTTTTTTGGCTTCGTTGATCTGTTGGCCTTCCTGGCTTTCCAAACGCTCAATTTCTGCGATCGGGAGTTCGGTGAACAGGCGCAAGAAGCGCCCCACGTCGGCGTCTTCAGTGTTGCGCCAGTACTGCCAATAATCATAGGGGCTGAGCTGTTCGGCGTTGAGCCACACCGCACCCGCGGCGGTCTTGCCCATCTTCGCGCCTGATGACGTGGTCAGCAACGGCGTGGTCAGGCCGTAAGCTTCCTTACCATCGACGCGGCGCGTCAGTTCGACGCCGTTGATGATGTTGCCCCACTGATCCGAGCCGCCCATTTGCAGCGCGCAGCCGTGACGCCGGTTGAGCTCCAAAAAGTCATAGGCTTGCAAGATCATGTAGTTGAATTCCAAGAACGTCAACGGCTGTTCACGGTCCAGGCGCAGCTTGACGGAATCGTAGCTGAGCATGCGGTTGATGGTGAAATGCGGTCCAAAATCGCGCAGAAATTCGATGTAGTTGAGACTCGTGAGCCAATCGGCGTTGTTGACCATCACCGCGTCGGTGGGGCCGTCGCCAAAGGTCAGGAACTTGGCGAACACCTGCTTGATGCTGTCCATGTTGGCCTGAATATCGGCCTCGGTGAGCATTTTGCGGCTTTCGTCCTTGCCTGACGGGTCGCCCACCAAAGTGGTGCCGCCGCCCATCAAAACGATCGGTTTATGGCCGGTTTTCTGCAGCGTGCGCAGCATCATGATCGGCAACAGCGATCCCACGTGCAGGCTGGGCGCGGTGCAATCGAAACCGATATAGGCCGTCACCACGCCTTTTGAGGCTTGGCTGTCCAATTCGACCAAATCGGTACACTGGTGCAGGTAGCCGCGTTCGGTGACTGTTTTCAGAAAATCGGATTTGTGCTCACTCATGGCCTAAACGCATTCCGTTGGGGGCTTGTCTCAAGCCTGTTGCATGTTCGATGGGGACTTAGCACAATGGCTTCAAACGCACAACGTGCGCCAACAAAAATAGGGGGAGGCCTGCGGGCCTTTTAAGGCAATGAACACAGGCAAAATCTATACGGCGATTGGTCTGATGAGCGGCACGTCCATGGATGGCATCGATGCCGCGTTGATCAAAACCGATGGCGAAGACGTTGTTGAATTCGGTCCCTCTCTGACGGTGCCTTTCGAAGATGAATTCAAGGATCGTTTGCGTCGTATCCTCGGCCCGGCGGGGCGCGCAGCCCCCGGCGCAGATGATTTGGAGCGCTATTTGACCATTATGCACGCCGATGCGGTGAACAGCTTGCTCAGCCGCGCCGAATTGGAGGCTGCCGACATCGACGTGGTCGGTTTTCACGGCCACACCGTGCATCACGATCCCAAAAATGGCATCACCATACAGCTGGGCGAAGGGGGGTTGTTGGCCGATTGGCTGGGCATCCCCGTGGTCAGCGATTTTCGCTCCCGCGATGTGAATGCCGGTGGCGAAGGCGCGCCGTTGGTGCCCATTTTCCATGCCGCGCTGCTCAAAAGCGCACCCGACGTCAAATTGCCCGCCGCCGTGCTCAACATCGGTGGAGTGTCCAATGTCACGTGGGTGGGCGACGGTGATGATGGTTTGCTCGCGTTTGATACCGGCCCCGGAAATGCGCCGCTGAACGAATGGGTGTTGGGCCATACCGGCGCGGACCTGGATCGCGACGGTGTGTTGGCGCAAGCGGGTGCCGTCAACGAAGAGGTCCTCAAAGCCGCGTTGGCCCACGACTATTTCGACCGCAAGCCGCCAAAATCCTTGGATCGCCAAGAGTTTTGCCGCGATTGCGCCGAAGGCCTGGGGCTTGAAGACGGGGCGGCGACCATCACCGCGTTCATTGCCGGGGCCTCAGTGCGCGCGGCGGAACACTTCCCCAAACCCGTCAACACGTGGATCGTGACCGGTGGCGGTCGCCTCAATCCGGTGTTGATGAAACACTTGCGCGAAGCCACCCATGCGGATGTGCGTACGGCCGACGGCATCGGCTGGGACGGCGACGCCATGGAAGCTCAGGCGTTCGCTTATCTGGCGGTGAGGGCCGAACGCTGGCTGCCGATCACGTTTCCCACCACCACCGGGGTGTCGGAACCAATGAGCGGCGGAAACCTGCATCAACCGTCATAACGCGCTGGATTTGGTGCGTTTTCTAAAGATGTACCACCCTAGCCATAAAACGCCTGTCAGCCCGATGGCGGCGAAAATGGCTGGTTTGGGATCGTTCAGGCTGCTCACCGACCCCCCATAGGCTGCGATGGCGGCGTAGGGGATGGAATTGATCGACCAGCCTAAGATGAAGCGTCGAACAAGCAACCTTGTCGCGCCCGCCAGGCATGCGCTGACCTCGGCCAAGATCGGTACCGCGCGCGCCATGGACAGCACCATCAGTCCGTGGCGGCTGAAAATGTCTTCCATTTCGGCGATTTTTTCGGCGTCTTTGGTAACCAGCGTCAGGGCCCGTCGTCCATAAATTCTGCTCAGAACATAGCCCGTGCCGCCGGCCAACCAATAGCCCGCCAAGGCATAGGCGAAACCGAGTTCAAAGCCGAGAAAGTGGCCACTGAGTAGTGTTATCGTCAAGGTTGGTACGGCGATGAACAGATCAGCGAACAACAATCCGGCGACGATCATCCCGACATTGTGCGGCGACGCGGTTTGGCCCGCTTCCAGCCATCCACGAACGTCATTGACCGTGATCCAGCCCATGGTTTTGATGACAATGAAGGTTGAGGCAAAAAGCAAAGCGAGGCCGAAGCCAAGTTTGAGCAGCGATGTCATGGCGGTCGCACTCCTAGGCGTTGCGCAAAATGCGCTTGGTGAGGGCCGGAGAAATCCGGTTGAGGATCGGTAAAACCCGCGCTTTGCCGATGTAAATCTCGTCCAAGCCGTTCTCCACGCCCCGGATGGTTCGCTCGGCGGCGAATTGGGGGGTGAGCTTGTTCGCGCCGCGGCCTTCGGTCATGGGGGTGTCGACAAGGGGCAATAGCACTTCGCTCACGCTCACGCGGGTGTCATTGAGCTGATAACGCAATGACTGCGATAGGCTGTGCAGCGCGGCTTTGCTGGCGCAATACAGCGCCGATGACGATTTAGGGTAATACGCCAATCCCGACGACATGTTGACGATGGTGCTGGCGTCAGGGTGTTGGATCAGGCGTGGCAGCATCAAGGCTGTCAGCCACGCAATCGAAGTGAAGTTGGTGGCGATCTCCGTTTCAATGCTGTCGAAGGAAAAATCGGCGTCGGTAAAGCGCGGTGTGTATTGAACGGCGGCGTTGTTGATCAGCACCGACACGGGCAAGCCTTGATACTCAATCTGCTGCGCCAGGGCGATGGTGGAGCTTTTAGACGTCAGGTCGCAGCACATTGCGCACGCACCCTTGAGGTCCTGCATTAGGGCGTCGAGCTTGTCTTGAGAGCGACCCACGGCAACAACCTGGTTGCCCCGCGCGGCCAATTTCTGGCATAGCGCTTTGCCGATGCCGGACGTCGCGCCGGTGATCATGATGGTTTGGTTTTGAAGATTCATGGCAATTCCTTTCCGTTTCGATAGGATTGCCGAAACGAACGACGGTGGAATTAACCTGGGTTAATTGCGATGACTTTTCAGATGACGCGTATCTTTACGGATGGTGGGGCCGGTTCTCGCGCTGCCGAGGTGTTGGACGCCAACATCCGGGTGCGCTCGCTTGAGGCGGGTGAGTTCTTGATCCGTCAGGGCGAGTGTGCTCCGAACGCGTATTTATTGACCGAAGGCCTGGTGAAAATGTTCTATATCACCGCCGATGGAAAAGAGTTTGTGAAGTCGTTTATCGCTGAGGGGCAGTTTACAGGTTCCCTGTCCTCACAGGTGGACGGGGGGGAGAGCACCTTTTCCGTCGTTTGCTTGGAACCGGTCACTGTGGAATCGGTGGCTTTCAGCCACGTCAAAGCGTTGATCGATGTCGATCCTCAAGTCATGCGCTTTTTTTACGCATTTTTTCTCGCCCTGGCGCTGAAGAAGGAACGCCGCGAGTACGACTTTTTGTGTCTGTCACCGGAAAAACGCTATCGCCAGTTTGAGCAAGACAATCCACAACTTGCTCAACGCGTTACCCAAGCAGATATCGCACGCTACCTGGGCATTACCCCGGTTGCGTTGAGCCGCATCCGGGGGCGCGCCAAGTAAGCTTCACAAGTTGTAGTTTAAGCCACTGCCGCTAGGGACTTGTCCAGGTAATCATCGACGATTTTGTTCAGCTGGGCCATGTGATCGCCAAAGAAGTGATCGCAGCCTTTGACGATTTCATAGTCGATGGTGATGTTTTTCTGGCTTTTCAGTTTCGCCGCCAGCTTATCGACGCTGTCCACAGGAACGATTTCATCGCGATCGCCATGGATCAAGATGCCGGACGCCGGGCACGGGGCCAAAAAGGAAAAATCATGCTGGCTGGCGGGTGGAGAGATGGAAATGAAGCCGTTGATTTCCGGACGGCGCATCATCAGCTGCATGGAAATCCACGCGCCGAAGGAAAATCCGCCGATCCAGCAGCTGGAGGCGTTGGGATTGTGCGCTTGCATCCAATCCAGCGCCGAAGCCGCGTCGCTCATTTCGCCCTGACCGTTGTCAAACGTGCTCTGAGAGCGGCCGACGCCACGGAAATTGAACCGCAATGTTGAAAAACCGCGCTTAACGAAGGACTTGTACATGGCGTACACGACCTTGTTGTTCATGGTCCCGCCAAATTGAGGATGAGGGTGAAGAATCAGTGCAATTGGCGCACCAGGTTTCTTTGAATGATGGTAACGCCCTTCGAGGCGTCCCTCGGGACCGTTGAAGATGACTTCAGGCATGGAGTTTAATTAACCACTTTATTTCAACAGGTTGCGTTAAATCGATCTGTGTTGCACCGGGAAAATATTTTTTATGAAGCATCACTAGAATACTTGACTACAATAGTCGGGTATCTTATATTCGAAACGTGTAATGCAACATTAAGTGCGGGTGTTGCGCAAGGCGCTGATTGGAGGTTATCCGGTTCGCCGCCTGCGAACGCTTGAACACAAACATATTGGATGAGCCATGTTTTTCAAGAGGCTTAAAGAAGATATCGATTCGTTTATTGCTCGCGACCCCGCTGCGCGGTCGCGTTTGGAAGTGATTTTGCTGTATCCAGGCTTCCATGCGATCCAAGTTTATCGAGTCTCCAACTGGCTGTGGAGACACGAGTTTCACTTTGTAGCACGTATTTTGTCGCAAGCGGCGCGGTTTTTCACCGGCATTGAAATTCACCCCGGCGCGACCATCGGGCGGCGCTTTTTTATCGATCATGGCGATGGCGTGGTGATTGGTGAAACCAGCGAAATCGGCGACGACGTGACGCTGTATCAAATTGTCACCTTGGGCGGCATTTCCCCCAGCGTCGATAGTCATAAGCAGGTCAACCAAAAGCGCCACCCGACCTTGGAAGATGGCGTTATCGTTGGTTCGGGCGCACAGGTTCTGGGTCCCATTACGGTGGGCAAAGATGCGCGCATCGGCGCCAATGCTGTGGTGACCCGCGATGTACCGCCGGGCGTGACCGCGGTTGGTATTCCGGCCCGCGTGGTGATGCCGCGCGACAAGGAACATGCAAAAGATTTTGTCGCTTATGGCACGCCGACCGATGGCTGCCCCGATCCGGTGCTGCGCACCATCGATAATCTGCGCGCCCAAGTGGCGACGTTGATGGAACGTGTCGATGAATTGGAAAGTGAGCGCGAAACAAAACATCCGCCGAGCAATCAAGACACCAGAAAAAAGAAACAAGTGGTGATTTCTGGGGGCGATGCCTAAGTCTGCCTTTCGGAGATTTAGGGTGACCGAATATTTAGGAGAACGAACGTGAAATTGAGCACCAAAGGACGATATGCGGTGATGGCTATGGCGGACCTCGGTAAATTAGACACCGATAAGCCCGTAGCTTTGGCCGACATCGCCGAGCGCCAGGAAATCTCCTTGTCGTATTTGGAACAACTGTTCGGCAAGCTGCGGCGCGCCGAATTGGTGAAAAGCGTGCGTGGTCCCGGCGGCGGTTATATGTTGTCGCGCGCCGCCAGTGAAATTCGGATCTCCGACGTCATCGCGGCGGTGGATGAGCCGATTTCGGCGACCCGTTGCTCAGACGCTGGGGGCTGTCATTCCGATAAGGCGCGGTGTTTGACTCATGACCTGTGGCAGGCCCTGAGCTATCAGATCCATCTGTACCTCAGCTCCGTGACGCTCGCAGACGTTTGTGCGCGCCGGGTTTTGGGCCCACAGCCGGAATTGTTTCAAGACATGGTCTCGCGCCTTCCGACGGAGCTTCCGCCTGAGATTGTGGGCGACACCATCGCCGCCGAGTGACGTTTTAAATTTTACCTTCTTACTGAAAAGGCCCCTGACGCCATGAACCAGACGGTTTACATGGACCATAACGCAACGTCGCCGACCCGCCCCAAAGCGGTCAATGCGATGGTGCGCGCCATGGAAATCGGCGGCAATCCGTCGTCGGTGCACAGCGTGGGCCGCAAAGCCCTGCGTGCGCTCGAAGACGCCCGCGAACAGGTTCGGGTTGCGGTGAAAGCGCCCAAAAGCGCTCAAGTGGTCTTTACATCATGCGGAACGGAGGCCAACAGTTTGGCCCTGCGAGGCTGTGGGCGCGACAAAATGTTCGCCGCCGCGACTGAGCATGCCGCAGTTCTGCGTGCTCGTGATGACATCCAGCGTATCCCGGTGGACGTTAACGGCTTGATCGACCCGTTCCAACTGGAAGAAATGCTCGCAGGCGGCGGTGACGACACAATTATTTCGGTGATGATGGCCAACAACGAAACTGGCGTGTTGCAACAAATTGAAGGCATTGCGCGCATTGCGCACCGTTACGACGCCCTGGTCCACACCGATGCGGTGCAGGCTTTGGGCAAGGTGGATGTCGATTTTGCGGCGCTGGGCGTGGATATGATGAGCCTGTCGGCGCATAAAATCGGCGGCCCCTTGGGCGTCGGCGCGTTGATCGCCACAAAGGATGTGAAGCTCACGGCGCACAATGCGGGCGGCGGGCAGGAAAGCGGATTGCGCGGCGGCACCCAGAACGTGCCCGGCATCGCGGGCTTCGGCGTCGCGGCTGAATTGGCCGTCGCCGAACTGGCGGACATGGCGCGCGTGAAGGTTCTGCGTGATGGGCTGGAAGCGCGTATTTTGGAAATCGCGCCAGACGCGACCGTGATCGCTGTGATGGCGGACCGTTTGCCCAACACCAGTTTTATCAGCATGCCCGGCGTGGACGCCGAAACCCAGGTTATGGCGTTCGACTTAGCCGGCATTTGCGTCAGCGCCGGATCGGCGTGCGCATCGGGAAAGACGAAGGCCAGCGCCGTTTTGGGCGCGATGGGCATGGCTCCGGATACAGCCAAATCGGCTGTGCGCGTGAGCTTTGGCCTGACCAATACCGAAGACGACATTGAAAGCTTTATTTCCGCTTGGACCGAGCTATATCAGCGCTAAGGCGCGGCGCGGTCGGCGGCTTAGACAACACCTTTAACCATAGAAAAAGAACAAGGTTGAAAAAAATGACGGCCAATACCTGGACCCAAAACAACCCCCTCTATCTGGATTATCAGGCCACCACGCCGACCGACCCCCGTGTGGTTGAGGCGATGGCCCCTTACTGGACCGAAAAGTTCGGCAACCCGCATTCGCGCAACCACCATTTCGGTTGGGAAGCCGAAGACGCGGTTGAGATCGCGCGCGGCCATGTCGCCGATGTGATCGGCGCCACGGCGAAGGAAGTCATCTTCACGTCTGGCGCGACAGAATCCAACAACCTCGCCATCAAAGGCGTGGCGAAGTTTTACGGCGACAAGCGCAACCACATCATCACCTGCGTCACCGAACACAAGTGCGTATTGGAAACCTGCCGCTCCTTGCAACAGGACGGATTCGATGTCACGTATCTGCACGTCAAAGAAAATGGCCTGATCGATCTTGATGAGTTGAAAGCAGCGATGACCGACAAGACCTTGATCGTGTCGATCATGGCGGTGAACAATGAAATCGGCGTGATTCAACCGTTGAAGGAAATCGGCGCTTTGTGCCGTGAAAATAAAACCTTCTTCCATACGGATGCGGCCCAGGCTTTTGGCAAAATTCCCATGGATGTGAACGAAATGAACATCGATATGATGTCCATTTCCGGCCACAAGGTTTACGGCCCGATGGGCATTGGCGCCATGTATGTGCGGCGCAAACCGCGTGTGCGTTTGGTGCCGCTGATCCACGGTGGCGGCCAAGAACGCGGCATGCGTTCGGGCACCTTGCCAACACCGTTGGTGGTCGGCCTGGGTAAGGCGGCTGAGCTGGCGAAGAAAGAAATGGCGGCGGAAGCGGAACGTCTGCACGATTTCCAGCACCGCTTGTACCAAGGTCTGCGTCAGCGCATCCCGGAAATTTTCCTTAATGGTGATGAAGAAAGCCGCGTTCCCGGCAACCTTAATATCTCGTTCGCGTACGTCGAAGGCGAAGGCCTGATGATGGGCATCAAGGATTTGGCGGTGTCTTCGGGTTCAGCTTGCACGTCGGCGTCGCTTGAGCCGTCTTATGTGCTGCGCGCCTTGGGCGTCGAAGATGAGTTGGCGCACACCTCGCTGCGTTTGGGTCTCGGACGTTTCACCACGGAAGATGACATCGATTATGCGATTGAGCGCATTTCCAAGGAAGTAAACCGTCTGCGCGAACTGAGCCCGCTTTGGGACATGGCGCAAGCCGGCATCGACATCAAGTCCATCAAGTGGGCTGAACACTAAGCAACCCGTCCCCGATAAGAAGGGACCTAAAGGAGAAGAGACATGGCCTATAGCAAAGAACTGATCGACCATTACGAGAACCCGCGCAACGTCGGTTCCATGGAAGACGGCGACAGCAATGTCGGCAGCGGCCTGGTCGGCGCACCGGCCTGCGGCGACGTGATGAAGTTGCAAATCAAGGTGAGCCCGGATGGCATCATCGAAGACGCCAAGTTCAAAACCTTCGGTTGCGGTTCGGCGATTGCGTCCAGTTCGCTGGTGACCGAATGGGTCAAAGGCAAAACTATCGACGAAGCCGGTGCGATCAAAAACACCGATATCGCCGAAGAATTGGCCTTGCCGCCGGTGAAGATTCATTGCTCCGTTCTGGCCGAGGATGCTATCAAAGCAGCCATCGAAGATTACAAAGGCAAGTCTGGTGTGGCTGACAAGGCCCAAGACGCGGCTGAATAAGTCGGGCTTTAGCGATTAGAGGATACGTGACGATGAACTTACCCGCGCCGATCAATATGACGCCAGCGGCCCTCACGCAAGTGAAGGCACTTTTGGACAGTCGCGGCAAACCGTCGGTGGGCATTCGCATCGGGGTGCGCACCAAGGGCTGTTCGGGATTGTCTTATACCCTTGAATTCGCCGACGAAAAAAACGAATTCGATGAAAGCATGGACGTCGATGGGATCACCATCCTGATCGACCCCAAGGCCACCATGTTCATCATCGGAACTGAAATGGACTATGTGGAAGATACGCTGGAAAGCGGTTTTGTCTTCACCAACCCCAATGAAAAGGGACGCTGCGGTTGCGGTGAATCTTTTCACGTTTAAGGGGTTCTCTCCTGTGCATCGTGTGCAACCGCCCTTCGGGGCGGTTGCGTTTTGTGACCGACAAAGTATGACTGACCAAATATGATCGACAGCCACGCACAATCGTCCTCAGCACCGCTGAAACCGTGCTGGTCCTGCAAGGGGCCGACACCGGTATCGGCGCTGTTTTGTACGACGTGTAAGGCAGTTCAGGCACCGGCACCGGTCGACCATTTTGTGCGTCTTGGCGTCGAGCAAGGCTTCGATGTCGATGTGGCGGGGTTGGACCGTTTGTATTTCGATCTGCAACGCCAGCTCCACCCAGACCGCTTCGCCACCAAAGCGCCGAAGGAAAAGGCGCTGAGCCAGCAACAGGCTACGGCGTTGAACGACGCATATGAGACCCTCAAAGATCCGCTCAAACGCGCCGATTATTTGGTCCATTTGCTGGGCGTCGATGTGCTACCCGAAGGCTGCAACCTGGTTCGAGATCAGTCGATCCTGATCGAAGCCATGGAAATGCGCGAAAAACTGATGATGGCCGACACCATGGAGGCGCTGAACGCCATTCAGCGTGAAACCAAGGCCGAAATTGACGATGTGCTGATCGGTTTGTCGCTGGCGTTTAAGGGCGGTGACGTTGTGGGCGCATGTCAATTGACCACGCGGTTGAAATATCTTGATAAAATGATGGGTGAGGTGCGCCAAGGCCGCGCCCGCCTGCTTTCATAAATTAGAACCAGGACGACCCCACCATGGCTCAGATTATGCAAATCCACGAACCCGGGCAGTCGCCCGTTCCTCATCAGGACGAGGCTGATGTGGCCGTGGGCATCGATTTGGGCACCACCAATTCGGTGGTCGCGATCAGCTCTGACGGTCAGATCGAAGTCCTCAAAGACGACGACGGCAATGCGTTGGTGCCCTCCATCGTGGCCTACGCGCCGGACGGTTCGGCCATCGTCGGTGAATTGGCCAAACGTTTGTTGTTGAGCCGCCCCGACAGCGTGGTGAGCTCCATCAAGCGGCTGATGGGCCGGGGCGCTGAAGATGTCAAAAGCCTGGGCGGTCAGTTGCCGTTCGATATTGAGCCCCACCATGAAGGCGAAAGCCAGTTGGTGCGCTTGAATATTGGCGGGCACACGCTGACGCCAATCGAAATTTCCGCCGACATTTTGCGCGCCCTCAAAGATCGCGCCGAAGGCCACCTGGGCGCCAAGGTCGAAAAAGCCGTCATCACCGTGCCTGCGTACTTTGACGACGCTCAGCGCACAGCCACCAAGGACGCGGCGCGTCTTGCGGGGTTGGAAGTCCTGCGTCTGGTTAATGAGCCCACCGCCGCAGCATTGGCTTATGGTCTGGATAAAGGTGCGGAGGGCTTGTTCGCGGTGTTCGATCTGGGTGGCGGCACCTTCGACGTGTCGCTTTTGCGCATGGAAAAAGGCGTGTTTCAGGTGTTGGCGACCGGCGGCGACGCGGCGCTTGGCGGCGACGATTTTGATCACGCCATCGCCGATCATTTCCTCACGCAGCGCCAAGCTGCATTGGGTGAGAGCGAGCTGACTGGCGGCGAAGTCAAAGTCGCGCTGATGACCGGTCGTCTGGCCAAGGAATGCCTGACCACGGAAGACAGCGGCGAATGGGTGCTCAGTGCGGGCGACACTCAGACCAAGCACAGCTTGGACCGGGCGACGTTCGACGGCCTGATCAAGGCCGACGTCAATCGCACCATTAAGATTTGCCACGAGGTTCTGACCGAAGCCGGCTACGATCCGCTCGACGTTAAGGGCGTGGTTTTGGTCGGTGGCTCGACCCGCGTACCGCAAGTGCGCGCGGCAGTGGCCTCGTACTTTGGATCCGAGCCGTTGGCCGATATCGATCCCGACCAAGTGGTCGCGGTGGGCGCAGCGTTGCAGGCGGAAGCCTTGACTGTGGGCTCCGACACCTTGCTGTTGGATGTCACACCATTGTCGCTGGGGCTGGAAACCATGGGTGGGCTGGTGGAAAAAGTCATTCCCCGCAACACCCCCATTCCGGTCGCTAAGGCCCAAGAATTCACAACCTTCCAAGATGGTCAGACCGCGATGGCGATCCATGTGGTGCAGGGTGAGCGCGAAATGGTTGATCAAAACCGTTCGCTGGCGCGCTTTACGCTCAAAGGCATTCCGCCCATGGCGGCAGGTGCGGCGCACATTCGCGTGACGTTCCAAGTTGACGCGGATGGCTTGCTGACGGTGGCGGCGGGCGAAGAAACATCCGGCATCGAAGCTCAAATCGAGGTCAAGCCGTCCTACGGTCTTAGCGAAGATGAGATGTCCACCATGCTGTACGACAGTATGAAAAACGCCAAAGAAGATATGGAGCTGCGCTTGCTGACCGAAGCGCGCGTCGAAGCCGAACGCGCCATGCTGGCGGTGCGCGCGGCGCTTCAGGCTGACTGTTCGCTGTTGTCGGTCGAAGAGCGCGAAGCCATTGGCGAGCAAATGGATGGTGTGATCGAAGCGATCAAAGGCACTGACCGCGACGTCATCAATAAAGCCGCGGAATCCTTGGACGAAGCCACCCGCGTGTTTGCCGAAAAACGCATGGACAAAGGCATTCGCGATGCGCTGACCGGCGTCAGCATGGACAAGCTTGCGTCCAGTGTCAGCGACGGCGAGGGCGCTTAAACCTTGTCCCCGCGCTCGAGTCACTGTACATACTGGCCTTTGTAAACCAGAGCCCAATTCAGACTTTTGATTTCTAGGAGACGACGACACATGCCGAAAATGACTTTCATTGATGCGGACGGAAACCGCAAAGAGGTGGATGCCCCGGTTGGCCTTTCGGTCCTGGAAATCGCCCACAAAAACGACCTCGATCTGGAAGGCGCTTGCGAAGGTTCGTTGGCGTGCTCGACCTGCCACGTGGTTGTCGAAGACAAATGGTTTGCCAAGCTCGACGAAGCGACCGAGGAAGAAGAAGACATGCTGGACTTGGCCTTCGGCTTGACCCACACGTCTCGCCTTGGCTGCCAGATCAAAATGTGTGATGAACTGGACGGTCTGGAAGTGAGCATTCCTTCCGGCACGCGGAACATGCTTTTGGACTGATACCTTTCGTCCAATCAGCGCTCAAAAAACCCGACAACCAATCATGGTTGTCGGGTTTTTTGTGTTCGCAATATGCAAATGCATGGATGAAATTGCAAAATAGAACTCTAAAAATCTACAGTATTGGTGGGGGGGAGAGGATTCTTCCTGAGAATCAGCGGCTTAAGCTTGAGTAAATAATTATGGTAATTGGCCCGACCTTTGCACACATGAATGGTATTAGTTTAGGGAGATAATTCAATGCTTCATGTACCGTTCAAATTTGCCTTGCTGTGCGTCATGATGGTTTTGGGGCTGGCCGCTTGCGGCGAAGACCCTCGTTCACCTATGCGTGTTGGCACCAATGTGTGGCCTGGTTATGAGCCTGCTTATCTGGCGCGCGACCTGGGCTACTTTTCGTCAGATGACATCACTTTGAATCAATTTCAATCTGCAACGGAAACGATCCGGGCTTTTCGAAATAGCGCCATCGATGTTGTTGCATTGACACTGGATGAGGCGCTGTTGTTGGCGCAAGATGGCATTGATGTGCAGATTTTTCTGGTTGCAGATGTGTCTGATGGCGGCGACGTGATCGTCGCTCAACCGGGTATTGATGACGTTCAGGACTTGAAAGGGCGCACCATCGGCGTTGAGAGCAGCGCACTTGGCGCGTATGTACTGACGCGCGCCCTGGAGATCCATGGCGTTCCAATTGATGAAGTGCAGTTGTCGCATTTGACGGTGGATGAATCGGAACAGGCTTTCTACGACGTCGAAGTGGATGCTGTTGTGACGTTTGAACCATACCGTTCGCGCATGATGAACAATGGGGCAACAGAAGTATTTACCAGTCGTGAGATGCCAAATGAGATCGTCGATGTGTTGGTAACGCGGCGTTCTTATTTGGAAGAAAACCCCGAAGCGCTCTCAAATTTCACCAAAGCGTGGCTTAAAGCGGTGACGTATATTGAGGCAAATCCAGAAAAGGCCGCTGCTATGATTGGTGCTCGGCTGGGCCTTAGCGTCGAAGATGCCCAAGCTTCGTTTGTTGGGCTTTGGTTACCTGGACATGAGGATAACATCACGATGTTGGCTCATGGGTCTCCAGTTAGCTTACATGACAGCGCCGCGAAGCTATCGAACGTTCTGTTGGAAAATGGGCTGCTTAAATCTCCCGTTTCGATGGATGATGTGTTCACTGATGCATTCGTGCGCTGAGCGGCGCAGGGGGTGGAGGCATAGGGATGTTAAAACTAAAACACATGATCCCGCTTTTAGGGCTGCTGATGTCCATGGCCATCATCTCTTATGAATATGTATCGTTGTTGAACAACCTAGAGGACCGCGAGCGTCAATATTCAGAAGAGACATTGCGCAACACGGCGAACAACCTTCAAGGCGATTTGAACGATCAGTTTGCTCACGCCGATATGGCTGGTGTGCGTCGGGCTATTTCTGGGTTGAATTTTCTGCCTTTGACCAGACTGGTTTATTTGCTGGATGATCAAGATATGATCATTGCTGCCGGGCAGCTTGCATTGGTCGGTAAACGGCCCACCGCTGATGGCCAATATTTTGACCAAGAGGCATTTTCGCAAGCGCGTACGACCCTATCAGGGAAGGTTTTAAAGATACGGAACGGCAGCATTCTTGTCGCCGCCTACCCAATTACTCTGGGGATAAACTCAGGTGAGTTTCGTCCATCGCGTGTCGGTATTGTTGTGATTGTTTTCGACATTTCAGCCAACCTCGCAGAAATCAAAGCCAGTGTTGTCGAGGCGACGGTTAGGGGCGCGCTGGTGGTGCTTGTTGTTTTGCTGTTTGGCGCATTGATCGTTCATATCTTTTTCACCAAGCGCGTTCAGATGATTTTGGGTTCTGCACGCGAATACACATCGGGAAATCCTGGTGCTCGTTGTGCCGTTACAGGGCGCGATGAATTGGCGAACATCAGCACGGCCTTCAACTGTGTGGCCGATAGTGTTGAAAAAGCAAAGTTGGAGCTGCAGAAAAATGAACAGCGATTGAGCAGTGCCCAGCGCATCGCAAACTTGGGCAGTTGGCAATGGGAAGTTGCCACAGGAAAAGAAGTCTGGTCAGACGAATTCTTCCGCATATTCGGCATGGCCCCCCAAGAAATAGAACCGACCTTTGCTGTCTTTATGCATAGCGTACACCCTCAGGACCGCAATAAAGTTCAAGCTGCTATTGATCAATCCTTGCGCGACAAGTCGGAATATAGCGTGCAGCATCGTATCGTGCGCCCGGATGGTGAGGAGCGGGTCGTTTGGGAGCAAGGAGAGCTGTTTCTTGATGACGCAGGAGAAGCGAGCATCGTCAATGGAACCGTTCTGGACATTACGGATCGCTATCGTGCTGAGCAGGAAGTGAAACAGCTGAACGAAAGTCTAGAGAAGCGTGTCAAAGACCGTACTGCGGAACTGCAGAGCGAAATCCAAGAACGTCAGGCCATTGAAGGGGCCCTCAAAGAAACTGAAGCCAAAACCCGTCAAATCGTGAACTCTGCTGTGGATGGCATCATTACCACGGATGAGCAGGGGGTGATCTTAAGTTTCAATATCGCAGCGGAAAATATCTTCGGCTATTCCATATTAGAAATCATTGGCAAAAACATCACGACCTTAATGCCAAGCAATATTGCAAAACAGCATAGTCAGTTTATGAAAGAGTACCTGCAACGGGGCAAGGGGAAAGTCATTGGTATGGGGCGGGAATTGGCTGCTCGACGCAAGGATGGCAGCACTTTTCTTGCCGATTTTTCCATCAGCGACTTTATTCATGGAGACGAGATAACCTTCGTCGGCATCATTCGCGATATTACGGAGCGCAAAGAAGAGCAGTACAGGCTGCAGGCCACGCTGGAACAACTGCAAAGCGCTCAAGATGAGTTGGTGCAGGCTGAAAAAATGGCGTCTCTTGGTGGGTTGGTCGCAGGCGTGGCGCACGAAATCAATACCCCAATCGGGGTTGGCGTTACAGCGGTTTCCCATTTGAAGGAGCGTGCTGATCATATTGCTCAGCTCTTTCAAGATGGCGGTTTGCGCAAAAGCGATTTTGCGGAATTTGTAGAATCTGCCACAGCTTCATCGGGGATTATTCAGACCAATTTAAATCGCGCTTCTGAACTCATTAAGAGCTTCAAGCAAGTCGCTGTTGATCAGACAAGCGAAGAAAAACGCCGCATCAATGTGTTGGAGTATGCCGAAGAAGTCTTGGAAAGCTTGAAGCCTAACCTGCGCCGCACGCCGCATGAAATCTGTGTGCAAGGAGATCGCGATGTGCTGATCCACACCCATCCGGGGGCCTTGTCTCAGGTGATCACCAATCTGGTCATGAATTCAGTGATACATGCTTATGACGAAGGTGATGTTGGGCACATTCAACTGACCATTCAAGACTGTGGGGATCGTGTGTCTGTGCTGTACGCGGACGATGGCAAAGGCATGGATGAAGATGTGTGCAGTAAAATTTTTGAGCCCTTTTTCACCACCAAGCGCGGGTCCGGTGGTAGCGGATTGGGCATGCATATTCTCTTCAACCAAGTCACCCAAACGCTGGGTGGTAGCATCGAACTGCATAGTACGCCCGGTCGGGGGACGGCGTTTGAAATTAGCATCCCCTATAAAACGGGTGATATTGACCTAGGAGAACAGCAATGAGCGTAGCCATGGACACTGATGACGACCTGATGTTTGCGGATGAAGCTGATGATGTAGTCGAGCACAATTCAGCACCCAAATGGAAAATTATGCTTGTTGATGATGAGCCGGACATCCATGAGGTTACCAAAATGGCTTTGGGTGGTTTTGCTTTTGATGGTCGCGAAGTGGAATTCATCAGCGCGTATTCTGGCGCCGAAGCTCAAGACCTGATCATGGAACATCCCGACACGGCGGTGATGCTTCTGGATGTGGTGATGGAAAGCGATCACGCCGGTTTGGACGTTACGCGTTTTGTGCGGGAAAGCGCTGAAAACAAAACCGTGCGTATCATCCTGCGCACCGGACAGCCGGGTCAAGCGCCGGAACGTGAAGTCATTACTGATTTCGACATAAACGATTATAAAGAAAAAACCGAGTTGACGTCGCAAAAGCTGTTCACCTTGATGTACGCGTCGTTGCGCTCCTACCGCGACATCATCGCCTTGGAGGCCAATAAACGCGGTCTGGAGCAGGTGATCGAGGCTTCGACGAACATCTTCGAATTGCAAAATTTACAGCATTTCACCCAGGGGGTTTTGGAACAAATCACCTCCTTGTTGCATCTGGAACATGACGCAGCTTATCTGAAAGCCGATGGCTTGGCCGCTGCGCATGAGGGCGATGATTTGCGTGTGATCGCGGGGATCGGGGCGTTTGAGGGCCTTGTTGGGCAGAACGGTGTTAACCACTTGGACAAGGTTATTGTCAGAGATCTTCTCGAGGCCATCAAGACGGGCAAGAACCTGTGCACAGATGGGCGCTTTACCGGTTTCTTCAAAAGTTCGCGCGGTACCGAAAATTTGGTGCACATGTCGGGACTTGGTCAACTCAGCCCCTTGGACCAATCGCTGCTGGATGTGTTTGCCAACAATGTCGGCGTGGCGTTCGAAAATATTGAGCTTCACCAAGACATCGAAGAAACCCAACGCGAGATCGTCTATATGCTGGGCGAGGCGGTGGAAACGCGCTCCAAGGAAACCGGGAATCACGTCAAACGCGTGGCGGAGATCAGCAAGCTCCTGGCGCTGGATATTGGCCTCAGTGTTGAAGAGGCCGAAATTCTTCGTCTGGCCTCGCCCATGCACGATGTCGGTAAGATCGGCATTCCCGACGCCATTCTCAACAAGCCCGGCAAGCACACGCCTGAAGAATGGGAGATCATGCAAACCCACGCTCAGCTGGGCTACGACATGCTGAAAAATTCCAAACGCCGGATCTTGCGTGCGGGGGCGATCATTGCCCGCGACCATCATGAAAAGTGGACGGGCGGCGGTTATCCACGCAACCTCAAAGGCGAAGATATCCATATCTATGGCCGTATTTCGGCGGTGGCGGATGTGTTCGACGCTTTGGGGTCTGACCGTTGTTATAAAAAGGCTTGGCCGATGGAAAAGGTCATCGACTTGTTCAAAGAAGAACGTGGGCGACATTTCGATCCCCAAGTGGTCGACAGCTTGCTGAACAATTTGGACCGTGTGATTGCCATTCGCGACCACTTCGCCGACTGAAAAAATCATGGTAAGTTTCTGATCAAAGACCACTTAAGCTAAAGACAGCTCAAAGACGAGGGATCAGAGAAATCATGCGTTGGACCGACGTTCACGATATTGCCATCGAATTGGAAGACGCCCACCCCGACGTGGACATTCTGCACGTGCGCTTTACGGACTTGTGGAAATGGGTGCAAGCGCTTGAGGGCTTTGATGATGACCCGGATAAATCCAACGAAAAAACCCTCGAAGCCATTCAAATGGCGTGGCTGGATGAGCGCGACTGAGCCCGCTTAATCGTCGTCATCGTGGTCGTCACCGCCGCCGCCCCAATTTCCGCCACCCATCGAATAGCCGTCACCGCCTTGACCGATGGTGCTGATGGAGCCCGGACGGAACGCCAGCGCCATGAAGGCGATGATGCTGATAAAAATCGTGGCGATGGCGATGTTTTTGCCGACCATGGCGGTGTGTTCCCGTAATCCGATTGTGGGCTTTATTGCGTGTGCTATTTTGCGCCGATAGATTAAAGTCGGGTATCTGAACCGCCGCTGAATTCTTGAACTTTGGACTTTTTGGGCATGCCCGATATTTCGAACATCGATCTGGCCGCACTGGTGTGGTTTTTGCTGGTGTGGAACGGCTACACC
>Ga0209345_10001690_pt1 | contig 25891 bp, 18 predicted proteins | sample Cruoilmetagenom7_FD_187294 | JGI IMG/M metagenome (GOLD analysis project Ga0209345, IMG submission 187294) | Oil polluted marine microbial communities from Coal Oil Point, Santa Barbara, California, USA - Sample 7 (SPAdes) (version 2) | ecosystem: Environmental > Aquatic > Marine > Oil seeps ...
TCCGATCTCACGCGCCTTGCGCAGCAGATAGGCGGTACGGCGGGCGACAACGTCTTCGCGGAAGTCGATGAAATAGCTAAGGAATTTGCGCAAGGTCAGCTGCTCAGGGCGGCCGCCATTCAGCGCCAGCATGTTACAGCCGAAATAGGTCTGCATCGGCGTGAAACGGTAGAGCTGGTTCATCACCACCTCGGCTGTAGCGTCGCGTTTCAGCTCGACCACCACGCGCACGCCGTTGCGGTCGCTCTCGTCCTGAACGTGGGAAATGCCCTCGATCTTCTTGTCGCGGACCTGCTCGGCGATCTTTTCGATCATCGAGGCTTTGTTGACCTGATAGGGGATCTCGTCGATCACGATGGCCCAGCGGTCTTTGCGGATTTCCTCAACCCGCGTCTTGGCCCGGATCACAACGCTACCGCGGCCCTCAAGATAGGCTTTGCGCGCGCCGGAACGGCCCAGCATGATGCCGCCCGTGGGGAAGTCGGGGCCGGGGACATAATCGATGAGTTGCTCGGAGGTCAGGTCCGGGTCTTCGATCAGCGCCAATGTGGCGTCGACAACTTCGCCCAAGTTATGCGGTGGGATGTTGGTCGCCATGCCGACGGCAATACCGCCCGCGCCATTGACCAGCATGTTGGGGAAGCGCGCGGGCAGAACCGTGGGTTCTTTCTGCTTGCCGTCGTAGTTGTCCTGAAAATCGACCGTGTCCTTGTCGATATCGGCCAGTAGATAGGCGGCGGGCTTGTCCATGCGCACTTCGGTATAACGCATCGCCGCCGGGTTATCGCCGTCCATCGAGCCAAAGTTGCCCTGACCGTCCAAAAGCGGCAGCGACATGGAGAAATCCTGCGCCATCCGCACCAGCGCGTCATAGATCGCGCTATCGCCATGCGGGTGGTACTGGCCCATCACGTCGCCGACAGGACGCGCGGATTTACGGTAGGATTTGTCGTGGGTGTTGCCGGTCTCATGCATCGCAAAAAGGATGCGGCGGTGCACCGGTTTCAGACCATCGCGCAGGTCGGGAATCGCCCGGCTAACGATCACCGACATCGCATAGTCCAGATAGGACGTGCGCATCTCGTGTTCGATTGTCACCGACGGCCCGTGGAAAATAGGCTTTTCGTCTGCGTTTTCAGGGGTATCCGGCGTATCGGTCACGTTTCTTGCCCACCATTTTTATGGTTCTATATCTTGCGGTTTTCTATAGCAGACGGGGCATATCAGGTGCAATGGCTGTGGCCGAAACGCACTGGCAGCACTTGGGGCGAAGTGCCAACATACTGTTTTCATTGAAAAGTAAAAATTATCGGGCAAGCTTGTCTTATGCAGGCAGTCAAGGAGGCGCAACATGCCCCGTAGTGAAACTGAATTAATGCTCAAAGGCTATGGTCTGACCACGGCCGAATTCTTCTACCACATGCCCGACTATAGCCATGTGCTCAACAGCTATATCTGGCAGGACTATGACATCGCGCCGGACCATCCGCGTCTGTTCGAATTCGTTGAATTTTGGCGGGCGGAGCTGGACGGCCCGTTACATTCAGTGCGCTTTACGCATCGCAAGATGATCGGCCCCGGTGAATGGCAAAATCAGGTAGGCGAATTCACGCTACACTAAGGGGCAGGGGTCAGGCCGAACAGCTTGCCCCGCCCAGCACGCAGAATTTTGCGCAATGGGGGTGGTTAAGCGCCACGTCGCGCTCAGCCTCGGCCAAGGTGGTGCCGAGTTCGAACTCCGCGTCATAGGGCAGCAGCGTGCAGGCCAACACGGCAGGCTTTTCCGCGCCTTTGCGTTTAACCACCATGCGCGAGGACGAGCACATCACCGCGTCGGGTGATTTGTCCAAAATGCTCCAGCAAGCGGTGGTGATTTCGGGCACTTCGACGGCCTCGTCCATTTCGGGGAAAAGCACCGTCATGCCGGGATCCTGCGCGTCGATGTCAAAGCCGTGTTCGGCATAAAACGCCGCATAGCCTGCGCGGCTGTCGGCGTCGCTGTCAGCAAAGATCGAACGCCCGGCCACAGCCATGCGAAAGCCATTGTCGCGCAGCCATCCCATGCCCAGAAGCGTCTTGTCGAAGGCGCCTTCGCCACGCTCCGCGTCATGCAAATCGCGGCGGTAGTGATCGACGGAAATGCGAAACGTCATCTTGCCCGGATAAGCATCGCGCAAACGCAGCAGGCCGTTTTGCACGGACTTGCGCATCATCGGGCGCATGGCGTTGGTCAGGATCAGCACCTCATAGCCGCGTTCGAGCGAGGCTTCGGTGATGTCGATCATCTGAGGGTTCATAAAGGGCTCGCCGCCGGTAAAGGCGATCTCGCGAACCGGCCATTCGCGTTCTTCGATCTGATCGAGGTAGTCGCGCACCTCGTCCGCCGTGATATAGACCAGCGCATCGTTGCTGGGGCTGGAGGCGATATAGCAGTTCACGCATTCGATATTACACAGCGTGCCAGTATTGAACCAAAGGGTCTCGGCCCCCCGCAGGGCCACAGTGGCGCGAGGTTCTCCCTTGGCTGTGACCGCCGGGTCTTGGAACTTGCCCAAGTTTGCTTGCGCCATATCTTTCATCATCGGTCCTTGCGTGATCCGGTTTGTTCCTGTCCTGTCGTGCTAAGCTATTGCGCCCCTGCTTAAAAGTCCAAGCACTGGGGCGCACAGTCTTGTGAAGAATGAGGGATTGGCTATGTTTGCGCTGACCGCACCACTTAGGACGGGCAAGGATTAAACTATGGTTTCGCGTGTAATTCCCGTCGATCCTTTCGACTTGGTGATCTTTGGTGGGACCGGCGATCTGGCCCGGCGCAAGATTTTGCCGGGGCTCTATCGACGTTTTTGCGCCGGCCAAATGCCCGATGATGCGCGCATTCTCGGTGCGGCCCGGACCGAAATGGATGCCGCTGGCTACCGCGAGATGGTGTCTGAGGCGGTCACGGAATTTGGCGGCACAGAGACTTTAGACAGCCTTGATGATTTCCTTGCCAAGCTCGACTACATCGCCATTGACGCAGGTGGAGAGACTGGCTGGGCTGAGTTGCAAGAGAAAATGGCCGGCAATCGCCGGATCGAAGTCTATTACTTCTCCGTTGCTCCGGCGCTTTTTGGTGATCTGGCCGAACGGCTGCAACATTGGGGGATGGCAGGGCCAGAGAGCCGGATTGTCGTCGAAAAGCCCTTTGGCCGCGATCTGGAAACTGCGCGGGCGCTGAACGCGACGCTGGCGACCTATTTCAAAGAGCAGCAGATATACCGGATCGACCACTATCTTGGCAAAGAGACGGTGCAAAACCTTATGGCCGTGCGTTTTGGCAATATGCTGTTCGAGCCTTTGTGGAACCGCCAATATGTTGACCATATCCAGATTACCGTCGCCGAGACCGTAGGCGTTGGCGGGCGCGGAGACTATTACGACAAATCGGGCGCGATGCGGGACATGGTGCAAAACCACCTGATGCAATTGCTTTGTTTGATTGCGATGGAGCCGCCCGCGCGGTTCGACCCCGACGCGGTGCGCGACGAGAAGCTTAAAGTGATCCGTGCGCTTGACCCAGTCTTGCCGCACCATCTGATCCGCGGACAATATCTGGCCGAACCGGGTGACGAAGACCGCTACCCCAGCTACCGCGAGGCCGTGGGTGATCCGCGCTCGCGCACCGAAAGCTTCGTGGCGCTCAAGGCCCACATCAGCAATTGGCGCTGGCACGGCACGCCGTTTTATCTGCGCACCGGAAAGCGCATGATTGCCCGCTCTAGCGAGATCACGGTGGTTTTCAAGGACACGCCCCATTCCATCTTTTCCGAGGACGCGGGCCGCCACCGCAATGTGCTGTCGATCCGCCTGCAACCAAATGAGGGCATCACGCTTGGCGTGACGATCAAGGAACCGGGGCCGGGGGGCATGCGTCTTGTCGATGTGCCGCTCGATATGACCTTTGCCGAAGCGCTTGGCCCTGATGGGGGCGATCAGGTCGACGCCTATGAGCGGCTTATCATGGACGTGGTCCGGGGCAACCAGACTTTGTTCATGCGCGATGACGAGGTCGAGGCCGCCTGGGCCTGGACCGACCCGATCATTCAGGGCTGGGAGGCGCGCAATGACGTGCCCAAACCCTATGACAGCGGCTCGACCGGGCCGACAGATGCAACAGAAATGATGCGGCGCGATGGCCGTGAATGGCGAAAGGTATCCCCATGAACATCATCGAATATGCAGACCGCGAGATGCTGGTGATGAATGTCGCCAATAAACTGGCGGGCAATCTGAAATCGGCGCTTTCGGGCAATGACCGGGCAACTTTTGCAGTGCCCGGAGGGACCACGCCCGGCCCGATTTTTGAAATGCTCTCCGCCACCGCGCTTGATTGGAGCCGTGTGGACGTGTTGCTGACCGATGAACGCTGGGTAGGGGAGGGGGACGAGCGCTCTAATGCGCGGTTGGTAAAGGAAACTTTGCTGACGGATCATGCGGCGGCGGCGCGGTTTATCCCTTTTTACCGCGAAGGCCTGTCGCCCGGCGAAGGGGCCGAGGAAGTCGCCCCGACGCTGGCCCGATATGTGCCGCTTTCGGTGGCCTTGGTCGGCATGGGCGATGACATGCATACCGCCTCGCTGTTTCCCGGCGATCCGAGCCTGCCTGCTGCCCTTGCCAATAATGCACCCTTGCTCTGTCCGGTTTATCCTGAAGGTCAGTCGACTGCGCGGGTAACCCTGCCAGCGCATGTGCTGAATGGGGCGCTGAACAAACATCTGGTGATCTTTGGGTCCGAAAAACGTGCCGCTTTAAAACGTGCTGAAAGCCTTTCGGCACTAGAGGCACCCATTTCGACCCTGCTTGACGATTTGCAGGTCTATTGGGCGGAATGACTGAGATCTGGGAAAAACTGAAAGCGCGGCAGCGCGCAGGTGCAAAGCGCCGCATTGCGACACTGTTTGATGACGCAAACCGAGCTGCGGGTTTCTCAGTTCGGACACAGCACATGCTGTTCGACTATGCCAAAACAAACATCGACGCTGAAACCCGGTCCGACCTACTCGGGTTAGTCGCGCAGACCGACGTCGCGCGCCGCCGTGACGCTATGTTCGCGGGTGACGCGATTAATGAGACGGAAAATCGCGCGGTGCTTCATATGGCTTTGCGCAACTTGGACGGCGGGCCGGTCATGGTTGGCGGTCAAGACGTTATGCCGGGCGTGCTGGACACGTTGACGCGCATGCGCCGCTTCGCGGATACCATCCGAACGGGAAAGATCACGGATGTGGTTAATATCGGGATCGGTGGCTCTGACCTTGGGCCTGCAATGGCGGTGCATGCGCTCTCGCCCTATCATGATGGCCCGCGTTGCCATTTTGTGTCCAATGTCGATGGGGCGCATATCGCTGATACGCTGCGCGGGCTAAATGCCAAAACCACATTGGTGATCGTTGCCTCCAAGACATTCACCACCATTGAGACGATGACCAATGCCCGGACGGCCCGCGCGTGGATGCAAGACCACGGTGGCGACCCGTCCAAACAATTCGCCGCGCTGAGCAGTGCAGAAGATAAAACCGCCGCTTTCGGCATCGACCCGGCGCAAGTCTTTGGGTTTGAGGATTGGGTCGGCGGGCGGTATTCGCTTTGGGGGCCGATCGGTCTGTCGCTGATGATCGCAATTGGGCCCAAGGCGTTCGACAGCTTTCTGCGCGGGGGGCAGGAGATGGACCGCCATTTCCGCGCTGCCGAACCGCAAGAGAACATGCCGATCATGCTGGCTTTGGTGGGCATTTGGCATAACCAAATCTGCGGTCATGCGACCCGTGCCGTGTTGCCCTATGACCAGCGACTGGCGCTATTGCCCTCTTATTTACAACAGCTTGAGATGGAATCTAACGGCAAAAGCGTACTGGTGGACGGACAAGAAAGCCCGCGCGAAACGGGTCCCATCGTTTGGGGCGCGGCGGGGACAAATGGTCAGCATGCCTTCTACCAGTTGATCCACCAAGGCACGCGCGTGGTGCCATGCGAATTCCTTGTGGCCGCTAACGGGCATGAGCCGGAGCTGAAACACCATCACGATCTGCTGCTTGCCAATTGCCTCGCGCAATCCGAAGCGTTGATGCTGGGCCGCTCGCTCGAAGAAGCCCGCGCCTTGATGCAGGGCAAAGGGCTGCAGGGCGCAGAGTTGGAGCGTCAAGCGCGGCACCGGGTTTTCCCGGGCAATCGGCCCTCAACCACATTGATTTATCCCCGGCTCGACCCGTTTACGCTGGGTCAGATTATTGCGCTTTATGAACATCGGGTCTTTGTCGAAGGGGTGATCCTTGGGATTAATTCCTTTGACCAATGGGGGGTCGAACTGGGCAAGGTACTGGCGAACGCGCTGCAACCGCTCGTCGAAGGGAATGCCTCGGAGCAGGACAAGGACGGTTCGACTGCCGGGTTAATCGACTACATCCACGCACATCGCGACTGATCCATCCTTTGGGTGCGCCCGACCCAGACGGAAGGAACGCTACCTTGTTACGCAGCGTCACGGGGGGAGCGGTTAATATCCTATGAATTTCGACTGCGTCTTGCCCCTGAGCAGGTCTTGCAAGACCCGCGCCCTTTGGTCAGTCTGACCGAAAATCACCTAAGGGAGCCCCGCCATGCTTGGCCAGATGATGACACAGCCGCTACTGATTTCCAGCCTGATCGCCCATGCCGAACGGTATCACGGGGAGAGCGAGATCATCTCGGTCAATACGACCGGCGGAATTGAGCAGACCTCATGGGGCGCGGTGGCCAAAAATGCACGGCGGCTTGGCTCGGCACTCACCAATCTGGGGCTGTCAGCGCAGGCGCGCTGCGGAACGATTGCTTGGAACAACCGACGGCATCTGGAGATTTACTTTGGGACATCGGGCGCGGGATTTGTCTGTCATACAATCAACCCGCGACTTTTCCCTGAGCAACTGGTCTATATCCTCAATCACGCAGCTGATGAGGTTCTTTTCATCGACAAGACCTTCGTGCCGCTGGTCGCTGCAATTCGCGATAAGCTGGAGCATCTCAAACACCTCGTGCTGATGTCCGGCCCGGACGACGAGGCGGCCGAAGCCCTGCCGGGGCTGGTGTTTTACGATGATCTGATCGCATCCGGCGATGCGGGTTTTGACTGGCCCGACCTAGAAGAAAACACCGCCTCCAGCCTGTGCTACACCTCTGGCACCACGGGCAACCCCAAGGGCGTGCTCTATTCGCACCGTTCAACGGTGCTGCATTCCTTTGGTATTAACATCGCTGACAGCATCGCAATCTCAGCGCGCGATATTGTGATGTCCGTCGTGCCGATGTTCCATGTCAATGCATGGGGCAGCCCCTATGCCAGCGCCATGACAGGTGCGCGGATGGTGCTGCCGGGGCCGAACCTTGATGGGGCATCGCTGGTGGGTCTTATTGAAAACCACCGCGTCACACTGGCGCTTGGCGTACCGACGATCTGGCTGGGGCTGCTCGGCGCGGCCAAGCAATCGGGGGCCAAGTTGGAAAGTCTTGAGCGCACAGTCGTCGGCGGCTCGGCCTGTCCGCCGTCCATGATCACGACATTCCGCGAGGATTACGGCGTCGAGACGATCCACGCTTGGGGCATGACCGAAATGTCGCCTGTCGGCAGTGTGAACAAGCCTTTGGCAAAACATGCTGACCTGCCCGAAGCCGAACAGCACAAAATGCGCGAAAATCAGGGCCGCCCGGTTTTTGGCGTGGAACTGGAAATCTGGGACGACGCGGGCCATCCGCTGCCGCATGACGGTGAGACCCAAGGGGCATTGGTGACGCGCGGCCATTGGATATTGGACGCCTATTTCAAGACCGACCGCGACAGCACCCTGCGCGACGGTTGGTTCGACACTGGCGATATCGCAACGATGGACCCGGACGGCTATGTCACGATCCGAGACCGCGCCAAGGATATCATTAAATCAGGCGGCGAATGGATCAGCTCGGTCGAGTTGGAAAACATCGCCATCGCGCACCCCGACCTTGCGGATGCGGCCGTCATTGGGGCGACCCACCCCAAATGGGACGAACGCCCGGTGCTCATCGCTGTGAAGACAGAGGGGGCCAATCCGACAGAGGCCGAAATCCTGAAGGTGTTTGAGGATCAGATCGCCAAATGGCAGGTGCCGGATCGGGTGGTCTTTGCCGAAGAACTGCCCCGCAATGCGACGGGAAAAGTGCTTAAGCGTGATCTGCGGGATCGATTTGGCGACGTATTGCTGAACGACGCGGACTGACACGGGGCGGCGGATCTGTTGATGCTCGCGACCTGATTGGGATGCGATCATCAGCAGGGCGTTTGTGTGCTTTAGGCTCATTCTGACCAATACTCCACGATGATCGAACGTCTGCAGACGGTAGGCCCGAAGGAGTTTACGATCAAAGTTGACCCAATTGTTGAGGGATGCATTCATGAAAACCAGAGACGCTGAAAATGGCGACGTCGATCAAATGAGCGCATATCTCAAAGAGCTGACGGCTGTGGGAAAGCGTAAAAGCCCAGACGACGAGGGCTTCGTACGTGCGCACTATATTGACGCCTCAAACAAAGTTCGCAGCACAGTAGCCGAGGAAGATGGTGTCGTGCTTGGCTTCCAGTCTTTGAAATTTGCTGTGGCTGGCAACCCCTACGGCGTTGAACCAGGCTGGGGCATTATCGGAACGCACATTCGACCATCCGCCGCTCGCCGAGGTGTAGGACGTGCGCTTTTTGAAGTGAGTTGTGTTTCAGCGAGAACAGCTTCAATTGCACACATTGATGCGACCATCGCGGCAGACAACCCGGAAGCGCTGGCCTACTATGCAGCGATGGGGTTCCAGACATATCGAATGTCAGAAGGCTTTGTCTGTAAGCAATTCGACATTGTGGCTAAAGAACCGTAATAGCCTCAAAACTCGCGACGACGGACCTCCAGGCTGTCGCACTTAACGGCGGTTCAGGCTGCTAAGCCGACTTCCCGTATAAAAACTGCCCCCAGATCTCTGCGAGGGCGCTTGTTCGTTAGGATTTACTTCGCACAGGTAGTACGTGAGTTTTGTTGGCACAGCAGGCTAGTGGCCTACCGCTGCGTGCGGAAGGCGTCCAATACCCTTCGCACTCTACGTCAGGCCGAGCGTTTAAGCGCGCAGGCGACCGTTGGGCTGGGCAGGGTCAGGCGGAAGGTGCTGCCGACATCCACTTCGCTCTCCAACGCCAAGGCACCCCCATGCAGTGTTGCAAGTTGCTCCGCGATCGCAAGACCGAGGCCAAGACCACCGTTTTCGCGGGACATGGAGCCATCGACTTGCTGGAACCGCTGAAAGACGCGATCCAGATTTTCGGGTGAAATGCCGCAGCCCGTGTCCGTGACGCTAAAGGTGATCTGCTCGGCGTCTTGGCGCATCGACAGGTGGATATTGCCGGTCTTGGTAAATTTGATCGCGTTGGAAACCAAGTTGTACAGGATCTGGCGCAGACGAACGGGATCGGCGTTCACGATAGCGGTGCCATTGTCCTCGCAGGTGAGCGTCAACCCTTTGGCTTCGGCATCCGGGCGCAGATCATCGGCCACGGAACGCATAACGTCGCTGGCCTCGATCTCCGTAAGATCCAATTCCATTTTACCACGGGCGACCTTCGTCCAGTCGAGCAGATCTTCGACAAGCCGCAACATATGTTTAGAGGAATTTGCGACGCCTGCTGCCTGCTCTGTCACAAAGTTCTGATAATCTACGACGCTACTGCGCACTTGCGATGCGGTGTCGCTGTTGCTGTCGAGCGCGGCCTGCAAGCGGCGGGCATGGGGCAGGCGTTCGGTGTGCTGCAAGAAGGTCGCGCGGCCCGATATGACAGTGAGCGGTGTGCGCAATTCATGGCTGACGTTGTTCAAGAACTCAGTCTTTTCACGGTCGGCAGCTTCGGCGGCATCAATGGCCCGTTTTTCTGCGGAGATGTTGGTCCAGATCCCGACGGTATAGCCATGCGGCGTTTTTGCCTCGTTCACCTTGAGCCAGAACCCCTTGGTTATTTGCAATAGAAACGTCCCCCTCGGGTTACGGAACCGGGACATGCGCTTGGCGATAAAAGGTTTGCGCTCGCTGACTTCAACAGGAAACTGGTTCTTCTCCACCCAGACCCGCAAAAGCTCTTCCATAGTGACGCCGGGCACCAGCCATTCCGCGATCATGGGGTGATATTCGAGGAATTTTTTGTTCACCGAAACCAGACGTTCTTTCTCGTCAAAGGCGATGAAACCTTCCTGAATGGTGTTGATGGCTTCTGTCAGCAGCGTATGTGCTTCTTGTTTCTTCAGCGTCACCCGACGGAACGCCCAGAGCCCGGCCAAAAGCGCGATCGTGGCGAAAAGAGCGAATGCCACGAGGTAGGGGCTTTGCGGCGAATAGGGGGGCAAGCCGTTGGTCAAACGCGCAGTGGCTTCCCAAGTTTTTCCGTGCAGTTCAAACCGGCTGCGCACAATCGGGGATTCCCCCGGGGTGGTATCGTCGGAGGTGGCCACCGGACTGCCTGAGGGCAAATCATTCAGGCCAAAGGTATATTCCTCGGCCAGATGGGGGTTGCTTTGTTGCACGCCAAAAAGAGTTTTGCTGTCGAAGACAATCGAAATTACACCCCAGAACCGCGGTGCGCCCAGCCCCTGCGGCCGTTCAAACACCGGGTAATGCATGAGATATCCCTCACCACCCTGTACAAGCGTCAGCGGTCCTTCGATTGTCGGCGATTGCCGACGATAGGCGTTGGCTACGCCCGATAGCTGAGCAGGAATATTTTTATACTCCAAGCCGACGACCTTGCTGTCAGCCACTTCTGGGAAACTGCGAGTGATCTTCAGCCCCGGGGCAAGAGCATAGGCGATAATGCCTGGATTCTGCTCCAGTAGGTCGTTCACCAACAGCTCTATCTTTTTGTCCTTAAAGGACTCTTCTGACAGCAGAATGTTCTCGATGTTTTTTGTGACCAGCACCGTTTCTTGAAACTGATGCTGTACTTCATTGGTGACCTCATGCAGCGCCTGCCGGGCATCTTGGCGCAGGCTGGCGATGTGGTGGTCATGGTCAAGCTTGATGATCGAATAGGTAATGCCGGCCACACAGCACAGCACGATTACATTCACGACAAGATATGCTTTTGATCTCGCGTAGTCCCGAAACGTGTTTGCCACGTCTTTATCCCCTTTATCTGGAGGCGCTGGTGAAATTTCACACGCAGCACCGCCATATTGTTGTCCCTGCTCAACGCGTAGTTAGTCGGGCAATTATGGCAGAAATCCGACTTAAAGTTGAATTTCGCGCGTCAAACGTAGTTGACCTTGGGGAAAGCTGGGGAAACTTAAAACGACTTGTATCTAAGTCTAAAGCGCTGGAGCGGGTAACGAGAATCGAACTCGTAACTAAAGCTTGGGAAGCTGCCGTGATACCTTTTCACCATACCCGCGCGCCAAGGGTCAGATAATCGGCAGCGCTTGGAACGTCAAGTCAGGGTTTGAGGGCGGTGACGAAATTGATCTGCGCGGGCAGACGGAGGCTGCCGCCTTTGACGTAAGGCTGCAAAGCGTCTGCGATTGTCTGCTTAAGCGCGGTGATTTGCGCCGAACTTGCCTCGAAGTGGGTAATTGCGCCGCCAGCGGGGCCAATGTCGCACATCTGTTCAGCGAGATCATCGGGGCCACCGGCGGGCGTCAGGTCAAGGTCCACGACATCGCAACTGACCTCGGTCCAACCGGCGTTTTGCAAAATGTTCAGCACCCGCTCGGGATCACGAAAGGCGAAGGGGCCGGGAGCGTCGGGGTCGCTCTTGGGCATAGCGCCAAGCGTTTCACGAGCCGCGCGGGCGGGCAGGGTGAAGAAGGGATTATCGGGGATTTGACCCCAAGCGGCAAAGCTAAGGCGCGCGCCGGGGGTAAGTTGTTTGGCCATATGGGCAAAGCCTGCCACCGGGTCGGCAAAGAACATGACGCCAAAACGTGAAATCAAACGGTCAAAAGGCGGGTCCAGCGTCAATTCAGCCGCGTCTCCAAGCTCGAAACCGACATGGGGCAGGGCGGCGGCGCGTTCGCGCGCAAGCTTCAACAACGGGGGCGAAACGTCTACTCCCAGCACCGCCCCTTGCTCTGTCACCAGATCTGCCGCCGCAAGACTGGACGCCCCGGCGCCGCAGCCGACGTCCAGCACCCGCTGTCCGGGTTCAAGAAGCGCGCGCGTCAAGACGCCGTCCAACACAGGCTGCATCAGACTGTCCAGACTCGCTTGCTGTAACGCCCATTTGGGGCCAGCCGTGCTGCTCCAAAATTCGACCTGATCGCTGTTGTCTTGGCTCATGTGCTGGCCTTTCTTCTGCGACGTCGCCCGCCGCCTTCGCCGCCAGAGCCGCCGGTGTTGAAATTCACATTGGGCAGGGCCACGAGGCTGTTGAGGATCGGGAAGGGCTCCACCGCATTGGGGATCGCCGAAGCGTTGACGAAATGCTCCTGAAAGCGCGGCTCGACGGCGGTTTCGATCTTGTGGATTGCATGGACCGTCTTTTCGATTTCGGCCCGCGCCTCGGTGTTGAGCAGCGCAATGCGTGCGCCCGTGCCCGCCGCGTTGCCTGCGCTGGTCACCTTGTCCAGCGGTGCGTCGGGGATCATGCCCAGCACCATTGCATGTTTCGGACTGATATGCGCGCCAAAAGCGCCCGCCAGCACCACACGGTCCACTTTATCGACGCCGAATTCGTCCATCAACAGCCGAGCGCCGGAATAAAGCGCCGCCTTAGCCATCTGGATTTCGCGGATGTCGCGGTTGGTTACGGTGATCTTGGGGCCGCCTTTGTCGGTGCCGTCGTAGACCAGATAGCTGTTGGTGCGACCATCGGCAAAGACGGAGGGCGAGCCGGTTTGCTCTGCGCTGCCGATCAGCCCCGGCGCATCGACGATGCCGTGGATGCGCATTTCGGCCACCATCTCGATGATGCCTGAGCCGCAGATGCCGGTGATCCCGGTGCTCGCAACCGCCTCTTCAAAGCCTTCGTCGTCGGACCAGATATCACAGCCGATCACCTTGAACCGCGCGACCTTGGTGTCGGGGTCAATCTCGACTCGCTCAATCGCGCCCGGTGCGGCGCGCTGACCGCTGCTGATCTGCGCGCCTTCAAAGGCGGGGCCGGTGGGGGAGGAGCAGGCCAGCACCTTTTCGCGGTTGCCCAGCAGGATCTCCGCATTGGTGCCCACATCGACGACCAGCATAAGATCGTCAGATTTCTCAGGTGCCTCGGACAGCGCCACCGCCGCAGCATCCGCGCCCACATGCCCCGCGATACAAGGCAACATATAAACCCGCGCTGAGGGGTGAATGTTCAGGTCCAGATCATCCGCCCGCAGACGCATGGCGCCAGAGGTCGCGAGTGCAAAGGGCGCTTGGCCCAGTTCAAACGGATCGATGCCCAGCAGGAGGTGGTGCATCACCGGATTGCAGACAAAGACCGCATCAACGATCAGGTTCTTGTCGACGTTCCCTTCGGTCGCGATCTGGGTAAAAAGTCCGCACATGCCCTCGCGCACCGCCCGGGTCATTTCCTCGGCGCCTTTGGGGTTCATCATCGAATAGCTCACGCGGCTCATCAGGTCTTCGCCAAAGCGGATTTGCGGGTTCATCACGCCTGAGGAAGCGACCACTTCGCCGGTTTGCAGATCGCACAGATGCGCCGCGATGGTTGTGGAGCCAAGATCAACCGCAAGGCCGTAGACCGTCCCGTCGTAATACCCCGGCCAGATGTTCATGATCCGCGGCGGGTTTTCCTGATCGCCCAAATGTACGGCGACTGTTACCTTCCACCCCCCCTTGCGCAGGATCGGCTGCATCATCTGCAAAATGTGCAGATCGGCGTTGACCTTCTCCAGGTCCCATTGCTCACGCAGGGCCAGCCGCAAACGCTCCAGATCGCCTGAGGGCTCGTGCATGTCCGGCTCGGTGACTTCAACGTAGTAGAGCTTGGTCGAGGGGTTCAGCACGATTTCGCGCGCTTCGGCCCGTTTGCGGACAACTTGTTTGTGCACTTGGCTTTCTGGGGGCACGTCGATGACGACATCGCCTTGAACCGTGGCCTGACAGCCTAGACGACGACCTTCTTTCAAACCACGCTTTTCGTCATAGCGTTCTTCGACCGCGTTCCAGTCGCTCAACGCGTCCGGCGCGACCGTGACGCCGTGTTTGGAAAACTGTCCGTAGCCCGGCGAGACCTGACACTTGGAGCAGATGCCCCGCCCGCCGCAGACGGAATCCAGATCGACGCCAAGCTGCCTTGCGGCGGTCAACACCGGGGTGCCTTTAGGGAAACGCCCGCGCTTGCCGGAGGGCGTGAAAATTACGAGGGGGTCACTGCTCATCGGGTCCGTCCTTGACTGCTTTGCGCCACCATAGCGTTCCGTACGGCAGGGGAAAGCCGATGGGCGGCAATTAGTGCATGGGCAGCGTCATTCCAGCTATGCAGATGACGCGGGGGAATAGGCCTTTCCAATCTGGACCATCCGTGAAATAGGAAACCGCCAAATGAACCCATCCAGACCGAGGTGTTAAATGGAGATTCGTGAGGCCCTGACCTTTGATGATGTACTGCTGGTTCCCGCAGCGTCATCGGTGTTGCCATCCACAGCTGATACAAGAACCCGCGTCACGCAGAGCATCGCGCTCAATATCCCGCTGCTCAGCTCGGCTATGGATACAGTGACCGAAAGCCGCATGGCGATTGCGCTGGCGCAGGCGGGTGGCATGGGCGTCGTGCACCGCAACCTGACAGTCGAAGAGCAGGCGCGCGAAGTGCGCCGGGTCAAGCGTTTTGAATCCGGTATCGTTTACAACCCGATCACTCTGCGCCCCGACCAAACCCTTGCGGATGCCAAGGAACTGCAAGAACGCTACCGCGTGACCGGTTTCCCGGTGGTGGATGAGAATGGCCGCGTGTTGGGGATCGTCACCAACCGCGACATGCGTTTCGCCAGCGACGACCGAACGCCCGTCTCGGTGATGATGACGTCGGACCGTTTGGCGATCTTGCAAGAACCCGCAGACCGTGAAGAGGCGATCAGCCTGATGAAGTCGCGCCGGATCGAAAAGCTGCTGGTGACAGACGCAAGCGGCAAGTTGACCGGTTTGCTCACCCTGCGCGACACCGAACAGGCCGTATTGAACCCAACAGCTTGCAAAGACGATCTGGGCCGTCTTCGGGTTGCGGCTGCCACCACCGTAGGCGATGCGGGTTTTGAGCGATCCGAAGCACTGGCTGACGCTGGGGTTGATATGATCGTCATTGACACGGCCCACGGCCACTCCGAAGGTGTGGCCCATGCGGTGGCCCGTGCCAAGAAACACTTTGGTGACGTGCAGGTCGTGGCAGGAAACGTAGCCACCGGCGCTGCCACGCGTGCGCTGATTGACGCAGGCGCCGATGCGGTCAAGGTCGGGATTGGCCCCGGCTCCATCTGCACCACACGCATGGTCGCGGGGGTTGGCGTGCCACAGCTGACGGCGATCATGGACTGCGCTGCAGCCGCGGGTGATGTGCCGATCATTGCAGACGGCGGGATCAAATTCTCTGGCGATTTCGCAAAGGCAATCGCAGCCGGCGCGTCCTGTGCGATGGTGGGTTCGATGATTGCAGGCACCGACGAAAGCCCCGGCGAAGTCATTCTTTATCAAGGCCGTAGTTTCAAAAGCTACCGCGGCATGGGCAGCATGGGCGCAATGGCGCGCGGCTCTGCGGATCGGTATTTCCAAAAGGACGCTGCCAGCGACAAACTCGTGCCCGAGGGTATCGAAGGACAGGTTCCCTATAAGGGCAGCGCCGGGAACGTCTTGCACCAACTGGTGGGCGGATTGCGGGCGGCTATGGGTTACACCGGGTGTGCCACGGTCGAAGAAATGCGCCGCAATTGCAGCTTTGTGAAGATTACAGGTGCCGGGCTGAAAGAAAGCCATGTGCATGACGTTCAGATCACGCGCGAAAGCCCAAACTACCGGATCGGCTAAGGTGCCGTAAGTAGGTAGAAATTTTGCATTTGCGGTTCATTATTGGATCGCGGATGCACTGCACCGTTGGGCCGCTTCCCGCTGAGCCCCGGCGCTGGTCCAAGGCGTTTCCGCTCCCCTCAAACTGGCGGGCGGTACAAACGGGACCGCTGGCGTACGGTGCTGGCTAATAACTCGGCCCAAGGGCCATTCTCGGACAAGGAAAATACCATGACCCCCGGCGCGCGCGTATCTGCTGCAATCGAAGTTCTTGATGCTATCGCTGGCGGTTTGGCCGCTGAACAGGCTTTGACCCGTTGGGCCAGGCAGAGCCGGTTTGCAGGGTCCAAGGACCGGGCCGCCGTGCGCGATCATGTCTTTGATGTGCTGCGCCAGCGCCGCACGGCGGCGCATTTTGGTCGGGGTGAAACCGGACGCGCTTTGATGATCGGAATGTTGCACGGGCAAGGGGGCGATCTTGACGTTTTCTTTACTGGTGAGGGTCATGCACCGACACCGTTGAGCGCTGAAGAGCGCGATTTCCCTGCGGCTCCCGAAGACCGCGCCACGCGGCTCAACCTGCCGGACTGGCTGCTGCCGCGCATTGAGGCAGCTTTGGGGGACAAAACCGACACAGCAGCGAAGATGCTTCAGCAACGCGGGCCGATTTGCCTACGGGTCAACTTGGCCCGGACAGATGTGGCGACGGTCAGACAAATGCTTGCAGAAGATTTAGTTGAGACCGAGTCTAACCCGCTGGCCGACGCGGCTTTGACCGTCACTGAGGGCGCGAGAAAAATCCGGAATTCGCGGGCCTATGCAGAGGGTCTTGTGGAATTGCAGGACGCTGCGAGCCAAGCGGTTGTAGCAGATTTGCCCGCCGGCGGGCGGGTGCTGGACTATTGCGCTGGCGGAGGCGGCAAGGCGCTGGCGTTGGCGATGGATGGCACGCGGTCGGTCACTGCGCATGACATCGACCCGCGTCGCATGAGCGATCTACCGCCCCGCGCCAGTCGCGCCGGGGTCGAAATTGCTACTGCAGATACGGCGCAGGTAGAGGTGGGCTCCCCCTATGATCTGGTGCTTTGCGATGCGCCTTGTTCGGGCTCGGGCGCTTGGCGGCGGGCGGCCGAAGGGAAGTGGACCCTGACGCCCGCGCGCTTGACGGAACTCACTGAAATCCAAGCTCGGATTTTGGACGATGCGGCGCGCCTTGTGGCCCCTCAGGGGGGGCTGGCCTATGCCACCTGCTCGCTCCTGCGCGAAGAAAACGAGGACCGCGTGGCGGCTTTCCTTGCGCGCCATCCTGAGTGGCATTTGGTTCGGGAAAAGCGTTTTGATGTGACACCTGAGGGTGACGGCTTTTTCGCGGCACAGTTGACGCGTGAATAAAACTCGCCATACTCAACCAAAGCGTGCGAACTCGTCGGAGTTAAAGGCTGCTTAACCCTTGTTGCGCGTAATGGTCAGACGATTCGCGGTCATCGGGGGACTAAGGTGCATCAAGGCGTCCAGCATACCACGTCGCATATCGCGTTGGCCCCCCAGGGCGCGGGGCGGCTGCGGGTGGTCTTTCTGCTGGCCCTGCTTGTCGGTTGTCTTGCCTTTATTGTTCCGCACCCTTTGGCCGTCAAAGCGCTTGCCGCATCTGCGGCAACCCTCGCTACTTTCGCCTGTATAGTGTTAGGGCTTCGACAGCGGGGGGGGCAGCGCGAACAGTTGGCCTCAAACGGGGTGGCAGACTTTATTGCCAAAGACAGCACGCCAAGCTTTATCGCCTCTCGCGAAGGTCAGATCATCAGCCAAAACCAAGCCGCCAACACCATGTTTGGCCGCGCTGACAACAGGACCTTGGCGTCAGCGCTCAAAGATCGTCTCGCCAACCCCGTTGGCATACTCTACCGCTTGCAATCACGCGCCGCCGCCAGTGGGAACGCGCGTGAGGAGGTTATCACCCGCCACGGCACCGTGCGCCTTTCGGTGCATGAGCTTTCAAGTGACAGTTTTGTCTGGCGGATCGAATTGGTTTCTGCCCGCGAAGCGCCCCGCGCCGCCCAGGAAGGGCTAAGCCTGCCCATGTTGATGACGGGGCGCAGCGGTGCGATCCTTTTCATGAATGATGCCGCGCGCAATTTGGCCGGGGGGCGGATCAAATCGCTCGACCGATTGTTTACTTCCATGCCGCCAACCCCCGGTGCGGTGGCCGAAATCACCACCGCAACTGGCAACCGGCAGGTGCTCGTGGCCGAAGTCGCCGCCGGGGCGGGGCGGCGCGCGCTTTATCTTCTGCCCCCAGCGGAAGGAATGGCGCAGGCAAGCGAACAAGGCTGGGAAGCTTTCCAAGATCTACCAGTGCCGCTGATTAAGGTAGGGCCGGACGGCACGGTGCAGACTTTCAACCGTATGGCAGCCAAATTGATCGGCGTTTCCTTGCGTCAGGACATTCAATTAGCACAGCTGATGGAAGGGTTGGGCCGCTCGATCAATGACTGGCTGGATGACACTCTGGCGGGCCGGTTGGCGCAAAAGTCGGAATTCTTGCGGCTGACCCGAACGGACCGGGAAGTTTTTGTTCAGGTCACGTTGAACCGGATCACCGAATCAGGGCGCCCCTCTTTAATTGCCGTTCTGCAGGATGCAACTGAACTAAAGTCGCTTGAAGCGCAGTTTGTCCAAAGTCAAAAAATGCAGGCCATTGGCCAATTGGCCGGGGGGGTGGCGCATGACTTTAACAATCTTTTGACCGCAATATCAGGCCATTGTGACCTGCTGTTGCTGCGCCATGACCAAGGGGACCCCGATTACAGTGATCTCATCCAGATCAACCAAAACGCCAACCGGGCTGCCGCGCTGGTCGGGCAGTTACTTGCATTCTCGCGCAAACAAACGTTGCGGCCCGAAACGCTTGATATGCGCGATACGCTGGCCGATCTGACCCATCTCTTGAACCGTCTGGTGGGCGAGAAAGTGACCTTGACGCTCAGCCATGACCCCGTCCTTGCCCCGATCCGCGCGGATAAGCGGCAGTTGGAGCAAGTGTTGATGAATCTTGTCGTCAATGCGCGAGATGCGATGCCCGCAGGCGGCGAAATTCGTATCATCACCGAAGTCTGTAAGTTGGAAAAGCCGCTCGAACGCGACCGCGTGAGCGTGCCTGCGGGCGAATATGTGACGGTGCAGGTCAACGACGATGGTTCGGGTATCGCGGCTGATAAATTGCAAAAGGTATTCGAGCCGTTCTTCACAACCAAACGCACGGGCGAAGGCACCGGGCTTGGGTTGTCCACGGCCTATGGAATCGTAAAGCAAACCGGCGGATTTATCTTTGTTGATAGCGTACCGGGCCAAGGCACATCCTTTACCCTGTATTTCCCAGTGTTGGAAGCACAGTCCGGTCCAGCGCCGCGTGTCGCAGTTCCACAGGCGGAAAGGGGGGCGGCGGAACATGCGGACGGTGTGATCCTACTGGTCGAGGATGAAGCGCCGGTACGCGCATTTGCGAGTAGAGCCCTGCGTTTGCGGGGCTATACGGTGTTGGAGGCGGAATCAGCCGAAGCCGCCTTAAAAACGCTTGAGGACGAGAGCCTTGATATAGATGTCTTTGTAACAGACGTGGTAATGCCGGGGATGGACGGGCCAAGCTGGGTACGAGAAGCATTAAAGGACAGGCCGGGCGTGCGTGTGGTCTTCGTCTCGGGTTACGCGGAGGATAACTTTGGCGAGGCACAGGCGAAAATCCCGAACTCAGTCTTTTTGCCAAAGCCATTTTCGCTGACTGATCTGACGGACACTGTGCATAACCAACTGCACTAAATAGGATAAGTCGTTTCGCGTCGTTCAGGGGATGGAGTGGTAGAGGTCGAACTCTGCCGCAAATTTGCGCTTGAACCGCTTTTCTACATTCGGGGACAGGCTTAAATCCATTTGCGGGGAGACATTTTCTCGGCTCAGCGCGATCTTCACGGCAAGCCGATCTTGCAAGAAGGCCTGCAGGCGGGCCTGGTCTTCATACCGAAAGTGGTGAGTGATCCCGGTTCCGTTCGGCTGTGTTTCCATAAACTTCAACTGGCTGCCCACATCCGCGAACCCCGGCTTGTCCCCCTTCATATAGGCCAAGACGAATTCATCGAAACTCACATCAAATGTATTGTTGGGCTGACCTTCCATCGCAGGGCGGCGGCGATAACGGTACCAACTGCCAAGCCAAGAGATTGGCTCGCGCATGACGGCCATAAGCTCCAATTCCACATCGCAAACCTTGAGGAACATGGGGCGAATAAAGCGATTATACCGATAGACAGGGGCGTGCTTCAGCATCGGCGGGTTTGAAATGACCATGTCGGCACGGGGGGCGAGTGCTTTTTCGTAAGCTGTCGTGCCGGTTTTCGGGACGGAGAGAAACGCCAAGCGTTCTTTGAAGAAAACAATCACTTACGGCCCATCCCCATTTCCTCGGCGGTTTCTGTGAGGGGTAAACTATTTCTTTACCAATGGGGAGGAAAGATAGGCTGCAAACAATTTGATTGAAATGTTCCCCCTTTTCCCCATATAGAACATTAGAGGAACATGAACGACGTAACGCATAGGGACGCGCGCAGGCGATTGCCGCCGGGGCGCCACTGTGACACTAAGGGATAAACCTAATGGCAACGGCAGATCTTTTGACAATGGACAGCAAGAAAACCGCGGAAAAGCAAAAGGCGCTCGACAGCGCGCTGGCCCAGATCGAACGTCAGTTCGGCAAAGGGTCGATCATGAAGCTGGGCGCCGAAGGGGCGATCCAGGACATCAAGGCGAGCTCGACAGGGTCGCTCGGCCTTGATATCGCGCTTGGCATTGGCGGTCTGCCGATGGGGCGGATCATCGAAATTTATGGGCCGGAATCTTCTGGTAAGACGACGCTGACGCTGCATTGCGTGGCTGAGCAACAGAAAGCCGGCGGGGTCTGCGCCTTTGTCGATGCGGAACACGCGCTTGACCCTCAGTATGCCAGAAAGCTGGGCGTTGATATCGATGAGTTGCTGATCTCGCAGCCCGACACGGGCGAACAGGCGCTTGAGATTACCGATACGCTGGTCCGTTCCGGCGCGGTCAATATGGTCATCGTCGACTCCGTGGCTGCATTGACGCCAAAGTCCGAACTTGAGGGTGAGATGGGCGACAGCAGCGTAGGTGTGCAGGCGCGTCTGATGAGCCAGGCGATGCGCAAGCTGACCGGCTCGATCAGTCGCTCCAACTGCATGGTGATTTTCATTAACCAGATCCGGATGAAAATTGGCGTCATGTTCGGCTCGCCTGAAACGACGACGGGCGGCAATGCGCTGAAGTTCTACTCATCGGTTCGACTCGACATCCGTCGCATCGGTGCGCTGAAAGACCGTGATGAGGTCGTCGGCAATGCCACACGCGTTAAGGTCGTCAAGAACAAGGTTGCACCGCCCTTTAAGCAGGTCGAATTTGACATCATGTATGGCGAAGGCATTTCCAAGATGGGCGAATTGCTCGATCTTGGGGTGAAAGCCGGCGTGGTGGATAAATCCGGCTCTTGGTTCAGCTATGGTGATGAGCGGATCGGGCAGGGGCGTGAGAACGCTAAAAACTTCCTGAAAGAGAACACCGCGATGGCGTCGGAGATCGAAGATAAGATCCGTGCTGCGCATGGTTTGGATTTCGATGGCTCCAAGGGCGATGACATCGATATTCTCGAAGCCTGATCCGGCTTACCTTAGACAGACTTAACGAAAGGGGCGGAGCCATGGGCTGCGCCCCTTTTTCATGTGCCAGAACGGTGGACAGCGCCAAGGCTGGGGGGTATTTGGGATCGACCCAATCTGCCCCGGAAGGCCTCGCCCATGAAGACGCTGAACGATATTCGCTCTACCTTTCTGAACTATTTCGATGCGCAGGGGCATCAGGTCGTCCCGTCCAGCCCGCTGGTGCCGCGCAACGATCCAACGCTGATGTTCACCGCCGCCGGGATGGTCCAGTTCAAGAACCTCTTTACCGGTGTAGAAACGCGCGACTACAGCCGCGCCACCTCGGCGCAGAAATGTGTGCGCGCAGGCGGCAAGCACAATGACCTCGACAATGTCGGCTATACTGCGCGGCACCACACGTTTTTCGAGATGCTGGGCAACTTCAGCTTCGGCGATTACTTTAAGGCTGAGGCGATCCCCTTTGCCTGGGACTTGCTGACCAAGGAATTCGGCATCGACCCGAACCGTCTGCTGGTCACTGTGTATCACACAGATGAAGAGGCGATTAAGATCTGGAAAGCGCACACAGGTCTGCCGGACGAGCGTATCATTCGCATCGCAACCGACGATAACTTTTGGTCCGCAGGCCCAACCGGCCCGTGCGGTCCTTGTACCGAAATCTTCTACGATCACGGCGATCACATCTGGGGCGGCCCTCCGGGATCGCCCGAGGAAGATGGCGACCGCTTTGTGGAGATTTGGAACCTCGTGTTCATGCAATACGAGCAGTTCGCAGATGGCACCCGGCAGCCGCTGCCGAACCAGTCTATCGACACAGGTATGGGGATTGAGCGGGTCGCAGCGCTGTTGCAGGGCACCAATGACAACTACGCGACTGACTTGATGCGAAACTTGATCGAGGCCAGCGCCCACGCGTCGTCGACCGATCCGGACGGGCCGGGTAAGACCCACCACCGGGTAATCGCGGACCACCTACGTTCGACCTCTTTCCTGATTGCCGACGGTGTGATGCCTTCTAACGAAGGGCGCGGCTATGTATTGCGTCGCATTATGCGCCGCGCCATGCGCCATGCGCATTTGCTCGGCGTAAAAGACCCGCTGATGCACCAATTGGTGCCGTCGCTGGTGCAACAGATGGGCGCGGCCTATCCTGAGTTGGGCCATGCGCAATCGCTGATCCGGGAGACTTTGCTGCTCGAAGAAACGCGTTTCCGCCAGACGTTGGACCGTGGTCTAAAGCTGTTGGACGATGAATTAAGCGGTCTCCCCGAGGGAGCGACCTTGCCCGGTGAAGCAGCTTTCAAGCTATATGACACCTATGGATTCCCGCTTGACCTGACGCAGGACGCGTTGCGCGAAAAGGGCCGCACCGTCGATACAGACGGCTTTGACACTGCGATGGAAGCGCAGAAAGCCAAAGCGCGCGCTGCTTGGGCGGGATCGGGCGAGGCCGCTGATGCGACCGTCTGGTTCGACGTGGCGGATAAGCACGGGGTGACGGAATTCCTCGGCTATGACACTGAAAAAGCCGAAGGCCAGATCGTGGCCCTGGTGCAGGGCAGCGATGCTGTTGAAGTTGCGGCCGTGGGCAGCGATGTGCAAGTGGCGCTGAACCAAACGCCTTTTTATGCAGAGAGCGGCGGGCAGGTTGGAGACACCGGTGTGATCCGCACCCAAACCGGGATCGTCAATGTCACCGATACGCGCAAGTCGGCGGGGGTTTTCGTCCATTTCGGCAAGGTGATCGAAGGCGAAGTGAAGCCCGGCCAAACCGCCGTGCTTGAAGTGGACCCAGCCCGCCGTGCAGCGATCCGGGCCAATCACTCGGCCACGCACCTGCTGCATGAGGCGTTGCGCAACGCGCTCGGCGAACATGTGTCGCAGCGCGGATCGCTGAATGCGGATGACCGTCTGCGCTTCGACTTTTCTCATGCGAAAGGGCTGACGCAGGACGAACTTACGCAGGTCGAGCGTGAGGTGAATGACTATGTCCGCCAAAACACGCCGGTCGAAACACGGATCATGACGCCAGACGACGCCCGCGCGATGGGCGCGCAAGCGCTATTTGGCGAGAAATATGGCGACGAAGTACGTGTCGTATCGATGGGCCGACGAGAGGGGTCTGGCAAAGGCAGTGACAAAGCGACCTATTCTTTGGAGCTTTGCGGCGGCACCCATGTGCGCCAGACCGGCGATATTGGGGCCTTTGTTTTGCTGGGCGACAGCGCCAGCAGTGCTGGTGTGCGGCGGATCGAAGCGCTGACCGGAACGCAGGCGCTTAATTGGCTGCGCGAGCAGGAAGCGGCTTTGTCGCGGGTGGCGGCGGAGTTGAAGACCTCGACCAGCGACGTGCCGGACCGGGTGCGGGCGCTGATGGACGAACGCCGAAGCCTTGCCAACGAAGTGGCGCAGTTGCGCCGCGAATTGGCGATGTCGAGCGGCGGGGCTGCTGCACCGGAAGCACGTGAAGTGAACGGCGTGAAATTCGTGGCTCAGGTGTTAAGCGGTGTGACGGGCAAAGACCTGCCGGGGCTTGTGGACGAGCATAAGTCGAAACTGGGTTCGGGCGCGGTATTGCTTATCGCGGACACCGGCGGCAAGACGGCGGTTGCGGGCGGCGTGACCAAGGATTTGACAGAGCGTCTCTCGGCTGTCGACATGGTCAAAGCGGCGGTGGCCGAACTGGGCGGCAAGGGCGGCGGAGGCCGGCCTGACATGGCGCAGGGCGGCGGTGCTTCGGCTGACAATGCTGACGCGGCGATAGCTGCAGCAGAAAATGTACTGAAAGGATCGGACTAATGAGCGCACTTTGGATAGCACATGTCACCGTCACTGACGAAGAGGCTTATAAGAAATACGCCGCCGGAGCGACCGAGGCGATTGCTGCTCATGGGGGCAAGTTCATCGCTCGTGGTGGCCGTTTTGTTCAGCTTGAAGGCAAGGAGCGGCCGCGCAATGTAGTCGCCCGTTTCCCTGATGTTGAGACCGCGGAAAAATGCTATCATTCAGATGCTTATCAGGCTGCGCTCAGCCACGCGCGGGGGGCATCCGAGCGCGAGTTGGTGATCGTCGAAACCGACGAGTGAGCGGCTTATGCGGTTGCTAGAACCCGCAACGGTCTGCGACAGATTGGGTGTGGAGCGATGAACCTAAGGTCGCTTGCCGCGCTGGCACATTGGTGCCGCGGTCATGTTGAGGTGGCGACGCTCGCCCTGTTGACGCTGTCGGTCGCAGCCGTTTGGGCGTTGGCCGAATTGACCGAGGAAGTCGTTGCAGGCACGACCAGCGATCTTGATCGTAAAATACTGCTGCTCTTGCGCACCCCTGGCGATCTGTCCGATCCCATCGGGCCGTGGTGGCTTGAGGAAATGGGCCGCGATCTGACTGCTTTGGGCGGTGTAGCGGTGTTGGTGCTGACGACCGTTGTCGTCTCGTTGTTTTTTCTGCTGCAACGCCGTTGGGCGACGACGGTTTATATCCTTGCAACAGTTGGGGGCGGCATTGTTCTCAGCAGCTTTGCCAAAGGGCTGTTTGACCGGGCGCGCCCGGACTTGGTGCCGCATGGCTCGATCGTGCACACGGCGAGTTTTCCATCAGGTCATTCGATGATGGCCGCCATCGCCTATCTTACGCTTGGGGCGCTGATCGCGCGGGTGCAGCCACGGCTGGCGCTCAAGATTTATACGCTTTCCGTGGCGGTCCTTTTGACCCTGCTTGTCGGGGTGAGCCGGGTTTACATGGGCGTTCACTGGCCCACCGACGTCGCGGCAGGCTGGCTGGCTGGCGGGGCATGGGCAGTGGTCTGTCTGCTGGTCGCGCGGCGCTTGGCGGACCGAGGACACATCGAAGAAGAAGCCACAGAGAACGACGCGCCTTCGGACGGTTGACGGTTTGAGCGACTGCGTCGCATCGGCGCGAACTCAACCGGATAGAAAAAGGCCCCTGCGGTGATCCGCAGGGGCCTTTTAGTAGTTAGCCTGCTTTGGCCATCCGCTTGCGTTCATGTGGGTCGAGGAACCGCTTGCGCAGACGGATCGCATTGGGCGTCACTTCGACCAACTCGTCATCATCGATATAGGCAATCGCCTCTTCGAGGCTCAGCGTCATCGGCGTGGTCAGACGGACCGCTTCGTCGGTACCGGAGGCGCGGACGTTGGTCAGCTTTTTGC